>Ga0136617_10004458_pt1 | contig 12522 bp, 11 predicted proteins | sample AntDrymUQ3222106_2_FD_129672 | JGI IMG/M metagenome (GOLD analysis project Ga0136617, IMG submission 129672) | Polar desert sand microbial communities from Dry Valleys, Antarctica - metaG UQ322 (21.06) | ecosystem: Environmental > Terrestrial > Soil > Desert | place: Antarctica: Dry Valley...
GGTCGGGCCGGGGCCCGGCGAAGGTGACGACGAAGACCCAGGCATGGAAGGCGGCGGCCGGGAGGATCTCGGCGAGGGGGGCCACCCCCCGGGCCGACAGGTAGAGGCCCACGACGCAGGCCACCGCCTCGGCCCAGAACAACCGGTAGGCGAGCCGCCGCCAGGCGCCCGCCGGCTGGGCGGCGGCGAAGCGCCACATGAGGAGGGGCAGGGAGAGGCCGAGGACGAGGGCGAACGTGGTGTGGATCCGGTGGACGCCGGGATCGCCGCCGATGGGGACGAACGCGGCCACCATCTGACCGGCGAGGCCGGCGAGCATCGCCACCGAGAAGCCGGCGGACACCGGGAAGTGGCCCTTCACGTAGCGGTGGAAGCAGGTCAGGAGCACGGCCGCCACCGCCAAGCCGATCGTGAACAGGGCCGCCGAGCCCGGTCGGGTGCCCAGGTAGCTCAAGGGCTCCTCGCCGAGCAGATCGAAGCCACTGACCGCGGTGGCGGCCAGGAGCGTCGTCCAGACGGTGACGACGGCGGCCACGCCGGTGTAACGCAGAGGGAGGCCCATCGACGTTGTATTCGACACCACCCGCGCGTCGGTATGGAAAGTGTCGGCCACGCTGTCGGCGGAGAGGGTGGAGGGCCGGGCCGCGATCGGGGGGGCGACGATTCCCCGACGGGCGCCGTGCCCGGCGCCAGGTCATGGTCGCACCCGGGGTCGTTACGATGGCCGGGAGGCGGCCTGTCGAGAAGGGGCGGTGCGGCTGTGTCCAACGATCTAATCCGCAATCCGCTCCCCGAAACGGGTGAGCACGACGAGCAGAGCCTCGGCCAAGCGGTGGCCGACGCCGTCATCCCGCTCCTGCGCGGCTGGCTCCACCTCGTCTGCTTCTTCCTGTCAATGCCGGCCGGGCTCCTGGTGGTCGCCAACGCCCATACTCCCCGGGCCCGGGTGGCGGCGATCGTCTATGCCGTCGGGCTTTCGGCCCTTTTCGGCGTCAGCGCCACCTACCACCGGCGCCAATGGTCCGCCGCCGCCCGGCCCCGTATGAAGCGGCTCGACCACGCCACAATCTTCGTGATGATCGCCGGGTCCTACACGCCCCTGTGCATGCTCACCCTCGGCGGCAGCCTCGGGCGGAGCATCCTGCTGGCGGTCTGGGTAGCCGCGGGCACGGGCATGATCTTCGCCCTCACCGGAATCGCCGAGAAGCGGGTGGTCGGGCTGGTCATCTACATCGGACTGGGGTGGGCCATGGCCCTCCTCCTGCCCGAACTGGCCGGCCGGCTGACCAACACCGACCTGATCCTTCTCCTCGTGGGCGGACTCCTCTACACGGTGGGCTGCATCTTCATGGGCACGCGGTGGCCCGACCCGTTCCCCGCCATCTTCGGCTACCACGAGGTCTGGCACGTGATGGTCGTGGGCGCCGCCGCCTGCCACTACCTCGTCATCCTCTCGGCGGTCAAAGCGGGCGTCTGATTCCGGCGCAGCCTGGTTACGAGAACGGTCGCCGGCGATTCGCGCCCGGGGAATCGCGGCTGCGGCCGATGATTTATGCGGGGGGCTTGGCGTCCACGACCTCGATGACGAACCAGATGGTCTCGCCGGGGGCGATGTCGGGGGGGCTACCGCGCTCCCCATATGCGAGGTCGGGGGGGATGCCGAGGAGGCGTTTGCCGCCGATGTTCATCCCGGGGATGCCCTGCTGCCAGCCGGGGATCAGTTCGTCGAGGGAGCGGGTGAAGGGCTGGCCGGTCGTGTAGGAGGTGTCGAAGATCACGCCGGTGGAACACGAGACCCCGATGTAGTTCACGGTGACCGTGGATTTGGGCACCACCGGCGCCCCCGTTCCGAGGGTGATGTCCTTGCTGACCAGCGCCGTCGGGGGCGGACCGACCTCCACGTCAACCTCGGGCGCGCCGGCCGGGAGGGGCTGGGAGCGGGGCACGCAGGGCTTGCCGGCCGCCGACTCCGGGCCCGCGACGGTGGTTGCGGTCACCAGGGTGGTGGTCGTGCCGGCCGCCACTGTCGTGTCGTCGCCGTCGTCGCGGTTGACGATCAGGACGATGGCCGCCAGCACCACGAACCCGGCGCCGAAGACGATCGCCCGCCGTTGCATGGCCGCCCGCTTCTTCGCCGCCAGCTCGGCTGCGATCTTCGCCTGCCGGGCCATCCGCTGCCGATCTCGCTTCGCATCTGCCATCGCGGCCTGAGGATAGGGGACCCGGGCCGGGCGCGTGGGGGTCGGACCGGCCCGCCACCGCGAATATCGGGGATGCCGTGGTTTTCGGGCGAAGGGTCTGTACTCTCAGTCGCCCATCAACCCTCTTGCCGCTCTCGTCACCGCCTTACTGCTCGCCCTGACCACGGGCGGGTCGAATGGGCCGGGCTCGTCGCCCCCGTTCGGCGTCCCCGCGCCGCGGGCCATCGCCATCGGTTCCGTCGGCCACGACATCTCCTGGCCGCAGTGCGGGAAGGGCCAGCCGGCGGGTGGAGCCTTCGGGATCGTGGGGGTCACCGGCGGCCGCCCGTACACGGCCAACCCCTGCCTGACCAGCCAGTTCGCGTGGGCCGAGGCCACGCCCGGGGGCGCCGGTTTCTACATGAACACCTCCAATCCCGGTTCCGCGGCGGTGGCCCTCAACTGGTACGCACAGAATTCGCCCGACGCCGCCTGCCGCCCTGGCAACGACGCCGCGTGCGCCTACGACTACGGGTTCAACGCCGCCACCGCGGCCTTCAACCACGCCGTGGCCACCACCGGTGCCGGCGCGGGACGGGTGTGGTGGCTCGACGTCGAACCCGACAATTCCTGGTCGTCCACCGACATCGTCGCCAACCGGGCCGCCGTCCAAGGCAGCATCGACTCCCTGCAACGCCAGCCGGGTGTGATCGTCGGCATCTACTCCACGGCCCGGATGTGGAACCGGATCATGGGCAACTTCCAGCTGCCGCTGCCGAACTGGGTGGCGGGAGCGAACAACGCGGCCGAGGCGATCGCCCACTGTGCGCCCGCTTTCTCGGCCACGGGAGGACCGGCCGTGCTGAGCCAGTGGGTCGAGGCCTTCGACAACAACTATGTGTGCTGAACAACTATGTGTGCTAACGGGGGTCCGGTAGTCGGGATCCGCTGACCGGGCAGCCCAGCCCGGGAACCGGCGGACTCAGCGGTGGCGGCCGCGGCGGGCCCAGCGGCGGGTGGTGGCGATGGGATGGGGACGGTGGGCGGCGGCCAGCCGCTCGTCGCGCAGCGAATCCACGTCGGGGTCGTCGATCGGGGTGAGCGGGCCAACCACGGCGGACAGGATGTGGTCGGCCAGGGCCGGGTTGCGGGCCAGGACCGGCCCGTGGAGGTACGTCGCCACGATGCGGCCGGCGAACGCCCCCTCGGTGCCGTCCCCGGAGTCGTTGCCGTAGCCGGCCGAGACCTTGCCCAGGGCCCGGGCTTCGGGGCCGAGGGTGGTGACGCAGGCGTGGTTCTCGTAGCCCGTCAGCGCCGGCCACCCGAGCTCGGGGTAGGGCTCGACGACGATCTCGCCCACCCGGCGGGTGCCGTCGCCCCTGACGGTGGAGACGTCGAGCAGGCCCAGCCCCTCGTGGGCGGTGCCGTCCGGTCCCACGAACGAGGCGCCCAGCAGTTGGTAGCCGGCGCAGATGGCGAGCACGGCGGCGCCATCGGCGACGGCGTGGTGGAGGGCCTGGCTGGCCCGCAGCTCCCGGGCGGCCAGGGACTGGGGGCCGTCCTCGCCGCCTCCCATGAGGTAGATGTCGCACGACCGGGGGGTGGGCTCGCCGGCCGTCACCTCCACCACCTCGCTGGCGAAGCCCCGCCACTCCAGCCGCCGGGTCAGGACCGTGGCGTTCCCGCCGTCGCCGTAGGTGCCGAGCAGCTCGGGGTAGAGCACCGCGATCGAGACAACCCGCCCAGGGTCAGGCGTGCCCGTTGCGGCCGACCCGGATCCGGGGGGTCCGGGCTCAGAGGGCACGGGCGAGCGCCAGCCGGGCGTCCTGGAACGACGTGTAGTTGGCGGCCAGGTCGACCTCCGGGCCCCCGGCCGCCTTCACCGCCTCGAGGTAGTCCTCCACGAACACGTGGGGCACGTCGGCGTAGCGCAGGCGAACGGCCAGGTCGCGGCCCCGCTCGCCGGTGGCGACCACCTGGCGGCCCCGGAGCTTCTCGAAGGGCACATCCCAGATCCATGACGTGTCGTGGCCGTCGGCCACCCGGGCGTTGATGCCGATGACCACGGGTACGGGTGCCGGGCGGATGAGCTCGAGCGCCTCCGCCCACCCGGCCGGGTTCTTGGCCAGCAGCAGCCGCACCCGGACCCCGTCGACCGTCACCCGCTCGTAGCGGCCGGCCACGGTGCCCACCCGGGCCATCGCCTGCACGGCCCACGCCGGGTCCTGGCCCAGGGCCACGACCCCGGCTGCGGCCATGGCCGCGTTGGCCAGGTTGCACCACCCCGGGAGTTGGAGGTTGATCGGCAGCCGGTTCCCGTCGGCCAGCACCAGATCGCGGCCCTCGAGCCACAGGTCGGGCTTGGGGCGCGACAGCGGGCAGGAGGAACAGGCCCAGCCGGCGCCGGGGCCGGCTCGCGCCGGGCCAGCTTCGTCGTCCTCGGAGTCCGGCTCCCAGCGGATGCGGTTCCCGCAGGCGGGGCAGGCCGCCGCGTCCTCCCTCCAGCGCTGGCCGGTGCCCACCCAGACCTTCTGACCCGCCGCCTCGGCGGCCCACACCACCAGCGGGTCGTCGACGTTGCCCACCACGGTGGCCCCCGGCATGGTGTCGAGCATCCGCCGCCACGAGAGGGCGTGCAGGCGCACCTCGCCGATGCGGTCGAGCTGGTCGCGGCTGAGGTTGAGCAGCACCACCACCTCGGGCTGCACCGCCTCGGCGGCGTCGGCCAGCAGGCCCTCGTCGACCTCCAGGGCCACAACCGCTCCCGGCCGCTCGTAGGACAGGGCGCCCACCAGCCCGGGGAGGAGGTTCGACCCGGCGGCGTTGGACGCCACCGGCCCGCGGGTCGACAGGGCCGCGGCCAACAGCCGGGTGGTGGTGGTCTTGCCGTTGGTGCCCGACACCAGGGCAACCCGGTGGCCGGCGGACATCTGCTCCAGGGCCGAGGGATCGACGGCCAGCGTGACCCGTCCGCCGATGACGGACCCCGCCCCCTTCCCCGCCCGCCGCGAGACCTCGGAAACCAGGCGCCCGGCCATGGCCGCGGCCCGGGTCCGCAGCGGTAGATCCACGCCTCGATCATCGCCCAGAAGGGCGCGGCCGAATCACGGCGGACGGCCTTGCGGGGCCACTGGGTTGACTTGGTGGAGGATGGGGGATTGAATGTGGCAGGAAGTGGCGCGAAGTGGGGAGGGACCCCCCCTGCGCACCGCTAGCAGTCGACCATCAACCGGCGAGTGGCAGGCAAGAGGGCGAGTGGGTGGCACATGTACCTAGGGGAGTTCCAGCACTCCCTCGATCCGAAAGGAAGGCTGATCCTCCCGGCGCGCTTCCGGGACCCCTTAGCGGAGGCGTTCGTGACCAGCCAGATGGACGGGTGCCTGGCGTTGTGGACGCCGGCCGAGTTCCACCGTCGGGCCGAGGAGATGAGGGACCTGGCCAAGGGCACGCCCGTGGAGCGAAACATGTCCCGAGTCTTCTTCGCTGGGGCCCAGGAAGCCAACCCCGATCGCCAGGGCCGCATCGCCATCCCCGCCAGCCTGCGCCAGTTCGCCCGCCTCGAGAGCCAGGTGGTCGTCACCGGGGCCTGGGACCACGTCGAGATCTGGGACGTGGCGGCCTGGGAGCAGGCCAAGGGGGCGGGGGAGTCCGCCCTGCACGGACCGCCCGTGGCCATAGCCGCCACATCCGATCCGGGGGGCCAGCCGTGAAGCACAGGACAGTAACGAGAAACGGGCCGCGCCCATGCGCAACCCTCCGACCGGAAAGCGGGAAGACCCCCCTCTTCGCCCCTTCCACAGCCGGGAACGGATCCTGGCGATGCCCCGGTCGGGGGGTTGCGGATGAACGCAGCCGACGCCAGCAACGAGAACGGGCCGGCCAAGCACCTCCCGGTGATGGTCCAGGAAATCGTCGACGTCTTCCGGCCGGTGCCGGAGGGCGTGATCGTCGACGCCACGGTTGGGGCGGGCGGCCACTCGGCGGCGATCCTCGCTGCTCGTCCCGACCTCTCCGTGATCGGTCTGGACCGGGACGAGGACGCCCTGACGGAGGCGAGCGTCGCCACCGCCCGGTTCGGGGCCCGCGTTACCTTGGTCCACGCACCGTTCGACACCCTGGCGGACGTCGTCCGGGGCCTCGGCCATGAGCGGGTCTCGGGCGTCCTGTTCGACCTCGGCGTCAGCTCCATGCAGCTCGACCGGGCCGAGCGCGGGTTCAGCTACCGGGGCGACGGTCCCCTCGACATGCGGATGGACCGCACCCAGCCCTTCTCCGCGTCCGACGTCGTCAACGGGTACCCCTTCGAGCCCCTCGCCGAGCTCATCGCCCGCTTCGGCGGGGAACGGTTCGCGGCCCGCATCGCCCGCAATGTCATCGACGCCCGGCCCCTGTCCACGACCGCCGAGCTGGCCGACGTGGTGCGCAACGCCATCCCGGCCCCGGCCCGGCGCCGCGGTGGGCACCCGGCCCGGCGCACCTTCCAGGCCATCCGGATGGAGGTCAACGCCGAGCTGGCCCAGATCCCCCGGGCCCTCGACCAGGCCCTCGACCTGCTTGCTCCCGGCGGACGGGCCGCGGTCCTGGCCTACCACTCCGGCGAGGACCGGCTGGTGAAGGCCCGATTCGTGTACGCCGCCACTGGCGGCTGCGTCTGCCCGCCGGGGCTGCCCTGCGGCTGCGGGGCCGAGCCCGACGTCAGCCTGCTGTGGCGGGGCGCCCACAAGCCGACGGCCGCCGAGGTGGCTGCCAACCGTCGAGCCGAGAGCGCCCGCCTGCGGGCAGTAGAGAAGCTGAGGAGCCCCGCATGACCGCCACGCGCGCCGGACGCACCCCGCCTGCCCCCGCTCCTGCCCCCGCCCCCGCACCTGACGGCCGCCGGCCCGCGGCCCGCCAAGCGGCCGGCCGTCCCACTCCTCATTCCCACGCCCCCCAGGCCGCTCCGACCCGGGCCCGTGCGACCGCCAGCGCCGCCGGCCGCATGACCGGGGCGGCGGCCGCGGCCCGGCCCCAGACCCAGCCCCGCCCCGTCCCCCAGCCGGCCACGCGGCCGCCGCTGCGGATCGTCGCCCCGCCGGATCCCGAGGTCCGGGGCCGCCGGCGCCGGCGACTGGTGGTCGGCGCCCTCGTCGGACTGGCGGGCGCGGGCCTGTTCGCCATCGTGGGCGTGCGAGTACTGCTGGCCCAGGGCCAGGCACCTATCGACACCCTCGAGTCCCAGGTGACGGCCGCCCAGGCCGAGAACCAGCGCCTCCGGCTCGACGTGGCCCGCCTCGAGTCGCCGGCCCGCATCGTGGCCGAGGCCCAGGCCCGCCTGGGCATGGTTCCCCCCGCCGTCGTCGTCTACCTCCCGCCCCTCTCCCAGTCGCCGCCAGCCCAGTCGCCGCCAGCCCAGTCGCCGCCAGCCCAGTCGCCAGTCCAGCCGGCCGGCTAGCGAGTGGTGGTGGAAGGGTGAACGTCTCGGTCCCACGCGGCCGACTGGTCGCGCTCCTCGCGGCCATGGCGGTGTGCTTCGCCGGCCTGGTGTGGAGGCTGGCCGACGTCCAGGGCGTCTCGGCCGAGCGCTACGCCGTTTTCGGCGAGTCCCAGCGACTCGAGTCCCAGGACCTTCCCGCCGACCGGGGCTCGATCCTCGACCGCAACGGGGCCGAGCTGGCCATATCCCTGCGCCGCAAGACGGTGTTCGCCGACCCCACCCTCGTGACCGACCCCGCTTCCGCCTCCATCGCCCTCGGTCCCGTGCTCGACCTCGACCCGGAGGCGCTGTACGACGAGCTCACCGCCGACACCCAGTTCGTCTACCTCGCCCGCACGGTGGAGGACGACGTCGCCGCCGCCGTCGAAGCCCTCGGCCTCGACGGCGTGTTCCTCACCGACGAACCCACCCGGTTCCTGCCGTCGGGCACTCTGGCCGGACCCGTCCTGGGCGAGGTCGGCCGCGACGACCTGGGACTCTCCGGCCTGGAGCTGCAGTACGACGAGGAGCTCACCGGCAGTCCGGGTCTGCTCCTGGTCGAGAAGGACGTCGTCGGGAAGAACATCGCCGCCGGCACCCGCCAGCTGGAACCGGCGAAGCGGGGCGACAACCTGGTGCTCACCATCGACCAGGCCATGCAGTACGAGACGGAGCGGATCCTGGGCGAGCAGATCGTGGCGTCGAAGGCCAAGGGCGGCATCGCCATCGTCATGGACCCCCGCACCGGCGAGATCCTGGCCCTGGCCAACCTCGACGCCGGCAAGAACGGGGCGCCGCCCACGCCCAGCTACGACAACATGGCGGTGACCAGGGTCTACGAGCCGGGGTCGACCAACAAGGTGGTCACCATCGCCGGCGCGGTGGAGGAAGGGTTGGTCGAGGGCGACACCCGCCTGAGCGTGCCCGACACCTACCGGGTGGCCGACGTCGTGTTCAAGGACGACGAGCCCCACGAAGAGGCCTGGTGGTCGGTCGACGAGATCATGGCCGAGTCGTCGAACGTGGGCACGATCATGATCGGCCAGCGCCTGGGCAAGGATCGGATCAACCGCTACCTGAACGAGTTCGGGATGGCCGATCAGACCGCACTCGACTTCCCGGGCGAGTCGGGGGGCATCCTGCCCGCACCCGACGACTGGTCGGGCACGTCGATCGGTACCGTTCCGATCGGCCAGGGCGTGGCGGTCACCGCCCTGCAGATGCTGGGCGCCTACAACACCATCGCCAACGGCGGCACGTACGTGGCCCCCCGGCTGGTGCGGGGCCTGGTCGACTCCTCGGGCAAGCTGCACGTGCCTGACATCGAGAAAGGCCGCCGGGTGGTGTCGGAGGAGACGGCGGCGGCCGTGACCAAGATGCTGGTCGGCGCGGTGGTCGAGGGCACGGGCAAGGCGGCGGCCCTCCCGAACTACACCGTGGCCGGCAAGACCGGCACCGCCGGCAAGCCCAGGGACAACGCTCCGGGGTACAAGGAGGGTGCCTACGTGGCCAGCTTCGCCGGTTTCCTCCCCGCCTCCGCCCCCCGCCTGTCGGCCATCGTCGTCCTCGACGAGCCCACCCCCATCTACGGGGGGCTGACGTCGGCCCCCGCCTTCTCCCGGCTGGCCGCCGCCGGCACCCGCCTCTTCGCCGTCCCCCCCCAGCCGACGGATGACGCCTCGCTCTCCTCGTCGTCCGAACGCGACCTGGCCGCGGGAGCTCCGCGACGGCCGGTTCCGGGCCGGCCGGTGCCGGAACGGGCCCTGGGGGCCGGTACGCTCGGGCCTTCGCCCACGAGAGCCTGACATCCCACGTGCGACTCGAACAGCTGCTGGGCGACGTCGAGGTGCTGCAACTCCGGGGTGACCCGGACCCGGCGGGCACCGACGTCGTCGCCATCACCGCCACCTCGCAGGCCGTCCGGCCCGGATCGCTCTTCTGCTGCATCCGGGGACAATCGGCCGACGGCCACCGCTTCGCGCCTGCCGCCGTCGCCGCCGGGGCGGTGGCCCTGCTGTGCGAACGCCCCCTCGACCCGACCACCCTCGGCCGCGACGTCCCCCAGGCCATCGTGGCCGACGGTCGGGTGGCCATGGCCCGGGCGGCGGCCGCCTTCCACGGCCACCCGTCCCGCCGGGTGGCGGTGGTGGGCGTGACCGGCACCAACGGCAAGACCACCACCACCCACCTGCTCAAGGCCGTCCTGGAGGCCGACGGGCGCCGGGCCGAGGTCATCGGCACCCTCACCGGTCCCCGAACCACTCCCGAGGCCACCGAGCTCCAGGCCGCCCTGGCCGCAGCGGCCGACCGGGGGGCGTCGGCGGTCGCCCTGGAGGTGTCGTCGCACGCCCTGGCCCTGCACCGGGTCGATGCCACCTGGTTCTCGGTGGCGGTGTTCACCAACCTGAGCCCCGAGCACCTCGACTTCCACGACGGGATGGACGACTATTTCGAGGCCAAGGCGAAGCTCTTCTCGCCCGACCGCGCCGGCGTGGCCGTGGTGAACGCCGACGACCCCTGGGGCCGGCGCCTGCTGGCCGCGGCCCGGTTACCCACCCGCACCTTCTCCCTGGCCGACGCCGCCGGCCTCGAGCTGGGGCCGGACGGGGCCCGCTTCCGGTGGGACGGCCACCCGGTGTGGCTGCGTCCGGGCGGCACGTTCAACGTGGCCAACGCCCTGGCCGCGGCCACCGCCGCCCGCGAGCTCGACGTGCCGGCGAGCGCGGTGGCCGACGGGCTGTCTTCTGCGGCCGTGGTGCCCGGCCGCTTCGAGGCCGTCGACCGGGGCCAGGAGTTCCGGGTGGTGGTCGACTACGCCCACACGCCGGCCGGTCTGGAAGCGTGCCTGCGGGCCGCCCGGGAGATGGTCGGTGGCGATGTCATCGGTGGCGGGGTGATCGGTGGCGGGGGATCCGGGAGCGGCCGGGTCATCGTCGTCTTCGGGTGCGGCGGTGACCGCGACCCGGCCAAGCGGCCGCTCATGGGTGGGGTCGCGTCCCGCCTGGCCGACCTGGCCGTCGTCACGTCCGACAACCCCCGGTCGGAGGACCCCCTCGACATCGTCGACGACATCCTGGCCGGGATCGACCGTGCCGGAGGGAATCGGGACGGGGTCGTCAGGGTCGAACCCGACCGGCGGACCGCCATCGGCCTGGCGGTGTCGTCCGCCCGCCCCGGCGACGTGGTCGTGCTGGCCGGCAAGGGCCACGAGACCACCCAGCTGACCGGTGACCGGATCGTGCCCTTCGACGACCGGGTCGTGGCCGCCGAGGAGCTCGACCGCCTGGCCGCCTCCCGCACGGGTGGGTCACGACCGTCAGGGGCAGAGGCCTGAGATGGTCGCCCTCCTCATCGCCGGAAGCGTCGCCCTGCTGGCGGCCATGCTCGGGACGCCGATCCTCATCCGCACCTTCCAGGTGCGCGGGATCGGACAGCAGATCCGGGAGGACGGTCCCCAGGGCCACCTGACCAAGGCCGGCACTCCCACCATGGGCGGCATCGCCATCCTCGCCGCGGTGGTGGCCGGCTATGTCGCAGCCCACATCCGCACCGGCGCGGTGTTCACCGCCGCCGGCTTCCTCGTCATCATGGTGATGCTCGGCGCCGGAGTGGTCGGGCTGGCCGACGACTGGATCAAGATCTCCCGCCAGCGCAGCCTGGGCCTGAACAAGACGGCCAAGACCCTCGGCCTGCTGGGGGTCTTCGTCACCTTCGCGGTGCTGGCGGTGTGGAAGGCCAAGGTACGCACCAACATCTCCTTCGCCCGCGACGTCGGCATCGACCTGAGCGACCCCGTCTACCTGGTGTGGGCGGTGGTGGTGTTGATGGCGGCGGCCAACGCCGTGAACCTGGCCGACGGCCTCGACGGGCTGGCCGCCGGTTCGGCCATGTACGCCTTCGCCGCCTTCGTGTTCATCGGCTTCTGGCAGTTCCGCCACGAGTCCTGCTACTTCCTGGGCCCCGCCCTCGACCTGTCGATCATCGCCGCAGCCACGACCGGGGCCTGCGCCGGGTTCCTCTGGTGGAACGCGGCCCCGGCCAAGATCTTCATGGGCGACACCGGCTCGTTGGGCATCGGCGCCGGTCTCGGCGCGCTCGCGCTCATGACCAACACCCACCTGTTGCTGCCGGTGGTGGGCGGACTGTTCGTCATGATCACCCTGTCGGTCGTCGTGCAGATCATCGGCTTCAAGCTCTGGCACGTGCGGGTTTTCCGGATGGCACCCCTCCACCACCACTTCGAGCTCATCGGCTGGCCCGAGACCACCGTCATCGTGCGCTTCTGGATCCTGGCCTCCCTCTTCACCGCCCTGGCCATCGGCCTGTTCTACGCCAACTTCCTCACGGCCGGCGGCTGCCGCCTGCTCGGGACCGGGGCGTGAGCAAGTGAGCGACCTGGCCCTGGTCGTCGGGATGGGCCGGAGCGGCGAGGCCGTGGCCGCCCACCTCCTGGCCCACGGGTGGCGGGTGATCGCGGTCGACGACGCACCAGGACCGACCGGGCGCGACCGGGCGCGGGCCCTGGGTGTGGAGCTGGTCGAGAGCCCGGACGACGATGCCCTCCGGCGCCTGGTGGGGGAGGCCGACCTGGTGGCCACCAGCCCCGGCGTGCCCATACGCCACCCGGTGTTCCGGGCCGCCGCCGAGCAGGCCGTGCCGGTGCTGGGCGAGATCGAACTGGCCTGGCGCGACCTCGACCGTCCGGTGGTGGCCGTCACCGGCACCAACGGGAAGACCACGGTGACCACCCTCATCGCCCGCATGCTGGTGGAGTCGGGCGTGGCCGCCATCGCCGCCGGCAACATCGGCCTGCCCCTGTCGTCGGCCGTCGGCCGGGAGGTCGACGTGGTCGTGGCCGAGGTCTCGTCGTTCCAACTGCAGTTCGTCGAC
>Ga0136617_10004459_pt1 | contig 12519 bp, 11 predicted proteins | sample AntDrymUQ3222106_2_FD_129672 | JGI IMG/M metagenome (GOLD analysis project Ga0136617, IMG submission 129672) | Polar desert sand microbial communities from Dry Valleys, Antarctica - metaG UQ322 (21.06) | ecosystem: Environmental > Terrestrial > Soil > Desert | place: Antarctica: Dry Valley...
AGGAGCCGACCTGTGGCGCGCAGCGCATCGATGCCGGCCAGGAGCCGGTGCCGCATCTCCTCGGGGCCGCAGGAGTGGATCTGCGCGGCACCAGGTTGCTTGCCGAAGCCGACGACGGCCATCTTCGTGCAGCCGCTCTCGATCGGTCCCTTGAAGCAGGTGTGCGGCTTGAGCCGGTTGACCGGGAGGATGCGGTCGGCGGTCACGGCCTCCTTGTCGAGGTGCAGCGGCATCCCCGACTCGGTACGGGCGACGACCTCGGTCTCCATCGTCGAGCGGATCTCGGCGCCGAGCGACTCCTCGGTCATGCCGAGTGCGGCGAGCATCGCCCGCTGCCCTTCGGCCGTGGCGCCGCCGTGGCTCCCCATCGCCGGCACGACGAACGGCTCGGCGCCGAGGTCGCGCAGCCCGGCGATCGAGCCGCGGAGCAGCTCGACGCGCCCGGTCAGCCCGCGGCTCCCCGCGCCCACCGCGACGGTCTGGCCGTGCCCGATGGCGTCGGCGAACCGGGTCGCCACGGCCGCACGCGCCGCCTGCTCGATGTCGTCGACCGCAGGCGGTGACGGCGCGTCGAGCTCGATCTCGTGGAGCGCGGGGATCTCGATCGCCGGGTCGAACGGCAGCACGATCCCCGCGCGCAGCTGCTCCCACCCCATCGACGCCGAAATCTACGCCCACCCACGTGCTGTCCTTCACGATGTGCCCGAACGGGCTGGTTGTGAAGGTCAGTTCGTTCAGGAAGGGGTCAGCGCGTACGTTGCATGGTCACGACATGCGCCGCCTCTCCGCACTTGCGATCGCCTCGGTCCTGCTGCTCGCCGCCTGTGGCGGCGATGGTGACGGCGAGTCGAGCGCACCGCCACCGACGACCGCCGGGGCATCGACCGGCGCACCGCCACCGACGACCGCCGGGGCATCGACCGGCGCACCGCCACCGACGACCGCCGGGGCATCGACCGGCGCACCGGCGCCGACGACCGCCGAGCCTCGTGGGACGGAGCCGACGGGGTCGGAGCCGATGGTCACCGCACCCGACAGCGAGCGGGTCGACCTCGAGCCGCCGACGTTCTCCGACCCGACGTCGATCACCAACCCGCTGTTCCCGATCACGGAGCAGGCGCAGGTCGTCCAGCTCGGCGTCGACGAGGGTGAGGCCCTGCGCGTCGAGGTGACGCTGCTCCCGGACACGAAGACGATCAGCTGGGACGGTCAGCAGATCGAGACCGTCGTGTCGCAGTTCGTCGGCTACCTCGACGAGCAGATCGCCGAGGTCGCGCTCGACTTCTTCGCCCAGGCCGACGACGGCTCGGTGTGGTACTTCGGCGAGGACGTCTTCAACTACGAGGACGGCGAGATCGCCGACACGGAGGGCACGTGGCTGGCCGGCAAGGACGGTCCGCCGGGGATGATCATGCCCGCCGCTCCGCAGGTCGGCGACGTCTACCGGCCGGAGAACATCCCCGGCTACGTCTTCGAGCAGGTCACCGTGCAGTCGGTGGACGAGACCGTCGACGGCCCGCAGGGACCGATCAGCGGCGCGCTCGTCGTGCAGGAGCTGCTGATGGACGGCTCGACCGAGGACAAGGCGTACGCGCCCGGGTACGGGGAGTTCAGCGCCAAGACGGTCGACGAGGATGTGTCGGTCGCGTTCGGTGTGCCGATCGACGCGGTCGACGGGCCACCACCCGCCGAGCTCGATGCACTGTCTGTCGGCGCCGACGACGTGTTCGCCGCGGCGGGTGAAGCGCGATGGGGCGCCGCGGCTCGCGCCCTCGAGGACATCCGCTCCGGGTGGGACGACCTCGCACGCACCGGTGTCCCCGAGCGCCTCGCCACCCAGACGGCCGACGCCATCGACGGTCTCGCCGACGCCGTCGCCACCCGCGAAGCCGCGGAGGCGCAGGGGGCGTCCGTGCTCGTCACTCGCGCCGCGCTCGATCTCCGTGCACGCCACGAGCCGCTCGACCGCATCGACCTCGCCCGCATCGCCGCCTGGGCACGTCTGATCGAGGTCGACGCCGAGGCCGACGAGCCGCCCGGCGTGCGCAGCGCCACCGTCGTCATCGAGGCGATCTGGGCCCGGGTCGCCCACCAGGTCGACGCCCCCGACACCGTCGCCGCAGCGATCACGGAGCTCCGCTCCGCCGCCGACGACGGCGACCTCCCCGCAGCCGCCGATGCGGCGACCGCCCTGGCCGATGCGGTGACTTCGTAACCGCGTTCCGGCCCGAACGGGCGGTTTGTGAGGCCAGAACGGTGGTGGACGGCGGCGCTCCGAGGTCCTGAGAGCCCCGCCGAGCACCGGGTCAGCGGACGACGCCGCTGTCGCGCCGGTTGTCGTAGCTGGTGTCACGGCGCTTGAGCCCGGCCAGGCCGGCAAGCCCGATCAGTCCAGCGAGCCCGATGAGCCCGAGGTTGCTACCGCCATCGTCGTCTTCTTCGGTGGCGTCTTGAGCGTGAACGGCGTCGAGCGCCGGTGCGAGAGCGAGCCCCGTGGTGAGTGCCGCTGCCGCCAGTGTCTTGCGCATGTCTGCTTGTCCTTTCATCTCGCCCTGTGGCCGGTTCTGGCCGATCGCGGGGTACCCCACGGACCCCGCGTGAAGCGCACCTGCCTCGCAATCCCCCGATCAGGCGACGGCGTCCCCGGCGGCTGACGGGACCACCTGGCACATGTGCGGGCGACTACCGTCAACCAGTGGTGATTCGAGCGGCAGGGCTGGTGAGCGCCCCGCCGCCGGCTGCCTCGCCGGGTCCCTCCCCGGCGGGCGGGACCGTCACGGAGGCGTTGGCGAAGCCCGTCGCAGATCGGCGCAGCGGCGATTCGATCTGGGTTCAGGTCCTGCTCGAGCTGGGCGCCCTCGACCGGGCCGTCTACCAAGCCGTCGCCGTCACACCGACGACGCACCTCGACGTGCCGTTCCGGCGGCTGTCGCGCTCGGCCGATGGGTCCGTCCTGTGGCTCGTGATGGCGGGCGGACTGGCCGTGGCGCGCGGAGGGCGGGGACGGCGAGTGGCCCTCGAAGGCGTGACCTCCCTTGCCGCGACGGCCGCGATCGTGAACCTCGGTGCCAAGCCGTTGATCCGGCGTCGGCGGCCGGACCGGGCGGGCCACGACCGCACCATGGCGCGCCGGGTCCATCACCCATCGTCCACCTCCTTCCCGTCGGGCCACTCGGCGACCTCGTTCGCATTCGCATACACGATCGGCCGTCACCTGCCGGTCCTCGGGGTCCCGATCCGCCTCGTCGCCGCGGCCGTCGCCTACTCCCGCGTCCACATCGGTGTCCACTACCCGGGCGACGTAATCGTGGGATCGGTGATGGGCGCCGGAACCGCGGCGGCCGTGGAGGCGGTCTGGGATCGGCGCCGCAACCGGTTCCGTCCTACGATTCCGGCCCGAACAGGCCGGTTGTGAAGGACAGAACGGGGCTTCGGGTGGTCGAGACCGGCGTCGATCCGGTGACCTTCCGCTTTTCAGGCGGACGCTCTGCCGACTGAGCTACTCGACCATGTTCGGCGCCACCTCGCCCGGATGGGAGAGATGGCACCGCGGCGGTCCCGACGGGACTTGAACCCGCGACCTCCGGCTTGACAGGCCGGCGTGAACTCCAGACTTCACCACGGGACCGTGGATGTGCACCCCCAACGGGATTCGAACCCGTGCCGCCACCTTGAAAGGGTGGTGTCCTAGGCCGCTAGACGATGGGGGCAGGGCCTCATCCAGTTGGAAGCGCCTCGACACTAGCAGCCGGTCTCCGACGATCCTCATGGTGCTTCGTCGTCGGCGATGGCCTGCACGCAGGCCTCCAGCAGCCACGACAGGTAGCCGTAGAGGTGGTGTTCGGGCGTCACGTCCGACTCCTCGGCCTCGTCTTCGTCCTCCTCCTCCTCCTCGTCGACGTCGACACCGTCGATGTCGTCCTCGCCGACGTCGAGCATCGTGCCGAGCACCAGGCGCACCCCGTTGAGCGCCTGCATCAGTGCAAGCAGCTCGCCGTCGTCGAGGCGGATGGTGCGCCCTTGGCGATCGAACAGATCGGTGACCACGTCGATCCCGGCCACCTTCGAGGTCACCAGGTCGTCGCGCATCAGCCGCTGGTACTCGGCCTCGTGCTCGGGATCGTCGGGGTACGTGACCGGGAACAGCCGCCCGACCGCCGGCGACGGTGACGGATCGGTGATCAGGACGCGCATCTCGTCGAGCAGCCGGCCGACCAGGGTCCGCTCCTCCGGCGCCAGCCGCAGGGCGAACCCGCCGCGACTCCGAGTGATCGGCCCGGTCGGCTCACTCATCGCTGCTCGGGGGCTGCGCCCCCGGACCCCATCGCCGTCCGGCTCACTGGCGTTCGCTCGGCCGGCATGAGCTCGCGTCGCTCACTCATCATGCTGAAGCGTCGCCCAGAGGCCGTGCTCGTGGAGGCGGAACACGTGCAGCTCGGACTGCTCGCGGGGGCCGCTGGCCACGACCGCCCGGCCCTTGTGGTGGACGTCGAGCATCAGGTCGGTGGCCTTCTCCAGGCTGTAGCCGAACAGCTTCTGAAAGACGAACGTGACATAGCTCATCAGGTTGATCGGGTCGTTCCAGACGATGACGACCCACGGGCGATCGTCGAGCGTGACCTCGTCGACGTCCGGGACGTCGAGCACCACCGTCTCGGGTGCGGGAGCCGAAGCACGCGTCGCCACGCGCCACATTCAATCGCACGACCCCCGGTCGGCTGCTCGTGGGCGTTGCTGCCGCAGCGACGGCGCGGCCGTACCATGGCCCGCGATGGCCGTCGGCAGCCGACCTCTGGTCCCGTCGCGGCTCGCGCCGACCCCCCACGACGTCCGGCGCACCCCCACATCGACGCTCGGCGCCTACGTGGCACTCACCAAGCCGCGCATCATCGAGTTGCTGCTGATCACGACCGTCCCGACGATGGTCCTGGCCGAGCAGGGCTGGCCGTCGACCGCGCTTGTGCTCGTCACGCTCGTCGGCGGCGCGCTGGCGGCCGCCGGCGCCAACGCCGTGAACATGGTCGTCGACCGGGACATCGACGCGGTGATGGAGCGCACCCGCAACCGCCCGCTCGTCACCGGCGCGATCAACCCACGCCCGGCCCTCGTCTTCGCCCTCGTCCTCGAGGTCGCCGCGTTCGCCGTGCTCTGGGCGGGGGCGAACCTCCTGTCGGCCCTGCTCGCCTTCGCCGCAGCGGCGTTCTACGTCGTCGTCTACACGCTGTGGCTGAAGCGGACCAGCTCGCAGAACATCGTCATCGGCGGGGCGGCCGGAGCCGTGCCGGTGCTCGTCGGATGGGCTGCGGTGCGCGATACCGTCGGGTGGGCGCCGGTCGTGCTGTTTGCGGTGATGTTCCTCTGGACGCCCCCGCACTTCTGGGCGCTGGCGATCCGCTACCGAGACGAGTACCGCGCGGCCGGCGTGCCGATGCTCCCGTCGGTCGTGCCGATCGTCGTCGCTGCCCGCCAGATGATCGGGTACGCCGTGGCGATGGTGGCGGCGACGCTGCTGCTCGTGCCCGTCGCCGACCTCGGCGCGATCTACGCTGCGGCGGCGGTCCTGCTCGGTGTTGCGTTCATCGGATCCACGGTCGCCCTCGCCCGGGTTCCGTCGGCCGTGGCGAGTATGCGGGTGTTCGCCTTCAGCATCACGTACGTCACGCTGTTGTTCGCTGCGATGACGCTCGATGTGCTCGTCACCCACGGCTGGTGAGCCGCATGATGGCGGGCGAGGCGGTTGCGGCGCCACGCAGGGGTGGCGGGTAGTGTCGCCGCCGAAGTCGGGGCGTCGCCAGCGACGGACCTCGATGCCGACGTGATCATCCGTCCATGAGCACCATCGACACCGCACCCGACGCCTCCCGCTCGCTCGACGACGCCTCGGCGCGCCCGAACGCCGTCGCCGGGTGGGCCACGTCGACCGACGGGTCGGTGATCGGCCGGACGTTCGTGGCCGCCTCGTCGCTCGCCCTGCTCGGCGCGATCGCCCTCGGCGTGCTGCTCGGGATCGAGCGGATCGACGGAGGCGGCACCGTGATCGACGCCGGCGCGATCCCGCAGCTCTTCGTGGCCCACCGCGTCGCGCTGGTCTACGGGGTCGGCGTCCCGCTGCTGCTCGGCCTGGCCATCGCCGTCGTGCCGGCGCAGCTCGGCGCCCGGTCGCTGAGCTTCCCCCGCCTCGCCAGCGCCGGCCTCTGGACGTGGATCGGCGGGCTCGTGCTGGTGATGGTGTCGCTGGCCAACAACGGCGGGCCCGCGGGCGGAGACCCGGACATGGTCGACCTTTTCCTTGCCGCCCACGCGCTCATGCTGATCGGCCTCGGGGCGGCCGCAGCCTCGGTCGCCGCCACGGTCCTCACCGCCAGAGCGCCCGGCATGACGATGCGGCGGGTGCCGTTCTTCTCCTGGTCGGCGCTCGTCGCGTCGCTCGGCCTCGTGCTGGTCCTGCCGGTCGTGCTCGGGACGCTGCTGTACCTGTTCGTCGACCACCGTTACGCCGGCCGAACGCTGTTCGGCGGGAACATCGGCATTGGCGCGTGGATCGGGTTCGCGCTCACCCAGCCCGTGACCTACCTGTTCGTCCTGCCCGCCGTCGGCGTCCTTGCCGAGCTCGTGCCGATCACGTTCCGGCGACGGATGCCGCTGCGTGGCGTCGTCTACACCGGGCTCGGGCTGGTCGGCGCGGCCGCATTCGCCGGGATCGCCCAGCAGACCGGTCACGAGGTCCCGTGGTCGGGCAGCGGGCTCGATCTCGACGGCTTCGGGGACAAGGTTCGCGATCTGGCGGTGTTCGCCCTGTTCCATCTGGTGCCGCTGCTCGGCGTGCTCGTGGTGCTCGCCGCCGGCGCGTTCGCCGGCAAGCCCGGCCCGACATCGGCCGGACGCCCGCGGATCACCGCCGGGTTCGTCGGCGCGTTCCTCGGCGTCGGGATGATCATGACGGGCATGGTCGGTGGTGCGCTGCTCCCGATCGTCGACCTCGGCCTGGGCGGCACCGTCTTCGAGGAAGCTGCCCTCGTCTACGTCGTGTACGGCGGCGTGCTCGCCGCCCTCGGCGCCATGTGCCACTGGGCGCCGCTGTGGTGGGGCCGGCTGATCCCCGACCGGGCCGCGCTCGGGCTGATCGCGCTCGGACTCGTCGCCACCGTCCTGGCATCGCTCCCGTACTACGTGGCCGGCTTCGCCGACCAGCCGGCGATGAGCGCCGACCACGACTACGGCGGCCCGTCGACCCTCTGGAACGTGGCGGTCACCGGCGGCCATGCACTGATGGGCCTCGTCGCATTGGCGTTCGCCGGCCTGGTGGCGAAGGCGGCGCGAGGCGACGGCGACACGGCAGACGACGACCCGTGGGAGGCGCACACGCTCGAGTGGTCCGGGCCGCTCCCGGTTGCCTCACGTGATGCCGTCGAGATCCCGACCGTCATGTCGCCCGAGCCGCTCCTCGACTCTCGCGCCGCTCCCCAGGAGGCGGTGCGCTGATGCACGCCCTGCCCGCCGCCCCGTCGGCGCCACCGCGCCGTCAGGTGCTCGTCGGCACGGCGCTGGTCTCCGCTGCGGCCATCACGCTGGTCGGCGGGATGCTCGCCGTCTGGCTGCTGATGCGCCAGCGGGCGCTCGATGCCGGGGAGCCGTGGCTGCCCGACAGCGTGACGATCCCCGAGGTGCCGAGCAACACGATGCTGATCACGTTCCTCGGCCTGTGCGTGTTCGCACAGTGGGCCGTGCACGCCGTGGGCCGGCGCGACCGCGCCCACACGGCGCTGGCGCTCGGGCTCACAGCCGTCTTCGCGATCGCCATCGTCAACGCCCAGGCCTACGTGTGGAACCAGATCGACCTGTCGATCGCCGACGACGGCTACGCCGGCATGTTCTACGCCGTCACCGCCACGATGCTCGCCCTGACCGTGCTCGGGCTGGTGTTCACTGCCGTCACCGCGTTCCGGGTGCTCGGTGGCCGCATCGAGGACCGTGAGCTCATCGCCGCCCACGCCCTCGCCTGGTACGTCATCACCACCGTCTTCATCGCCGTCTGGCTCGTCGTCTATGTCACGAAGTAGGGCCGGCTGATGTTCACGACCGGGTCGAAGCTGTTGGTCGGGGCGACGCTGTTGGCGGCGGCCGCCGCCGTGCTGTACGGGGTGCTCGTCGAGGGCGCGCTGGGCACAGTCGGGCTGTCGTCGGCCGCCGTTGCGCTCGGGCTCGTCGCCGGCGTCAACGTGGCGGCCCGGGACTCCAACGTCTCGGCGATGGACACCGCCGCGATCGCCGACGCGCCCGCCGCCCGCCCGGCACCGGGCGCCAGCCTGTGGCCGCTCGCCGTCGCCGTCGGTGGCGTGCTCGTGGTCGTCGGCATGGTCACCTATCCGGTGGCGCTGATCTTCGGGCTCGTCGTGCTGCTCGTCGGCACCGTCGAGTGGATGGTGCAGGCGTGGAGTGAACGGGCTTCGGCCGACGCCGGCTACAACTCCGAGCTGCGCGGGCGGCTCGCCCACCCGCTCGAGTTCCCCGTGCTGGCGGCCGTCGGCATCGGGCTCATCGTCTACTCCTTCAGCCGCATCATGCTGTTCCTTTCCAAGACGGGCGGGGTCGCCGCATTCGGCGTGATCGCCGTGCTGGTGCTCGCCGTCGGGTTCATCGTCGCCTTCCGGCCGACGCTGCGAGGCGGCGCCATCGGAGTGGTCGCGGCCATCGCCGCGGTCGGCCTCGTCGCCGGGGGGATCGCCGCGGCCATCGGTGGCGAGCGCGAGCTGCACCCGCACGAGACCACCGGCGATCTCGCCGGCGAGGGCCAGTGCGACACCACCGACGAGACCGAAGCCGACGAGAACGCGTCGCAGTCGATCGCCGCCAAGTCGAACCTCGCCGGCACCGTCACGCTCGGCGAGGACGGCAGCCTCGTCGCCCGAACGGCGGGTGTCGAGGGTGAGCAGGAGGTCCTCGTCATCGGCCGGTCGAACCCCTCCAACATCCGCTTCGACAACGAGAGCGGTGAGGAGCGTCGGCTCGTCCTCGACCTCGGGACCCGCCCCGAGGTCGACGAGGCGGGTGAGGTCGTCGAGGGCAGCGAGGTTCCCGACCAGCGCTGCACGGCGCTCGTCGAGGAGGGTGGCAGCCAACTGCTCACCGTGACGATCGGTGAGCCGAGCTCGTCATCGGACACCCCGTACCGCTTCCTCGTTCCAGGGGTCGACGGCGCCGAGGTCGAGGTGGTGGTCCCGTGAGGTCGCTGGGTACGGTGGGCCGAGTGCCACGACGCGCGCTGCGCCGCCGCCTGATCGCTGCCGGCGCCAGTGCCGTGGCGCTGGTCGCTGCGGGCTGCGCCGAGGACGCACCGCAGGACACGTGGCAGCCGAAGGGTGACAACGCCCAGCGGATCCACGGATTGCAGTGGCCGGTGTTCGCCATCGCCGGCGTCGTGCTCGTGATCGTGATGGCAGCGATCATCTGGGCGGTCTTCCGATATCGCGATCGTGGCCAGCCGATCCCCAAGCAGACCCACGGTCGGCCGGCGCTCGAGATCGGCCTGACGATCCTGCCTGCGCTGATCCTCATCGGCGTGGCGATCCCCACCGTCGGCACGTTGCTGGCGCTGTCGGAGACCGACGACACCGAGTGCGTCGTCAACGTCACCGGTCAGCAGTGGTGGTGGGAGATGGACTACCCCGTGCAGGACGGCTGCGGCGGCGTCGAGCGGCCGATCATCACCAGCGGCCAGATGGTCATCCCGGTCGGGACGAACGTGCTCGTGCGCGGCACCAGTCGCGACGTCATCCACTCGTGGTGGATCCCGCCGCTCAACGGCAAGCGCGACATGGTGCCCGGGCGCGTCCACACCGTGCGGCTGCAGGCCGACGAGCCGGGGATCTTCGCCGGCCAGTGCACAGAGTTTTGCGGTCTGTCCCACGCCAACATGCGCATGGAGGTCGTCGCACTCACCGCCGACGATTTCGAGACGTGGAAGGCGAACCAGCTCGCCGACTACCAGGCGCCCGCCGCCGAGACGGCCCAGGCCCAGGGCGAGACGGTGTTCGTGCAGCAGTGCGCCCGCTGCCACCAGATCGACGGGTTGCTCAACGCCGACGGCACGCCCAACATCTCCGAGCCGCAGCTGCACGTGTACTCCGGCTCGGCGCCGAACCTGACCAACCTGATGACGCGCAACACGTTCGCCGGCGCCACGTACGACCTGGTCACCGAGAACTGTCGCGACGAGGTCTGGGAAGCGTCGCCCGAGGAGTTCGGGGCCCGCTACCTCGAGGGCGTGACCGCGGCGTGCCTCAACGAGGTCGAGCTGCGCGAGTGGATCCGCAACGCTCCGGAGAAGAAGCCGATGTACGCCGATCCCGAGGAGCTCGAAGAGACCGACGCCAAGACGCGCGGCATGCCCTACCTCGCCCTCTCGGAGGAACAGATCGACCAACTGATCGCCTACCTGTTGGAACGCAAGTGATGGTGATGCGCTGATGGCGATCGTCGAGAGGCCCCCCGAGACCGCGCCCGCCGTCGTCGAGACCGCGCCGTCGGCGGTCGTCGTCCCGTCGCGGGCGCTCGGCGTGTTCCGCCGCCCGGTCGCCTCCACCGGGTGGCGCTCGTGGATGTTCACCGTCGATCACAAGCGCATCGGGATCATGTACGGGGTCGCCGCCGCAGCGTTCTTCATCGTCGGTGGCGTCGAGGCGCTGCTCATCCGAGCGCAGCTGCAGGGACCGAACGGCACCGTGCTCTCGTCGGACGTCTACAACCAGATGTTCACGATGCACGCCACGACGATGGTGTTCCTCTTCGCCATGCCGATGGCTGCGGCGTTCGCCAACTTCTTCGTGCCGCTGCAGGTGGGCGCCCGCGACGTGGCGTTCCCCCGACTCAACGCGTTCGGCTTCTGGTGCTTCCTGAGCGGCGCGCTGTTCATCAACTTCTCGTGGATCCTCGGTGGCGCCCCCGACGGCGGTTGGTTCATGTACGCCCCGAACTCGAGCGTGCCGTTCTCACCGAGCAACGGCATCGACTTCTGGGCGCTCGGCATCCAGATCACCGGCATCGCGTCGCTGACCGGTGCGATCAACCTCATCGTCACCGTGCTCAACATGCGTGCCCCCGGGATGAGCCTGATGCGCATGCCGGTGTTCACCTGGATGATCACCGTGACCCAGTTCCTGCTGGTGTTCGCCATCCCGGTGATCACCGTGGCGCTGTTCCTGCTGACGTTCCAGCGATCGTTCGGAGCGACGTTCTTCTCCGTCGAGGCGGGCGCTGATCCCCTGCTGTGGCAGCACCTGTTCTGGATCTTCGGACACCCTGAGGTGTACATCCTCGTGCTGCCGTCGTTCGGCATCGTCAGCGAGGTGCTGCCGGTGTTCTCCAAGAAGCCGCTGTTCGGCTACCCGTTCGTGGTCTTCTCCGGTGCCGCCATCGGGTTCGTCGGCTGGGGCGTGTGGGCGCACCACATGTTCGCCTCCGGCCTCGGGCCCGTCAGCGTGGCGGTGTTCTCGGTGGCGACGATGGCGATCGCCGTGCCGACCGGCGTCAAGATCATCAACTGGACGCTCACGATGTGGGGCGGCAAGCTCCGTCTGACGACCGCGATGTTGTTCGCCATCGGGTTGGTCGTGCAGTTCACGATCGGCGGGCTGTCGGGTGTCACCCACTCGGTGGCGCCGTCGGACACGCAGCAGACCGACACGTACTACATCGTCGCCCACTTCCACTACGTGCTGTTCGGCGGTGCCGTGCTCGGCTTCTTCGCCGGCTTCTACTACTGGTGGCCGAAGCTGTTCGGCAAGTGCCTCAACGAGCGCATCGGCAAGTGGAACGTGGCGCTGATGTTCATCGGGATGAACCTGACGTTCGGGCCGATGCACATCATCGGCCTGCAGGGTCAGCCACGGCGGATGTACCGCTGGGACGAGGAGCGGGCGGGCGAGGGGTTCTTCAACATTGCGTTCTGGAATCGCGTGGCGACCATCGGCGCCTTCATCCTCGCCATCGGCGTGCTGCTGTTCCTGATCAACATCTTCTACACGCGCCGTCGCCAGCCGGCCGCCCCGCTCGATCCGTGGGACGCGCGCACGCTGGAGTGGATGACCACGAGCCCGCCGAAGGTGCACAACTTCGATGCCGTGCCCACCGTCCACGCGCTCGACGAGTTCTTCCATCGCAAGTACGAGGACGTCGGCGAGGGCGACGCCCACGACCTGCGTCAGGTGGCCACGGCGGAGGATCTGCTCGCCGAGCAGGAGGCCGAGGCCGACCACCACATCCACCTGCCGTCGCCGTCGTACTGGCCGCTGCTGCTCGCCGTGACGCTGCCGATCATCGCCTTCGGGGTGATCTACAACCTGACCCTTTCGGTGGTCGGCGCCGCCGTGCTGGTGCTGGCGATCTTCGGCTGGGCGCTCGAGCCGTCCGTCGCTCCGGACACCGACTACGACCCGCCGCCGCCCGACCCGGGTGCCGGCACGGCCCTCGCCACCGTCGGGAGTGAGTCGTGAGCGAGCGGAGCGAGCTCACGGCCGGCCG
>Ga0136617_10004460_pt1 | contig 12519 bp, 8 predicted proteins | sample AntDrymUQ3222106_2_FD_129672 | JGI IMG/M metagenome (GOLD analysis project Ga0136617, IMG submission 129672) | Polar desert sand microbial communities from Dry Valleys, Antarctica - metaG UQ322 (21.06) | ecosystem: Environmental > Terrestrial > Soil > Desert | place: Antarctica: Dry Valley...
CGTCTCGTGCTGCTCAAACTGCTGACCGGCGAGCTTCGGCTTGGCGTGTCGCAAACATTGGTCGTGCGGGCGCTGGCGCAGACCGCTGCCCTGCCGGCCACGACAATGGCCGCGCGCCTGATGGGTGAATGGACGCCCACGGCGGAGTGGTTCGAGAACGTCCTGTCCACCGAGCACACGGATGATGACAAGTCCCGACCGTATCCGTTCTGCCTGGCGGCCCCCCTCGACGGAGAGGTGAGTGCGCTGGGGGATCCCTCTGGCTGGCAGATCGAATGGAAGTGGGACGGCATCCGCGCGCAGCTGATCCGCCGGGCGGACACGGCTCACCTCTGGTCGCGGGGCGAAGAGTTGATCACGCACCGTTTTCCCGAGATTGCGGCAGCCGCGACGCACCTGCCGGACGGGACCGTCCTGGACGGCGAGGTGCTCGCCTTCCGCGACGGCCGGCCGCTGCCCTTCTCGGCGCTGCAGCAGCGCATCGGCCGCCAGAAGCAAGTGGCGCAGATGTCGCGGGCGGTCCCCGTCGTGTTCATGACCTACGACATTCTCGAGGCGGAGGGCCAGGACATCCGCCGGCAGCCGCTCGAGCAGCGCCGGGTGCTGCTCGAGCAAGCCATCGGTTCCGGTGAGGGGGTCCTGCGGGTATCTCCAGCCATCGCGCCGACTTCCTGGGTTGATCTCAGCGCGCAGCGCGCGAACTCCCGCGCGCTCGGCGTCGAGGGGCTGATGATCAAGCGCCAGACCTCTCTTTACGGCGTCGGCCGCAAGCGCGGGGAATGGTGGAAGTGGAAGATCGACCCGTATTCCATTGACGCGGTGCTCATCTACGCGCAGCCGGGGAGCGGCAAGCGCGCCAGCCTCCTGACCGATTACACCTTCGGGGTCTGGAGTGAAGGGACGCTCGTGCCGATAGCGAAGGCGTACTCCGGCCTCTCAAATGATGAAATCGCTGAGATGGATCGCTGGATCCGTCGGCACACGCGCGAACGTTTCGGCCCCGTCCGGCACGTCGAACCCGTCCAGGTGTTCGAGCTGGGCTTCGAGGGTATTGCCGTGTCGTCACGGCACCGCTCCGGGATCGCCGTCCGCTTCCCGCGGATGCTCCGCTGGCGCAAAGACAAGGAACCCGAGGAGGCGGATACGCTCGCGACCGTCCGGGCACTGCTCCACTCCGGCGGGGGCCAATAGCGAAAACACGGCCGTATCTGGGTATTTCGCTGGGAAAGCGTCATCCGCCCCGCTAGAATCTCGTCAATCCTGCGGAACTTCGGAGATCCGAATGCACTTATCGGATCGCGGAGCCGGACTATTCGGCTCTGCGCTTGTGATTTGTGTGTCCATGGTCGGCGCCTGTACGTCGAAGAGCAGTCCGACCGAACCCTCATCGACGACTCCTCCTTCGACTTCAGCCGTTCGCGGTACCGTCACTGAAGCGCTCACGCGGTACCCGATCGACGGCGCCATCCTGTCGTTTACTGTCGCCGGGACTCCGCACTCTCTAACCACGTCAGGAGGGGGGGCCTGGGAGCTCGGCCAGGGGCGCTTACCCGGTGATGTGATCATCGAGGTATCAGCGCCCGGCTACATCACCCGGCGGACACACTTGCATTCGGTCACTTCCGACGGCAACGTGACCATCGATCTCATCCGGGACGCAGCGCCATTTTCTCTGGATTTCTACCGGCAGTTCATCAGGAATGAGCTCGAGGCGCCGGGAAGCCTGCCCCGGCTGAAGCGCTGGACGAGGAATCCGAGTTTTTACGTCGACGTCAGAAACCCCCGCACCGGCGGCGAGCTCTCATCGTCTGAACGCGATGTCGTGCGCTCGGTGATCCAGGGGTCAATTCCCCACATGACCGGCGGACGCCTCTTCGCCGCAGCGGTCGAATTCGACTCCGGCACGCGCGGCGAACGGGCTGGGGTGGTCAACCTCTCATTCGTAGACGAGCCCGGTAACCAGTACTGTGGCTGGTCGCTGGTCGGGAACGATCCGGGCTCCATCACGTTGAATCTCGCCAGCCGCTGCGACACACCCTGCGGCACGATTGCACCGCGGACCCTGGCGCACGAAGTCGGCCATACGCTCGGCTTCTACCATGTGTCGCGCGGGGATATCCTCAGCACCAGCTGGTCCCCCCGCGATTGTGGCTCGACCACGCTCTCGCGGACCGAGGAGCATCATGCCCGGCTGGCGTACGCCAGACCCCCGGGAAATCGCGACACGGACTTCGACCCGCTCCTCACGATGTTTGCTCAGCCGGCCGAAGCGCCAGTCCTCATCGGCTGCCGCTGATCCTCGCCGGGCCACGATCGTTCTTGCGGTCGTGGCCCTCCATCCTCGATCATGGTCCTGATCATGATCTTCGGGTTTCTTCTGACCCCCGATCGCCGGATCACGGAAAAGCTGCTGGGCGATCGCCTGCGCGGCGGACGCATCCGGTGCCCCGCCTGCGACTGGCAGCCGCAGCCGCATGACCGGTGGTGCTGTGCGCCGGGATGCGGCGAGGTCTGGAATACCTTCGAGACCCGCGGCACCTGTCCCGGGTGCCTGAAACACTGGACCCACACCGCCTGCCATCGCTGCGATACCTGGTCACCGCATGAGGCGTGGTACGAAGAGACCGACTAGGGGCTGGGGGCTACCGGAAGACGCGAAACGCCAGCATCGCTGACTCGGTTGCTCCTGCCGCGGTGCCCTTGAGCTCCATGATGTACTCGCCGGCGGTCAGCGGCGCGAGGTTCAGATCAACGACGGCGAACCGTGCGCCATCCTCTTCGCGCTCGCTCATAGACACCGCGAGCTCCAGGCGCACACCATCCCGGCCGAGAACGCGCGCCTCACGGTGCGTCGTTGGTGCCGTCACCGGCCAGCGGATCTGCATCCGTTCGGTGCGCCGGAAGTAGACGGATGCGGCAGGTTTCGTGACGGACGGCAGCGGCGAACGGAACAGGAGCGGGGCCCCGAACAGCGACGACGTCCGTGCGGTGGAAACGGAATCCTGCGCATCGCCGGCAGTGGCGTTTCGCACGCGCACCGCGCTGTTGAACGGACCCGGTGCCTTGTTGAGCGCGATGCGAGCAGTCACAGCGCGCGCTCCGGGCTCGAGCCGCGCACGCGCGGTCGCGATCCCCTCGCCGCCGGGGCCACTGACCATGATCTGAACGTCACCCCCCTCTTTCCAGCGACCCGACTCCACCTCCGGCGCCGTCAGCTCCGTGGTCAGCAGCATCTCGTCCCCGATGACGGTGCCGCGTGTGTGCAGGAGCGCCGCCGGGCGGAGCCGTTTCAGTTCCGCAAGCGCCATGTCCGCAGGGCTCACCGGTGCAGCCGGTACGGGAGCGGCTGTCGCCGCCCGCAGTGACGCCATCTCTTCGGCCGTCGGGGCCCGATACTCGCGGCGCGCGCGGATGGTGACGTTCGTGGCCTTGAGCCGCACGGTGATCTTTCGCAGGCGGCCGTCCGATTTCGTGTTCGTCGGGTAGTAGCCGAGCACGTACGATGCCGCGAGCTCGTCGGCAATCCTCCGTGCGCCGCCGGTCAGGTCATTCGTATTCACCACGGCGATCCCGTCCGTGTTGTGGCTCAGCGTCATCAGCGCATCGGACCGTTCGCGATCGTCGTCTAGGGCGCTCACGGAGGCCGCGGCAACGAGGCCCGCCGGCTTGAGTGAATAGAACGTCACGTTCGAGCGACGCGCAAGCGCCAGCAGCTCGCGCAGCCGCTGCTGGAAGTCGATCGTGGACAACCGCTGCAGCTCGGTCTGGCACCAGCGCGTGTCGGCCTCGCCCCGGCGCGACCCGAGCGTCAGCTTCCCCACCTCGCTCACGCCCACCTGCGGCATCTGGGGTTTCACGGCGTTCTGCAGGCTGATGGACGACCCGGGCAATCGCCATCCGTTCGACACGATCAGAATGTTCTTCCGCTCCTCACGGATGTCGGCCAGTTTCGTGGCTATGCCCTCGAGATCGCTGAAGACCTCGTCGGCGTGCCGTCGAGAGATGAGCTCGCCGGCGATGGTCGGGAAGCAGGCCCGGAGCGTCAGGTCCGCGGGTTCTTCGGTGACTCGTCCGCCGCGTCCCCAGTCCCAGTATTTCGTCAGCTGCTCTTCGATCATCAGCGTCTGCTGGCCGAGCATCAGATCCTCGACGCTCTGCTTGGTCGTGAGGACGCCGAACAGGTCTTTTGGACCCAGCACGCGGTTGAGAAAGGTGATGAGCGGCACCCTCGCGTGCCATGAGCCCGTGAAGTCGACGTGCAGGTTGTCGAGATAGATCACGAACACGCGGTAGGTGGGATCGGCCGCGAGCTGAAAGCCCTCGCGCTGCGAATTCGGATCGCGCCGCTCCTCCGCCGGATTGCTCTGAGGGAACTGGACGAACTGGAACGACTGGATCTTCTGGGGAGCCCCGTCGTCGAGCACCTCGAAGTCCGCCGCCCTCAACCCCTCGATGATCTTGCCGTCACGCATCGGGTACGCGTCCACGCGAACGAGACTGACACCCGACCTGAACGTCGGTTTCTGCGGGTCTTGCTGTTGTGACGCATGTGCAAGGGCCAGCGCGGCCACCACAGAGACACAGAGGCACAGAGCAAGTCTTCTCATTCTGTTATGAGGATAGCGCCGGGAGGGTTCCTTCGCTGTCAATTCGGCTACCTTCGCAACCTGCGTCATCTCTGATCACGAACCACCACGAAGTCACCCGGCCGCGGGCCGGGACGCACGACCCATCCTGGCGCCAGTTTCAGCGCCCAGCCGTCACCTGTGAGCTCCAAGCCTGTGATGCTGGCGGGCGCGGGCACGGCAATCGTGGATTGATCGGCCGACATCAACACTCGCTCGGCGAAGTTCGCCCCAGTCAGTCGTCGTCCGATAACCCGGATAGATCGTGCCCGCCTCGGGAATGGGCATCATCCCCGTGGTGATGAACACTGCCTTGCGCGCACGCGGAATCACGAGAACGGGGCCATCGACGAATCGGCGTTTCAGATCCTTGACGACCGCGGCACGCTGCAGCTCTCGCTTCTGTTCCGCCTGACGCAGCTCCGCTCCTCCGTACCGCATGGCCGCCGTGTCCGGCGCGACGAGGTCGCCAATCTGCGCTGCGGCTTTGACGAGGTCGCCGAGATCGTCAGTCGGTACGAGCTTTCGCGTCCAGCCGGGAGACCACCCATCGAGCAGAACGCCGTAAGCCGCGGCGGACGGATATGCGAATGTCCGGATGAACGTCTCCTGCCCCGCCGCCCTCGTGAGCTGCTCTCCTGCCAGGGCCGCGGCCTCTGCGGGCGTGGCCACCGCGGCGGCTACGGCTCCCTGGGAATTCGGCGGTTCTTCGAGTCCCCGTATCAGTCTCGACCACAACGAGGGGCGCGAATTGAAGCGGGAGGCTTCCGGGAGCGGCACGATCATCACGCCCGAAGGACACGTCGTGACGCATCTCGCGCCGAGCCGAGCTCGCGCATCCTCGATCGACGCGCCAGTCTTATCAGATCGTCGGCGTGATGGCGAAAACTTTCACCCTCCGGCGCGAGGTCTGTCTTATTCGGCGCGCAGGGCCACCAGCGGATCGACACGCGCGGCACGGCGTGAGGAGTGATGGCCTTGACATCCCGGCGGCTGGACCGGTACGGTGGTCGACCCGCGATCAGAAATGGGAACTCCCGACAGTCCAGAGGCACGCCTGCCACGATCGATTGTCCGCCGCGACGGGTTTCTCGCGGTGTCCGTCGGCCTGATCGCTGTCGCTGTCTACCTTCGCACGCTCATGCCGGACGTCGGAGGCCCGGAGGATTCGGCCAAATTCCAGTACGTCGGCGCCGCTCTCGGGACCGCCCATCCTCCCGGCTACCCGCTGCACACGCTGCTGTCGCACGGCTTTTCGTACCTGCCGATCGGAACTGTCGCCTATCGCGCGAATCTGCTGTCCGCTGTGATGGGGAGCGTTGCCGTGGGATTCGCCGTGCTGCTCGCACGCGCGATGGGGTCGAGCCGAGTCGCGTGCGCCATGGGTGCGCTCGGGCTGGCCTTCGGTGCGGGGTTCTGGAATTACTCGGTACTCGCGGAAGTTTACACACTCGGCGCGGCGTTGCTTCTCGGCATCGTCTACTGGCTGGTCCGATGGCGGCAGACGGGCCGTGACCGGCACCTGTTCGTCGCGGCCTTCTTTTTCGCGCTCGCTCTCGGCAACCATCTCTCGATTGTTGCGATTGCACCCGCCATCATCATTATTCTGCTCCTCACAGACCCCCGCCGCACGCTCCGCCCGCGCACGTTTCTGCCTGCGATCGTGATCGTCGCCAGCGGATTTCTGCAGTACACCTACATAGTTCATCGCACGTGGAATGGTTCCCAGTACCGCGAGGCCAGCGCTTCGAACTTTCCCGAGCTGGTCGAGGTTGTACGCGCCAGCCGGTTCAACGAGCTGGTCTTCGCGTTTGGATGGAAACAGTTCTTCGATGCCCGCCTGCCGGAGTTCGGCCGGCTAGTACGGTCGGAGATCGGCGTCGGCGGCGTCGCCCTTGCGATCATCGGGCTGGTCATCGTGTGGCGCCGCGACTGGCGGGTCGCCGCCTTGGTGACGCTTGCCTTCACCGGTCTCACTGGTTTCGTGCTCAACGTCGGCGGCGATCTGCGCGGCTTTCTGGTCTTGCCGCTCGCGCTCGCTGCGCCGGTCGTGGCTGCCGGTGCTGACGCCGTCCGGCTCATGTTCGCGCGGCTGCCCGGTCGTGCCTGGCCGGTCGTAGGGGCCATGCTGCTGCTGATCTACCCGGTGTCGCTCGCGCGCGCCAACTTCGCCGCAAATGACTGGCATGGACGGACCGGCGACGCCCGCTTCTTTCGAGCACTGTTCGCACAATTGCCATCGCCGGTCGCACTGCTTCCGGAGGACTACATCGCCGATTCCGTGGTCACGTATCTGCAGGCGGCCGAAGGTGGGGACCGCTTGCGAACGCTGATCCAGCCCCACTATGACCCGCACAGCGTGCGTCAGATGTTCGCGTCCGGGACGCCGGTGTTCGCGCTCGACGCGCGACATTCGGAGCTTGCGCCGCGCGGGTTCCATTTCGAACCGGTCGATCTGTCGCGTGCGCTGGCAGCCAACAGATTCGGCAAGGGAGAGCCGCCGCGACGCCACGCCTACAGGCTCGTCGGGTTCCTGACCACCATCGGCTTCGGAGATGCGGCGTGGCATGACATCACTGAAGCCGCCGGCGACGGATTCGTCGGCGTGCTGGTCGACAACCGGCAGCCCTTCAACGCGCGCGTAATTCTGTACGCAGCGAGCGCCGCCCCCCTGCGGCCGATGCTCCTCGAGCAGAATCGGTTCGGCCACGGCGAACCCTCAATCCAGGTGCAGGCGTTCGATCGGGCCGATGCCGGAGGGCGGCAAGCCCTCCTGTCCGCAATGGCGGCCGATAAACTGACCGATGGAGCATTGATGACAGCCGGGCGTCACGTCACACGCATCGAGCAGGTGGTCAACGACACCGGGCAGTACGCGGCGTGGGCTGTGTCGTTTGCCGGCGAGCCCAGGCGGGTGATGGGATTCGCCCAGCTGGACCAGCCGCACGTGCTGCGCGCGCTCGCGACCTCAGTACCGTCGAGTGCTCGCACCACCCAGGGTCGATAACCCGGAACGCAGTTGGTCCCGGTCTCCGCCGAGCGTCGCGGTCACTGCCGAGGCCACCGCTTCGGCGGTGCGCTGCTGCCCCTCCAGCGTGAACCGATCGTCATCGTAGGTGTTGGCCCAGAGGTGCTTCATATCCGAGACGCGGATAAGGTGAGCGACGAGTCGAAAGCGTGCGCCATCCGTCTTGAGCTGTCCGATGACCAGGTACTCGGCGCCGAGCTTGCGGCTGATCTCCTGGACGTCCTGGCGGGCGAAGGGATTCCGCAATGCCGGAGCGTTCCTGATGACATGCAGCTGGCGCGCCCTTTCCGGCGCGGCCAGGCGCGCGACCAGGGTATCGCCGAGGCCAGCCGCGATTGCGACAGTCTCCGGCTGTCCGGTCTCGTTGTAGAAGGGAATCACGACCACGGTCGCCCGACCTGCGAAGATTCGACTTATCGCAAACCCGACCACGCCGAGGATCAGCGCAGCTGCAACGTATCGCCAGAACTGGTGGAGCCCGGCTTCAGCCGGCCTGCCGGGACCGGCTACCTGGCTGAGGCCAGCTTCAGCCGGCCTGTCATGCACCACCGGCGCGATGAAGCGATAGCCCTGCTTCGGAACGGTCTGGAGGTATCGTGGCGCCTCGGCGGAGTCGCCAAGAGCGCTTCGTATCTGCCCACGCAGAAGTTCAATCCGCGCGTGAAGTCGACGTGGGTTCCATTGCCCCAGACCTCGAGCCGAAGCTCCTCCCGCGTCCACGACGGCGCCGGGCCGGCCGACGAGGAGCGCCAGGATCTTCGCGGGCTGGGGCTGGAGGCGAACAGGTACACCGTCTCGCACGAGCTCGCCGGTGCCGGGGGAGAACTCGAAAAGACCGAAGCGCGCCCGCGTGAAGCTCATTCGGGCCGGAGCTTACTCCGGTCTCAATGCGATGGCGAGATCGATACGGCTCACGCGCCTGGCGGCCGCGAACGTGGCGGCGGCGACCACGGCCAGCAGCAGCGCGACGACGGCGGTCAGCGTCAGCGGGTCTCGTGCGGTCACTTCGAACAGCAACGTCGCCAGGACGCGCGAGAGCAGCACGGCGCCAGCGACACCCGCCATGACTCCGAGCGTCGCGAGCCGCATGCCTTCGCCGAGGATCATCCGCCGGATCTGCGCGGCCGTCGCACCGAGCGCCAGGCGAACGCCGATCTCGTGCGTGCGCAGCTTGACGTTGTACGCGATCACGCTGTGGAGGCCAACCGACGCCAGCGCCAGTGCCATCAGCGCGAATGCGGCAATCAAACGCGCGGCAAAGCGGCGTTGTGCGAGGCCGCGGTCGACTAACTCGTCGACCGACCGCGTGGCGAAGATCGGGACGTTCGGGTCCGCCTGCTGTATGGCGCTGCGGATCACATCGGCCGGCGGATGCGATGTGGTCCCTTTCGCCACGACGGTCAGCGCCAGATTCGAGTTCTGCCACAACGAGAGATACATCACCGGCGCAATCGCGGCGTCAATCCCCTCCTCCCGAACGTCGGGCACGACACCGACAATCGTGATCCAGGGTGCGTCGGCAGGGATCTGGCCGCGCCGGCCGACGAAGCGGAAGCGCCGCCCAACCGGCGGCTCCGACGGGAAATAAGCTCGCGCGGCGGTCTCGTTCAACACCGCCACCCGCGGCGCACGCTCGTGGTCGTGATCCGCGATCAGTCGTCCGTCGCTCGCGCGGATGCCAAGCGCGCTGAAGTACCCCGGACTGACCGGCACGAGCGAGGCGCGGGCGGATTCGGTCTTGTCGGGCGACCACCCTTCGGCGGCGAAGGCGACCGGGCGAATCCCGTCCTCCACCAGCGGAAGCGTCGTCGAAAAGCCCGCGTGCGCGACGCCTGGTGACGCCTGCAGCCGTTCCACGATGCGGCGGATGAGGGCGGTACGCGCATCGTGTGTGAAGTAAGGACCGGTGGATGGATCGTTCGGTTGCGGCAGCCACGTTCTCGTGGTCATTACGAATCGAGGGTCGATACCTGTGTTGACCTTCGTGACGTTGTGCAGGCTGCGCACCAGCAGCCCCGCGCCGGCAAGGAGGAGGATCGCAACCGCGACCTGCGCGACGACGAACCCGCGGCGCAGGAGACGGGTGCGCCGACTGCCCTGCACGCCACGTCCGGATTCCTTCAGCCGGTCGACGATCCCCGCCCGCGATACCTGCATCGCAGGAGCGAGGCTGACGAAGACCGCGGTCACGGCGGCGAGCGCGGTGGCAAACAGGAGCGCGCGCAGGTCCACGCCGACGTCGGCGACGCGAGGCAATCGATCGGGCGCCGCCTGAAGGAGGAGGGCGACGAGCCACGGGCACAACACCAGGCCCGCTGCTGCGCCGGCGGTCGTCAATACCGCACCTTCGACCATGAGCGAACGCGCGATACGCCAGGAGCCTGCTCCGAGCGCGCGCTGCACGGCAATCTCGCGTTCCCGCGCAGTCGCCCGAGTCAAAAGGAGGTTCGACACGTTGGTGACGGCGATCAGCAGCAGAAACGTGATCCCACCCATCAGGACCCACAGCGCGGGCCTGACGCCGGCCACCAGGTTCTCCGCCAGCGGTGTGAGCGTCGGCGTCCATCCAAGCCTGGGGACGTAGTCGTCGGGGTGCTCCGCCGTGAGCTGTCGCGCGAGATTGTCGACTCGCGCGCGCGCCTCGGCGATCGACACGCCGGGCTGAAGTCGCGCGATCGCGAAGCGGATGAACCGGGCGCTGTACGCCGGCGGCGGGAACGGCGCCGATTTCCATCCGGACGCCGCCCAGACATCCACGTCGGTCTCGACCGTAGCGGCCGGATGGCGGAACCCCGCGGGCATTACGCCAACCACCTCGTACGGATCGTCGTCAATGCGCAGCGTGCGTCCGAGCACGGTCGGCGACGCACCGAAAGCGCGGCGCCAGAACTCGTCGCTGATCAGGATCGGGGCCGCGATGCCCGGCTGCTCGTCCGCCTGCGTGAACGTCCGGCCGACTGCCGCGCGGGCGCCGAGCAACGCGAAGTAATCTGCGCTGGCGAGCAGCACCTCGACACGCTCCGGACGGTCGGCCCCGACCAGGTTGGCCGTAATCGACCAGACGCCCGCGACCGACGCAAACGCCCCTGACCGGCGGGCGAAGTCTTCGAGCTCCGGCTGCGACAAACCGACGTCGCGAAGGCCGCGCCCCGTGAAGTCGGCGCCCAGCCGGACGAGACGGTCGGGTTCCATGAATGGCAGGGGCTTGAGGAGGATGCCGTCTATGACCGTATACATCGAGGTCGCGGCGGCGATCCCGAGCGCCAGCGTGCCGATGACGCCCACGGCGAACATGGGCCCTGCGCGCAGGCGCCGTAAGGCCAAACGGATGTCGGTGATCATCGCGGAGCGTCCTCTATTTCCTATGAGACTCGATGTAGGCCTTGGCGAACTCGTCGAAATGCGGCGCGTTGATCAAACCCACTTTTCGCGCTTCCTCGAGCGCTGCGTCCCAACTCATGCCGTCGCGCATCACGCGGCGAATCAGCCAGAAGGCGCCGACGCGAATCGCGGCGGTGCAGTGCACCAGCATCGGGCGGTTGGTGACGTCGTCCGTGATTTTCAGGAACTCGTCCACCTGCTCGTCGGTCGGCTTGGCGTAAACGACGGGGATGTTGAAATACTTCATCCCAGCAGCTTCGACCGCCGCCTTTTCCTCGTCGGCGCGATGCTCGCTCGGTTGCCGAAGGTTCAGAACCGCCTTGACACCTTTCGCTTTCAGCGCGGCGAAGTGCTCGATGCGCGGCTGGCCGGCGGTGCAGAAGTCAGGCGTCAACTGGAGGAAGTTATGGATCTCCGACGGGTCCGCGGTTGGCGCCTGCATCAACGCCGCGAGCATCAAAACTGCCAGTGCCATCGTTTCCCCGCTTTCGCATCCCGCGTAGCGCCCGCGCCCCGCGCAGCGAGTATAAGATACGCCGCGTGAAGAGCCACGGTTCAACACGGGCCACGGTGCAACACGGTGCAACACGGGCCAACACAGCGTCGCCGATTGTTATTTTCTGCGCAGCCATCACACTGCTCGTCCCACAATCGCAGCGAGCCGGCTTCCCGCTCGAAGAAACGACGATCGCGGGGATTCACGCCGCAATGAAAGGCGGACAGCTGACGTGCCTGGCGATCGTCGATGCTTACCTGCGACGCATCGAGGCCTTCGACAAACAGGGACCGGCGCTGAATGCCATCACCGTCATCAATCCAGAGGCACGCACGCAGGCAGCCGAACTGGACCGGCGAATGAAAGCGTCGGGACCTTCCGGGCCCCTCCACTGCGTTCCTTTCATTGTCAAAGACAACTTCGAAACGGCTGGCCTGCAAACCGCCGCCGGGTCGCTTGCGCTGGCGGGCTTCGATCCCGGCCGTGATGCGTTCCAGGTGAAGCGGATAAAGGACGCCGGTGCGCTCATCATCGCGAAGTCGAACATGGCCGAGTGGGCGTTCAGCCCCTATGAAACCGTCAGCTCGGTGATCCCTGGCTATTCGCGAAATCCGTATGCGCTCGATCGTGTCACCGCCGGGTCGAGCGGCGGAACGGCCGCCGCGGTTGCCGCCAACCTCGGCGCGGTGGGCCTCGGAAGCGACACCGGCAACTCGATCCGTGGGCCGTCGTCGCATCAGGCGCTCGCGGGTATTCGTTCGACGATGGGGCTGACCAGCCGCGCTGGCGTCGTTCCCCTGAATCTGCTGGCAGATATCGCCGGGGCCATGGCGCGGACCCTCGAGGATGCGGTCGCGGTATTCCAGGTCATCGTTGGAGAGGATCCGGCCGATCCGGTAACCCTCACGAAGGAATTCGAGCCCGCCGGTTTGCGGCCCGGAGGCCGGCCGTCAACGATCCCGGACTATCGAGCGTCGCTCGTGAAGAAC
>Ga0136617_10004462_pt1 | contig 12516 bp, 11 predicted proteins | sample AntDrymUQ3222106_2_FD_129672 | JGI IMG/M metagenome (GOLD analysis project Ga0136617, IMG submission 129672) | Polar desert sand microbial communities from Dry Valleys, Antarctica - metaG UQ322 (21.06) | ecosystem: Environmental > Terrestrial > Soil > Desert | place: Antarctica: Dry Valley...
GGAAAGGCGCTGTACGGCCTGGCGACGGCCGGCTTTCTCGAACGGGTGGGCCAGTCCCGAGTCGTGCAGGAAACCGCGAGCAGCGCCCGCGTTGAAGAACATCGTAACCTGGGCGTTGCCTTCTACAAGACGGGCATGCTGGAAGAGGCAGTGCGCGAGCTGAGACGTGTGTGCGAGCTTCGGCCGCACGACTCGCACGCGCGCTTCTATATGGGTCTCGTCGCAATGCGCGGACACGACTGGAGTGGTGCCGCCGCGATCTTCAAGGAATTGTCCGCGCAATCCGCCGCCAAACCGGCCGTGTTTCACAATCTTGCTTACGCACTCGAACGGCTCGGCCGGCTCGACGAGGCGCTCGTCGCGATAGACGACGCCGTAGCCAGTGGCGCGGCTGACGATGCGCTGGTGCGGACCTCCCGAGGTGTCATCGAGCTCAAGCGGGGAGATGCGGCACTGGCCGATGGCACGCTATCGAGCGCGCGCGCACACTTCGGCAAGCGCGCGCCGTCAGCAGCATGGTTCCACTACTCCGCGCTGGCGGCGGCCATGACGGGCGACCTCAATCGCGCTGCTGCCCTATGTGGAGAGGGCCTCGCGACACATCCGCATTCCGCTGGCCTGCACAACACTCACGCGACAATTCAGGAACGTCGCGGCGACCTGCAGGCCGCTATCGATGCGGCGGAGTCCGGACTGCGAGAGGACAGCAACCTGCCTCAACTGCACAAGAATCTCGGAGACTGCCTGTACCGTGCGGGTCGGTATGACGAGGCAACGGACGCTTATGAGCGGGCCGCGAAGCTCGATGATCGGCTGGGCGCCGATGTGTACTTCAAGCTCGGCAACATCCGGTACAAGAAGCAGGACCGCGAACAGGCCATAGCTCACTGGGAGCGCGCTCTTGAGCTCGAGCCATCGAACGATCTCATACGGAACAATCTGGACCTCGTGCGCAGCGTGATGACATGACGCAGGGCGCGCCTGTCGAAGCCGACGCACAGTTCTCTGCGCTCATGGAGAAAATCTCGCGCGAACGCGGATTTGGTTGTGCAAGCTACAAGGAGAAGTGCTTGCGGCGCCGCATCGCGGTTCGCATGCGCGCCACAGGCGTGCACAGCTATGACGCATACGCTTCGAAGCTGGACCACGATGAGCACGAGTACGACCTTCTGCTCGACGCTCTCACGATCAATGTCACCAAGCTTTTCAGAAACTGGGACGCGTTCGACAAGGTCGCGAGTAACGTCATTCCGGTCATTTGGAAGGGACAGGAGGAACGCATCCGCGTCTGGAGCGCTGGGTGCGCGTCCGGCGAGGAGCCGTACTCCATCGCGATCCTGTTTCACCGGCACGCGCGAACGATTCGTGAAGGCCGGCGTTTGAGCCGTGTCAGCATAATAGCTTCCGACATAGATCGCGGCAGCCTGACGGCCGCCGCTCGTGGCGCCTACCAGCTACAGGCGTTCGCCGACACTCCCGACGACATTCGTCGCGAGTACTTCTCCGCGAACTATCCGGCCGAGGTCATTCCGGAAGCCAGGGCGCTGGTGCGCTTCGAGCGTCGCGATCTTCTTCGCGAAGCTCCGCCGGAGACGGGTCTGCAGCTGATTATTTGTCGTAATGTCATCATCTACTTCGACCGTGCTACACAGGAAGCGCTCTTCGAGCGCTTCCATGCGGCGCTTGCGCCGGGTGGTTTCCTGGTGCTGGGAAAAGTGGAAACACTGCTTGGCCCTGTGCGGACTCGCTTCACAGCTGTCGATGCGCGAGAGCGCATCTTTCGAAAGACATGAACGAGATCCGCGTCAAGGTTGCTGACTTCGCAATCGGCGGAAATGGAGCGGTTATCGCTACCGTAGGACTCGGATCCTGCGTCGCGATCGCGCTATTCGATCCGGTGATGCGCGTCGGGGGACTTGCGCACATCCTCCTCCCATCGGTGGGCATGTCACAGGACCGGGACAACCGCGCGAAGTTTGCGGGAACGGCGGTGCCACTGCTCATCGAACAGCTGCGGGCGATCGGTGGCCGCGTCGAACGGATGCGTGCCAAGATCGCGGGCGGCGCAAGCATGTTTACCGCCCTTCTGCCCACATCAGGCATCCAGATGGGTGAGCGCAACATTCTCGCAACGCGTGATGCTCTTACTCGCGCGCAGGTTCCACTGATATCCGAGGATGTCGGCGGGGATCATGGCAGGAGCGTGTACTTCGACCTGGCAACGGGCAACGTCCTCGTGAAGTCCCTGAGGCGTGGCGACGTCACAATCTGACGTGCGCACTGTTCTGGTAGTCGATGACAGCGCTTTCATGCGCAAGATCGTATCTGAAGTCATTGACGGATCCGGCGAGTTCCGCGTCATTGGAACTGCGCGCAATGGCGTAGACGCGCTGAACAAGATACATGCTCTCGATCCGGCAATTGTCTCGCTTGACATGGAAATGCCGGAACTCGACGGGCTGCAAACGCTCGCGCACATCATGAGCGAGACACCGCGACCCGTGGTGATGCTCAGCGGCGTGGCCACCGAACGTGCTGATGACGTCACCATTCGGGCGCTGGAGCTTGGAGCGGTGGACTTCGTACGCAAGCCCTCCGGCCAGATCAGTCTTGATCTCGCGGCGGTGGCCGACCGGCTTCTCAATGCGCTGCGTGCGTGCGAGTACGCAAACATCGGCGGCGTGCGGATGCTATCGCGGCCATTTCAGGTTCTGGCGGAACGCACTCCACGTGCTTTGGTTGGAGCCACGCGAGCGGTGGTGATTGCCGCATCGACGGGGGGTCCGCGCGCGCTGGCCGAAGTCATTCCCAACCTGCCTCGGTCTCTTGGAGCGGCCGTGCTCATAGTTCAGCACATGCCGGCCGGTTTCACCCGCAGCCTCGCTGAGCGACTCAACCTTCAGAGCCAACTGCCTGTCAGCGAAGCGACGAACGGAGAGCCCATTGCGCACGATCGCGTTTACATCGCGCCGGGCGGCTATCACATGTCGGTGCGCACCGGGGACTCTGCCGCCTGCATCGCCCTGGATGATTCTCCGGCGATATGGGGGGTGCGCCCAGCGGCGGATCCGCTATTTCGTTCGGCTGCCGCGCACTTCGGCCGCGCGTCGGTCGGCGTCGTGTTAACAGGCATGGGACGCGATGGCGCGGCGGGATTGCGCACAATCAGGGACGCCGGCGGAGTGGGACTGGCGCAGGACAAGGCCACGTCCGTCATATACGGCATGCCCCAGGCGGCGCTCGCGGCGGGAGGCGCCCACAGAATAGTTCCTCTGGAAGAAATGGCTTCCGCCATCGTGGAAATGCTGAACGGAACCTTCGTCCTTGCGCCATTGTGACCTCCAATGCCGCAGAGTGGTCCTGAGTATGGGAAGCACTGGGCTTCGCCCATAATCGATTGGAAGATGACATGACCACCAAAGAAAAAACACGGAAAGCGGGCACGCGCGGCCGCTCCACTCGCCGCCCGTTAACAGTCGCGGCGGCCGGCGCGAAGGCACTCCCGACTACGAGCGATTCGATCGAGGAGGCTTCTGTTTCTGACACGCCGCTGCACGCCGGTGAGGCCGTCGCGGCAGTTGGGCATCAGGCTGGCATGGCTGGGGGTTCGGAACTGGTATCGGGGACGAGTGGACTCGCATCAGTAGTGTTGTGGAAGGAATTACCGGAGCTCGGCATCCGTCGGCCACTTAACGTTCGCGAGTTACTCGCAATCGGTGTGGGACAGGTTGAGCTGCTGTCTTTTCGCGTCGGTGGAGAAATTTTCGCGATCGATCTTGCATGCGTCGATGAAGCTGTTGAATCCGACGCAGTGCATGCGGTTCCAGACATGCCTGCGGCAATGCTCGGGGTATTTGAACTGCGCGGGAGACTTGTGCCGGTGTTCTCGCCCTCTCGAGTGCTGCGTGCGGAGTTATGCCGCGCGGGAGGGGTGATGCTGCTCATGAGAGCTGGCGATCGTCGTGTGGGAATCGCAGTAGATGAGGTGGAAGATGTCATCCTGGTCGATGTGCCCTCCCTCCGGCGCCCAGTCCTTAACGATGCCGGTGATGGTCTCCTTGTTGGCGTTGCGGCTTCCGAGGCCGGACTCGTGGGAGTTCTCGACGGTTCTGCCCTCGTGGCCGCATGCACGGGCTATTCTCTGCCGGAGGCGGCATGAGTGCGGCGGCCCTTCGCCAGCTGGTGACGTTCCGCCTTGGCGTCGATCACTTTGCGGCTGATATCTATGCGGTGGAGAGAGTGCTTCGCTACCAGCTACCCACGCCGATTCCGAATACGCCGCGCTGGATCGAGGGTGTCATCGACTATCAGAATCAGGTCGTTCCCGTAATAAGTCTTCGCCGCCGGTTCGAGCTGGAGATGGTGGAGGCAAAGCTGGAAACCCGGATCCTGGTCTTCAATACTTCACATGGTTGGATTGGCGCGGTGGTAGATGCCGTGCTCGAGGTGATCGCGGTGACGCCGGAGCAGCTCGCACCGCCGCCAAAACTTTTTCGCGGGCTCTCGGCGGAGTATCTTCTGGGTCTGGTACGGCGCGACAAACGTCTCGTGGTGTGTCTCGACGTGACTCGCCTGCTCACCGCAGAAGAGCAAATGGCATTGCAGGACGTCAAAACCGAGTCGCTGGCAAAGGCTTAGATGCCTGATTCGGATTTGCGCTCGCGCTTCGCCAGCCTGTCGAGCCGCCTCGACAAGGCGCCGACGATTTCGGGTCATGAGCGCGATGCGCTCCGGACTGACATTATCTCGCTGTACAAGAGCGTGGACAGCGAGATGTCGCAGCTTGGCGAGCTGAAGGAAGCGGTAAAGCGTCTCGCGGAGCAGTGGAAGCAGATCCAGAGTGCACCTGCCGGACCGCCATCGCTGGCCCCGAGATTCACTGGAGTTCAGCCAGTGCTGCGCTCCGATCATTTGAATGCCTCATCGTTCGTGGAGAAGGGCTGGAGTCTCATCGCTCTTGGCGATCACGACGGCGCGGAGCGCGCGCTTCACAAGGGGCTCGAGCTCGCGCCGGATGACCCGCAAGCTGAGTCGCTGCTTGGATGGGCGTTGATGCTGCAGGAGAAGTACGACGACGCGCTACTCAGCTTTCAGCGCGTTCTAATGCGGCAGCCGGGAAATGCCCTCGCCAGAGTGAATGTGGGATACATCTGTCTCAAGAAGGGAATTTTCGGTGAGGCCATTGAACATCTCTCCAAGGTCATGCGCATAGATAACGATCGGAAGGCGACGTTATACGCGCATTTTTACCTCGGTCTGGTGTACCTCGAGCGCGAGATGTATGACGATGCGCAGGCGTTTTTCCGCAAGAGTATTGAGCTTGGACCCAACCTTGTGGAAGCGCATTACGAGCTGGGGCGTTCGCTGTGGTTCGGTGGATCGCGAGACGATGCGAAGGAGGCGTGGCGCAAGGGCGCGCTTACCAACAAGTTCAATCCATGGGGAAAGCGCTGCGCCGAGATGTTGAAGTACGTAGAGGGAGGCGGCGTCCTCTCGCGAGCGCACTAGCGATCGCGCTTTTCGCTGTCCTTGCGGCGCATTCAGCGCCTGCACAAACCGCAACCAGTTCCCCCGTACGGATCGACCGCGGACGCTTTACCGCCGTTGCATACCCGAACGACCAGCAGCTGGCGCGCTCGCTGCTGGATCATGCTGTTCTGCACGACAGCTTTCCTGGACTCACACGGCCCACCCAGCGCGTCCTGCTCTCCATCGCGCCGAACGAGCAACGTTTCCGGGAGTGGGTGGGACCCTCAGCGCCGGAATGGGGCGTGGCCATTGCGGTGCCAGGCGAGCGCCGAATCATCATGCAGGGACGGAGCGCATCGTCCGAAGCGGGCGATCCTGTTCGTGTCTTCCGGCACGAGCTGGCGCACCTCGCGTTGCACGAAACGCTGAACGGATTCCCACCCCGCTGGTTCGACGAGGGCTACGCATCGTTCGCCGCCGGTGAATGGGGACGTGAAGAGGTACTAGCCACGAGCATGGCACTCGCGATGCGCCGTATTCCGTCACTCGATTCGCTGGATACTGAATTTTATTCTGGCAGCGGGCGGGCTTCGGCGGCGTATGCGCTCGCATACCGGGCGGTGAGCGACATTGCGAGGCTGGATGCCGAGCGCGGCCTGACACTCTTTTTCCGATACTGGGCGGAAGAGGGAGAAATGGAACGCGCCTTTCGCGCGGCCTACGGAATTACGCTGCACGATTTTGAGCGACGCTGGAAGGAACGCACAATCAGAAGGTATGGCATTATCGCTCTCATAGCTGATTTCACTCTGGTTATAGGACTCTTTATGCTGCTGGTGCTGCCGCTGTATCTCACAAGAAAGAAGCGAGACAGACGTCGGCTGGCAGCGTTGGTTGCCGCCGAGGAAGCGTCGGAGCGTGCAGCGCGAGAAAGCGCGCTGGAAGAACTACTCCGCCACCTGCCCTCCTCTTCGTCCAACGATACGCCACCGCGCACACCACCAGCCGCACCGTCTCCGTAACTGTCGGAGTGATAGTTGCTTGACACGCTCCAGCGGCGCGCCTACACTACTCTTACCTTATGGCAAACACCGAGACGACACCCCGCTCCCGTGCACTAATCTGGTGGGGAGCTGCCGCTTTAACGCTCCTTGCTGGATATCTTGACCTCGCCCGTGGCGGGGAAACCATTGCTCCAATATTGCTTGTTTTAGGGTACTGCGTGCTTATTCCGGTCGCCATCCTGAAGTAGATTCCGCTCGACGGGGAACTCGTGTGCGTCGACGGGTACATCGTCATGGGGGACGAGCCGGCCGTTCGAACCGCGGGCGAATAGCTCAGTTGGTTAGAGCGCCTGCCTTACACGCAGGATGTCGGGGGTTCGAGTCCCTCTTCGCCCATTTCCATAGTACGAAGCTCGCGCGTTGGGGTCGGTTACCCACCTGTTAAACACTCCGGAGGTTACGACTGTGAAGGCATTTCGGCGTCAGGCAAGCATCACTGGGCAGGTAGTGTTCCTTGCTGCGTTGGCCGGGAGCGTACCTGCCGGCATTGCGGCGCAACGGTCGCGCGTGCAGGCTCCTCCAGAAGGCACATCCCGTTTCGTCGTTCCAACGCTTCGCTCCACGGAGAAGGGGTTGGGCGTGCAGGCAGCGGATGCGATCCGATCGCGCCTTGCGCAGGATTTTCCGCTCAAGGACCTGTATGTCATCGATAAGAACAATATCAGTGGAATTCTGGAAGCGTCCGGCTTTCAGCCAAACGAACCCCCCGACCGCGTGACGGCCAGATTGCTAGCTCAGCAGTTGCGTGCCGACCAGTATCTCGAGGGAGCGGTGAGCAAGAATGGCGGAAATTTCCGAATCGAGTCCGCCATGGTTCTCGCTCGCGACAATGCCTGGGTCCAACCCCTGCCGGTGGCGGAGGGCGGAAGACTGCTCGACGCGGCGACCAAGGTTTCAAAGTCATTGCAGGAAGCTCGCAAGCAGCTTCCCCATTCCGAGAAATGCATTGGGGCCATCCGCGACGGAAAAAATGACGTAGCGATCACCACGGCCCGCGCCGCGATCGCAGCATACCCGCAGTCAACCTACGGTCGCGTGTGTCTTGCCCAGGCCATGGTTAACAGCAAAGCGCCGCTGGATGAAGTGATTTCGGTGGTCGAGAAGACGCTGGAGATCGATCCTCGCAACAAGCTTGCGTTGCAGATCAGGGCGCAGGCATACACCGATGCGAAGAGTGACAAGGCGGTAGAGGCCTGGACGCAGCTGGTTGCGTTATATCCCACTGACGTCAAGTCGGTCGAGAACGCGGTTCGCGAAATAGCGGCAAGCGGCAATTCGCGTCAGGCAGCGCCCATCATACGGAAGGCGGTCGAGGAAAACCCGGGTGACCCGAGCCTCGTTCGGCTTAACTTTCTAATACTTCTCGCAGCGCGCGAGTGGAAGTCCGCTATAGGCGCCGGAGAGGAAATGGCGCGACTGGATACGGCTGCGGTTGATACGCTTTTCTTCAATCGGCTGGCCACTGCGTACGCCTCCGACAGCCAGCCACAGAAAGCTGCTGAAACCACCGCACGGGGAGTCGCGAAATTTCCTAACAACGCCGCACTTTTGACGCTGCACGCGCGTGTTCTCAAACAGGCTGGTCAGACGCAGCAATCGGTCGAGGCCGCCAGGCGGGCACTCGCGCTGGAGCCAAAGAACGTCGGAGGCTGGTTGTCTCTCGCCGATGCGCAGGTGGAGTTGAACATGGCGGACAGCGCGGTCGCGGCTTTGCGCATGGCCATTCCGAACGCAACTGACCCTGAAAAGCAGGCAATCGCGCAACGATTACTGATTATTGGAAACAACGCCTACAAGGCAGGCAACGCGTCCAAGAACCGCGCAGACTTCACGCGCGCGGTTGGTATTCTAGCCCTGTCGGACAGCATTAGCGCCTCACCCCAGGCAAAATTCCTGCGCGGCGTGTCCGCTTTCCAGATAGCGGCCTCCATAGCTCAGGACAACCAGAAGATGAAGGATTGCACTCTGGCGCGCACAGCTCAGGACATGATGGTCATTGCGCAGATAAACGTTCCAGCCGGTGGTAGTTTCGCACCCGAACCGGCGAAACAGCTGCTCGGGCAGATCGCGCAGTTTGCGCCAGCCATTGAGGGCCAGTTCAAGAAGTTCTGCAAGTAACGCCCGTTAGTGCGATTCAGCCCCGCCGCTCGAATAGGAGCGGCGGGGCCGTTTTTTTGATGACGATATATGAATGCAAATGACGGCCGCTCAGGTCGCTTCGCCCTGCTCAGGAAGGTGTGGTAGATGCACCCAGAGATCGCGCGGGCGGGCGCGGTACGTCAGCACCTTCCCGGTCAGCGGCTCCCCGTCGAGGTTCACGCTGACGGAACGTCGCGTGGTTATGGTCATCGACTGGATTTGGGTATAATGAACTCCTGCTTCGCCGATGTGTTCACCCTTCCGCACCTTGAGCAGCAGTTTTGCGAAGTCAGCACGCGGCTGCGCTTCGACAATACAAACGTCGAGCAGTCCATCGGTAACTCGTGCATTGGGTGTCACCAGGGTTCCGCCACCGGTCATCCGTCCGTTGGAAACAGCAAATAGTAGAAACTTGGTGTGAAGCTCGAATTGCGGTCCGATGAAGTGACCGGAGTAAGGCCGGAGTTCCGCGAATTTCCGCATTCCGGTAATTGCGTATGCGAGCGGGCCGAGCGTCTCCTTTGCATCCGACGGCGTCTCCGCAGTTGCTTCCGCGCCTACTCCACCTGTGGATACGTTCAAAAAGCGGCGGCCGTTCAATTCCCCCGTATCGATCTGGACGGGCTCGTGATGCAGGATAACATCCATCGCCTGGCCGACGTCTTCGGGGATTCCCGTCTGTCGGGCAAAATCGTTCGCAGTGCCCAACGGAATGATTCCCAGGGGTACCTTGCTGCCACTCAGACCGTTTACCACTTCGTTCACAGTGCCATCTCCGCCGAATGCTATTACCGCGTCTACACCGCGCTCCGCGCCTTCGCGCGCGAATCGTTCGGCATCCCCCTTTTCCCAGGTGATGCGCGGGTCGACGCTGTGTCCTTTCTCACGGACCCACGTGACGAGATGCCGGAGCGCGGGCTGGTCGGCGCGCGCACCATGAATCACGAACACGAGCTTTCGATGCTCGCGCGAAATCATGAAGCGCTGCCTCCGTCGATCAATCGGCCACGATGCTGATTACAATTCGGGCTTAGTACACTTGCAAGAGAGAGCATTTGAGCGAGCGAGATCTCTGGAGGAATGGGCGAGCGCGTATCATGCCCCCGTTTGCGTAGCACAGGTCCTCAAGCTCCTGCAAGGGTGCGCCGAGGTGCTCGACGGCACTTTGGGGGGTGGTGGACATACGCTTGCGCTCCTGGAACAAGGCGCGATGGTAACCGCTTTGGATCGCGATCCGCAAGCGGTGCTGGTTGCGGCGGAGCGATTGAAGCCATATCTGGATGCGGGCCGGCTGCGTATCTTCGAAGGCAATTACGCTCTCGTGAATGAAATCGCCGAGCTTTCGGAGGCATCGTTTGACGGCATCCTGCTCGATCTCGGCGTCTCATCGCACCAGCTGGATGCTGACTCGCGCGGATTCTCATTTCGCCCGGATGCACTTCTCGACATGAGAATGGAAGGCACTGGTGAGACTGCCGCCGACGTGCTCAACGTGACGGACGAATCCGAGCTTTCGCGTATCTTTCGTGAGTATGGGGACGAGCCGCGCTCGGGCCGCCTGGCGCGTGAAGTAGTCAGGCGGAGGTCAGCTAAGCCGTTCTGCACGAGTAATGACTTTGTCGGCGCGATCCGTGCGACGTTGGGTTCGCGAAGCGGGGCGCCCGATTTTGCACGGCTGTTTCAGGCAGTACGCATAGCTACAAACAGTGAGCTGCCCGGACTGGCTACGGCGCTTCCCAAACTCCGTGATACGCTCGTGGCAGGTGGAGTGATTGTTGTAATTTCATACCATTCGGGGGAGGATCGAATCGTCAAGAACGCTTTCCGTGACTGGAGTGCCGCGTGCATCTGTCCTGCACGGCACCCTGTTTGTACATGCCGGGGGCACCCGTTGGGCCAGACGCTTACGAGACGGGGGATCGTGGCCGATGAGGTGGAGCGCTCGACTAATCCACGGGCCCGTAGCGCGAGGCTGCGCGCATGGCGAAACGGCGGGTAAAGCCACGTGGACGCACCCTCGTCCTGTGCATTTTGAGCTGCTTCGTGTTGGTCGCGATGGCGGTGATCTACCGGCGGTCTGAGGGAATGTCGCGTGCACGGGAGTTGGACAGCCTCCAGGAGCGGCGCCTTCAGCTCGAAGGCCGGCGCGCTGCTCTCCAGGGAGACGTTCGGGCTGCGTCGAGCCGTGGCCGGCTCGCCCCTATTGCGGAGCGAAAGCTGGGAATGCACATCGCGACTGATTCGCAGTACGTGATTTTACCTTCGGCGCGTGTCGCTCCCTGATGCTGAAGATCACTCGTGCGTCCATAGTGCAAGCCGCGCTGCTGCTTTTCGCGGCGGCGCTTGTAGGACGCGCCGCATACGTGCAACTTTGGCAAGGGCGCCAGTGGGCCGCGCATGCGCAGCGGCAACAGCTCTCCAATGCAAGGCTGCCGGCCCCGCGCGGAGCAGTTTACGACGTCTCGGGTGTGCAACTGGCGCGTAGCCGCGAGATGGTCACGGTCAGCATAGCCCCGCGCGAAGTAAGGGAGCCAGCGAAGGTCGCCCGCGAGCTCCGCAAGCTGCGCCTCGATCGCAATCTGATCGCGCGCTCGAGCGATCGAAAGCGCGTTTGGGTGCCGCTACCTGGCCGATATCTTTCGGGTGACATCGGTGGTCTTCTCGCGCTGCGGGGCGTTCACCGAACCACTGTAATGGACCGCATGTATCCGCCCTGGCAATCGAGCCGGCGAGTCGTGGGTCATGTTGATCGCGATGGAAACGCCGTTGATGGTCTCGAGCGCGCACTCGATGACTTGTTGCGGGGGCAGGCAGGCATTGCCACGGAGGTTCGTGATGCGCGCGGTCGCAGGCTTCCTTCTCCAGGCGTCCCTGGCGTGGCGCCAGTGCCCGGAAGCGATGTTGTTCTCACCATCAGCCAGGCTTTGCAGGAGATCGCTGACCGCGCGCTCCAGGACGCCATCGCCAAGATGGGAGCCGAGGGTGGAGACATAGTTGTACTCGATCCATACACTGGGGAAGTACGGGCGCTCGCCACTTATCGAGCGGGGCGCTCCTCAGGAAGTCCGGCGATCAGTGAGCCCTTCGAGCCCGGATCTACGCTCAAGCCATTCATTGCAGCGGCGCTGCTTTCGCGCAAGCTGGCGGAGCCGGATGACACAATGGATCTGGAGGATGGCACTCTCACGATCGAGGGCCGAACCATACGCGACGTGCACAAGGCATCGTCGATGACACTGCGCGAGGTCATTGCTCAATCGAGCAACGTAGGCATCGTGAAGTTTGCGCAACGCCTGACTGTGCGCGCGCAGTATGAGGCGCTTCGAGATGCAGGTTTCGGTTCGCCGACCGGTGTGCCGTATCCCAGCGAAGCGCCCGGCGTGCTTTATACCCCCGCTTCGTGGTCGCGTCAGTCGCCGGCATCACTTGCAATGGGATACGAAGTCTCCGTGACGCCGCTTCAGCTCGCACTTGCGTATGCAGCAATCGCCAACGGCGGTGAGCTTCTCGAGCCGGCCCTGGTGAAGGAAATTCGCGCTCCTGATGGCAGGATCACATTTCGGAATCGCCGCCGAGTGGTTCGCCGCGTGATGCCTGTAGAAGTGGCAGCGACCGTGCGCCGAATGTTGCGCGAGACGGTTGCTGGTGGAACTGCCACCGATGCCGGTATTGGAACATTCGAGGTAGCCGGAAAGACGGGGACTGCGTGGCGTACGGTCAGAGGACGTTATGCCCCGAATCAGTACACGGCGTCTTTTGTCGGGATTTTCCCCGCTGAGCGCCCACAGTATGTGGTTCTGGTGAAGATCGACAATCCCAGTGGCGTGTACTACGGGGGTAAAAC
>Ga0136617_10004463_pt1 | contig 12516 bp, 10 predicted proteins | sample AntDrymUQ3222106_2_FD_129672 | JGI IMG/M metagenome (GOLD analysis project Ga0136617, IMG submission 129672) | Polar desert sand microbial communities from Dry Valleys, Antarctica - metaG UQ322 (21.06) | ecosystem: Environmental > Terrestrial > Soil > Desert | place: Antarctica: Dry Valley...
CCGATCATCGCCAAGGACGACCCGCTGCTCGACCCGGCGCTGCAGAACGCGGCCGAGCTGATCACGGTCACGATGGAGCAGCTCGACACCGAGGAGCTGTCCAAGATCTGGACGGCGGCCACCGCGCCGGTCCGCCTCTGTACCGGGTACAAGGTAACCGTGGTCCAGCTGGAGTCGACGCGGCCGCGCCGAGTCGCCAAACCGGTGCTGGCACCGCCCGCCGCCGGTCCGCGGGTGTACGCCGTGCCGCTCGACCGGCCGGTCATCGCCTCGGTCGGGGTCATGCGGCTGCTGCCCGACCTGTCCGTCGTCGAGCAGAACGTCCCCTATGTGCGTGTCGACGAGCAGCTCGTGGTCAGGGGCACCGGGTTCTTCCCGGGAACCCGAGTGATGCTCGGCGACGTCGATGCCACCGCGTCGATCGATCCGGCGTCGACCAGCAGCCGGATGCTCGTCCAGGTAGTCGACGCCGCCCTGCAGCCGGGTGTCCAGCGACTCCAGCTCATCCGGGACGTCGAGGTCGGCGAACCACCCGATGAGCGGGTGTTCCCGTTCCTGCGGTCCAACGTGTCGGCGTTCGTGCTCATCCCCACCATCACCACCGTGTCTCCTGCTGACGGCCCCGACGGCACGGTCATCACCGTGGCCGGCCAGCGGCTGTTCCGCGCTGAGGCGCCGAGCATGGTTCTGGTCGGTGATCGGGCCTTCCTGCTCGCAGCGGGGACCCCGACGCAGGTGCAACTGGCCGTGTCAGGTCTGCCGGCGGGGGTCTACCCGGTGAGTGTCCGGGTCAACGGCGCCGAGAGCATCGACGCGCGCACCTTCGAGGTGACCTGATGGCCGCCGAGCGGTCCGCCTGGGAGAAGGCGCACGCCGCCTACCTGGAGGTGCACCTGCATCGGATGCGGCTGCTCATCCAGCGCCGCATCGGGTGGCTGCGATCCCACCACTGGCACACCGATCCCACCGACCGCGACCCGGACGCCCGCGCCGACCGGCTAGCCGCCATCGAAGCCCCGGCCGAGCCGAACCTTGATCGGACCGGCGACGAGGCGGTCCGCCTGTCGAAGGCCATCGCCGCCCACGAGTCCCGCCTCGCCGAGTACGAGGTCGAACTCGCCGAGCTGGGCGCAGCGGACGGCGTCACGGCGCTGTGCAACGCCGCCGGACTCGACGGGCCGCTCGAACGAGAGGCGGTCATCGCCGTGCTGTGCGCCGAGCTGGACCCGGCTATTGGGGACCTGTTCGGCTACCTGCACGACGATCCGCACCGCCGTTATGCCACACCAGGGCTCGTCGCCGCCCTCCATCAGCGTGGCATCTCCGACGCTTGGCCGCTGCTCGACCCCACCTCGCCGACGATCCGGTTCCGGATCTTCCGACCTGAAGCCACCGGCTCGGGCACGCCGCTGCGGCTCGACCGGCGGGTGGTCAGCTACCTTCGCGGCCAAAACCACGTCGATGAGTCCCTGACCGGTCTCGTCTCGGTGCTGCCCGACATCCCCACGCCGGCCCGGTTCGATCGCGAAACCGACCGGCTCGCCGTGTGGCTGGCCGATCCGGACCGGGCCGCCGGCCCGGTCACCATCAACCTCGTCGGCCCGGACGCCGAGACGAGGAGAGCGTTCGCCGCCCGGCTCATCCGCGCGGTGGCCCTGCATCCACTCCGCCTCCACCTCGATCGTCTGGTGGGCCGACCCGAGCGGCTCGACCTGATCCGGCTCGTCGAGCGGGAGGCGGTGCTGCTACCCGCCGGCCTTTACCTCGATGCGATCGGCGGACCCGGTGACGACCCGGGGACGGTGGCGGCCGCCCGGGAACTCGTCGAAGACCTCGGCGGGCTGGTCGTCATCGGCAGCACCCAGCGCTGGGACGGCAACCGAACCGTCGTCGTCCATCCCGTGCCAACGCTCGAACCGGCGGACCGGCTCGAGCTGTGGCAAGCCTCGCTCGGCGGGCCGGTTGACGGGCTCGACGGGCTCGTCGAGCAATTCGCCATGGGACCCGAGTCGATCAGGCGCGCCGCCGCTGAGGCCGAGGCCATCCGGCAGATCCGCGCCGGCGGCTCTCTTACTGCCGGCGCTCTTACCGCAGACGATGTGTGGCTGGCGTGCCGCCGGTTCGTTGGCCGGGAGCTTGGCGAGCTGGCCACCCGCCTCGAACCTTCCGCGGGATGGGACGACATCGTCCTGCCCGCGGAGCAGTACGCGCTGCTACGTGAGGTGGCCGCCCAGGTGCGCAACCGCGCCCAGGTGTACGAGCGGTGGGGCTTCGGTGCCAGGCTGGCCCGGGGCAGGGGCATCTCGGCGCTGTTCACCGGCCCATCCGGGACCGGAAAGACGATGGCCGCCGAGATCATCGCTGCCGATCTGCAGCTTGACCTGTACCGCATCGACCTGGCCTCGGTGGTGAGTAAATACATCGGCGAGACTGAGAAGAACCTCCGCCGGGTCTTCGACGCCGCTGAGCAGGGCGGGGCGATCCTGTTCTTCGACGAGGCCGACGCCCTGTTCGGCAAACGCACCGAGGTCAAGGACAGCCACGACCGCCACGCCAACGTCGAAATCAACTACCTGCTGCAGCGGATGGAGCAGTACGCCGGACTGGCCATCCTAGCTACAAATCGCAAATCCGATCTCGACCCGGCGTTCCTGCGCCGGATTCGCTTCCTTGTGGCATTCCCGTTCCCGAACACGGACGACCGGCGCCGGATCTGGGAGAAGGTGTTCCCCGCCGACATACCTCGCGAAACGCTTGATTACGAGGCACTCGCCAAGCTCGATGTGGCGGGCGGCAACATCAAGAACATCGCCGTCAACGCCGCATTTCTCGCTGCCGACGCGGCCCAACGAGTCCGGATGGTGCATCTCATGCAGGCAGCCCGCCCCGAGTACCGCAAGATGGACAAGCTCCCCAGGCGGGGCGAATTCGGCGACTACTACGAATTGGCGACATCATGACCGACCGGCCACTCCGGGTGCGCATCGACCGTCTGGTCCTCCGCAACGTGGATGACTCTGGGATCGGCGACCTTCCCGGGCTCGTTTCCGAACGGCTTCCCTCGTCCGCCGAGGATCTCAACCCGAAGCGGCCGATTCCCCGCAGCGGACAGGGAATGAGAGCGGCGGCCGTTGAACGTATTGTTCATGAAGTCCGCACTAGGTTCGGCAAGCCATGAGCACTTCGACACTTGTCGCTGAGCATGCTTCGATGCAGTGCGCGCCGTTGCGGGTGGGGGCGGTGGACGACCCCTTGGAGCGCGAGGCGGAGGCGGTTGCGGACCGGGTGATGCGTATACCCACACCAAGCGTTGGTCTGCTCCAGCGCTGTCCGGATGGTTGCCCTGAGGAAGAGAAGCCGGTGATTCAGCGGCAGCCGATGGACGATGAAGACGACGTGGAAGAAGAGCTCGTTCAACGGCGCCCGGTAAGATCGGCAGACCTGGCTGCGACACCAGGAGCAAGATCATCAACAAGGTTGCCGAATCGCATATCCGTGGTCACACCACGCATTCAAAATCGAATCGATTCCCTACGCTATGGCGAACCTTTGTCGAGATCGGAGCGCGCTTTTTTTGAGCCCCGTTTTGGCTTTGATTTCGGCGCGGTGCGCATTCATCAGGGCCACGAGGCCGCTGAGCTGGCCAAGAGCATAAATGCACGCGCCTTCACGTTTGGTCGGGACATCGTCCTCGGGGAGAGTCAATACCACGCTGCTTTGCCCGAACGGCGTCGGCTCCTCGCTCATGAACTAGCGCATACTGTGCAGCAGAATTTCGGTGCACCTGCCACCGGAATGCCGCGTGCTCCAGACCCGGATTCGGTTGCTATCCAGCGCAAGAGCGTCATCGCAAACGACACCAGGGCAGCGAGTAACGAGTTGCAGAAGATCCTTCAGGCGGGAACCCTTGAGACCGTCGAGGCCTGCCACAAAGCGCTCCTCGCGGCGAAGCGGCGGCGCGAACAGATACAGCTCACCGATACCATCTCATTCGACGCTGGCAACGATGACTACCTGCTTGAGGTCTCGTCGCGGGACACGGACGCTTTTATCCCAGCGTTTGGCGCTCTTCGCGGGTCGCTCCAAGAAAAGCCCGCCGACGGCAACTCAGGCGACGAAGCCATCCAAGACGGCGAGGACGCCAGCCCCGGCGAGGACAGTGCGGTCATCGATCCAGCCTGGACGGACTTCGCCGAAAAGTTTGAACTGAAGTTCAGCAGCATCCTGCATGTCTTCGAGCTCGACCCCGACAAGACTGCGGACGCGGGCGCCAAGAGCGAGACGCGGGTGGCTGTCGCCCGACTGCAGTACCTGTTCACGCTGGAACAGCGGCAACTGCTCATGCAGTTCTTCAACACCAACCTGATCCCCGAACGTGTGTTCAACGGCGACTATGTCGGCCGGACCACGGCCCAGCAGCGCATGCTAATGGCTGGCCACATCCTCGCCAAGGGGAAATACCAGCCTGGTTCCTTCGAGCAGACGGTCCATGCGAAATCTTGTTACCACTGGGTGCAAATCGTGCGGCACTACGCCGGTGTCACACCCTCCGGGCTGGCCAACGAGGGAACCGGGGGCCAATTCGACCCCTTCGGCGGCGTTGTGCTCGGCCATGGCAAAGCCAAGGAGGAGTTCAAGGCCGAGAAAGATCCGACGCTGCAGGTTCCCGCAGGTACCTCTCAGGCGACGAAGCACGGGGAGAAGGCGTTTCGACACCGGATTGCGCCGTGGGAGACGGTGCTCACAATTCAGCCGGGTGACTGGCTCTATATTTACAACGCGAACGAATCCATAAGCGGGGGCCACAGTGTTGTCTTTTCGGGTTGGCTAGCGGGTGAGGGTGGGAAGCCCCCCAAGCGGTATCGCTCGGCGGCGATTTTCCATCAGGGAAAGCCCGAGCAGGGCGGTGAAGCAGAAAAGGTCCTACTCGGCGAAGATTTCTTTCTCGTTGAGATCGACGGGAAAGACGGGGGGAAAAGGGGGGCAAGACCTGTCACCAGAATCCTCCGCTCCTCTTTCGACGCGGCACCGATCACCACAGAAGACGAGCTGTCCCCGAAGAATAGAGTTGGTCTGAAAAATGCGGAATTCGTCAAGAAAAAACAGTTAGACCTCGATAAGTTCGCGGCGTGGTTGCGTACGCAGAATGCTACATATATCGGGATCCTGGAGTCAACCGAGGGCCGGCTCACTGTGAAGCAGAGTGAGCTACTCCACAGGGCAAACAGGAGCGACAGCGCGTACGAGTTGGCCTGCCTGTACCAGCGCCTGTCGTCGCTCGTGCGCAACAGTGAGCTGGTGGCCGAGAAGAGGGATACGACGTTCGGCGACGAGTTCCGAAAGGAGTACGACGAGGCCGTCATGGCTCAGATGGTCGAGATGGCACCGATCTTTGGCCAGATTGGGCTCCAAACTCTGGAGAAGTACACCGCGAGTGCGGAAGCAGGGGCGAAGGAGAAACTGCTCCGTTACCTTGACGGTAGTGTCGAAATTGCGGCACTTAGAGATGAGGTGAAAGCCATCCGGCGTTTGAACATGTCCATCCGCGAGAAGGTCGAGCGGATTGTGCCAAAGGTTCAGGAAATCGCAGCCCTCAAGGCTAAAGCGAAGGCCAACAGCGAGACGATCAAGCCACTGAAGGAAGACGTCAGGGCGCTTCGCAGGCAAAAGCTTCGCGCTGACCTCAAGATTGCCGCGCTCCAGAGGAAGCGGGACAAGTTGAGGAAGGATATCCCGTTGCCCTACGGCATCGCATCTGGTAAATTGCCGGGACAGGTCTTGCAAGGAATCGATGGTAATTTCGAAAAGATCCCTGCGAAATGGGAAGACTTGATGGTTGATAAGGACCCAGAAGTAAAGTAGCTGCGCCGGGTAGGCAAGGGTCTGAGGAGAGCCGGAAGGGAGTTCGAGTATGGCGTCGGAGTTTCCCAGGAGACCGAAGCTTCTCAAGGGTGCGTTGGTGACGTACCAGTCTCAGCTCGTCCCGGGGGTGCCGCGGGTCGTTGTGTTTCAGTACAACCCGGCCACGTTGACCCGGACGCTGCGGCATCGCACTGCCAGCGGGGACGGCACCGATGGCGGCAGCAGCGCGGACGCGCGGGAGGTCCTTCAGGTGACCGGACCGCCGGAGGAGTCGATCAGCATGAAGGTCACCCTCGATGCTGTCGATCAGCTGGAGTTTCCCGCGAAGAACCCGGACGTAGTGGCGGCCGGGCTGCACCCGGCGCTGGCCACTTTGGAGTTGCTGCTTTATCCGCAATCCGAGCTGGTCCTGGGCAATATGATCCGCGGCCAGGCCGGCTCCCGGTCGATCACGGCCGCCGATGTGCCGCTGTCTCTGCTGGTGTGGGGCCCGGCGCGGGTGGTGCCGGTCAAGGTGACGTCGTTGTCCGTCACCGAGCAGGCCTTCGACCAGATGCTGAATCCGATCCAGGCCGAGGTGAGCCTGGAGGTGCAGGTTCTGACCTATCGCGAGCTGGAGCGCGACACGCTGGGCCACGGCGTCTCGCTCGCCAACCACATTGCCAAGGAAGCGCTCTCGGCCGTCCACCAGCACAGGACGGCCGCCGAGACGGTCGGGCAACTCCCGTTCTAGGAGCGTCGATGTTCTTCAAGGGCAGTCGTTACCAGGAAGTACCGACAGTGGAGTACGAAACCGGCGACGGGCGGGTGATCCGCTACAAGGCCCGGCGGATCATCCCACCGACACCCGGAATCACCACCCACATCATCGACGAGGGGCAACGGCTCGATCACATCGCCTTCGAGTATTTTCGCGACCCGGAGCGGTTCTGGCGCCTCGCCGACTGCAACGACGTCATCCATCCCGAAGAGCTCACCGACCGGCTGGGCCGAGTCATCGACGTGCCCGCTTCGGAAGGCTGACCATGCCGGAGATCGGCTACTCGCTGCTCATCGACAATGTCCCGGCCGGTGCCGAGATCATCGACGCCGTCGAGCACGTCGACATCGAGCGGGGCCTGGGAATGGCCGACGTGCTGCGGCTGCGCCTGGGAGTGGCGCTCAGCGAGGACGGGAACCGCTGGGTCATCGCCGATGACGGCGTCTTCGAACGCCTCACCAGCCTCCGGGTGCTGCTCACTTTCGGGCTGGGGCTCCCGGTGGTGGTGTTCGACGGGTATGTTGCCGAGACCGACCTCGAGTTGTCCGAGGACCCGGGAGTGTCGAGCCTCACGGTGGTGGCCCTGGACGCGACAGCGCTGATGAACCTCGAAGAGAAAGTGCGGGAATGGCCGAACATGCCCGACTCAGCGATCGCGACGGTGATCCTCGCCGAGTACGCTCTCGTTCCCGTCGTCGACGTCACCCAGCCGGTGCGGACACAACTGGAGACCACGGTGATTCAACGCGACACCGACATCCGGTTCCTGCGCCACCTCGCGCACCGCAACGGCTTCGACGTCTACGTGAAACCCACTCCGGTGCCCGGCCTCGTCGAAGGGCACTTCCACCGGCCGCTGCTCGACCTGCCTCCGCAGGGCGTGTTGAGCGTCAACTTCGGTGAGCTGACCAACATCCGCTCATTCCGGATCCGCCGCCAGATGCTGCGCCCGGCCGCCGCCGACGCCCGCGGGGTCGACGCCAGGACGGTCCAGCGCCAGGCCGCCTCGGTCAACACCACCCAGAACACCGAACTCGGCCGGGAGTCGCTGCTCGGCGTCGGCCGGTCCCGCTCGATCGCGCTGCGTAACCCGGGCCTGTCACAGACCGGGGAGCTGCAGACCTTCGCTCAGGCCAGTGTCGACCGCTCGGCATGGGCGGTGACCGTCGAGGGTGAGCTGGAGACCGCCGTGTACGGCGACGCCCTCGATGCGGGGCGCACGGTGCTGGTGCGCGGCGCCGGATCGACGCACAGCGGCACCTACTTCGTCGAACGGGTGCACCACGCCATCGACGGAGAGCGCTACACCCAGCGGTTCACGCTGCGCCGCAATGCCGTGGCGCCGCTGGGCACCGAGCTGTACGTCAAGGACACCGCGCTGCCAGGGGTGAACCGCGCTGCCGGGATGATCGGGGATGAACCGGGACGAAGGAGGGATGAACCCTGATGACGTCGCACACCCAGCAGGCTCCCACCCGGAGCCGGTTCTACGGCAAGTACCGGGGTATCGTCGCCGACAACAACGACCCGTTGCTGCTCGGCCGGATCCGCGCCACCGTCCCCAGCGTGCTCGGCGAGGTCAGCACCGGATGGGCGCTGCCGTGCCTGCCCTACACCGGTGACGGCGCCGGGTTTCATGTGATTCCTCCGGTGGACGCCGGGGTGTGGATCGAGTTCGAAGCCGGCGACCCCGACTACCCGATCTGGACCGGTGGCTGGTGGGGGACCGGCCAGACCCCCGCCGAGGAGACCGGCAAACCCACCCGGCCACCGTTGAAGGTGCTCCGCAGTGACCAGGGCCTGCTGGTCGCCCTCGACGACGACGACCAGACGATCGCCGTGAGCGACAGCAACGGCCGCAATCTCCTCGAAATCAAGGTCCTGCAGGGCGAGGTGCGGATACAGGCAGCGGGCAAAGTAATCGTGGAAGGCCCGCTCATCAACCTCGTCGACAATGCCTCGCACCCGGTGGTGTTCGGGGACGTGTTACTGCAATATCTCAACCAGCTTGTCGTGATGTTCAACACACATCTGCATGTTGGCCAGCTGGCTGCCGGGGTTATCCCGGTCACCCCGGCTCCCCCTGCCACCCCGTATCCGCCGCCCGATCCCAGCCTGCTGTCGACCCGGGTCACGTCCGGGTAGGAGGAATGATGGCCGTCAATGAACTGAAGGGCGGGCGGCTCAGCGACCCCGCCGACAGTCTCGCCCACTACCTCGAAGAGGCGTTCGACTTCATCCGCCAGCACGACTACGGCCTCGACCCGCTCACCCCGGAAGGCCGGGAGGAACGGATGATGCTGTTCCTGGGAATCGGCCGGGGAATCGTACAATATCTTGCCGACCACGCTCCGGCGTTCGTCATCGACGGCCACGACGGCACCGAGACATGGGGGCACACCAACATCAAGACCGGCCACGTCCGCATCCGGGCCGAAGGGGCCCTGCATCCTCCGTCATGAGCCACCTCGACTTCCCGCTGCACGTCGATGGCCGGGGCCGGCTGGCGGTCACCGACCCAGACGACCACGTCCGCGACATGATCCACCAGGTGCTCTTCACCAGCCCCGGGGAGCGGGTCAACCGCCCCGACTTCGGTTGCGGGCTGCTGCAGCTGGTGTTCCTGCCGAACAGCGAGCCGCTGGCGATCGCCACCGAGTTCACCGTCAAGAGCGCGCTGCAGCGCTGGCTCGGCGACGTCATCCAGACCGAACGGGTCACGGTCCGGACCGAGGAGGAAACCCTGCGGGTCGAGGTCACCTACCGGCGCCTGCTGGACCGCGTCCGGGAATCCGCCACCTTCGAACGACCGATCCCGGCGTGAGCTATGCCGGATAACGACCAGCTGGTCTGTGACGACGCCGAGCGGCGCCGGCTGCTGCTCGGCTCCGACCTCAACGGCATCGACTACATCGAGGTCCCCTTCGACGACCAGAAGCACATCCGGGTCTACTTCGTGAAGGCGCCGGTCCCGGCCCTCGACCCGGGCCAGGTGAGCATCCAGGGCGGGGTGCGGATCACCGGCATCGAGGTGCTCGCCACCTCGGTGGTGACCCCCGCCGGCCAGGACCCCTACCTGGAGGTGACCGTCGAGCAGGCCGGCGACTTCTCCGCCTACCTGCTCTCGATCGACGCCCCCGGAGTGCTCGACCCGGGCTACGACCACCAGCGGTTCGGCTTCAAGGTTGGCTGCCCGAGCAACTTCGACTGCCGCAGCGCGCCGGACTGCCCGCCCGCCGAGACCCCCGAACCGGTCATCGACTACCTGGCGAAGGACTACGCCAGCTTCCGGCAGCTCCTCGTCGACATGATTTCCACCAAGGTCCCCGAGTGGACCGAGCGGCACGCCGCTGACCTGGGCATGGCGCTGGTCGAGCTGCTCGCCTACGAAGCCGACCACATCAGCTACGCCCAGGACGCGGCCGCCCAGGAAATGCACCTGGAGACGGCTCGGCAGCGCGAGTCGGTGCGCCGCCACGCCAAGCTCATCGACTATCCGATGCATCACGGTCTCAACGCCAAAGCATTCGTCCATCTCACCGTGCGGACCGCAGGGGTCATCCCGGCCCGGTCGCTGCTCGCCCACGCCGAGACCACCGGCGGGGTGTCGCGGTGCCCGGAACGCACCGTGCGATTCGCCACCCGCATCGGCGAGCTCGTCGACCCGGCGTCGAGCCTGCCGCCCGGCCCGGTCATCGCCCAGGCCCACCGGGAACGGGCACTGCTGGCCACCGACGCCGTGTTCGAACCGGTCGAGCGAGCCACCGTCCACCCCGACCTCAACACCATCTGGCTGCACAGCTGGGCTGACCGGGAGTGCTGCCTGCCGGTCGACTCGACGAGCGTGGACCTCGTCGGGGACCTGCCGCTGTCCGACGGGGACCTGCTGCTGCTGGAAGAGGCGCGGGGCGTGCCGACAGGTCTCGCCCAGGACGCCGACCCCAGCCACCGGCAGGTCGTCCGGCTGGCTGGGGAACCGGAATACACCGAGGATCCGCTGCTCACCGCCGCCCCGGACCAGCCCGGCGGGGTCCGGCCCCGGGAAGCCGGCGACCCGCCACTGCCGGTCACCCGCGTCAGCTGGGACCTCGACGACGCCCTGACCTTCCCGCTGTGCGTGTCGACGCTGGACCAGGACGGCAACCCGCTTCCCGACGTGGCAGTGGCCCGGGGCAACATCGTGCTCGTCGACCACGGGCTGACCGTCAAGGAACGGCACGTCCCCGACGAGGACCAGATCCGCTACTCGCAGATCGCCTACCGGTTTCGGCTCTCCACCGGGCCGCTCACCTTCGGCTTCGGCCGCGACTTCGGGTCGACCGGCCCCGTCGCCGGCCTGTACCACCTCGATCCGCGGTCCGCGCAACCGCACGTGGTCGTGGTCGACGGGGACGGCCAGGGTTTCCCCTGGCTACCCGAACCCGACCTGCTCGGCGCCGGCCGCTTCGCGCGCAGCTTCGTGGCCGAGCCCGACCACGAGGGCCGGGCACTGATCCGCTTCGGCGACGGCACATTCGGGCGCCGGCCGTCGTTTCCCGCCGATCCCCCTGATTCCACCGGGGAAGCTGAGGAACAAGAGCACCGGCTGTGTGCCATCTACCGGGTCGGCAACGGGCGGCAGGGCAACGTGGGCGCGGAGACGATCCTGCACGGCATCGAGCCCGAGGCGGTCCCCGCCGGCTGGCCCTCGATCACCGGGGTGCGCAACCCGATGCCGGCCTGGGGCGGGGTCGACCCGGAGCCGATCGAGCTGGTCAAGCAGGTCGCCCCGGATGCCTTCCGGGCCGAGACCTACCGGGCCGTCACCGAGGCCGACTACGCGGCCGCCGCCCAGCTGCTCCCGGCCGTGTCGCGGGCCCAGGCGACCTTCCGGTGGACCGGCTCGTGGCACACCGTCTTCGTCACGGTCGACCCCACGGCCACCGACACGGTGCCCGACCCCCTCGACACGTCGGTGCGCAACCACCTCACCCGGTACAAGCAAGCCGGCTACGACCTCGAGATCGACCCACCCCGGTTCGTGCCGCTGCGGATCACCCTCGTGGTGTGCGCCAAACCCGACCACTTCCGCCACGATGTCGCGCAGGCGCTCGCCACCGTGCTCAGCGCCCGCACCCTGCCGGACCGTAGCCGAGGATTCTTCCATCCCGACCACGTCACCTTCGGCCAGCCGGTCCACCTGAGCGAGCTGTACGCGGCGGTCGAGCGGGTGCCCGGCGTCGACTCCGTGGAAGTCGTCGAATTCCACCGGTACGGCGAGGAGCCGGCGGGGGAACTCACCGCCGGGCGTATCGATGTCGAACGGCTGGAGATCGTCCGGCTCAACAACGACCCCAACTTCCCCGAGCACGGTGTGCTCACCGTCGAGATGCGCGGAGGAAAGTGATGGAGCAATGCCGATGAGCAGCGTCGACCTCCAGCTCACCCGCTGCGGTTGCTGCGAGCCGCCCGCCCCGGCCACCCCACTTCGGGTCGACAACCGACCCTCGCTGGATGCCGTCGCCTACCGGGCCGGCAGCTACGCCGGCTTCCGGCAAGCGATGATTCAGCTTCTGCCCCGCATGGCCGCCGAACTCGCCCACGACCTGGGGCTCGCCGAACCGCCGCTGATCCGGTGGACGTCCCGGCGCAGCGACGACTACGGCATCGCCCTCATCGAGATGTGGGCCACGATCGCCGACATCCTCACCTTCTACACGGAGCGGTACGCCAACGAAGCGTGGCTGCGCACCGCCGACCACCGAGACTCGATCCGCCGCCTCGCCGGGCTACTGGGCTACCGACTCAAACCTGGCGTGGCCGCCGCCACCCACCTCGGCTACACCCTCGACAACAATGTCACCCTGACCCTGCCGCCCGGTCTACGGGTGCAGAGCGTCCCCCAGCACGGCGAG
>Ga0136617_10004464_pt1 | contig 12514 bp, 6 predicted proteins | sample AntDrymUQ3222106_2_FD_129672 | JGI IMG/M metagenome (GOLD analysis project Ga0136617, IMG submission 129672) | Polar desert sand microbial communities from Dry Valleys, Antarctica - metaG UQ322 (21.06) | ecosystem: Environmental > Terrestrial > Soil > Desert | place: Antarctica: Dry Valley...
GTTACGAACCTGATCGGTGAGGTTGTTCGCCATCGAGTTCACGTTATCCGTCAAATCCTTCCATGTGCCGGCTACACCAGGCACGCTCGCCAGACCGCCGAGCTTGCCTTCGGTGCCCACCTCTTTAGCCACTCGCGAGACCTCGAACGCGAAGCCGTTGAGCTGATCCACCATGGTATTGATGGTGTTCTTGAGCTCCAGGATCTCTCCCTGCACGTCCACCGTGATCTTTCGGGAGAGGTCACCTCGGGCAACCGCGGTAGTTACGTCGGCGATGTTACGCACCTGCGCCGTCAGGTTGTTCGCCATCGCGTTCACGCTGTCCGTGAGTCCCTTCCACGTTCCAGCGACACCGGGCACGTTAGCCTGACCTCCCAGTCGTCCTTCCGTTCCCACCTCGCGAGCCACGCGCGTTACTTCGCCGGCAAAGACGCTGAGGCTGTCCACCATCTTGTTGATGACGTCCTTGATCTGGAGGATCTCTCCGCGCGCATCGACCGTGATCTTGCGCGTGAGGTCTCCATTCGCGATGGCGCTTGCGACGCCACTGAAGTCACGTAGCTGAACGGTAAGATTTCCCGCCAGCTCGTTCACGTTCTCCGTGAGATCGCGCCATGTGCCCGCGACGCCCTCGACTCGTGCCTGTCCACCAAGCTTTCCTTCCGTACCTACTTCCTTGGCCACGCGCGTGACTTCCGACGCGAACGCATTGAGCTGGTCCACCATGGTGTTGATGGTGTTCTTGAGCTCCAGAATCTCTCCCTTCACATCCACCGTGATCTTGCGTGAGAGATCTCCCTTGGCCACCGCGGTCGTCACGTCCGCGATGTTACGCACCTGACCGGTAAGGTTGCCGGCCATCGCGTTCACGCTGTCGGTGAGGTCCTTCCAGGTACCGCCGAGTCCAGGCACGTTTGCCTGACCTCCAAGCACACCCTCGGTACCTACTTCCCGCGCAACTCGCGTCACTTCGTCCGCGAATACGCGCAGACGGTCCACCATGGCGTTTATCGTGTTCTTGAGGGCGAGCACTTCGCCTCGCACATCCACCGTGATCTTCTGGCTCAGATCCCCGTTGGCGACGGCGGTGGTGACGTGCGCAATGTTCCGCACCTGGCTCGTCAGGTTGCCGGCCATGTAATTCACGCTGTCCGTGAGGTCCTTCCACGTTCCAGCCACACCGGGTACGCTTGCCTGGCCACCGAGCGTTCCCTCCGTGCCCACCTCGCGCGCAACGCGGGTCACCTCGGACGCGAATGCGCCGAGCTGGTCCACCATGGCGTTGATCGTGGCCTTGAGCTCCTCGATCTCGCCGCGCGCCTCGACCGTGATCTTGCGCGAAAGATTTCCCTTCGCCACCGCCGTCGTTACGTCGGCAATGTTGCGCACCTGGCCAGTAAGATTGCTGGCCATCGCGTTCACGTTGTCGGTCAGGTCTTTCCACGTTCCGGCGACGCCTGGTACCGCCGCTTGCCCGCCGAGCACTCCCTCCGTTCCTACTTCGCGCGCAACGCGTGTCACTTCATCAGCGAAGACGCGGAGCCTGTCCACCATCGCGTTGATAGTGTCCTTGAGCTCCAGTACCTCTCCCTTAACCGGCACTGTGATCTTCTGGCTGAGATCGCCGTTCGCGACAGCCGTCGTTACGAGCGCAATGTTACGCACCTGGCCGGTAAGGTTTCCGGCCATGAAGTTCACGTTGTCCGTCAGATCCTTCCAGGTTCCGGCCGCGCCAGGGACACTGGCCTGCCCGCCGAGTATTCCTTCCGTGCCAACCTCGCGCGCCACGCGCGTCACTTCGGACGCGAATGCGCTCAGCTGATCCACCATGGTGTTGATGGTGTTCTTGAGCTCGAGGATTTCTCCCTTCACGTCCACCGTGATCTTGCGCGAAAGATCTCCCTTCGCGACGGCGGTGGTGACGTCGGCGATGTTTCGCACCTGACTCGTCAGGTTGCGCGCCATGGCGTTCACGCTGTCGGTGAGATCTTTCCAGGTGCCTCCAACGCCGGGCACATTCGCCTGTCCACCCAGCATGCCCTCGGTGCCTACTTCGCGCGCGACTCGAGTTACTTCGTCGGCGAATGAGCCGAGCTGGTCAACCATTCGATTGACCGTAGTGCCTATGCGCAGGAACTCTCCCTTTACGGGCTTACCGTCGATGTCGAGCGCCACCTTTTGAGAGAGGTCGCCTTCAGCAACGGCCTTGATCACGCGAGATACTTCCGCGGTGGGATGCACAAGGTCGGCAACCATCGCGTTTATGGCATGGACGGTGGTTGCCCATCCACCTCCCTCGTCCGCGAGCGCCATGCGCTCGTCGAGACGTCCCTCACGACCAACCGCCGTACTCACCCGCAGCACCTCATCCGACAGCCGCTCTCGCCTCTGCGCAACGCGGTTGAAGGAACGCGCGATCGCGGACATTACCGGATCGGCGGTCTCGCGGAGGCGGACAGAGAAATCCCCACCCTCGAACGTCGTGAGCGCCTCCAGCAGCCGTTCCAGCTCGGTTGCACTCACGCGCCGCTGAGCATCGCCGTTGCCGCCTTCCGAACCGTTGCCGCCCTCGTCTCCGCCGCCCACTGTTCTGGCAGGCTTGCCCGATCGACGCGGTTGTTTGACGGCTGTGCCGCCGTTGCCGGTAGCGTCGTGAACCTTTCGGTCCCGGGCAGCCGCAGTCACGCTTTTGCGGCGAACCCGCCGCTTACCAGTTGCGTCCGCTTCTCGGACGGAGGTCTCCGGATCGACCCCCAGGTCGTCACTGATTGCCAAAGGAAGCTCCTACCAAGAGTTACTTGTTCGGTGGTGCAGTAAATGAAAAAATGCCGTTCCAGCCTCGCGGTCTTCTGCAAAACGAGTCGGTAGGGAAAGCGCAACTCAAAGTCGCTGCTCAACATACCCAGCAATCGAGCAATTGTCACAGAACGTGCAAGAACCGGGCTTGTAAGTGCCCGGTGTTCGGTTTTCGGTGTTCGGTGCCCGGTTCCAAACCAGACGGGTTGTTCGACGTCAATTTACCGTTCCTGGCTTCCATGTCCGCGGATCCGCTACAAGCTGCCGGGAATCCGCCATTTTTCACCAGAAAGTTTCCCAAGTCTCAAACATGATCAGATCGCTAGTCACCGTCCTCGTAGCTTTCCTGCTCGCTGCGCCCTGTCACGCAGTTCCTGCCCAGCGCGCCCAGCTCGAGCGCATTATCCAGCGACGGGTGCTGGCCAATGGCCTCGAGGTGATCGTCGTCGAGAATCACGGCGTTCCGCTCGCGACGGTGGAGCTCGACGTGCGCAATGGCGCCTTTACGCAGACACCGGCAACTGAAGGACTCGCGCATCTGTACGAGCACATGTTCTTCAAATCAAACTCGGATTTTCCGGACCCGGATGCGTTCGTGCGGCGCGCTGGAGAGCTTGGCGCCGTGTTCAACGGCACTACGCAGGAAGAGCGCGTGAATTATTACCTCACTCTCCAGTCTGATAGCCTGGAGGGCGGTATGCGCTTTCTTGCTTCGGCAATACGAGCACCGCTTTTTCGGGCCGCCGAGCTGGCGCGCGAAAAGGAAGTTGTACTCGGCGAATATGACCGCAATGAATCGAGTCCATTCTTCCGTCTCACCCGCGAGATGGAAAAGCGACTGTACGGAGACCAGGCCAGCCGCAAAAACACTATTGGAAACCGCGACGTCATTCGCTCGGCGACACCAGCACAGCTCGCCGAAATCAAGCGACACTACTACGTCCCCAACAATACGGCGCTCATCGTGGCTGGAGACGTCGATCCCCAGAATGTTTTCGCGCTCGCCGAGCGCATATTCGGCGACTGGCCGCGCGCGCCGGATCCCTTTGACTCCGCTCCTATTCCGCCCATTCCCGTCCTCGAGCGCAGCGAGGGTGTGATAGTAGAGGAGCCCGTGGCCGCAGCGGTCATTCTCATGCAGTGGCAAGGGCCCAGTGTCACAAGGGACCCAGCGGCTACATACGCCGCGGACGTCTTCTCGGACGTTCTCAACGGATCGGCCTCCACGCTGCAGCGCAGACTCGTTGACGGAGGATTATTCCAGAGCGTCGGCGTCAACTACTACACGCTTGATAACACCGGCCCAATCACGATAAGCGGACAGACCACGCCAGAACGCCTGCACGAAGCCCTGGCGGCAATGCATGCGGAAGTGGACCAGCTCGCGAATGCCGGATACTTCACCGCCAGGGAGCTGGAGCCAGTCAAGCGGCAGCGTGCGGTAGGGACCACCATGGGACTCGAACGCGCATCCGGCTTCGCTCACCAACTTGGCTTCTGGTGGAGCGTAGCCGGTCTCGACTACTACATGGGTTACGCCGATAGCATGGCAACTCAGAATGTCGCCGACCTGCGTTCCTACGCGACCAGGTACATCGTCGGCAAGCCGAGAGTGGTAGGCGTGTTGATTGCACCGGATGCGAGACAGCGCTTGGGACTGACGGCAGAGGATCTGGTCAAAGGGATTGCGGATTGCGCATTGCGGAGCGCGGGAGGCGGGAGGAGGGAGGTGGGAGGCGGTGGGACATGTGAGGCGAACGGCAGGCCTTCACTCCGAGCTTCACGGTCCGCAATCCGCAATCCGAAATCCCATACTCCTCCCGCCTCGCGCCTCCCGCCTCCCGCCTCCCGCCTCCCGCAATCCTCCGTCCCCACCACGCTCTTCTCGGCTTCCGGTCTCCGGATCATTCTCAACCGTAACACCGCCAGCGATGTCGTGGCCGCCAACCTGTACCTGCTGGGTGGTACGCGGCAAATAACGGCGGACAACGCGGGCATCGAAGCCTTCCTGCTTGCCGCCTCCGAGCGCGGAACTCGGCGATATCCGCGCGATCTCGCGCGACGGAGAGTCGAGGCAACGGGGAGCAACATTGTCATCGATCCGGAGGAGGATTGGACGATGTTTGGGATGCGCTCGGTGCGAGCCTCATTCGACAGCACGTGGATGGTCTTCGCCGACCGCGTCACCGCGGCTACGCTCGACTCGGGGGAAATTGAGCTGGTGCGCGCGCAGATGCTGGCGGGAGCACGGGCCGTACGTGAAGCCCCTGACGCCCTCGTTTCCTACCTCGCCGACAGCGCCGCCTTCGCGGGACACCCCTACGAGCTCGAAGCAAGCGGTACCGAGCACTCGCTGTCCCGCATTTCGCTCGGCGAGTTGCGTCGCTTTCTCGAAACCGAGGTCGTTACCTCTCGAATGCTGCTTGTAGTCGTAGGCAATGTCGACAGCGCTCGCATCGCCGGACTTGTAGCTCGCACACTCGGCCGGTTGCCGAGGGGGTCCTATCACTGGTCGCCACCGCCCGCGGCCGGCGACCGCCCGTCAACTCTGACAGTCGCCGATCGTAAACTGCCGACGAATTATGTCCGCGGGTACTACACCGGTCCGCGCGCTGACACAAAGGATTACCAGGCGTTGAGGGTTGCCAGCGCGGTGCTCTCCGGCCGGCTGTTCAACGAAATCCGATCCAGGCGGAATCTCACGTATGCGGTGGAGGCTCCATTCGTGGAGCGCGCGATCTCCGTTGGAGGACTTTATGTAACTACAACGAGTCCCGACACAACTCTTGCTCTCATGCGCAATGAGATTGTTCGTCTGCAAACCGGCTTGCTGGACGCGGAGCCTCTCGCTCAACTCGTGCAGGGATTTCTGACAGAATACTTTCTCAACACGGAAACCAACGCGGAGCAGGGCGACTTTCTCGCTCGAGCAGATCTGTATCGGGGGGACCATCGCCTCGCTGGCAGATTTGTGGACGAGTTGCGCGAGGTGACGCCGGAGGATGTTCGCCGAGTGGCGGAAAAGTACATGCGCAACATAAGGTGGGCATACGTAGGCGATGGAAGGCGATTGACGCGAAAGAAGCTGTTGGACTTTTAAAGGCGCGAGGTCCAGCCGGCACCGACGATGAAGCATTGAATCACCAAATAGCCGGACCGTTCTCGTAGTTGCATTCCCCTTCGCCCATTAGCTTCGAGCCGCGCTTACCTTACCCTTCGATTACACATCCCGCGTCCCTCACCCTGCCAACAATTGTCGCGCTTCTTATATGTGAGCCTCGCTCTGATTCTGGGCGCCCCGCTCGACGCACAGACATCCCGGCCACGCGTTCAGGTCATCGCAACGGGCGGCACCATCTCGAACCTCAGAGACTCTGCGCGCCTCACAGGCGAAGAGCTCGTCAGGGCCATCCCCGGATTGGACTCCATCGCGCGTATTTCCGTCGAGCAGTTCAGCAATGTTTCCTCGGGGAGCATAACGACCGTGCAGTGGGTCGCACTCGCTCGCCGAATAAATGAGCTGTTTCGAGCGGGAGATTCTGTGGATGGCGTGGTAGTGACACATGGTACAGACACGATGGAAGAGACTGCCTATTTCCTGGATCTCACCGTCGACAGTTGCCAGCCGGTAGTCGTTACGGGGGCCATGCGCAATCCTGCCATGATCGCTCCCGACGGTCCCGCCAATCTGTACAACGCGGTGAGCGTGGCAGCATCGCGGGACGCAAAGCGACGGGGCGTTATGCTGCTGTTGAATGACGAGATATTCGCTGCACGCGACGTTGCCAAAACGAATACCGTCCGCCTCAACGCATTCACGGCCCCAGGGCGCGGACCGATCGGAACGGTCGACGCTGGAGACATAGTGTTCAGCCGGTCAACGCGCGATTCCTGCGCGCCAGCCTTCCAGCTTTCGCCGGGAATGAGTCTTCCGCGCGTTGACATCATCTACAGCTATGTTGGCGCCGATAGCGTACTGATTGACGCTGCGGTCGCGGCCGGCGCCAGGGGTATTGTCATGGCGTCGGTGGGTCGCGGAGGCTCAACGCCAGGGCAGAGCCGCGCACTCGCTCGCGCGGTACAACGCGGAGTCTTTGTCGTCGCCAGCAGCCGCACGGGAAACGGCCGCGTTCCAGCCCTGAATTCGGCGGATAACAGGGATTGGAAGCCCGGCAAGGGCGCCTTCCTGGGCTCGGAGGATCTCAACCCGCAGAAAGCGCGTGTGCTTTTGATGCTCGCGCTGATGCGGTCGCCTACGCCCGCCGAAATCGCCGAGAAGTTCCGGAAGTTCTAGGGACCGTTTGATGGGTTGGCGAGGAGGCCAGCAGGGAAAAGCCGTAATCGCTAGTCAGATGCGGCCTGACAAGTGGCAAATCAGGCATGGCCGACCGGGAGAAATGCATTTGGTATCGATGCCATGTTCGTTTTGGAGCGGAGATTGCTTCCGCCACTGCGTGTCCCCGCAATGACATGGACGAGTCGGACAAGGTGCTCTGGATTGACCGGACTGAAACGGATCGGGCTTGTCAACTATACCGGTAGCCCCCGTTTTACAGGTTCCGTACCTCTCCTACCAACGCCGCCAGCGACGCCTTTGCGTCCCCGAAGAGCATGCTTGTCTTGGGATTGTAGAACAGCTCGTTCTCGATGCCCGCGAAGCCGGGATTCATGCTCCGCTTGAGCACGATGATGTTCCTGGCGGAATCCACGTTCAGGATCGGCATGCCGTAGATGGGGCTACCAGGATCCGTGCGCGCCGCGGGATTCACTACGTCGTTAGCACCGATAACGAGCGCCACGTCTGCCCGCTCGAACTCGGGATTGATATCGTCCATGTCGTACAGGCGGTCATAGGGCACGTTCGCTTCAGCCAGCAGCACGTTCATGTGACCGGGCATGCGTCCCGCTACCGGGTGAATCGCATATTTCACCTCGCCACCCTTTTTCTCGATGAGCTCCGCAAGCTCGCGAACCTGGTGCTGCGCCTGCGCGACGGCCATTCCGTAGCCAGGTATAACGATCACCGACTGCGCGTAGCCGAGCTGCATTGCGGCATCCTCCGCGCTGATGGACCGCGCAGTCAGGCCGCTGACGCTCTTGGCGCTCGCCGTTACGACACTCCCGAATGCTCCAAACAGAATATTGCCGAAGCTCCGGTTCATCGCCTTGCTCATTATGATCGAGAGGACAAAACCCGACGCGCCGTCCAGCGCACCAGCGATGATCAGGACGTTATTGCCGATAGCGAAGCCGGTGGCGGCTGATGCGAGGCCGGCGTATGAGTTCAGTAGTGAGATCACCACAGGCATGTCCGCTCCACCGATCGGGATTACGAGCAGAATGCCAATTACAAACGCGAGCGCGATCATCGTGTAGAAAAGCGTCGCATTCCCGGGGTTGAAGATCAGGTACACAAAAATCCCGAGCGTTACGGCGAAGAGACCAAGGTTTATTACGTTCTGACCCCTGTAAGTGATCGGTCTGCCCGGAAGAATCTCCTGCAGTTTCCCGAACGCCATGAAGCTGCCAGTCACGGTTAGCGCGCCGAACAGTACCTCGAAACCGAGAGCGGCCATCTTCCCCTGGCTGATATCCGTCGCCACGACGCCGGGCGCCAGGCTCCCACCATGCGAGTGCTGCCAGTATTCCGCGACGCCAACGAGAGTGGCCGCGAGTGCGCCGAACATGTGCGAGATCGCGATTCGCTGCGGCATCGCCGTCATCGGGACGAACATTCCGAGGGGATACCCGATGAGGGAGCCGAGTATGAGCCCGCCGATTATCCAGTCGTATCGGACAATGTCGTGGTGCACGAGCGTGCCAGCGATCGCGAGGAGCATCCCCAAAGCGGCCTGCTGCATTCCGCGCTGCGCCTTCTCCGGCCGCGTGAGACTCTTGAGCCCAAGAATGAACAGCACCGACGCCGTGAGGTAGGCTGCCTGGATGAAGTATTCTCTCATGCGCGAGAGGAGGGCGGGAGGCGGGAGGCGGGAGGCGGGAGGCGGGAAGCGGAGCCGCGCATGGGCTATTCCTTTGGTGGTGAGCTTTCAGCTGTGCCAGCCGCGAGGCTGGGCGTTTCACCGCCTCCCGCCTCTCGCCTCCCGCCTCGCTCAGCGGTCTTTCCACCTCCCGCATCCCGCTTTCCGCCTCCCTCTTTCTTGAACATCTTCAGCATACGGTCAGTGATCAGAAATCCGCCGACCACGTTGATCGTTGCCGCTACCACCGCGATGAAACCGAGATAGGTGCTTATTCTGCCGTGATCCGCGCCGGCAGCAACGAGGGAACCCACCAGCGAGATGCCCGAGATCGCATTTGTCGCCGACATTAGTGGCGTGTGCAAGAGCGGCGGAACGCGCGTGATAACCTGATAGCCGACGAAGGCCGCAAGTACGAAGACGTACAGCTCAATGATTGATAGTGCGGTCACGGTAGTTGGTGGTTGATGGTTGGTGGCTATTCACTTTCACGCGACGATCATGGGACCTACAATCTCGTCCGCGGGGTCGATTGTGACAGTTCCGTCCTTCGCGAGGTGCTTGATAAGTGCTTCCACGTTCCTGCTGAACATCTGACTTGCGTGCAGGGGCACTGTAGCCGGCAGATTGGTCGCACCAATGATTGTCACTCCGTTGACGGCGATCGTTTCCCCGGCCTGCGTCAGCACGCAATTTCCACCGGCTTCCGCGGCGAGGTCCACGATCACGGAGCCGGTTTTCATGGAACGCACCATTTCCTCCGTTATGAGAACTGGCGCCGGTTTTCCAGGTATGAGTGCCGTAGTTACGACGAGATCCTGATCGCGAACGTGCTGCGCGATTGCCTCGAGCGTCATTCGGTGCTGCTCGCCGCTCTGCGCTTTCGCATATCCACCTTTGTCTTCCGCACCGGGAGTCGCAATTTCCGCGGAGATGAAACTGGCGCCCAGGCTCTGTACCTGCTCCCGAGCCGCGGCGCGTACGTCGAAGCCCGAGACCACCGCACCCAGCCGGCGCGCCGTGGCAATCGCTTGTAGCCCAGCTACCCCAGCCCCAATGACGAATGCGCGTGCAGGGGCGATTGTACCTGCAGCCGTAGTGAGCATTGGCAAAAGCTTTCCAAGCGCCGCCGCACCGAGCAATACCGCCTTGTAGCCGGCGACCGTGCTCTGCGAAGAGAGAACGTCCATCGACTGCGCCCGGGTGATTCGAGGTACGAGCTCCAGGCTGAGCGCGGTAATCCCGGCTTCCTTGAGACGTGTAAGAAGATCCGGGCTGGACGCTGGCTGAAGCAGCGCCACGAGCACCGTTCCGGCCTTGAGCGATGTGGCCTCATCAAGCGTCGGTTTCCGTACCCTGGCAATGAGACCTGCCGACTGGAAGACAGAGCGCGCGTCGGGAAGCATTGTAGCACCCGCTTTCTCGTAGGCGCTGTCGCTGTAACCGGCCTCAGTGCCGGCGCCGAGCTCCACGTCGAAAGCAATACCTCCCTTCACCAAACGGGCGACGCTATCGGGAGTAAGCGCCACCCGACGTTCGCCTTGCGCAGTTTCCCTGGTGATTCCAACGCGCAGCATCAGCTGGAGATGGTAGGAGTGGTCAGCGAGTCGGGCGAAGGTTTCGCAACCCGCGGCAGGTAAATCGTAAACGTGCTGCCGCGGCCGATGTCGCTGAGAAGTGTTATAGCGCCGCCATGCTGTTTGATGATTCCGTACACCGTCGAGAGACCCAGCCCTTTTCCCTTGCCGGGTCCCTTGGTAGTAAAGAAAGGCTCGAAGATGCGCTCGCGAGTCCGAGCATCCATGCCCTGCCCAGTATCCCGGACGGAAAGAGTCACATACTCACCAGGAACAATGTCGGGATCCAGGTAACTGCGTGCGAATGCTTCCTCGATGACAGTGGTTCCCAGTTCGAAAGACAGCGTGCCGCCATGGGGCATTGCGTCACTCGCGTTCACGGCGAGATTCACCAATACCTGGTCCAGCTGTGCGCGGTCGGCTCGGCATCGGGCCGTTTCAGCATTCGCGAGCACCACGATCTCGACCTGACTACCGATTGTTTGTTGCAGCATTTTCTGCGTCCCCAGAAGTGCGGCTGTCATATCGATAATCTTCTGCTCACCCCGGCTCCGGTGGCTGAATGTGAGGAGCTGACGAACCATGGCCACTGCGCGGTCGGCCGCTTTGCGAATCTCGGAAAGATCGGCGTGTCCCGGGTCATCGGGCGGGAACCGGCTGGTGAGCAGCTGACTGTAGGATGTTATTACCGTGAGTATGTTGTTGAAGTCGTGCGCCAGGCCTTCAGCGAGCCGGCCCACAGCCTCCATTTTCTGTGATTGCCTTTGCTGCAATTCTCCGACGTCGGCGCTCGAGCCGGGTTTTTGGCTGGCGGCATCGGCGCTGACTACAACCCGCCCTCGGCCCGCAAGCGCGGTGACTCCCGCCACGATTCCCTGTGCACCAAAAGCGACAATGGAATCCACCAGAAAGACCAGGGAGCCATCCGCATGAATTGCGCGATAGTCGATGCAGCCAACCCGCCCATGCTGCAGAAGCTCTCGCAGCCGACTGATCGTGACAGTCCGCTGAGGCGGCGCGATTACGCTTTCCCAGAAGTGCCGATCCTCGATAAAGCGCCTTGACGAGTAGCCGAGGATATCCTCGATTCCCTCGCCCACATACTCGAAGTGCAGCGTTGCCGGGTCCCGAGTCCAGAAAACCGCTCCGCTTTCGCGCAGCACAGCTGCTACTGAATTATCTGCTTCGCGCTCTCGCACGTTCGCGGTCATTTGGTCCAGTCCCGAACTCGAATGAGGTCATCCGCCCGAGGTTATGTGTCGTAAACGCGGGCGATGTCAAGCCGCGCGCAGCTATCTTGACAGCAGACGTACTCGGCACGACCCTAACCCGGTTCAAGGGGTCAGAGTCGTTGAATGTATCAAGGGGTCAGAGTCGTTGAACGATCTTTATCTGGAGCCAAACGATGTCGATGCACCTGCGCTTCCTTCCAGCACTACTGCTCGGTCTTTCGGCCAGCGCCTCTGCGCAACGGCCCCCCTCCCCAACCGCGGCCACTCAGTCGTGGGTGGATACGACGCTCGGAGACGTTCGCACAGACAATTATTTCTGGCTGCGTGACCGAAAGAATCCAGACGTCATCAAGTATCTGCAGGCCGAGAATGAGTATACGGCCGCGTCGATGAAACATACCGAGGGATTGCAGGAGCAGCTGTACCGGGAAATGCTTGGGCGAATAAAGGAAACCGACCTCTCGGTCCCGGAGCGTGATGGTGGTTACCTGTACTATCAGCGAACGGAGAAGGGAAAGCAGTATCCGATCTACTGCAGGAAGAAGGCAAGTCCAAATGCCCGGGAGGAAATACTGCTCGATGCGAATGCGCTGGCGTCAGGGCTGGCCTACTTCGACGTAGGCGTCTTTCAGATCAGTCCGGATCATCGTCTGTTGGCGTACTCTACCGACACTGCCGGGTCCGAGACGTACACGCTGTACGTAAAGGACCTGGTTACCGGCAAGCTTCGCGAAGATCGCGTTCCCAACGTGTACTACTCGGTGGAGTGGGCGAATGACAACCGAACGATTTTCTATACGACTGTCGACTCCGCCAAGCGGCCGCACAAGCTCCTGCGCCATGCTCTCGGCACCGACGCGTCAGGTGATGCGGAATTGTACCACGAGCCAAATCAGCTATTCGATGTCGACTTCGAGAAAAGCCGGAGCGA
>Ga0136617_10004466_pt1 | contig 12513 bp, 10 predicted proteins | sample AntDrymUQ3222106_2_FD_129672 | JGI IMG/M metagenome (GOLD analysis project Ga0136617, IMG submission 129672) | Polar desert sand microbial communities from Dry Valleys, Antarctica - metaG UQ322 (21.06) | ecosystem: Environmental > Terrestrial > Soil > Desert | place: Antarctica: Dry Valley...
CCGAGCCCGCGCGCGCGCTCCTGAAGTATGTGGAGCAGCTTCTTTCTGGCGATCCCGCTGAAGCCGTGGCCGCCCGAGGTGATGCGACGGCCGTGGACGAAGACGTCGATATCATCCCAGTGCGCAAAGTTCGCCGTGATCACGTGAAACGTCGGCTCGTCCGCCGCCCGGAAATTGTCGAGCGTCTGGTCGGAGAACACGACACCCCAGCCGAATGTGTCATCGGGCTGATTGCGTTCCAGCACGGTGATGTCGTGCGCCGGATCGGACTGCTTGAGCAACAGGGCCGTGTACAGTCCGGCCGGACCACCGCCGACAATGACGACTTTCAATCACAGCTCCGAGGCGCTTGGGGGAATGAGCGCCGCCGCAGATATTATATGCCTATAATACTTTCGCAAGTGGCAGCGGCACCTGCCCCCTCAATCTTCCGAAACGGGAAGCAGCGACTGGAGCTTCTTCGGTGCGGTCAGCCGCCACGCGTCCCGCAGAATGTCGCCGATCATATCCCAGTCGGGCTTGTCGTCGAGCCACACTCCCACCCATCCCTTCGGGCCGACATAGGGCGGAGAGAAGAATCTCGTCGGATCTTGGTGAATCAGGAGGTCCTGGTTGGTCTGGCGGGAGTTGCACCACACGGCCGCGCGCCCGGCGCCATGGTGATTTCCGTGCGCAGCGTACATCGCGAACAGCTTGTTGCGTACACGAAACGTGGGCTCACCCCACGCTTCCACCTCGTGTGCCTCGGGAAGGGCGAGGCAGATTTTTCGGAGCTTCGCAAGGGGAGACGGGGGCATGATCGAGCTCGGCTGCGCATCAGGGATCTTCAATATGCAAAGTCAACTGCGAACTGTGAACAGGTAGCCGACCCACCAGTTTACAACAACAGAGAATCCCCGTCCGGAAGAAACGGCGCGAGCCGCTCGCGAAGAATTCGAAGCGCCTTGCCCATCTGCGACTCCACCGTCTTCACCGAGATGCCGAGTGCGGTTGCGATCTCCGAGTATTTCAACCCTCGACTGCGACTCAGCTCGAACACTTCTCGACATCGGTCCGGCAGACCGGCGACCGCGTTTCGCACTGCCGTGTCTATCTCTGCTTCCAGCAATGCGGACGAGGCAGCCGGTGCCGTTCCGTACTCGTCCTCTGCCCCAGGCTCTGCGCGCCGCTCGACCCGCTCATGACGGATGTGATTGAGCGAGCGATTCCGTGTCGACTGAAAGAGATAGGCCTGGACGGAGCTGTCCGGTGAGAGAGCCTCGCGCCTTCGCCACAGCTCCAGCATCACGTCCTGCACGATCTCTTCGGCGATCGCGCGCGAGCGAACTATCGAATCAGCGAACCGGACCAACGGCGCGTACCATTGACGGAAGATGGCGTCGAAAGCGGATTCGTCTCCGCTTTGGAGGCGCCTGAGGAGGTCCATTAGGGTATAATGGCTCTCGCGTGTTTTATTAGGTATATGCCAGACCTTCCTCCCCTCGATACCCCTCCTGCGTCAGGCGGTCAGGCGCCCGATTGGGACGCGCTTGCCCGATATCTCGCGGGCGAAGCGACTGAGGCCGAGAAGGCGGAGATACGCGCGAGACTGGCGGAGCATCCACGCGACGGAGAGCTGATCGCTTCGCTCGATCGCACACTCGCGAACGCGGCACTGCCCCAGGACAATGTGGACGTCGAGGCGGCTCTCCGGAGAGTGACTGCGCGACGGATGGACGAGACGATTCTTTCAATTGATGCTGCGCCGATCCGCACACCTCGGGCTGTTGGAGAGTCGGCCCGTAAGCGCACTGCGCCACGACTGACCTCGCAGCCGGTTCCGCGATGGCGCGCGCCCTTCCCCGCACTCGCCGCAGCCGGATTGCTTGTCATCGGCCTTTCTTCCTGGCTGGCTTTGAGAGGGCGGGATCGGTCGACGCTCGCTTCATCGAGCCCGGCGGAGTATTCGACGCGAGTCGGCGAGCGGGATTCGTTGCGACTGGCCGATGGAACACTGGTGGTGCTTGGGCCGCAGTCTTCGCTCAAGGTCGCCGACCAGTACGGGAAGCAGCAACGGACAGTGGAAATGCTCGGGGAGGCGTACTTCGATGTCGTGCACGACGACGCACTGCCGTTTGTAGTACGCACGGGCGGCGCAGCAATTCGAGACGTGGGCACACGCTTCGTCGTCCGCAATGACGGGACCGAAGGAGTTTCTGTTGCGGTCACCGAAGGGAGCGTTGCCCTTGCCGCGAGTGCCGACAGCGCGGGTGGTGAAGTCGTGCTTCAGGCAGGCGATCATGGGCGTTTTCGCCCGGGTGGCAAAACAACAACGCGTCGTGGAGGCGCGGGGGCTGATGATCTCGCGTGGATGCAGGGTAACCTCGTTTTCAGGGAAGCCCCTCTGGCGGAGGTCATTGCCTCGCTCCAGCGATGGTACGGGATTCAGCTTCGCGTTGCGGATCCGTCGCTGCAATCGCGGCACATCACCGCTACCTTCACAGGTGAGCCCCGCGAGCGCGTTCTCGAGGTGATAGGGCTCGCCCTCGGCGCAGACATCGAGCATCGCGGTGACACCGCAATCGTTCGCTCGATGAAAGGACGATCACCTACGAGATAGACCTGATGGCCAGAGTGGGACTTCGCGCAACTGCTGCAATCACCGTCTGCCTGGCGTCTTTCGACGCCAGCGCGGCGATGGCGCAATCGCAATGCCCAGTGACCATTGCACCAGTTTCATCGAGGTCAGAAGCGCTTCGCCCGACTCCACTCGATCGCCGCGTATCGCTGCATGGACGCGACATTTCGCTTCGCGAAGCGCTCGACCGGCTGTCAGCCACCGCCCGATTTCGGGTTTCATATGTGGCGGAGCTGCTGCCGCTGTCACGTCCGGTTTGCCTTGCTTACGACGGCGTCGCGGCAGGTGAGGTACTGGAGGATCTGCTCGACGGAGCGGCTGCGGAAGCCGTTGTCGTCGGATCGGACCATATAGTGCTCGCACCGGTTCGCGCAGCGATTCAGCCCGCCGCGGTCGTATCGTCCGAGCCCGTAGCAATGATGCGCGCAGTGGGTCTTCTCGACCGGGTCGTAGTAACCGGTAGTGCCGCCGGCGGGTCACAGCGCTCGCTGCCCGTTGCGCTCGATGTCGTGAACGGCAACCAGCTCTCCCAACGCGGCAATGGCCTGCTCTCGACGGTGCTCGACGGAAACGTCCCGGGCCTCTGGCTCTGGAGCCAGTCGCCACTGAGTCTGCTGACACGCTTCGGCAGTATTCGCGGTGCAAGCTCGTTCGGACTGAGCTATCCCAAGATCTACGTCGATGGCATCGAGGTCGCGAACTCTCTTCTCGTCACGCAGCTCGATGCGGACGGAGTTGGGCGAATCGAAGTGATCCGCGGCCCGCAAGGCGCAGCGTTATACGGGGCGGACGCGATCAGCGGCGTGATCAACATCGTGACACGCCAGGAAGGCACTGAAGGAGGAGCTCCGCGCGCGCAGGTTCGCACAGGGGGTGGCACCGCGGCGAGCGACTATGCCGCCGGCAGCGTCTTTTCGCAGAGCCATTCGATCGCCCTTCGAAACGGAAGCGGCATCAGATCAGGGCGGCTCGGGGCTACCCTCACCACGCTTGGCGCGTTCATCCCCGGAGCATTCACACAGCAGCTTTCGGCAAACGCCGGGGTGCGCGTCGTGCAGTCGCGGTTGGTCCTCACCGGTACCGCCCGGCTGTTCGCGCAGGATGCGGAAACCCCGCGAAGCCCGCTGCTCGACGGATTGACGACACCCGCTCCCTCGATGTTGCGCAGGCAAGCATCCGTCGAACGGAATGCATTTCGTCCACCGCCCGACTCACTTATGTCTCCGCCTCGTGATTCGAACGATCGCCAGACGGTGCGACAATACACCATCGGAGGTAACGCGACTTACCGGCCGGGTGATCGGTGGACCTATGCGGTAGTTGCCGGACTCGATGGTTACACGCTGCGAAGCTCGGCACTGCTCGACGGTCCGTTTCCGACACCGACCGACTCTGCCTTGCAGGCGGCTCGCGGAAGCGCGCTTCGCTCAACTCTTCGCGTGAGCTCGGTCGCGCAGGTGGGCGGAAGCGGCCGCGCAACGGGAGCCGTCACGCTGGCTGCCGAGCATTCACTAGTTCACGAGGAAACAGTAGGCGATACGCCGTTCGCCCAGTATCGGTCGCAGGGGCCTGACGGCCGTCCTCGTCCGGTGGAGAGCACGCGCAGCAACGGAGGTGTAATCGCGCAGGCAAGCGCCGCGATTGATGACGCGTTTTTCGTCAACGGCGGGTTGAGACTCGAGCGCAACAGCGAGCTCACGGGCATTGGCAATCTCGCGACGCTGCCCATGCTCGGCGCGGCCTGGGTAACGTCCCTGCCGCGCGCGACGACATTGAAGCTGCGAACGGCGTACGGAAAAGGAATCCGTCCGTCGCAAACAACCATTCGTGCGGGTACGCTGATGGGCCTCACCCAGTCGACATTGAGCGCGGCCCTTTCACCGGAAGAGCAATCGGGTGTCGAAGCGGGAGTGGATGTATTTGTCGGTACGTCGGTGGCGCTGCATGTAACCGGATTCGACCAGCTGGCGTCCGGTTTGATTCAACCGGTGAGCGTTGCCCCTGCAGTTCCCTCCGGTCCAGGAAGGCGGGAGCGTGTTGCGTATGAGCTTCAGAACGTCGGCGAGATCTCCAACCGGGGCGTTGAGATCCAGGGGTCATTGAGTGTTCGCTCGCTCTCGCTGGCGGCGACGGCCACTCTCGTCAGCAGCAGAGTGCAGCGGCTCGCCGGGGGTTACACCGGCGATCTGAGAGTTGGCGATCGGATGCTCGAGGTTCCTTACCGGACCTTGGGCGCCAGCGCCTCGTGGACTGGCCGGAGGTGGTTCACCGCCTGGAGCGTGTCGCGCGCGTCGGACTGGATCAACTACGACAGGATCGCACTTGCGTCAGCATTTGCTGATCAAACCTGGCCGACGCGCAACTTCGTGGGCGAGAGTCTTCGTGACTACTGGCGTAACTACGAGGGCACGACGCGTATCGGCGGAAACTTCGGATACAACCTGGGGCGAGGTCTCACATTTTTTGTCGGCGCCGAGAATCTGCTCAACGAGCAGAGCGGGGAGCCTGACAACATCACGATCCTTCCCGGCAGGGCGATCACCGCTAGTCTTCGCGCGAGCTTCTAGTTCTCACAGAAAACGCAACCAGGAAATACTCAGATCTGGGATGCCGGAAGCGTAGTTCGGAGACTCGAGTTAACTGCCTTTCGTCATAGCGACTGGACTCCCATGCTGAGACCCCGCTACTGCCCTCGTTAAGATTTTCGAAGTGCGCCAGCCTATGAAGTCCTTCAGAACCTGAACAGGTAGCTCGCCTTCGCGAACAACCCGTCGCGAGTTCGTCGGAGCTCGCTGAATCGGAATTCCTCGGGTTCTTCCAGCGTCGATCCATACCCGAGATAGAGAAGAGTCCCGGGGATCGGGCGATAGCTGATCAGCCAGTCGACGGACATCTCGTTCACCGTGCTTCCCTGGTCGAGTAATCCGCCGACGAGGATCGAATTGCCGAAGCGATCCTCGAGCGGCGCGCGCGACCTTGCAGCGTACTGACTCACCAGCCGGAGAAACAATGCATTGGTGAGCTGATACTCGATCTTCATCCGCGGAATTGTCTCAGTGGAGAATCGCGTGCCGTCAGAGGTGCGATCCAGTGCCAACCGACTCACCTGAAATGATCCGCGCAGCTGCGCGGTCGGCCTCAGATCCAGTGCCGCGTCCAGTCGCGAGCTCCTGCCCGCCCTTGCTTCACGAAAGATCGGGACTTCCCCCCACGCGAAACTCGCTCCGGCACTGTAGAACCGGTGCGTTGGAGTTGTCGCGCGAAGCGACCATGTCCACTGGTCGCGCTCTGGCACAGGAACGAGGAAGGCAGCCGTGTCGGTAACTCCTGCGGCCATTCTTTGCACCGCGACGCCTTCATACTGAAGAGGGTCGAACGCAAACAAGTTTCTCGCCGCGCCCCCACCCACTTGCCAGCCGCCGCGCAATGTCGCGGTTGGAGTGACCGACTCGCTCGTTTCGATCAACCGTCGTCGCGAATCGCGGTTGTCCCAGAGACGGTTGACGCCTACAAATCCACCCCACGTCTGTACCAGCGCGTCCTTCGCGCCGTAAAAGCTGATTCGATTGAACACTCGCGCTTCGACGATACCGGTTCTGTTCACAAACCCCGCGGCGGCGTTGAAGTCGGGCTGGATCGCGCGCGCCGCATAGTGAAATCCCCACGCTCTGCCGGTACGGTCCCAATCCGCCTGAAGCAGCGATCCGTTTCTCGCGCGTCCGTCGGTATCTGTCCATGACTGCGCCGCCTGCACTTCCACGAAGTAGAGCCGTGAGTGGTACAAGCGGAGATCGGCGCCGGCCAGCCGCGAATAGCCGTCGCCATCCTCGCGCGAGGTGAGCACGCCACCCAGCGTCGACGATGCGGTCAATCCTTTTCGCAGCCTCGCGACACCGAACAGCGGAGTGTGCGTCCCATCGGCGGAGTAGCGCTCGTCATCGGCGACGATCATCGTCGCGACATTCGCTCCCGCCAGCTGGCCGGCGAGCTTCACTCCACCACGGGGCTCCACGATTCGACGGGTGTAGATCAGCTGGTTCGGAGAATCGAACAGCTCGAGGCCGTCGAGGAAAAACGGACGCTTTTCCGGATAGAACAGAGCGAAGCGCTCGTTCAGCAGCACCTGTCCGATGTCCGCTTCGACCTGCGAGAAGTCCGGATTGACCGTTCCGTTCAGCGTCAGGTTCTGACGAACTCCCCATCTCACGTCACCGCCGACCTCACTTCCGCGATCGTAGTCTCGCCCGCCGGACGTTGCCCGCAGTCCATCAACTCGCGCGGTCACCGTTGGCGATGCCTCCAGAACGAGTCCCTGCCGCATGTCACGCAAACCTTCGAGCGTCCCTGATTGCGCGAGAAAGTTCGCGTTCGCCCTCACTGCCGGCGCCCACGTGTCCTGGTATCCGGAATGCTGAATTCTCCGCAGAACGTGCAATCCCCACGTCTGCGTTGACGATCCCTGATAGCGAAGACTCTTGAATGGAATGCGTACTTCCAGCTCGTACCCGCCATCGACGAGGCGGCCGCTCGATTCGAACACGTAATCCGGATTCAGATCGACGTTCCCCTCCAGAACGTTGAAAACCCTGAATCCCCCACCGGTCGCCGACCCTCCTCCTGCACCTCCGCCGAAAATCGCCGCACGCGTTCCATCCTGCTGAACGCCGAGCGGGTTGACTCCGAAGAGATAGGCAATTCTCCGATCGTCGTTGGTGTCGAGGAGAAACTGTATGTGGTCTTCGCTGGCGATGTTGTCGCGGTTGGCGCGGGTGGCGCGAACGACATTGCCGTGTATCTCGCGGGCGCGGACACCGAAGTGAATTGCGTTGGGAGAATACCAGACCAGTACCTCGGTTGGATCTTCCGCCGGACGACCGTCAACCGGCTGGTATTGCGAGAAAGCAGTCAATCGCGCCGCGCGTTTCCACACGGGCTCGTCGAGCCGGCCGTCAATGCGCACCGCGGCAGTCTCGACCCTCGGCGGTTCCACGTTGATCTTCCGATCCCTGCCGCCATATACGGAGGAGGGATCCTGCAGCAGCGTCAGCGCGAGAAAAGCGTGTTGAATCACAACAACGCCACCCACAGCGTGCGAAGGCGCGTCACCACTCCATGTTCGCGGTGTCTGTCTTTGGCGCGGGCGCGTCCTTGATGACATACTGCCGGTAGTGATCGAACCGATCCATTATCACGGTCACGTAAGTCACCGGCTCGATCCCTCGAGAGAAGCCGTATTTCACCACGGGATCCCACGACCACTTTCAAGGTCACGCCAATGTCACCCGCGAACTGCCTGAGCAGCTCGTACTCGTATCCCATCGGCTGCAGGCAACTGCTGCTAGTGCGATCGCGAGATGTAGAACGAGCCGCGGTAAAGTCACACTCGAAAGCTGGAGTCCTCGAATCCGGCGTCAAGGTCGCCCCTAACGACTTGGGCTATCGACGGGGCATAGATACCCGGCGGGTATGCTTTCCTGCGACTGTAAGCTTTCTGTTAGCCCATTGACAGGATGTCAATGTATTGACATAATGCGGCACGGAGGATCGATGAATCAGAACGGACTACTCGAAAAACTCGGACCGCGCGAGCGGCAGATCATGGACATCGTATATCGCCGGGGACAGGCGACGGCGGCGGAAGTGCTTCAGGACCTGCCTGACAAGCCGAGCAACTCGGCAGTCAGGGGGATGTTGCGGTTGCTGGAGGAGAAAGGGCATCTCCGCCACGAGTACGACGGGCCCCGCTACGTGTACCGGCCAACGGCGGATCCAGCGCGGGTCAGCAAGAGCGCCATGAAGCATGTCGTCCGCACCTTCTTCGACAACTCCGCCAGCTCCGCCGTGACGGCCATGCTCGGGATGTATGAGGCGAGACTCACCGACCAGGACTTTGATCGTCTTCAAGCCGCGATCGATCACGCGCGTCAACGCGGAGCTCAGAAATGATGGACGCAATCGGAGCCGCATCTTCCTTCGGACCGGACGTTCCTTTCGTCGTCATGCTGCTGATCAAGGCGACGACCGTGCTGTGCATCGGCGCAGTAGTCGCATTTGCGTTTCGCGATGCCGCTGCATCTGTGCGGCACGCGGTGTGGGCATTGACGCTCGCCGCGGCGCTCGCTCTTCCCCTCGGAATGATCGCCACGCCGGCGTGGAGAGTCGCCGTTCTGCCATCGATGTCTTCCTCAGCTGCGACCGAAGGCAACGCTGGCTCGGGCTCAGCGGCCACCACGGCGACAGGCAACGCGTCGACATCTGCCGAAGGCTCAGCGGCGACAACGGGGGAGACCTGGCCGCTCGATCCGGTGACGGCTGCATCTCGCGCGGGGGCGAACCCAAGTCCATCGAATGTGGCGCGGCAGGTTCTGGACGTCGTACCGGTTTCGCCGGCGCCTCTAATCGCCATTCTGTGGCTTAGCGGTGTCGTCTTCGTGCTCGGTCGGATGATCGCCGGGCGGATCACTCTGGCGCGGATCGCGCGACGCGCGACCTCGCTCGACACTCCCGAGTGGAGATCGCTGCGCGTACGTGAAGGTGCTATCACGGGTGCGGGATCCGGCGTCTCCGTGTTGGCGAGTGCGGAGGTGAGCAGCCCTCTCATGTCGGGATCCCGATCGCCGGTCATCCTTCTGCCTGAAGAATCTCTCTCGTGGCGCGCTGAGCATCGCACCGTGGTCGTGCGACATGAAATGGCTCACGTCGCCAGCGGCGATGCCACCGTCTGTCTCGTCGCCGGCGTTGCCTGCGCGGTTTACTGGTTTCACCCCCTCATATGGATGGCGGCACGACAGATGAAAAAGGAACAGGAGCGGGCGTGCGACGATCGTGTACTGGCATTGGGAATTCCCCGAACCGAATACGCGTCGCACCTGCTCGAGGTAGCGAGGTCGGCGCGAGACCTGGGGATGCAGGGATTCGTTTCTGTTGCGATGGCTCGTCCGTCTCAGCTGGAAGGACGGCTTCTCGCCGTGCTCAACGAATCACGAAGTCACGCCACCATCACTCGCCGCAGGCGAATCGCTGCTGCCGTGACGGCGGTAGCAATGCTGGTGCCGATTGCCGCGTTCGTTCCGGTATCGACGGCCGTCTCGGCTCCCGCGATTCCTGCCGCGGCGATAATCGTGACCGGCCAATTCGACGGCGGCATCGCCCCGGCAATCAGGCGGCGGTCCGCAGCAGGTGACGCCATATCTACAGTCGACGAAGGCGGGCTCGAAAAGTCAGCGGTCACGGCCGATTCCACGCTCGATGGACAGGTGGCGGTCGCGAGCGGCGGCACGCTCGATCTCGACCTTAGAACCGGTGCGGCACTCGACATCAGTGGATGGGACGAGCCCGTCGTGCGAATGCGCGCCACACTCGGCGGACGCGATTGGCGCAACACGGAGCTGGCTATCAATGGCGATGGAACGAACGCGCGCGTCGTGGCGCGTCACTCCGGGCGAAACCAGTCGCACAGTACGTCGCACAGGATAGAGCTTCGTGTGCCGCGACGCTTCAACATCCGCATCTCGTCAGCCGGGGGTGCCTTGTCGATTCGGGATGTCAACGGCTCGTTCACCGGCGCCACCGGTGGCGGTGAAATTCGCATCGAGCGGGCTCGCGGCCATGCGGAGCTCGGTACCGGCGGTGGCCCGGTGGACGTCGTGAACTCGACACTGTCCGGATCGGTCAGCACCGGCGGCGGAGCAGTGCTCATTCAGAACGTCACCGGCGGACTTACCGGCAGCTCCGGGACGGGCAACGTCATCTACGGAGGAAAAGGCGGTGTCACGTTCTCCGGAGAAACGGCGCGCGGAGGTGCACGCGTTGCGAGCGACGGCTCTCTGCACGTGAGGAAATCCGGCGGCACGATCAACCTCGGCGAGGCACCGAACGGCGCGGATGTGCGCACCGGTGGAGGACCGGTCAGGATCGGAGCTGCGGGTGGACGAGTGTACGCGTCGACAGGCGGTGGTGATATCGACATCGGGCCCGTGCGCGGATCAGCTGAGGCGCACACTGGCGCCGGAGATGTCACGATTACTCTCACCGGTCGTTCGCAGTCGGTCGACGTGACATCCGGAAATGGTGAGGTCACGCTGATTGTGCCGGCCGGTTTGTCTGCTACTCTCGACCTCGAGACGGCTTACACCAACAACCGGCGAAATCCCACTCGCATCGAGAGCGATTGGTCGCTGTCGACAAGCGAAACGCGTGATTGGGATTCGGCGCAAGGCACACCGCGCAGGTATGTCAGAGCACGCCAGTCGATCGGCGGAGGGGGCGAGACGATCCGCGTACGCACAGTCAATGGGAATATCAGGATCAAGCGAAGCCCTTGAGTCCCGACATAACCCTGCTTCCTGATGCTCGGTTTCGACTTTATCCGTCTGTCCGAGTGAGCAAAACCTGCGGTACTCCGCCGGCATATCGCACGCTTACCATCCACGGGCGACAGCACACTTCGCAGTCCTCGACGTAGTCCTGTGCACTGCCTCCGCCCGGATCGAGGGCGATCGAGACTGATTGTGCGCAATACGGGCAGGTCACGAAGGCATCGGTGTCCGCCGTTCCGTCTCCCAATGGGAAATCATCGTCGAGAGATTTATCTCTGCTCACTGCTGATCATCGCCTTTCAAGGCTACTTCCTCAAACCTGCCAGCGCGGTGACAAGCAGTGCCGCCCATTGCGGCCCAAGGAATCCAGTCGTCGTGTCGTCGTACTCCTCCGCAAGCGAGTGCGCGCCACTCCCCTTCCCTCCACCATCGATGGTAATTGCGGGAATGCCCATGCTTATGGGCAGATTGGCATCCGTGCTCGATGCGCCCGTGGGTTCGGTGAATCCGAGCGCCTTCCCCGCTGCCACAGCAGCCCTCACGATATACGCCTGATCTGTTTGTGCGCCGGTCGGCCTGATTCCGATGGTGTCAATCGAGACAGATAGCCGCGCGCGATCACCGGGCCACCGCGCGTTCTCTTCGCTAAGCGCGGACTGTATCGCCGCGCGGATGCTGCCATCGATCTTTTTCAGCTCTTCCGCGGATTCCGATCGCATGTCGACTTCCATCGCACCTGATTCGGAAATGCTGTTCACCGACGTTCCACCGGAGATAATCCCGACGTTGAACGTCACTTTCGGAGTTGCCGGAACCTGGAGCGCCGAGATCTTCGCTATTGCGCGGCCCAGGGCGTGAATCGGGTTCGGCATTCCGAACGCACCATAGCTATGCCCCCCTGGTCCCTTGTAGGTGACGCGGTACCGATTGCTGCCAACAGCGCGACTCGTGACCCCGAGTCCGGTGCCGTCGACCGAGATGAAGTAGTTCACCTTACCGACAAATTCCTTCGTCAGCAGATGACGCACGCCTCGCAGATTGCCCGGACCTTCCTCGCCCACGTTGCCCACGAAGTGAATCGTTCCCTCGGTCTGAATGGCTGCCTTGTCGAGCGCCTTCACCACCTGGAGAATCACCGCGAGTCCGCGGCAGTCGTCTCCGATGCCAGGCCCTTTCATTAGAGTGCCCTGCCGCGTGACCTTGACGTTCGTACCCTCGGGGAACACCGTGTCGAGATGTCCCGCGATCATCACGACTGGACCCTTTCCGGAGCCAGGCCTCGTCGCGATGACATTGCCCTCCGTATCGATTCGCACATTGCGAATGCCGAGCGCCTCGAAACGCCGCTTGTATTCGGCGGCCCGGATCGCCTCCTTGAACGGTGGTGCGGGAATCTCGCAGATCGATGCCTGCTGGCTCAGAGTCCATGCGTTGTCGGCACGAATCGCCGCCAGCGCGGCCCCGACTTTGGGGTTCTCGATTGGAATCGTCACCGTCTGTGCAGTAGCGTGAGCCGCAGTGATGCAGGTCGCGCCGAGCACCATGGAGGAGTAGAGTTTTCTCATGTTTGGAAACTAG
>Ga0136617_10004467_pt1 | contig 12512 bp, 17 predicted proteins | sample AntDrymUQ3222106_2_FD_129672 | JGI IMG/M metagenome (GOLD analysis project Ga0136617, IMG submission 129672) | Polar desert sand microbial communities from Dry Valleys, Antarctica - metaG UQ322 (21.06) | ecosystem: Environmental > Terrestrial > Soil > Desert | place: Antarctica: Dry Valley...
CCACGACTCGGCGGGAGAAGGCGTCGAGCACCACGGCGCAGTACACCTTGCCCTCCCGGCTGCGGTGCTCGGTGATGTCGGTCAGCCACAGCCGGTTCGGCTCGGTCCTGGCGAAGTCGCGGTTCACGAGGTCCTCGGCGGTCGGCGTGTTCGGGATCTTGCGGAACTTCGGTCGGCCGGGCAGCCCAGCGAGGCCGAGGCGGCGCATCACCAGCTCGACGGTGCAGCGAGCCACGGTCATCTGGCGGCCGAGCACCAACTCGGCATGCACACGTCGGGCGCCGTAGGTCTGGCGGGACTCGTCATGCACGACGCGGATGACGTCAGCGAGCATCGCGTGAAGAACGCTGCGCGCCGACGGTGTGCGCGTGCGCCACGCGTAGAACCCGGACACGGATACGCCGACGATGCGGCAGGCGACTTCGGCTGGGAGGTCTTCACTCACGATCTGGGCGACGACCTCCCAACGCCTTTGGGTCGGTCTGCGCCTTCAACAGCTCGTTGGCCCGCTTCGTCACTGCCAGCTCGGTCTCGAGCTCACGGATCCGCTTGCGGGCCGTCGCCAGCTCGATCGACTCCGTCGTCGTCAGCCCCGGCCGCAGGCCACGGTCGATGCGGTCCTGGTTCCGCCAGTTGTAGATCGTCTGATCCGACACCCCGAGCTGGGCGGCGATCTCCACGATCGGCCTGCCGGCCTCAATCAGGTCGAGCACCTTTCGACGGAACTCGACCGGGTACCTCCTCGGCACGATGACCTCCTCATCAATGCCCGAGATTCAAATACGCCCACCGCGCCATTGCCGGGGCAGACCAACCGTCACTCGCTCCAAAGCGGTGCGACGTTCAACCGGCCGGGCCGCCGACCCCGCGAGCGCGATCGACACCCACGCAGGGCTCGGTGAGGTCTTGATCGAGGCGCACGGCGGGTAGCGCGGACGACCTCTCGGTCGCACCGACCGGCGGTGGGGACGCTGCGCGTCGTGCCCGGCGACACGCGGAGATCGACGCTCGGGCCTGGATGTCGCCTCCCGGTCCGGCCCCTGATCGGCTTTGGGTGGCGACCTGGAACCTCAACTCGTTGAGGGCGCGGCTGCCCAACGTTGATCGGTTCCTCGAACGAGCTCGACCCGATGTGCTTTGCCTCCAGGAGACCAAGACGACGCAGATCGACACCAAGGCGACCGCCCTGTTCGACCGCCACGGCTATCACATCGCGCACATCGGGTCCGGCGGATACAACGGCGTCGCAATCGCGTCCGCCCTGGCGCTGGACGAGATCGAGTGCTCCGGCGGACTCGGCGACGAGGTCCTCGACCGTGAACCGCGGATCGCCACGTGCCTGGTCGGGGTGCCCGAGCCGGTTCGCGTCGTGTCGGTCTACGCATCCCACGGCCGGCAATCGACCACTCGCACTTCCGGTACAAGCTGGCCGCCCTGACGGCCCGGATCCGAGGGTGGATGTCTGGTGGCACTGGCCTCAACGTGGCGGCCACCGACAGCGACGTCTTCCACCCCGACGCGTTCATCGACTCGGTCTACGTCACCCCGCCGGCGCGTGCTGCGCTCGGCGGCGTGCTGGGCACCGGCCTGATCGACGTCGACGTCGCCCGCTGGGGGCCTCGCGCCCGTCGTTTCACCTGGTGGGACCTCGGCCGCGGCTACGGAAACAACTTGGGCATGCGGCTCAACATGATCGCCACCGACCCCATCCTGGCGGGACGGCTCGACACCACCTGGATCGATCATGTCGGACGGAGCGGTGATCGGCCGTCGGACCACGCTGCCCTCGTCGCCGACTTCCGGCGCTCCGACCCGCACGGCTGAGCCGGCTCGGTTGGGGGAAGCCGTGCTCAGCGGACGGATCGACACCAAACGTCCAGAAGTACCGTCGAAGTTCAGCGCATCATCGGCCGAACTGGGTCCTGAGAGTTCCGTATCCGGGACGATCCGTGCCCAGATGGCGGAATGGGTCGAATCGCGCCCAGATCGGCGGCGGCTGGCGGTGGACTGGAGCTCGACCCGTCGATGCGACGGAGGCGGAGAACATGATCGAGCAGCGTTGCTGGTCGCCCGTCGGGGGCCGTGGCGTCGCGCGGCGACTCCTCACAGCGTTCGATCTGCCAATCGCCCGCAGGGAGGGCGAGCGCGTCGTAGACTTCTGCCGAGGTCGGAAAGCGTGGCGGCGAGACGGCGTGCGGTGCCCAAGGCGGGACCTCTGCGTGTCCGACGACGAGCAGTGTGCCGCCGACAACGACCGCTGCGGCCGCCGTCTTGAGGATGTCCTCGCGGGGAAGTGGCAGGGGCGAGTGGAGGAACTGTGCCGACACCAGGTCGAAGTCGCGGTCAGGGCTCCACTGCGCCAGGTCGTGCGCCTGCCACTCGATCCGATCGGCGACGCCAGCGGCACGGGCGTCGGCTGCGCCCCGCCGCAGCGCCGTCGTGCTGACGTCGATGGCGACGACCTGCCAACCGTTCGCCGCCAGCCAGATGGCGTCGCCGCCCTCACCGCACCCGAGGTCGAGCGCGACGCCGGGTTCGGCACCGTCCATCTCCGCCACCAGCACCTGGTTGGCACGCCCGCTCCAGACGCGCTCCCGGCGCGCGTAGTGCTCCTCCCAGAACGGCTCAACCGCCTCGGCGTGCTGGTGGTTCACGACGCGGTGTCGTCGGGCTCGACCATCAGGTCGCGCACGATCATGCCCGCCGCGGTCGATCCTGCGGCGACGGCCCCTGCGACCGACGGCATCTGCGTGCTCACGTCGCCAGCGGCCCAGACTCCCGGTGCGCTGGTGTGGTACATCGGGTCGATCTCGAGGGCGTCGGCCGCAACCGGGCCGGGTTCCTGCTCGGTTGCGCCGAGCTGGCCGGCAAGTGTCGATCGCTGGTGGAGCGTCACGGGCACGAGCAGTCCGCCGACCCGGCGAACCGCGCCGTCGTCGAACGCGACCTCCTCCAGGTCGGTGCCGGGTCCACGAAGTTCCGAGACGCCGCGCTCGTCGACGGCGACGCCGGCGGATCGCAACCGGGCTCGCTCGTCGCCGAGCTGCGCCGGCCCGTCGGTGAGCAGCGTGACGTCATCGCTCCAGCTCCGCAGCAGGAGGGCTCGCTCCACGCCCATCGGCCCGCCGTCGAGCACCGCCAGCGAGCGGTCACGCACCTCCCACCCGTGGCAGAAGGGGCAGTGGAACACCGACCGCCCGAACCGCTCTCGGATCCCCGGCACATCGGGCGTGCGGTACTCCATGCCGGTGGCGAGCAGGACCCGTCGAGTGGTCTCCTCGTTGCCGTCGGCGAGCTCCAGCACCAGGCCGTCGGTGGAGGACCCGGCGCCGGTGACCTCGCCCGTGCGGATCTCCACGGTCGGGTGAGCGAGTGCCTCGGCCCGCCCGGCTGCGTAGTAGTCGGCCGGCGGGCGCTCGTTGCTGCCGAGCAGTCCGCCGATGCCGGCGGCCACGGCATTGCTCGGCTTCCCCGCATCGACCACGAGCGTCCGTCGGCGGGCTCGGCCGAGCACGAGCGCAGCGCTCAGGCCGGCGGCGCCACCACCGACCACGATGCAATCCCATCGGTTCGTCATGGGGCGACCGTACGGATCGAGTCCAGATGTGCCAACCTCTGTTGCCATCAAGGCAACTCCTGACATCGAACCCGTCGACGCACGCGTCCGGCGGCGACTCCGACAGCTGCGCACGGAGCAGGGTCTCACGCTGCAGCAGGTCGCCGAGCGGGCGAGCATCGACGTCTCGACGCTCAGCCGCCTGGAATCCGGCAAGCGGCGACTCGCCCTCGACCACATCCCCGGACTCGCCGCAGCGCTCGGCGTCTCGTCCGACGAGCTGCTCGGCGCGGCCAGCCAGCCCGACCCACGAGTGCGTGGCGCCCCGCGCACCCACGACGGTCTGACGATGTGGTCGCTGACCAGACGGTCGCCCGCCGGCGGGGTGCACGCCTACAAGGTCAACGTCAGCGCCAAGCGACGGACCCCGCCCGAGACCCTTCCCGTCCACGAGGGCTACGAGTGGGTCTACGTCCTGTCGGGCGACCTGCGGCTGCGCCTGGGAGACGACGACTTCACCATCGGCGAAGGTGACGCCGTCGAGTTCTCGACGTGGACCCCGCACTGGATCGGCGCCGTCGACGGTCCCGTCGAGGTGCTCGCCATCTTTGGCCCCCAGGGCGAACGCATCCACTTCCCCTGAGGTTTCGCACTCGCAACGAAGTTTGCTCGACGAGTTGTAGGTTCTCGCAGCTTGCGGATCCTCGTCTTCCACGGGTACCTGCTCCACGGGACGGGATCGAACGTCTACAACGCTCGCCTCGCCGCGGCGCTCGTGCGTGCCGGTCACGAGGTGCACCTGCTGTGCCAGGACCGCCGACCGGCCGACCTCGATTGGGTCGACGCGACGGGGGAGTGGGGCGATGGCGGACTCGCGGTGGTGAAGCACCGGCCACCGGCTCGGGCGACCGTCTACCGCCCCGACATCGGCGGGCTCCTGCCCGTCTACGTCGCGGACGACTACGAGGGCGTCACGGCGCGCCCGTTCCACGAGCTGTCCGACGACGAGCTCGAGCACTACCTCGACGCCAACGTCGACGCCGTTCGCGACGTGTGCGCCATCGCCCGGCCCGACGTCGCCTTGGCCAACCACCTCGTGATGGGCCCGGCGGTGCTCGCCCGCGCCCTCGCCGGCACCGGCGTCCCCTATGCGGTGAAGATCCACGGCAGCGCGCTGGAGTACACGGTCAAGCCGCACCCGCGCTTCCTGCCCTTCGCGCGTGAGGGCCTCGACGGCGCCACCGCCGTGCTGGTCGGCTCACGTCACACCGCCGAGAGCCTGTGGGCGGCGATCGGCGACCGCGGCCTACCCGAACGGACACGCCTCGGCCCACCCGGCGTCGACGTCGACCTGTTCGCGCCGCGCACACCCGAACGCGCCACCGCGGGAGTGCGAGCGTTGCGTGTCCGCATCGCCGCAGTGAACGATGCCGAGACGGGATCATTCGCCCGAGACGGCGCCGCCGCGGCGAGTGCCCTCGGCGAGATCGACCCCGATCACGAGCGGATCGTGGTCTACCTCGGGAAGCTGATCGCGTCCAAGGGTGTCGAGCTGCTCCTCGCTGCGTGGCCGCTCGTCACACGTGCCCGCCCCGATGCCCGCCTCGTCATCGTCGGGTTCGGTGCGTGGCGGTCCGGTCTGGAAGCGCTCGCCACAGACCTGGCGAGCGGTGACGTCGACGCGGCGCTCGCCCGACGCGCCGAGGACGGGCGCGAGCTCCCGGAGCTGGCTGCGTTCCTCCGCTCGATGGATCGCGCTGCGTACGCAGAGGGCGCCGGCGCGCTTCGCACCAAGGTCACGTGGGCGGGCCGCCTCGATCACCCCGAGCTGGCGGACCTGCTGCCGGCGGCAGCGGCCGTGGTCGTCCCGAGCACGTTCCCGGAGGCGTTCGGGATGGTCGCCGCCGAGGCCGCCGCCAGCGGCGCCCTCCCGATCGTCGCCAACCACTCTGGCTTGGCTGAGGTCGTCGCAGCGCTCGGCGAGCAGGTCCCCCCGGAGGCCCGCGCCTGGTTGTCGTTCGACGTCGGCGACGATGCCGTGCACCAGCTCGCTGCGTGCCTGACGGGATGGCTCGACGCCGACGACGAGCTGCGATCAGCGACCCGCGACGCGATCGTCGAGGTCACCCGCGCGCGATGGTCGTGGGACGGTGTCGCGCGGACGGTGATCGCCGCCGCCTCGGGTGACCTCGACGACCTCCCCCGCCCATAGCGCTCGGATTCAGGGCTCGAAGGTGCCCTCGGGCCCGGCGGGACGCGGGATGCCGAACGTGCCGGGGACGTTGCGGCCTGGCGCGCCGTTGATGTTCTCGGTCGAGTAGGCGTACGTCAGCACGGCGAAGGCGACGGCGTCGGCGTTCAGGCTCAGCGCATCCTCGCTGACGTTGCCGAACGTGTCACAGACGTCGTGGTAGCACGGGTCGAACTGCTCGCCGGCGGTCCCGCCCCAGATCTCCGCCTGCTCCGGGGTCTTGATGTTCCTCGGCCCCAGTGAACAACCCGCCGGCGGGGATGCGGTTGTCGATGAACGCCTGGTAGTCGCTGCGACCATCGAACGCGCTGTCGTCGTATGGCTCGTCCGAGCGCGTGTAGAACGATTCGAACAGGTCGTCGATCTGGATGGACCCACGCGGCACCGGGCCCGGTTCCTCGGCGCCCCACCAGGCGAACCGCAGGGTGTTGCGCGGCTCATGACTGCCGAGCTGCTCCGCCACCTCGATGAGCGCCGCCGACCCGCTGCCGTTGTCGTTGATGCCGGGGCCCTCCGGGACGGAGTCGAGGTGGGCGCCGGCCATCACGACGTTGCCGTCGTTGCGACCGTCGAGCTCGGCGAGCACGTTCTGCGACGTCCGGGTGACGATGATGACCGTGACCCGGGCGGTGGAGCCCGGGCTGGGCCAGGGCCTCACCGTCGGCGAAGGACGCACCGACCACCGGGATCGTGATGTTGGTCGGACTGCCGTCTTCCAGCTCGGACCCGTCACCGATGATCAGGCCCTCGCGGTCGGGCGAGTTGCCTTGGTTGAAGATGATCACCGCTTCGGCTCCGGCGGTCTGGGCGTTGACCGCCTTGACCGAGAAGAAGCACGTGCCGCGCTGGATCAGGGCGATGTCGTTCGGCCCGCTGAAGTCGAGGCCATCGAAGTCGGACGCCTCGCACCCGCTCGAGCTGGCTCGCCGCCGTGTCAGGTTGATGTCGACGGGGATCACGGAACCTGTCACATCGCCCGGCGCCGATCCCGTGTAGCCGCCCGCCTCGTACGTCTCGGTCGTCGGCGTGAGCTGCGGCAGCACTGCGGACAGCTCGTCGTAGTCGAAGTCCTCGACGGTGACATCCCATCCGGCCTCGGCGAGTTGCTGCGCGACGTAGTCGACGCTCGCCCCGTACCCGGGAGTCTGCTCGGCCCGCGTGCCGCCGTTGGCGTCGGCGATCTCCTGGAGCGCCGCCTGGTGCTCACGGACGCCCTCGTAGGTGACGCAGTTGAGCAGTCGCCGGTACGTGTCGTTGTCTCGGCGCTCGCACGCGGCCTGGGTCGGTGCCGCGCTCGCCACGTCGGCGACCACGGCCGGCAGGACCATGGCGATCAATGAGCCGGCCACGATCGCCGTGCCCGCGCGTCCGAGCTTCGGTCGCGGTACGAACATCAGTACGATTCCACCTGCAGCAGGGTCATCGTTCCGCTCGACCCGACGCTAGTGGGTCGGCAGATATGGTCGCCGCCGATGTGTGGTCGGTTCGTGTCGTCGAGCTCACCGGAGAAGATCGCCGAGTACTTCGGCGCGGCGTTCGGTGGCGAGTCGCTCGGCGAGAACTACAACGTTGCGCCGACCAACGACATCTACGGGGTGGTGCAAGGCGCCGACGGTGAGCTCCGGCTCGAGGTGTTCCACTGGGGACTCGTGCCGGCGTGGGCCAAGGACCGCAAGCTCGGACAGAAGATGATCAACGCGCGCGCCGAGACGGTCGCCACGAAGGGGGCGTACAAGTCGGCGTTCCGCAAGCACCGCTGCCTCATCCCGATGGATGGCTTCTTCGAGTGGAAGGCCGGTGAGTCGGGCGGTCCGTTGACCAAGGCCGGCAAGCCCGCCAAGCAGCCCGTGTACGTCCACCGACTCGACGGCGAACCGCTTGCCGTGGCCGGGCTGTGGTCGGCGTGGAAGGACCCCGTCTCCGGTGCCGACGCCGACTGGCTGCACAGCGCCACCGTCATCACGACGTCGGCGAACGACACCATGGCGCCGGTGCACGACCGGATGCCGGTGATCCTGCCGCAGTCAGCGTGGGCGGCATGGCTCGATCGGGACAATCACGACCTCGAGACGCTGTCGGGTCTGCTGCTGCCGGCAGCCGGAGACCTGCTGCGCGTCGACCCGGTGAGCACCGAGGTCAACAACGTACGAAACCGCGGCCCGGAGCTGATCAAACCGATCTGAAGGTTTCGCGCTCGCAACCCGGATCCGAGTGTTTCCGGCTGCGTTTCGCAGCCGGAAGCACTCGGTCAGCCGGAAACACTCGGATGGGGGCGGAGCTGGGCGCGGATGGCTTCGGCGGCGGACTCGAGGTCGGCCGGGTCGACCGCAGTCGCCGCGTTGGCGAAGTCGAGCTCGGCCATCGAGGTCGTCGGGACGACGTGCACGTGAGCGTGGGGGATCTCGTAGCCGGCGATGATCACGGCGACGCGCGCGCATTCGAACGCCGGCTGCTGGGCGACTCCGATCGTCCGCGCCACCTCGAACAGGTGGGCGACGAGGTCGGCGGGGGCGTCGACCCAGTGGTCGACCTCCTCGATCGGCACGACGAGCACGTGGCCGCGAGCGAGCGGGTTGATCGACATGAACGCCACCGCCCGCCCATCGCGCCACACGAACGTGCCCGGCAGCTCGCCGTCGATGATGCGACTGAAGATCGTGGCCATCGGGCGCACCATACGATCCTGCGTACGATCGGCCCGTGACCGGCGGTGACTGATCTCGGACCGACCGCCGAGCAGCGCGTCGAGCCTGTCGACGAGCCCAACGGGGTGCTCACCATCCCCAACGCGTTCACCCTGGCCCGCCTGCTGTGCCTGCCGATCTTCCTGTACCTGCTGTTCGGGCGGGACAACCGGGCGGGTGCCGCCTGGCTGCTCGGCGGGCTCGGCGCGACCGACTGGGTCGACGGCTACCTCGCCCGTCGGCTCGGGCAGGTGAGCGAGTTCGGCAAGGTGTTCGACCCGACGGTCGACCGGTTGCTGTTCATCGTCGCCATTGGCGGCATCCTCGTCGACGACGCCGGACCACGCTGGTTCCTGATCGCCGTGGTCGCGAGGGAGGTCATCGTCGGCGGTGCGATCGCCGTCGCCACGGTGGCGTTCCGGATGCAGCGCTTCGACGTCAGCCGCGCCGGCAAGCTCGCCACCCTGCTGCTGATGTTCGCCGTCCCCGGGTTCATGCTCGGCGCCAGCGACTTCCCCGGCAACAACGGGTTCCAGCTGGCGTCGTGGTTCCTCGGCATCCCCGGGCTGGTCATCAGCTGGGTCACCGCCGTCTCCTACTGGCCGAAGGTTCGCGCCGGGGTCGCCGCAGGGCGGGCAGATCGCGCTGCGATACGGTTGCCGACCATGAACGGGAGCGAGCGGCGCCCATGAACGTCCCCGAGCAGCTCCGGTACTCCAAGGACCACGAGTGGGTCGCCAGGGACGGCGAGGGGGCGGCGGTCCGCATCGGCATCACCGAGTACGCCCAGGACGCGCTCGGCGACGTCGTGTTCGTCCAGTCGCCGACCGTCGGCACCGAGGTCAGCAGCGGCGATGCGTTCGGTGAGGTCGAGAGCACCAAGTCGGTCTCGGACGTCTACGCACCCGTGTCGGGCACGGTGACGTCGGTGAACGAGGCGCTGGCCGAGTCGCCGCAGCTGCTCAACGAGGATCCGTTCGGCGACGGCTGGATCTGCACGATCGAGATGAGCGACGCCGCGCAGTTCGACGCCCTGCTCGACGCCGAGGCGTATCGAGCGCTCATCGAGGGCTGACGTGGCGTACACGTTCTGCAACCACTGCGGGCACCGCAACCCACCGGAGAGCACGTTCTGCTCGAGCTGCGGCTCGCCGCTCGACAAGCTCGACGACCGGACCATCACCCTGGCGCCCGTCGACCCGCTGCAGGAGGCGCCCGGCGGCGAGGAGGACATCGTCGTCTCGATGAACGAGCTCCCCGCCGGCGTCGGCGTGCTCGTCGTGCGCGGGGGGGAGCAAGCCGGCGACCGGTTCGTGCTCGACGGCGAGACCACCCGCCTCGGTCGTCACCCCGACAGCGAGATCATGCTCGACGACATCACGGTGTCTCGCCGCCACGCCGACGTCGAGCGGACCGGCGAGGGCTACGTCGTGAGCGACGCAGGCTCGCTCAACGGCACCTACGTGAACCAGCAGCGCATCGACCGTGCCGTGCTCCACCACGGCGACGAGCTACAGATCGGCAAGTTCCGGCTCGTGCTCCTCGAGCGCCCCGATGCCTGAGGCGACCGGCACCCACCTGTCGATCGGCGAAGTGCTCGGGTTGCTGCTCGAGGAGTTCCCCGACGTCACGATCTCCAAGATCCGCTTCCTCGAGAGCCAGGGTCTGATCGAGCCGGAGCGCACCCCGTCGGGCTACCGCAAGTTCCTCGAAGGCGACGTCGAGCTGCTGCGGGTGATCCTGCGCGAGCAGCGCGAGCACTTCCTGCCGCTGCGCGTGATCAAGGACCGCATCGACTCCGGCGAGCTCGATCCGGGGCGCGACGGGTCGCCGCCCGCCGGCATGCGCACCCAGGGCGGTGCGACGCCTGCGTCGGCCGAGGAGCCGTCGCGCAACGGTCCGCCAATCGTCGAGCAGCCGACGCGCACCTCGATCGCCAACCACCCCGCTGCCGGCCGCGCCGGGCGGGCGACCGCCGGTCTCGACATCGAACCCCAACCGGAATCGGACGGGGACGAGCACCCCACCGGCGACACCGACAGCGCCGCGACGACCCGACTGCTGCCCGGCGTTCTGGTCGACCGCGCCGAGCTGTGCGCGATGGCGTCGATCTCGCCCGACGAGCTCGCCCAGTTGGAGGAGTACGGCGTCCTCAACCGTCGCGGCGCCGTCCCCGGCGATCTGTACAACGACGACGCGGTGGCGATCGCCGCCACCGGGGGAGCGTTCATGCGAGCCGGTGTCGACGTGCGCCACCTGCGCGCTTACCGCACGTCGGCGGAGCGCGAAGCGAGCCTGTACGAGCAGCTCGTGGTGCCGCTGCTGCGCCAGCGCAACCCCCAGGCGCGCCAGCAGGCGGGCGAGCGGCTCGAGCAGCTCACCACCCTCGGCGCCAAGCTGCGCGCCGCGATGATGCGCTCGACCCTTCGCCACCTCGACTGAAGGTTTGGCACTCGCAGAATTTGGTGCGTGCCCGCCGTCGAGCACGGACAGGCGTCGCGGTACAGTCCACCTCGTGGTGCCCTTGGAGCTTGTCGGGGTCCGGGTCGAGGTGCCCGCAAACACGCCCATGGTGCTGCTGCGAGAGCAGACCGGCCGCCAGCGCTTGCTGCCCATCTACATCGGCGGACCGGAGGCGACGTCGATCCACTACGCGCTCGAAGGTGTCGACCCGCCCCGTCCACTCACCCACGACCTGTTCATCCAAGTGCTCACCGAGCTCGGTGTGTCGCTCGAGCAGATCGTCGTCACCGAGATGCGCGACCACACCTACTTCGCCGAGCTGCACCTGCGCAGCGCAGAGCGTGGGCTGACGGTGATGTCGAGCCGGCCGTCGGACGCCATTGCGCTCGCCGTTCGCTGCGACGCACCGCTGTTTGCCTCCGAGGAGTTGCTCGACGAGGTCGGCCAAGAACCGGCAGCGGAGCCGGAGGAAGAGGCCGATGAGATCATCGACGAGTTCCGCGACTTCATCGAGCACGTCAACCCCGACGACTTCGCCTAGAGCGCGCCCCTCCGCGACGAGTAGCTGAGTCTTGACCCTGTGGTGGGGGATGGGTAGGTTCTCGGTCTCACACGGTCGTAACTACGCGGATGTCCGTTGGGACCTACGGTTCGATGCGTCGACGAGGAGGAGCAATCCGTGACCGAAACCGGCTACAGCGGCACCAACGCGGCGAGGATCGTCGGGATCTCGTACCGTCAGCTCGACTACTGGGCGCGCACCGACCTGGTCCGGCCGTCGTTGGCCGACGCGGCGGGCAGCGGCAGCCGCCGGCGCTACTCCTACCGCGACCTGCTCGAGCTGCGAGTGATCAAGACGCTGCTCGACGCCGGGATCCGGCTCGAGTCGGTGCGCGACGTCTTCGCCTACCTGCGCCAACACGTCACGAGCGACATCGCCTCGGCGCACATCGTCATCAGCGGCACCCAGGTGGTGCTGTGTGACGGCGACGAACTCGTCGACGTCATGCGCAAGGGGCAGGGGGTGCTCAATGTGCTGGCCCTGGCGAACGTCAAGGACGACATCGACGCCCAGCTGCACCCGCTTGGCGAGGCCGACCCGCAGCGGTCCGAGGACGCCCGCCGCGTGATATGACCGCCGAGCGGTCCCCGCTCGACGCCGTCCACCGTCAGCTCAGAGCACGGATGGTGCCCTTCGGCGGCTGGGAGATGCCGCTCGACTACCCGACCGGCACGATCGCCGAGCACCTCGCCTGCCGATCGTCGGCGGTGGTGTTCGACGTGTCCCACCTCGGCACCGTGCGGGTCGAGGGCGGACTCGATCGTCTCCAGCGGACGTTCACCAACGACCTCGGCAAGATCGGCCCAGGCCGGGCGCAGTACACCCACCTGCTCGACGAGGACGACGCGTCGGTCGTCGACGACATCATCGTGTGGTGGCACCCGACCGACCAGGGCGACGTGATCGACGTGATGCCGAACGCATCCAACACCGATCGGGTACGAGAGGCCGTCGGCGGTGACGAGACCACCCACGAGCGGGCCGTACTCGCCGTGC
>Ga0136617_10004468_pt1 | contig 12512 bp, 10 predicted proteins | sample AntDrymUQ3222106_2_FD_129672 | JGI IMG/M metagenome (GOLD analysis project Ga0136617, IMG submission 129672) | Polar desert sand microbial communities from Dry Valleys, Antarctica - metaG UQ322 (21.06) | ecosystem: Environmental > Terrestrial > Soil > Desert | place: Antarctica: Dry Valley...
ACTGGGAGCTCGATCCCGAAGCGCTGCGCCGCGCGATCCGGCCTTCGACCCGGTTGATCGTGGTCAACTTCCCGCACAACCCGACGGGCGCGTTGCCTTCACGGGAGACGTTCGACGCGATCGTGGGGATCGCAGCCGAGGCGAATGCATATCTTTTCTCCGACGAGGTCTACCGGTTCCTCGAGCACGATCCTCGCGACCGTCTGCCGCGGCGGCGGACTACGGCGGCCGCGCGGTCAGCGTGGGCGTGATGTCGAAGGCGTTCGGGCTCGCCGGTCTGCGCATCGGCTGGCTCGCGACTCGCGATGCCGAGTTGCTCGAGCGAGTCTCGATCTTCCGGGAATATGTCTCGACGTGCAACAGCGCCCCGAGCGAGATCCTCGCCCTCGTCGCGCTGCGTGAGCGAGACCGTGTGCTGGGTCGGAGCCGCAGTCTGATCGCAGCCAACCTCGTGGCGCTCGATGCGTTCTTTGCCCGCTGGGGGGGTATTTTCGAGTGCGTGCGTCCAGCCGCCGGCTGCGTCGGATTCCCACGCTTGTGCGAAGGGCTCGACGTCGAGGAGCTCGTTGAGCGGCTTGCGATCGAGGAGCGAGTCTTGCTCGTACCGGGGTCGGTGTACGAGTCCGGCGAGAACCGATTTCGTCTCGGCTTCGGGCGGGCCTGTCTGCCCGAGGCGCTGGAGCGACTCGATTCGTTCACGACGCGCTGGGTGGGAAGCGGCCGATGATCGACGTCGTTCTGCCGGTGTTGAACGAGGCCGAAGCGTTGCCCTGGGTGCTCGGGCGCATGCCGAACGGCTTCCGGGCGCTCGTGGTCGACAACGGCTCGAGCGACGGCTCCTCCGAGGTGGCCGAGCGGCTGGGCGCTCGCGTCGTCTACGAGCCTCGGGCGGGTTTCGGAGCGGCGTGCTTCGTCGGGCTCGCCGCCGCGCGCAGCGAGATCGTCTGCTTCATGGACTGCGACGGGTCGCTCGACCCAACGGCGTTGCAGAGCGTGGTCGAGCCGGTGCTCGACGGCCGTGCGGAGCTCGTTCTCGGCGAACGCCGGCCCGCGCCGGGGGCGTGGCCGGCCCATGCGCGGCTCGCGAACCGGGTGCTCGCGTTCGAGCTTCGCCGGCGGACGGGACTGCCCCTCCGCGACCTCGGCCCGATGCGCGCCGCCCGGCGTGAGCCACTCCTCGCGCTCGGCATCGCCGATCGCCGCTTCGGCTGGCCCCTCGAGATGGTGTTGCGAGCGCACGCCGCGGGCTGGCGGATCGAGGAGGTGCGGGTGGAGTACCTCGCCCGTTCTGGTCGGTCGAAAGTGACCGGCACTGTGCGCGGCACAGCGCGTGCGGTGGCCGACATGGGCAGGCTGCTGCGATGAGCTCAGCCCTCTATATCGCCGCCAAGGCGCCCGTGCCTGGACAGGTGAAGACGCGCCTGGCGGCGGCGATCGGCGACACAGCGGCAACCGAGCTCTACGTGGCCTTCCTGCGCGATCTCGGGCGACGTTTCCCCCATGCGACCTGGTTTGTCGCGCAGGCCGGGGCATCGCCCCATGTAACAGACTGTTACATGGGGCAGCCTTCCGCCCGGATCCTCGCGCAGCCGGACGGCGACTGGACGGAACGCCAGCGGGCGCTCTTCCGCGGCGCCGCGAAGCGAGGCGAGGAGCGCGTCGTCCTGATCGCCTCAGACTCCCCGCAGCTCAGCACGGAGATCGTCGACGAGGCGTTCGACCTGCTCGACGAGCACGAGCTCGTGCTCGGCCCGACCCTAGACGGCGGCTACTACCTGATCGGGATGCACGGCTGGCACGACGTGCTCGCCGACGTGACGATGAGCACGTACACCGTCTGCGGGGAGATCGCGCGCAACGCTCGCGCCCGCGGGCTCGGGGTGGCTACCGTCGAGCCGACCTACGACGTCGACGAGGTCGAGGATCTGGAGCTGCTCGAGCGCGATGCGGCCGTCCGCGACGACCTCTCCGAGACCCGATCCGTGCTCTCTGCGATCCGGGCGGAGGCCGTCGCATGATCGTCGGCGTCGTCGTGGGGCTCGCGGTCCTCTTCGTCTCGCTCCTCTTCCGGGTCGTGCTGGGCGTGCCGCTGCCGATCGAGCTCGTGAGCGACCGGCTGCTCCCGTTCGTGCCGGTGGGGTTGTTCGTTCCGTCGCTCGGCGCCGTCGGCGGGCCGATCCTCGCCAAGCAGCTCGCGTTCTACTCGAGCATCCCGCTCGTGATCATGGCGGGCGTCGTCGCCGTCAGGGCGTACGGCCGGCTCGAGCGCCGTCGCCTACCGATCCTCGCGGCGAGCGCGATCGGCGTCTGGCTGCTCGCGCTGCTCGTCCTCTGGCCGGCGCTCGCGTCGAACTACCACGGGCTGCCGCCGATGGAGGCAACCCTGCTCAGCGGCGCGGCGCTCTTCGTGATGGTGGCGGTTCTGGCCGGCGCCGTCTACGCGACCGACACGGTCGCATGAAGCGGCGCGAGCTCGTGCTCGGTGGGGTCGCCGGGGCGCTCGCCGTCGGGTCGGGCGGTCTCGTCGAGGTGCTGCGACGCCGCTCGGTCTTTCCCTACGAGGGGATCGAGGTACGCGGGGCCGGTGTCCTGCCGATCACGCCGACCGAGGATTTCTATGTCGTCACCAAGAACCTGATCGACCCGCGCGTCGCGCGCGATCGGTGGCGCCTCGAAGTCTCCGGGCTCGTCGACCGCAAGGTGACCCTCGACTTCGGCGACGTCGCGCAGCTCGACTCGGCCCGCCAGGAGACGACGCTCGAGTGCATCTCGAACGGCGTCGGCCGTGGGCTGATGAGCAACGCCGTCTGGACGGGCGTGCCCCTGCGCACGGTGCTCGAAGCCGCCCGTCCGAAGCCGGGCGCGAGCCGCGTCTTCCTCCACGCCGCCGACGGCTACACGCACTCGACCACGCTCGAGAAAGCACTCGAGTCGACGACGATGCTCGCGTACCAGATGAACGGCGAGCCGCTGCCCGACCGGCACGGCTTCCCAGCCCGTCTGATCGTGCCGGGCGCCTACGGCGAGGTGAGCGTCAAGTGGATCGACCGGATCGAGCTGATCGACGACGATCGCGAGGGCTACTACGAGAAGCAGGGCTGGAAGGCGCAGCGTGTCCACACGATGTCGAGGATCGACGTGCCAATAGAGGACGCGGTCGTTCGCGGTGACGTGGAGTTGCGCGGCGTTGCGTTTGCGGGCGACCGTGGGATCGCGAAGGTCGAGGTCTCGACGAACGGCGGCGACACCTGGAACGAGGCGAAGATCGGCTATCGCCCCTCACGGCTCACGTGGGCCCTCTGGAGCTTCCAGTGGCGGCCGCAAGCGAGGGCCCATGAGCTCGTCGTGCGGGCGACGGACGGAACCGGCGAGCTGCAGACTTCGACCAAGGACGACTCCGTGCCCGACGGTGCGACCGGATACCACCGGGTGCGGGTCCGCTCAACCATCTGAAGGTGAGAGCCGGTCTCCCGCTTGCCGCGCTCGGCCTGGGCCTGATCGGCACCTCGTTCTGGCTCGGACTCGCACTCGACAGGCGTGACCCCTTCGAGCAGCCCGCCGAGCTCGTCGCCGCGATCGTGACTGCGCTCGTCGTCTATGCGGCCGCGGCGGTCCTCGTCGTCCGCTTTCCTTTAGATCGCGCAGCGATAGCGGTCGTGCTCGTCGTCGCGATCCTCGCCCGCCTCGCGCTCGCGGTGCACCCGCCGACGCTCTCCGACGACATCTACCGCTACGTCTGGGACGGACGGGTGCAGGCAGCCGGGATCAATCCGTACCGCTACCCGCCGCGCAGCCCTGCGCTCGAGCAGCTACGGGACGCGCGCATCTACGAGAACCTGAACAGGAAGTTCGCGCCGACGATCTACCCGCCTGCGGCTCAGGGCGTGTTCCGCGTCGCGTACGCGGCACATCCGGACAGCGTGCGCTGGACGAAGCTGGTCTTCGTAGGCGTCGACGCGATCGCGATCATGCTACTTGCGTTGCTGCTGCTCCGTTACGGCCGCCGTCCGGAGCTGGCACTGCTGTACGCGTGGCATCCGCTCGCGCTCGTCGAGGTCGGTCACGGCGGGCACGTCGACGTGGTGGCGGTGGCGCTGCTGCTGGGCTCGCTGCTGCTCAACGTGCGGGGACGCCCCCTCGCCGCCGGGATTGCGCTGGCGGGCGCGGCGCTCGTCAAATTCTACGCCCTGGCAGCGCTGCCTGCGCTCGCGGCCCGCGGCAAACGCCGCGCCGCGCTGCTCGTGACGGCTGCCGCGGGCACGGTCGTGCTGGCCTACCTGCCGTTCCTCGAGGTCGGGACCCGGGTGCTCGGGTATCTCCCCGGGTACCTCGAGGAGGAGGGTTTCGACTCGGGCGGACGTTTCTACCTGCTCGGTCTCGTCGGGCTCGACGGGAGCACCGCCTCGTCGCTCTACCAACTGCTCGCGCTCGCAGCTCTGGGCGCGCTTGCGCTCGCGGTCTGGCGGCGTCGAGGCAACGAGCCGGAGGGGACCGCGCTCCTACTCGTCGCCGCGCTCCTGCTTGTCACACCCGCGTACCCGTGGTACGTGCTCCTGCCGCTTGCGCTGTTGCCGTTCGCCGGCCCGCGGCTGCTCCTCGTCGGCAGCGCGCTCGCCGCGACGGCGTTCCTCCTCTACGTCCACCTGAAGGCGCCGGGGAACCCGACCTGGCCGTTGCACGTCGTCTGGGGCGGAACCGGGCTGTCGGCCGTCATCGCGGGCCTCTCGGCGTTGGAAGCACACCGGTCTAGGCTGCATGTCGCCTATGAGAATTGAGCGTGCGGGCCGCGAGGTGCTCGCGGCGGCGCTGCTCGCCGCGATCTCGGCGGCGCTCGTCGTCGCGGCGGCGCCGCCGGCGATCGACGCGCCGGCGCACCTGTACCGCACGGAGCTCGTGCGCGACGGCGTCCACCTCTGGGACAATCTCTGGTACGCGGGTCAGTACCCTCTGGCGTCGTACAGCTTCCTCTACTACCTCCCGGCCGCGGTCGTGGGCAACGTCCCACTCGTCGTCGCCTCGGTGATCGTCTCCGCGGCGGTCTTCGCGTCACTCCTGTACCACGAGTGGGGAGAGATCGGTCGCTGGCCCGCCCGGGCCTACGGGATCCTCGCCGGCGGCCCGTTGCTCACGGGGACGTACAGCTACGCGCTCGGTTTGACCTGCCTGCTCGGGGGGCTGCGCGCGCTGCAGCTCGGCCGGCCGCGGCTCGCGATCCTCCTTGCCGCCTTGACGCTCGGCTTCAGCCCGCTCGCATTCGTCTTCCTCTGCCTGGTGCTTCTTGCGGTCGCGTGCTCTCGTCGCCGTCTCGGCTCGAGGAAGCTCGTCCTCGCGCTCGTTGGGATCGGCGGGCTGCAGTTGCTCGCGCTGGCGCTGTTCCCGGTCGAGACCGAGTACCCGTTCGGGATCTGGCCTCTGCTCGGCGTGCTCACGACGAGCGTGCTCGGCGTCGCGATCGCCGCGCGCGCCGAGCGTCGCGGAGCGCTGCTCGCGTTCTTCCTGCTCTGGGGGATCGTCTGTGTGGCGGCGTTCTTCGTGCCGACGCCGCTCGGGAGCAATCTGACGCGGTTGCGCTTCTTCGTCTTTCCGCTCGGTCTGCTGACCGTGCTCCTGACGGGGTTTCGCCCTCGTCTGCTGACGGCGGTCGGGCTTGCGCTCGGCCTGACGTACACGTTGACGCCCTACCTCTCGATCCTGCCCAACCGCAGCGAGAGCCGCGCGGCTGCAGAGACCTTCTGGCGGCCCGCGGTCGAGTACGTCCGCAGCCGCGCCGCGCCGTCTTACCGGGTCGAGGTGGTGCCGACCTACGACCACTGGGAGGCGTACTGGCTCCCGCGGGCAGGGATTCCGCTCGCGAGAGGGTGGTACAGACAGCTCGACCTCGCGCAGAACTCGGCGCTCTACTCGACCTCGCTCACCGCCCCCGGGTATCGCGCGTGGCTGCGCCGGAACGGCGTTCGGTTCGTGCTCCTCCCGGAGACGCGGCTCGATGCCCTCGGCGCTGCGCACGAAGCGAGCCTCCTGCGCTCGGGCCGCTCGGGTCTCGTCCGGGTCTTCACGAGCCGGACGACGACGATCTGGGAGCTACCGCAGGCGACGCCGATCCTCTCGGGGAACGCCCCCGCGAGACTCACCGTGCTCGAGCACGAGCGCATGTCCGGCTGGACGGCTGCCGCCGGCGACTACCTCCTGCGCGTCCGCTACACGCCGTACTGGCACGCGAGCGGAACCGCAGCCTGCCTCAGACGAACGGACGACGGCCTGACGCGCATCCGTACGAGCCGCCGCGGCGCGTTCACGCTCACCGCGGGCTTCCGTGACGGGGTGGCGACGTGCGGCTAGGCTCGCAGAGGCGCGGTCGCGAACTCGGCGACACCGGCGGCGAACGAGATCGACGCGTGGAAGCCGAGCGCGTTCCGCGCGAGCTCCGTCGAGGCAAAGACGTGGCGGACGTCGCCGAGCCGGTAGTCGCCGGTCGTCTCTGGCTCCTCCCCGCCGACCGCAGCAGCGAGCTCTCGCGCGAGCGCACCGACCGTCCGCGGATCCCCGCTTGCCACGTTGACAGCGCCGGTCGCAGTCGACGCGAGCGCGAGCATGTTGGCCGCCGCGACGTCGCGCACGTGGACGAAATCGCGCAACTGCAGGCCGTCCTCGAAGACCTGCGGCGAGCGACCACTCTCGAGGGCGCTGCGGAAGATGCTCGCGACGCCGGCGTAGGGCGTATCGCGAGGCATCCGCGGGCCGTAGACGTTGTGATACCGGAGCGCCAGCACCGACGCGCTTTTCTCCCGAGCGAACGCAGCGCACAGATGCTCCTGGTGGACCTTCGTCGCCGCATAGACGTTGCGCGGGTCGAACGGCGCGTCCTCCGGGACCGCTTCGGGCCGGAGCGGGAGCCCGCAGGTGGGACAGGCGGGCTCGAACTCGCCCGCATCGAGCTGCGCCGGGGCTCGGGGGCTGGGACGGACGAGGCCGTGCTCGACGCAGCGGTAGCGCCCCTCGCCGTAGACGACCATGCTGCTCGCGAGCACGAGCCTGATCGGCTCGGTGGCGCGCGCGAGCGCACGAAGCAGCGTCGCCGTGCCGACGTCGTTGTGGCGGACGTAGTCGACGACGTCGCCGAAGTCGCTGCCGAGACCGACCATCGCCGCCTGATGGCTGACGCGGTCGACAGCGTCGAGGCAGCGCGCGACCAGCTCGGCGTCCTGGACGTCTCCGAAGACGTACTCGGCCGCCGGATTGAGGTACTCCGGCTGCCCGTCGTGGGAGAGCGGGTGGAGCAGATCCAGCACGCGCACCCGTTCGCCACGCGCGACGAGCTCGTCGACGACATGAGAGCCGATGAACCCGCAACCGCCGGTGACGAGAACGACGCCCACGCAGGCGGATCTTTCCCGATCTCGCGTGCCCTTGCAGGCCTTGCGAGCATCCTTGTGGCTGCGGCGCTCGCGGGCTGCGGCGGCGGGGGAGGTGGTGGTCTTGGTGGCGATGCCGAGGTGATCGAGCTGGCGGCGGCGGAGCTCGCCGAGATCCCGGCCGGCCCGCTCGTCTGGATCGCAGAGGAGGTACTCGTTGCGCCGGGCGGCGTGCTGGAGCATGCGCACGACTTCGCATTCATCTACGCCAAGGACGGCGCGGCGCTGCTCGAGGTCGAAGACGAGCAGCTCGAGCTCGCTTCCGGCGAGGGTGGCGTGGTGCCGGGAGGCACACGGCACCTTCACCGTGCCGGAGGCTCACGGTCGACCTTCTGGGAGATCAGGCTCGCCCCGCCCGATGCCCCCGCCCTGCCGGGCTCTCGACAGATCTTCCGCAGCGAGACTCTCCGCGGCATCCCGGAGCAGCCGCTCGCCTCGTTCCTGCTCGTCCGCGTCCCGCCAGGCGGGGAGACGAGCGTCCACACGCACCCCGGCCCGGAGCTGATCTACCAGCTGACGGGCAGGATCCTGTACCAGAACGCCCTGATCGGCACGGTTCGGCTCGGCCCCGGTGGCCTGGAAGGGATACCCCGGGGGACACCGGTGCAGAAGCGAAACCGCTCGGGCTCGGATGCCGTTTTCCTGTCATGGTTCCTCGTCGATCCCAAGCAGCCGTTCGCGCCGGGCGCCGAGTTCCGAGCGGGCTCCTGATTCGGAGCGGGCTCGGTCTCCGCTTCCGGCTCCGCTCGGCTCGAATGCGCTCCGAGCCGGTGCTCGGCGAGCGAGGGCCGTTCGCTGACGGCAGGGCTCTGAAGCTGCCCGTCGTCGAGGCTCGGTCGCTCGTTAAGTCGTATGGCGTGGGACGTGCCGCTCGCCGAGTGCTGGACGGCGTCGAGCTCCGCGTCGAGCCGGGCGAGCTGCTCGCGGTCATCGGGCGGTCGGGGTCGGGTAAATCGACGCTCCTTCATCTGCTCGGTGGGCTCGATCGGGCCGACGAGGGATCGATCAGGGTCGCCGGGGTCGCTCTCGAGGAGCAGACGCAGGCGGGCTTGACGACGCTTCGCCGCGAGAGCGTCGGCTTCGTCTTCCAGTCCTTCCACCTGTTGCCCGAGCTCACCGGCCTCGAGAACGTGCTCCTGCCCGCGCGGCTCGCCGGGGATGGGGTTGGCGCGATCGCCCGCGCCCGCGCCTTGATCGCCTCGCTCGGACTCGACGAGGCCGCGCAGCGGCTGCCCGACACGCTGTCGGGCGGCGAGCAGCAACGACTGGCGATCGCGCGCGCGCTCGTGAACGAGCCCGTGCTCGTGCTCGCCGACGAGCCGACTGGGAACCTCGACGTCGAGTCCGCCGCGGTCGTGCTCGACCTGCTTCGGGGGATCGCGGGTGGGGGTCGGTCGGTCGTGCTCGTCACGCACGACCGGGAGGCGACCGCGCAGGCCGACCGCGTGATCGAGCTGCGGGACGGCAGAGTCCTGTGAGCGCCCTGCTCCGGTACGCGCTCGCCCGTGTCGTCGCCCGGCGCGGCCGCGCGCTGCTCACGGCGGGTGGCATCGCCGCCGCGGCAGCGATGCTCGGAGCGGGGACGACCGTCGGATACAGCCTGGCGACGGGGTTCGACCGGGCTGCCGACCGTGCCGGATTACCGCACGCGATCGCCCGCTTCGATTCGCTCCCCTTGGACGAGGTACGGCGGCGAGCGCTCTCCCTGCCCAACGTGGAGACCGCCTCGTTCAGGCTGGAGCAGCAGGGCGTCCACGTCCACAGCGAGGGCAATTTCAACGACCACGGCAAGCTGCAGGGGATCAGAGGCGGCCGGCGTGGCTATGCGATCGTCGCTGGACGCGACGTGCGCGCGCGTGGTGAGCTCGTGATCGAGCGCGGGCTCGAGCGAGAATGGGGTGTCGAGCTCGGCGACGTCGTCGATCTCCGCGAATTTCGCTCGTCGGTGAGCCTCCGGGTCGTCGGAGTTGCCGTCAGTCCCGACAACGTCGCTTTCCCGCTGACGAACGGCCCGCGACTCTACGCCGACTACGACGACGTCCGCGAGCTCGAGGGCGAGGCGCCCGGCGCCGTCAACGTGGCACTGCTCTGGGTGCAGGACACCGAGCTCCTCGACGTCACCCTGGCGCAAGCCCGCGCCGCGAGCTTCGGCATCGACGAGCTCACGTTCGTGACCCGCGACGGGATTCGCGCGCTGATCAATCAAGCCGCCGGAATCGTGATCGCGCTCCTGGTCGCCTTCTCGCTCGTCGCCGTCGGCGCCGCGGTGACGATGCTCTCGGCCGCCTCCGCGGCGGACGTGCAACGGCGGCTACCGTCGATCGGGGTGCTGCGGACGCTCGGCGCGACCCCGCGCGCCGTCGCGGTCGGCAACGCGCTCGAGGCGGCGCTCGTCGCGCTGCCGGCTGGGCTCGTGGGGATCGTCGCCGGCGCCCTGGCCGTTTACGGCCCGACCGGACGGTTGCTCGATGCGCTCAGCGAGCTCGGGCCGGGGGTCGCACTCGTTCTGCCGCTCGCCGGGTGCCTGCTCGGCCTGGTCGCGATCGTCGCATTCGCCGCCGGGTGGCCGGCGTGGCGTGCCGCATCGCGCCCGCCGGTGGCGACACTGGGCGGGGCCGACATCGTGCAGGTTCCTCGTCGAGCGGTGTTCGGGGGCGGGACGGTCGGCCTCGGCGTACGGCTGGCGCTCTCCCGTCCGGCACGTGCGGCGGGGACAATCGCGGTGCTGGCGTCGGCGGCGGCCGTCGTGCTGCTGATGCTCGCGCTCGCCGCGCTCCTCCAGCGTCTGGAGACCGATCCGGGGACGGTGGGGAAACGCTATCGACTCACGGTCGCAGCGCCGGCCGAGGAGGTTGCCCGGATCGAGCGGGTGCCTGGGATCGCAGGGGCGGCAGTACGCTACGAGACGCCTGCCGCCGACTCGTTCTCGCTCGGCGAGACGTTCCAGGTGATCGGCTTCGACGGCGACCACGTCGAGTTCGAGGCGCCGCCGCTCGCCGCGGGGCGACGACTCGCGCGCGACGACGAGGTGGAGGTCGGTCTCGGTCTCGCTCAGGCGCTCAATCTGAGCCCAGGGGCGACGCTCGCGGCGCAGCTGCCATCCGGACGCGAGGTGCGGTTTCGCGTGAGCGGTGTCGTGCGTGCGCTCGAGAACGAGGGACGGATCGCCTACGTTCGCGCTGCCCGACTCGTCGCCGCCGAGCCGTTCCTCCCGGTCAGAATCGCGATCCTGATCGCACCGGGAGCGACGAAGGAGTCGGTCGCGCAGCGGCTTTCCTCGAGCGGCTATTTCCCCGAGCCGGTCGCCGGGGTGACCGTGCGGAGCGGCGGTTTCCTCGACGTGCTCGCAGCGCTGCTGCGGAGCCTTGCTGGCGTGATCGGGCTCGTCTGTCTGTACGTGCTCGCGCAGATGCTCGCGCTCACCGCCCAGGAGCGGCGGCGCACGATCGCGGTCCTGCAGACGCTCGGCGCCGGTAGGCGCCAGGTCGCCGCGGTACTCTCGGGCTCCGCGCTCGTCGTCGCGGTCATCGGTGCGGGAGCCGGGATCGTGCTCGAGCGGTTCCTCGTGGGGCCGGCCGCCGCGAGTCTCGCCGCCTCGTATGTGTCGCTTCCGCTCGTCGCCGGCGCCGCGCAGGCAGCGCTCGTCACCGTCGCTCTCGTCGTGCTGGCGCTGGTCGCCGCCGCGTGGGTGGGCGGGTCGGCCGCGCGGCGACCGATCGTCGCCGGGCTGCGGGAGGAGTGAGTCACGACTACCGGTAAAGGCGGGCGTTGCGATCTGGCGGGCGTCCGCTGAAGCCACCGGGACGACCGCCCTGATGATCCAGGTGTGCGAGCTCGCGCGAGCTCTCCGCGAGAGGCGCCGACGCGTGGTCGACGACCCACGTGTCGAGCACCACGCGCCCGGCCGGCGCCTGTCTCAGCCTGAAAGCGCGGGTCTGCTGGGGCCAGTCGACCAGCGAGGCCGTGCCGATCAGCCAGTAGCCACCCGCGCTGGAGGGTCGCGGCTCGATCCGGTGGCGGTGCTCGTCGCCCGAGATCACGGCGACGACCCGCGGCGCGCCGTCCAGTGCTCGCAGCGCACCCGCGCCACCTTCGGTCTTCGCGAGTGAGGTGCTCGAGAAGACGACGACCCACCGCTTGCCCGCTCGCTCCAGCTCCGTACGCAGCCACCGCAGCTGAGCGGGACGCAGAATGCCGCTCGCGCCGAGGTCGCGGCGAACCGTGTCGAGCGCGATCCCCCGCACTCGGGCGCCGATGTCGAAGCTGTAGTCGAGCAGCGAGCCGCCTCGGGGAGCGTCGCTCGCCTCGCGGAGTCGCTCGACGACCTCGGCCGGCGAGTGAGGTCTGCGGGCAGGGTCCGGTGTCACGCTTTTCGTCTCACCGGGTAGCCCGCGCTGGAGCAGGCTCTCGACGAGCGGGCGCGTCAGTCGCCGAGTCTGCGCGGCCTCCTCTGCGAGCTCGTCCAGCCGCACGAGCTTCTGCGAGCCCGTCGCGATCCCGTCGATGCGGCGACTTGAGCCCACGTTGCCCTGGACGAGCAGATCGTGGTTGCCGACGAGCGGGAACCACGGTGCGTCCGCTCCGGGCGAGGTGAAGGGCTGCTGCGCGAGACCCAACAACCCGGGCCGGCGTGGGGGATCGACGTCGGGACGGTAGAAGAACGGGTCGGGGTTCTCCGCGGACTGGACTCCCTCGTACCGTCTGGCGCCGCTCCCAGGCTCGACGCGGCCGCCACGCATGATCGCGAGAAACTCATCGAGCTCGTTGCGTTGCGCATTGTCGATCAGGTCCCCGGTGAGCACCAGCGCTTGCGGACGCAACGACGCGAGAGACCGGAGCGCGGCGACGAGGACGTGTCCGGTGAGCGACTCCTGCGGGCGAAACGCAGAGGTGAATGGCGACCCGAGCCGGTCGAGCAGCTCCAGGCGCGCCGGAGACTCCTCGTCTGTGATCTGGACGTCGGTCAGCTGGGCGAACACCGCAAGGTCGTCACCCGGAACCGTCGCAGGCGCGAGCTCCGTCCGCTCGACGAGCGGCTCGCCCGGCCCCCGCTCGAGCAGTCCGTTGCCGTCTCGGTCGACCCACGTTCGGGCGAGCGTC
>Ga0136617_10004469_pt1 | contig 12510 bp, 17 predicted proteins | sample AntDrymUQ3222106_2_FD_129672 | JGI IMG/M metagenome (GOLD analysis project Ga0136617, IMG submission 129672) | Polar desert sand microbial communities from Dry Valleys, Antarctica - metaG UQ322 (21.06) | ecosystem: Environmental > Terrestrial > Soil > Desert | place: Antarctica: Dry Valley...
CTACGGTGATATTGATAATGATGGGGATGAAGATGTTGCATTACAATATACTTGGACTAATTCTTATGGTGGGGATGCTTGGGGTATAAATATTGCCATTTTTAGAAACAATAATGGGCTGTTTGAGTTTATTGATAGTGAGAATGTAGGTGGCGATCTTAAAAATTTTAATATGACTGGAATCAAGAACAGCAGAATTTATGCTATTACTGAAACTTGTATTAATCCTGAAGATGAATACGTCTTAGATTGTATTGCAAAAGCTGGCGGCAGTAAGAAACGAAACATTCAATATTCTTTTCAAGGTAATAAGTTAGTAGAAAAGTAAGAAAATAATTTCAGAATAAGTATTGCTTTATTACAAAATTAGCTCTTCGCTTCCAATTTCAAATTCAACAATTGACTGGTGCGAAATACCTTGCTGTATTGATTCGAGCGTAAGTCGGCGGTGCAAATTAGTTTTGACGAACAAATTACAAATCACGCGGTTGGCGAAGAATAATGAAAAACTCTCTATTCATCACTTTTCGGCAAAGGTTTTTCAATTTTGGATTGCTCGCGCTTTTTCAATTCCAAATTTTCGGCATCGCGCAAATCCTGCGGTCTTCCGGCGAGTTTTTTGTTGTAAATCAAATCGTCAAGCGAGATAAAGTAAATTTCAATTTCGCTGATTTTCGCCGTGGCGCGTCTTTCCCAGCATTCGTCGAAATCGAGTTCTTTTAAACCCATCAAAATATCTATGCGGACGGGTTCGATGCCCATTTGAAATACGAGCGTCGGACGGGTGAAATCTTCAATCTTGATATTGTCGAGCGGCGCGTCGAATTGTTTTAAGGCGTGAAAAACCCGTTCGGCATTTTCCCGACTGTTGCTAATCCAGATGTCGAGGTCTTTGGTGTAGCGCGGCTCGCTGTGTTTCGCCACCGCGTAGCCGCCGATTATCAGATATTTAACCTTCTCTTCGGCAAAGATTCTCAACAGTTCTTTGAAGTCGGAGTTCATCCAGGGTTTTTCCTTTTAACTCATAATCGAAAACGACCAAATCCCAAACGGCTTGCATTCTTTGTTCATCGCTTAGGCGTTGCCAAAACTCAATATCGAATGAACGATTGCCCTGTTCTTCAATTGTAGCGAGCTGCGACATCACCACGCGATTGCGTTTGTCTGTGTATTTTGCTTCTGTGATAGGCATAAACAGTTAAATTTTAACACAAATTTTTAACATTTATTCTTATTAAATTGGGCTTGGCGATTTGGCTCAAGTTTTTGGCGTTGGAAGCAAACCACAGGAAAACGTGAGCATCAATGAGATATTGCATCACATATACTCTTTGAAATCCTCAAGCGGCTGGTCAAAATCGGGTGCGATTGTAAATTTTCCTTCCGCGCTTCCGGCTTTTCGGTTTTTGGGTTTTCGGTTTTGCGCTTTGTATTTTGCCTGCAAAAATTCGACGTAATGAAGAACTCCCTGCTTTAATTGTTCGGGAAGCTGTTGAATTTGAGCCAAAATTAACTTTTCCTCGGTCATAAAGATATTTTCTCTTAATTCATCAAATTTTCCAAGACGATTTTCAAAATCAAATTCTTAATTATGAAAGGCAGCAATTTTTTGACTGCCGAAAGCCGAAGCGTTATCTTAAAATTATGAAAGTCGAAACAACAATCTCAATCGAAGCCGATTTGCTCAAACAGGTTGAAGTCGCGGCAAAAGATTTTCGCAATCATTCAGAAGTTTTTGAGAAAGCCTTGCTCGAATATCTGCCGAAGTTAAAACAGAAATCAGGAAAGCGAAAATTAACCCGCGAGGAAGAAATTAAACTTATTAACCGCTATGCCGATGAGCATCGTGAAGAGATTCTGGAAAATTTGGAGTATCAGGTTGATTTGTGAAACGCGGCGAACTTTACAGACTTGCCAAGCCTTCAAAACGCGACCCGAAAAGATTTCGCGTTTATGTTATCGTGAGCCGTAATGATTTATTTTTAACGACTTTTCCGACGGTCGTTTGCGCTCCGGTTCACAGCAATTACATAGGTTTGCCAACCGAAGTCGAAGTTGGCGTTAATGAAGGCTTGAAGCACGACAGCAGTATCCGCTGTGATGAGTTAGTGAGTATTGCAAAATCCGACTTGACTAATTTCATCGGCTCACTCTCACCGCAAAAGATTCAGGAATTAAATTAAGCCTTAAAAATCGCGCTCGAAGTTGATTGAGCAAAACGTCTTGCTGCATTGATTTAATCTCGTAGATTAAGAAACATGTAAAATATCCCGCCAATCTTTTGCTTCGACAAACAAAGAAAGATGCGCGACGTTTTCGGTGGCGACGATGCCGTTTTCCGTCAAAGCCTGCGCCGCTAAAATCACGTCGCTATCCAACGCTTTCGCGTCTGCCGTCTGTGTGCCTTGATTTCTGGCTTTGTGCCCAAAGATCGGCGGCTTTGAGCATCACAGCGGTTGTCAAAGGCAAATAGTCCAGCCTGTTTTTGAGTAAATCGAGCCGCGCCAAACCGGGAGTTTTGCCTGCCCGAAGCAGTTCGCGCCGCACTTCGTAATCGGCAATTTCAGGCACAATGATTTGATAGCCGGACATCAGTAAAGATTCCATCCAGTGGTAGCATTCGAGATTGGCAGGCGTGGCGGACGGATTGGAAATCATTCCGAGAGGGCTGGCATCCAGCAAAACAATCTTGGTCATTTGAAAAGTCGGCGGTTGGAAGGTCGGTCTTCGTCTAATGCTTTTTTCAGATAGGCAAATGTTTTGCGCTGCTCTTTTTCATTGCCGTCGAGCAAAGACCGGAGTTTGCGAATTTTAGCTGTAGCTTCCTTTTTTTCGCCTATAGTCAAAATTTCTTCTTTTTCTATTTCCAGAGTTGCGGGTATTTTGAAAACCTCCTTTGTGAATTTCATAATAACACAAACTGAACTTACTTATTCTATTCAATCGTGTTCGGACTTATCGAAATTTATAGTAAAATCAAAACCGAGGAAATTTAATTATGCTGACAGCAATCGAAACAACGGCAACAATCGGCGCGAATCGCCAGCTTACGCTTGATGAAGATTTGCCCGAAAATGTTTCCGCCAAAGTGCGCGTGATTGTTTTATTTTCGGAAGAAGATTTTAACGAAAGCGAATGGCTCAAAGCCGCTTCAAAAAACGACGCTTTCGATTTTCTTAACGATGACGCGGAAGATATTTATACTTTGGAAGACGGAAAGCCATTGACCAGATGAAATATAAAATCGTCATTGTCCCGTTTCCGTTTGACGACCTTTCGGGTCAAAAAGCGCGTCCCGCAGTTTGCCTCACCGATGAGATTCAACCTTACGGTCACATTGTTTTGGCATTTATTACCAGCAAACTTTCGGCTAATCCGTCCGCCACCGATTTTGTGATTGATTCTCAAGATGCTGATTTTGCGCTGACTGGTTTGAAGGTTTCTTCAACGGTTAGGCTGCACCGTTTAATGACGGTGAGCAGTAAAATCATCACACGCGAACTCGGCGAGTTGTCGAACAATCAGCAGACAGAAATTGAAAACCGCTTGCGGACATTATTTGGGATTTGAATCTTATGAGCGAAAAACAATACACAGGAAAATCGGCAATCGTTACAGGCGCAACACGCGGAATCGGGCGGGCGATTGCGTTGGAGTTGGCGAAGCGCGGCGCAAACGTCGCTTTTAATTATTCCAAAAGCGCGGACGAAGCCGAACGCCTGAAAGCGGAAATCGAAGCGTTGGGCGTGAAATGTTACGCCGCGCAATGCGACGTGGCGAACACGGAAGCATCAGCCGAATTTTGCAAGCGGGCGAAGGAAGAATTAGACACGATTGATTTTTTAATCAACAATGCGGGCATCACGCGCGACACTTTGATTTTGCGAATGAAGGAAGACGATTGGGACGCGGTGGTTGATACGAATTTGAAGGGCGCGTGGAATTTCTCGAAAGGCGTTTTGCGGTTTATGATGAAGAATGAGACGGGCGGCGCGATTCTGAATATTTCTTCGATTAGCGGCGTGGTCGGTATGCAGGGGCAATCGAATTATTCGGCATCGAAGGCGGGAATGATCGGGTTGACGAAATCTCTGGCAAAAGAAGTGGCGAGCCGAAAAATTACGGTCAACGCTCTTGCCTTGGGTTTAATCGAAACGGATATGAGCGGACAATTAACGGAAGAATATCAGGCGAAATTATTGGAAATGATTCCGCTCAGACGGCTCGGAAACATACAGGAAGTTGCGGAAATCGTGTGCTTTATGCTGTCCGATTCGGCGCGTTATATTACCGGACAAGTGGTGCAAGCCGACGGCGGACTCGCAATGTAAATTACGAATTTCAAATTACGAATTACGAATAATTCTTAATCTTGTAATTTGAAATTCGTAATTCGTAATTGATTTTTATGCAGTATGTGAACGACGAAGAAACTCCCGAACAGCAAATCTCGCCGGAAGAATATCTGGCGGAACAGAAGAGCGCCATTCGGAAACGCTCCGCTTGGGGAATCGGCATCGGCGCGTTTGTTGTCGGCGCGCATCTGGCGTGGCTGGCGCTTTTTAGCTTTGCCGGGCTGAATCCTGATTTTTCGGTGTTGTTTCGCAGCATTCTTTTTATCTTGGGTTTATTTATTTTCGGCGGTGGCGTTTGGGGCTTGCGTTACGCGAAAAACCTAAAGCTCGAAGATTTGGTTGCCTCGCCTGAAGCGATTGAATTTGCCCGTCAAGCCGAATTTTCCACGCCGTATTTTACGTATCTTTTGCTCGGCTTAATCGTCGCGGTGACGCTTAGCCAGATGTCTGTCGAATTACAAGAGGCGGTTAAAATTGCGGGATTCGTAAAGCCAGCTTTTACAAACAACGGCGAATATTGGCGTATTTTAACGGGCGCGACTTTACACGGCGGAATTCTGCATATCTTTTTTAACGGGCAGGCGCTGCTCGGTTTCGGCGGTTTAATCGAATACCTTTCCAACCGCGCTCATTTGTTGATTGTTTTCGTGCTGGCAATCATCGGCGGCGGGTTATGCAGTTTGTTTTTTATGCCTGATGGAAATGCTATCGGAGCGAGCGGCGGCGTGATGGGGTTAATCGGTTATCTGGCGATTTACGGATACCGGCGAAGACGGCAGTTACCGCCGGACTTTCTGAAAAATATGTTGATCAACATCGGATTTATTACCGTTTTCGGCTTAATCGCTTATCAGATTATTGATAATTTCGCTCACCTTGGCGGATTTTTGACAGGCGCGATTTACGGCTTTCTCCAGATTCCGCGTGATTTGCAGAAAAATCCGAGAGAAGTCGGCGCAATCGCCGAACTCCTCGGTTACGCGGCTTTGATAATTTACGTTCTTTCCTGCCTTTTCAGCATTTTATTGCTTTTGAAAGTCGTCGTATGAAGCATCTGCAAATTTCCCGAAAAAATTATTTTTATGCCAAGAGTCCGCGTTCACCAGCACGTTAATCCGCTCGCGCCGTTTTACCGTTTCACGCCGAAGCCTATTGAGATTGAAAATATTTTCGCCAATCATCAACTGCCGCTTCATCTCGATATTGGTTCGGCGCGCGGCAGATTTTTACTGAAAATGGCAGAGATTTACCCCGCGTCTAACTTTCTCGGCGTGGAGATTCGCGAACCGCTGGTCGAAGAAGCTAACCGACTCGCGCAGGAAAACAATTTAACAAACCTATATTACGAATTTAACAACGCGTCGTATTCGCTTGATACTCTTTTAAAAAAACTTCCCGCGAGCGTATTGCAATTTGTGACGATTCAGTTTCCCGACCCGTGGCATAAAAAAAAACACGCCAAACGCCGGATGGTCAATGAGGATTTGGTAAAAACCGTAGTCGAACATTTAAAACCAGCGGGAAAGATTTTCGTTCAAACCGATGTTGATTTTCTAGCTGAAGAAATGTTTGAAATTTTTCGGGAGAATTCACAATTGCGCGAAACTGAGATTTTTGAAAATCCGTTTCCGGTAAAAACCGAACGCGAAATGGCGGTCGAAGAAAAAGATTTGCCAATTTTTCGAGTGATGTTTTTAAAAAGTAAAAGCTAAACAGGAAGAATTTAATCCTGTTTAGCTTTTACTTTTTAGCTTTTACTTTTTACCGTTGATCGTTCAAACGAACAGAGCGAATCATATTGCGAAACGCCGAATTGTAGCTTGAAGAATCGTTTTCCGGTGTCACCGTCACGATATAGAGCAAACTGCCGTTGCTCAACTGGGTCGTATAAACGGTGGCAATTTCGTTTCTGTTAGTCACCGGCGAGCGTCCCGCCAGGACGGTCGCATACGCTTGTCGCCCGCCGAGCGTCGTGCGCGTGTAATTTGAATTTTGCTGCAAATAGTTATTGACTTGCAGAACGCCGTTCACATACTCTTCGCTGGCTTGTGCCAGATTGCGGCTGTTCGTTTGAGCGACGCCGACCATTACGCCGTGCGTTATGCCGTTGTCGCCGTAAGCGCCTTCGGGAGCAAACTGCACCATTTCCTGCGTTTCAAAAGCCCGCCAATTGTCCGGCACGTTCAATTGTATCCAATTTCCGCCCGTATAAGTCTGCATTCTCGATGACGGATAGGGAACGCGGCTTGAATATCTGCCGCCCGCCGTCGGGTTTTGTCCGCCCTGTCCGCCGTTTCGCGGCGCGTTTTGTGCGATTTCCGCCATTGATTGAGCGCGCGGAAGGCGTTGCAATCTGCTTTGAACGCGTTCGAACTGCGCCGAATTTCTGACCGGATTGTTAATGCGAAGCATCTGCGCTTCACGATTAATGGCTTCATAGCGATTGCCCGGATTCGGATGGCTGCTGAGCCATTCGGGTCCGCGCGCGCCGCCCGATTGCTGTTCAATCGTGCGAAACATATTCGCCAAATCGCGCGGATCGTAACCGGCGTTCGCCATAATTTGCGCGCCCAAAATGTCTGCTTTCGATTCATAATCGCGGCTATATTTGGTCATAATCGCCTGTGCGCCGACCGCGCCGAGTTGGGCACCTTGTTCGCCGCCTAAAATCGCGCCACCGAGAATCAAACCGATGGTTCCCAATTGGTTTAGCGGATTGCTTTGTTTGGTCGCCTGCGACGTTCCGTGACGGAGCGCGATATGCGCGATTTCGTGCGCCATTACGCCTGCCATTTCCCCTTCGCTGCGGGCGGCTTCAATCATTCCGCGATTAACATACATCGGTCCGCCCGGCAGCGCGAAAGCGTTGATGTCGCGGGCGTTGATGACTTTAAAACGGTAATTGAAAGCCGGCTGCCGAAATTCCGACGGAATTCCGTTGACAAGGCGGTCGCCAACTTGCTGCACATAGCGCGTTGACTCGGAATCATTCAAGATCGGCATTTGACGTTCGACTTCCATCGAGGCTTTCTGTCCGATTTGCACATCATCCTGAACTTTATATCTATTTTTCGGCATCGCGATGCGCGTTTGCCCGAGCGCCGCCAGCGGCATTACCAGAAGCATCCACGCCATCAACATCGCCGTTAAATTTTTGCCCAAATTATTTTTTCTCATTTTTCCTCTCCCAATATTCGTTATTTGCCCAAACATTTCAAATTTATCGGTATTTCAACTTGCTGACCGGTTGAATAAAATCCAGAGCGATTATCAGATGAAATCTCACAAATGAAAGTTTGCCAAGCGGCTAACAGAGCCGTTGCAACATTCATACCAAGAATTGAAAGCTATGTTAATTCATCAATGCGAAGGAAATTATTTGGCGCGGTTAAACCGCTCGTTTTTACGTTTAATTTCACCGCCTCCTCTGGATTAGCGGAATGTTACAAACTTGTTACACGAAACTTTATCCCAATAGACAACCCGTTTAACTATTCGTTATATTTGGTTTTCTCATTCCAAAATCTTAATTGATGGAGACTCTGAAAAAGATGGCTTTTAGATTACTGCCGAGAGAAGACGAGTATTTTGCCCTTTTCTCGCAAATGACGGAAAAGATTCAACAGGCTTCCAATTCGTTGGTCGAGATGATGCAGGACAAAACCGGAAGTTTTGAAGCGCACGTCAAACGCATTAAAGATATCGAACACGAATGCGATGAACTGACGCATACAGTAACCACGAAACTCAATAAATCGTTTATCACGCCGTTTGACCGCGAAGACATCTTCACGCTCTGCGTCGCGCTCGACGACGTTTGCGATTACATAGACGCGGGCGCCCGCGCGATTTTAATGTATGACATTAAAACGGTCAGCGACCACGCTCTGCATCTCGCCAAAGTTATTCAGGGATTGGCAATAGAGATAAATTCAGCGGTTTCGATGCTCTCGAAACCCGACGGAATGACACAGCATATTGTCGAAATTCATCGTCTCGAAAACGAAGCCGACGACGTTTATTTCCGCGCCATCGGAGAGCTTTTTCTAAATGAAACCGACGCGATGACAGTAATTAAGTGGAAAGAGCTTTACGAAATCCTGGAGAACGGGACCGACCATTGTGAAAGAGTCGCCAACATCGTTGAAAGCATCATTTTGAAACACACATAGCGATTTGGGATTTGGGATTGCGGATTTGGGATTTGTCAGAAAGCGTGAATTGAAGATTTAAATTTTAATTTGTCGAAAAATTAAAATTCACCAGCTTTGCCGCAATCCAAAAATCCCAAATCCCAAATCCCAAATCCCAAATCGAATTATGGAAGCTACAACCGCGCTGGTTATTTTTATCATTTTCATCGCGCTGGTATTCGATTACACGAACGGGTTTCACGACGCGGCGAACTCAATTGCCACGGTTGTTTCGACACGCGTTCTCTCGCCCGGCGCGGCGGTAACAATGGCGGCGTTTTTTAATTTCATCGCGTTTCTGGTGTTCGGAACGGGCGTTGCCAAAACCATCGGCGGCGATCTGGTTGATATCAGTAAAGTTCCGCAAGGTTCCCGGCTATATGTGCTGCTCGCCGGACTGATCGGCGTTATCACCTGGAATATAATCACCTGGCAATTGGGGTTGCCGACATCGAGTTCTCACGCGCTGGTCGGCGGTTACGCGGGCGCGGCGATTGTCGCGCACGGCGGATTCGATTTGCTGATCGCCGCGGGCTGGATAAAAACGCTCACATTTATCGTGCTTTCGCCGCTGATTGGTATGTCGCTCGGCTTTTTGCTGATGGTCGCCGTTTACTGGATTTTTCATCTGCTGCGAACGCCGGTTTCCAGAGTTGATAAAGGCTTCCGCGTCGGACAGCTTTTCTCAGCCGCCGCATACTCGCTCGGACACGGCGGCAACGACGCGCAGAAAACGATGGGCATTATCACTATCGTTCTGGTGTCGGGCGGATTTCTGCAAATGACCGGCGAGGGCAAACTTCCCGAAATTCCGCTTTGGGTCGTGCTTGCCGCACACGGCGCAATCGCGCTCGGAACGCTGACGGGCGGCTGGAAAATCGTCAAAACGATGGGTTCCAAGATTTCCAAACTTCAGCCGGTCGGTGGATTCTGCGCCGAAACCGCCGGCGCTATAACGCTGTTCGGGGCGACTTACGCGGGGATCCCCGTTTCGACAACTCATACTATTACCGGCGCAATCGTCGGCGTCGGCTCGGCTAAACGACTTTCGGCGGTGAAATGGGGCGTGGCGGGCAGAATCGTCTGGGCGTGGGTTTTAACGATTCCGATGTCGGCTCTGATTGCGGCTGTTTCCTATGGAATTATTGTTTTGATTGATAAAATCGTCGCAAAGTAAAAAGTGAAAGGTAAAAAGTTAAGAAAAATCGTCGTTGCAAAACAGCCTTGTTTATCACACAGGGCTTTTTCACTTTTCACTTTTCATTTTTCATTTCTCCTCGATTAGTTCGCTGTTCTCTTTCGGCGCCAAGATATTGGCAACAATTCCTTTGCTGCCGCTGTGTTCTAAAATATGTTTATAAACCACGGTCAAAAGCGCGACGACCGGAATCGAAAGGAAAACGCCGGGAATCCCCGCCACCTGTTCGCCCGCCAGAACCGATAAGATAATCGCCAACGGATGCAGATGAATTCCTTCCCGAACGATGCGCGGGTAAAAAACGTAATCCTGCAGAAGCCGCAGAACGGCTAAAAAAATAAACACGTATAGAGCTTCCCAGGGCGATTCGAGCGCGGCTACGGAAATGGCGATAATCGCAATCGTAAGCGGACCGATCAGCGGAATAAATTCCAAAACACCCGCCAGCACGCCGAGCAGCAGCGCGTAATTGACGCCGAGAAGATAAAACGCGATGGTGCAGAGCGTTCCGATTAGGACGCAGGAAATTAGCTGTGCGCGCGTGTAGGCGGCAAGCGTTGTGTTGACATCGTGGATGATTGATTCGATTCTGGTTCGCCAGTCGCCGCTCGGAAAAATCCGCAACAGCGAGAGCCTGAATAGATTGGCGTCCTTGAGAAAGAAAAACGCCAGAATCGGAATTAAAATCAGCCACGGCAGAAACGACAGGGACGAAATAAAAAAATCCGTTACGCTCGAGCCGACGGTTCCCGCAATGCCGGTTGCTTTTTCATTAATTTGTTTTTGCACGGCTTCGGGCATCCGATAGCGTTCGTAACGATTGCTCAAATCATTAAATTGTCTCTGAATCGAATTTGTGTAAGTCGGCAGATTCGCCGTAAATTGTTTGACCTGTTCACTGACAATCGGCGTCAGCACGGCGACGGTAATGCCGATGGTTGAAAAGACAATCAAGTAGGCGGTCACAATCGCCAGCGGGCGCGGCATATATCGGTCGCGGTTGGCGACTTCGAACGGTCGGCGAATCATCCGCACGAGCGGCTCAATCAGATAAGCGAAAAAGGTTGATAAAACGATGAGGAAAAACAGATAAGTCAGCGAGACCAGAATAGATTTCAGAGAATAGGCAATAAATACGATGATCAGCGTTACCAAAACCACGCGAATAATCGAACGCAGCGAAGGCGTCGAAGCGTCGAGCACGATGTTTTGAGCCGGTTGCTCGACAATCGGCTGAATGCCTTCTTCTCCGGTAACAATTTCCACCATTTCTGTGATTTTGTCAGACATATTTATTCTTCTTTAGTTAAATAACTGTTTTGCGGCGAAGAAAAAAGAATTTTCCAGCCGCGCTTTATTTAGCCGCTTCCTGTGCGGACGAAAAATCTTCGACATTAAAGCGCAGCCGCAGAACTTCGAGATTTTCCGGCGGGAATTTATAATTTGAACCGACGACGACCGCTTTATCTTCATCGGCTAAAACGGCGCGATTGTTAAAAGGCAAGTTAGTTTTCAAATATTTTTTGTCTTCGCTGTCCATTGCGCCGCCGTCTTTGCGGCGGAAAACAAAAATATACTGCAAATCGGCGGTTTTCATTTTTTCCAATTCGTTTTGAAAACTCGCCTGTTTTTCTTCTACAGTCGAAGGCGTCGGCGCGGCAGCGACATTCGGCTTTTCAAACGAGCGCGGAGTGCAGGCGAAACCTAACAGCGTCGAAAGAAAGACGACATTTACAGCAAACCGCGTTCTACCGGCAAGATTTCCTGCTGTCGGCTTGCCTTTTGCCTCTGGTTTTTGTTGGCTCGTCGCGGCGTCTCTTTTAATTTTCTTCATCTTCATCATCATTCGCCTTTTGATTGGCATTCACCTTCGCCGCATTTTCCGCTTTTTCTTCTTCCTCAAGCTGCTTTAACTCTTCGGGCGTCGGCGGCGCGTCATCGCCGACCGCATCTTTCGGCGGCTCGCCTTTAGCGTCGCGGATTTTCACGAATACGGCTTCGTCATCTTCATAAGCCATCTCGCACCAACCGCTTTCCAGACATTTGGCGATTAAATCTTCATTCTCTTTCGCATCGGAGAAAATATAGCGCGAGCCGAACTTTTCGCGGATAACTGGCGCTGGGTCTTCGATTTTTCCGCTCGTCAAATCGGGAATCAATTTCGACAGCTCGGGATTTTCCGAGTACAGATAATTCGGATCGAGTCCGTAAACGTAAGCGTGTTTCGTATCGTAGAAAAACATCTTCGGAAAATCGTCCCAGTTGCAGTTGAAAATCCGCTCGCCTTCGGGAATGTTGCCGAGCGCCCACGTCGCCGCGCGTTTATATTTATCATTTGCCTCATTGCCCTGCAAGGTAGCGATCAGTCCGGTTTCCTTGATTCCGGCAAAATCAATTCCGCGCAAATTATAAACCAGCCACAAAACCAGAAATACGCCGAGCATCCAAACGCCTGCTTGTTTGGCGAGGTTGTAATAATCATATTTAGCCGGAGGTTTGCCTGCGACAAATTCAATTTCGTCAGGCGCATTTTCCGGCGCGGACGTTACAGCCGGCATAAAAAATTCGCGCCAACTAAACGCCGCGAACAAAATCGCAAACGGCGGAAAGTATTCGGCAAAGCGTTTCGAGCGAAACTGCAACACGAGCAGAACGGTGACGAACATCAAAAAGAAGCTCGATTTCTCCGGCAGTTTGCCGCCGCGCGGAACGAATAAAATATAGCCGATGAGCATCGCGATTAATGCAATCGGGAAATTCATCA
>Ga0136617_10004470_pt1 | contig 12510 bp, 9 predicted proteins | sample AntDrymUQ3222106_2_FD_129672 | JGI IMG/M metagenome (GOLD analysis project Ga0136617, IMG submission 129672) | Polar desert sand microbial communities from Dry Valleys, Antarctica - metaG UQ322 (21.06) | ecosystem: Environmental > Terrestrial > Soil > Desert | place: Antarctica: Dry Valley...
CGAGCATCGAGCCAAGCGAGGCGCGGAGCGAGATGACGACCAGTCGAGCGAGCATCGAGCCAAGCGAGGCGCGGAGCGAGATGGGCGCCGGCAGCGTCGGCGTGGCTCGGCGCGAGGCCGTCTCGGTCGAGACCATCAGGGCCAACCGCCAATGGTGGGATGCCGAGGCCGAGGCGTACCACGCAGAGCACGGCCAGTTCCTCGGCGACGTGCGGTTCATGTGGTGTCCGGAAGGAGTCGAGGAGTCGACGACTGGGCTGCTCGGACTGGTAGCCGGCCGGCAGGTCCTGGAGGTCGGCTGCGGAGCGGCGGCGTGCAGCCGCTGGCTGCGCAACGCCGGGGCGACTGCAGTCGCCATCGATCTGTCGGCCGGGATGCTGCGTCAAGCTGTGCGAGCGGCAGCTCGGACCGGTATCACCGTCCCGCTGGCGCAAGCCGACGCATGTGCGCTGCCCTTCGCCGACCGGTCGTTCGACATCGTTTGCTCCGCCTTCGGCGCGGTGCCGTTCGTCGCCGACTCCGGCCGGTTGATGCACGAGGTCGCGCGGGTGCTGCGGCCGGGCGGACGCTGGGTGTTCTCAGTGACCCACCCGCTGCGGTGGGTGTTTCCCGACGATCCGGGCCCAGCCGGCTTGGTGGCCCAGACTCCGTACTTCGACCGTACGCCGTACGTGGAGGTCGACGACTCCGGCGCAGCGACGTACGTGGAGCATCACCGCACCTTGGGTGACCGGGTGCGCGAGATCGTCGGAGCCGGCCTGCACCTGATCGACATCATCGAGCCGCCGTGGCCGGAGGGCCACGAGCAGGTGTGGGGCCAGTGGAGTCCGCTGCGTGGCCGGCTGGTCCCAGGTACGGCCATCTACGTCTGCGAGAAGCCCGAGGGAAGGACCGCTCGTCCGCTGGGAGCGTAGGTCACTCGGCACTGCCTCGAGCGACCGAGCAAGCACGTGGTGTCGGCGGCGCGACGACAAGGTAATGGTCGCCCGCCCTGCCGCCGACACCCTGATGCGGCCTTCGCGGGTCAGGGTGTCGATACGCAGCGCCCCGGCGGAGACGACGAAGAAGCACGGGCAGCTGACAACGATCCCGAGCGGCGGCAGCGTCCTGGGTCGCCCAAGCGAGTGAGGTCTCACTCTCCGGGACGAAGGAGCGCAGCTCCACGGCGAACGGGTATCCACTTCGCGGATTGCCATGCGGTCTTCGGGCAACAGCTTGGTACGGATGCACACCCCCTGGAATCGATCGTCTAGTGGGCCGCGCTGTCCCAGGTGCGGCCCACACCGATCGACACTTCTAGTGGCACCGAAAGCTGGTAGGCGGAGCCCATCTCTGCCCGGACCACATCTTCGAGCTGACTGCCCTCACCCGGGGCGACCTCGAACACCAGCTCGTCGTGCACCTGGAGCAGCATCCGCGAGCGCAGTCCCGCCTCTCGCAAGGTGCGGTCGACGCCCAGCATTGCCACCTTGATGATGTCGGCTGCCGACCCCTGGATCGGGGCGTTCAGTGCCATTCGCTCAGCCATCTCTCGCCGCTGCCGGTTGTCACTGGTCAGGTCTGGCAGGTAGCGGCGACGTCCCAGGATCGTCTCGGTGTATCCGGTGCCGCGCGCCTCGATCACGACATTGCGCAGATAGTCGCGGACCCCTCCGAAACGCTCGAAGTACGCGTCCATCTGGGTGCGCGCCTCGTCCGGGGTGATCTTCAACTGCTGTGCCAGGCCGTACGCCGACAAGCCGTAGGCCAGGCCGTAGGACATCGCCTTGATCCGTCGTCGCAGCTCGGGATCGACCTGGTCGGGCGGGACGTCGAAGGCGCGCGACGCGACGAACGTGTGCATGTCCTCACCGGAGGAGAATGCCTCGATGAGGCCCGCATCGGAGCACAGGTGCGCCATGATCCGCATTTCGATCTGGCTGTAGTCGGCGGTCATCAGTGACTCGTACCCGGCGCCGACAACGAAGGCCTGCCGGATCCGCCGCCCCTCGGTGGTGCGGATCGGGATGTTCTGCAGATTGGGATCTGTGGACGACAGCCGGCCGGTGGCAGCGATCGTCTGCTGGAACGTCGTGTGGATGCGCTGGTGGTCGTCGACCATCGGCAGCAGCCCGTCGACCACGGTCTTGAGCCGCGAGACGTCCCGGTGCCGCAGCAGATGCTCCAGCAGCGGGTGCTCGGTCTGCACGTACAGGCCGACGAGGGCCTCCGCATCGGTGGTGTAGCCGGTCTTGATCCGCTTGGTCCTGGGCAGCCCGAGCTCGTCGAAGAGGATCGCCTGCAGTTGCTTGGGTGAGCCGAGGTTGAACTCCCGGCCGATCACCGCGTAGGCCGCATTCGCCGCGGCGCGGACACCGGCGGCGAACTCAGCTTGGAGCTGATGCAACGCGTCGAGGTCGACCGCGACTCCGACTGCCTCGACCCTGGCCAGCACGTCGGCCAGGGGCAGCTCCATCTCCCGAAGCAACGCGGTGGCACTACGCTCGTCGAGGGCACCGTCGAGCGCCTGCGCCAGGTCGGCGACCGCCCTGGCGCGCACGATCTCCGTGCTGGCCACCGCCTCGTCGGCTTGGTCCTCGCCTCCGTCGAGGGTGAGCTGCCCGTCGGCGTCGCTGTCGGAACGTAACTCCTGACGCAAGTAGCGCAGCGCCAGATCCGCCAGATCGAAGGAGCGCTGCCCGGGCAGCGCGAGATAGGCGGCGAGCGCCGTGTCGCTGGTGACTCCGGCCAAGTCCCACCCGCGGGCTCGTAACGCCAACAGCGGCCCCTTGACGTCGTGCACCGCCTTGCCGACCGTCGGGTCGGTCAGCCAGTCCACCAGCGCTTTCTCGTCGGAATCGGTCACCTGCTCCGCGTCGATGTAGGCTCCCGCGCCGCCCTCGACGGCCAACGCCACCCCGTGCACCGTGCCGGTGCCGCGACCCCAGGCGCCGCGCACTGACACCCCGAGCCGAGCGCCCGACCGTGCATGTTCATCGAGCCATTGCGTCACGTCGCCAGGCGTGAGCGCCCCCCCCTGGACGTCGAATCCGGACTCGGCCTCGGGCTCCGCGGCGCTCAGCGTTGCCCAGAGCCGATCCCGCAACACCCGGAACTGCAACGTGTCGAACAGCTTGTGCACTTCGTCGCGGTCCCACTGCGCCATGGTGAGCTCGCCGGGCTGGACGTGCAGCTGCACGTCCCGAACGAGCTCCGTGAGCTGGCGATTCTGCAGGACCGCGGCAAGATGCTCACGCAACGCGTCCCCGGTCTTACCGGGGATCTCGTCGACCCGGGCGACAAGTGCCGCGAGCGAGCCGTGCTCCCGGATCCACTTTGCCGCGGTCTTCTCCCCCACGCCGGGGATGCTCGGCAGGTTGTCGCTGGGATCGCCGCGCAGTGCCGCGAAATCGGGATACTGCGCCGGGGAGAGCCCGTAGCGCTCCTGAACCGCCTCGGGCGTCATCCGCGACATCTCCGACACACCGCGCTTGGGGTAGAGCACGGTCACGTGATCGGTGACGAGCTGAAAGCAGTCGCGATCACCAGAACAGATCAGCGTGTCGATCCCGAGCGACTCCGCCTGGGTGGCGAGTGTGGCAATGACGTCGTCGGCCTCGTAGCCCGCTGCCGTGACCACCGGGATCCGCAGCGCCTCCAACACCTCCTGGATCAGGCTCACCTGACCTTTGAAGTCGGTCGGCGTCTCGGTCCGATTGGCCTTGTACGCAGCGAACTGCTCGTTGCGGAACGACGTCCGCGACAGGTCGAACGCGACGGCAAGGTGCGACGGCTGCTCGTCACGAAGCACGTTGATCAGCATCGAGGTGAAGCCATACACGGCATTGGTGGGCTGGCCGGTGGTGGTGGAAAAGTTTTCTACCGGCAGGGCGAAGAATGCCCGATAGGCAATCGAATGACCGTCGAGGAGCAGCAGCCGGGAGATGCCCTGCGTGCGAGCTGAGCCTGCCCGGCCCGAGTCCGCACGGCCCGAGGCAGCAGTCACATCTCGCGACTCTAGTCTCGGAGGATGACAAGCAGTCGGCCAGCTGGGAGTGATCGGGTGGACGTGATGCAGGAGGTTCTCGCACGTCTCGACGGGCGGCCGGAGCAGCTCAACGAACGGCTGGGAATCGCGCTGACCGAGGTGACGCCAGGTAGGGTCGTCGGCACGATGCCGGTCAGCGGCAACCGTCAGCCCTACGGGTTGTTGCACGGCGGCGCCTCATGTGCGCTTGCGGAGGCGCTGGGGTCGATCGCCGCTGCGATTCACGCCGGGCCGGAGCGCACCGCAGTCGGAGTCGATATCAACGCCACCCATCACCGCGCCGCGCACAGCGGCCTGGTGACCGGCGTGTGCACATCACTGCACGAAGGGTCGACAGTTGCCAGCTACCAGATCGTGCTGACCGACGAGGAGGGCCGGCGGCTGTGCACTGCGCGGATCACCTGCGCCGTACGTCCGCGACAGCCCACCGGTTGACCGGCCGGGAAGTCGGACTCAGCTCCATCGAATCGCCCAGCAAGGTATAGCACGCGGCCCGTACGGATCGGCGCGGAGGAGGCGACCCCGATCATTCCGCGACCGTGAGTGATCCCTGGATGCGGGACCGGCACGAAGCTGCCCAAAGGGATAATCCGTCCTTGGCCGAGGTCACGACTCTCTAACGGGCGGCGACAATCTGCCGTCACGGATGCGCCTTGGCGTGCAGTTCGATAAGTTCCGAGCCACAAGCCCCATGCGCGGACCACTGATGGCCGCGATGTCCCGGAAAATCGCAAAAGGAGACATTTATGATCCGGCCCACACCCATCTGGCGGTCCATGGCGGTGCTCGCGGCCACCTGTCTTGTGGCAGCGGGCTGCGGCAGCGACACCGGCACCGGCACCGGCACCGGAGAGGGAGAGGGAAAGACGGTCACCATCTCCTCCGATCTTCCGCTGCAAGGCTCGTCCAAGGACGCCAGCACGGCGACGAACAACGCCATCAGGCTCTATCTCGAGCAGGTAGGCAACAAAGCAGGCGAGCACACGATCAAGTTCAAGGCATACGACGACTCGACCGCGGCCAAGGGCGCCTGGGACGACGCAACGTGTGCCAAGAACGCGCAAGACCATGTCGCGAACGCCGAGGAGGTGGCCGTCATGGGCACCTACAACTCCGGCTGCGCCAAGATCATCTTGCCGGTCCTCAACCAGGACCCGGAGGGCCCGATGCTGATGGTGTCGCACGCCAACACCAATCCCGGCCTGAGCAAGAAGTGGGAGCCAGGCGAGCCGGACAAGTACTACCCGACCGGCAAGCGCAATTACGCGCGGGTGATCACCACCGATGAATACCAGGGCACGGCCGACTCCACCTACATGGCCAAGGATCTCGGCAAGAAGCGGTGCTTCGTCCTCAACGACAACGATACCTACGGCAAGGGCGTCGCGCAGTCCTTCGTCGACAACGCTCCGAAGGTCGGCCTCACCATCCTGGGCAACCAGTCCTTTGACCGGAAGCAGCCCAACTACGACAGTCTGTTCCAGAGCATCAAGAGCAAGAATCCCGACTGCATCTTCATCGGCGGCATCTACGACAACAACGGCGGGCAGCTGGTCAAGGACAAGGTCAAGGTCCTCGGCGACAACTCGAGGGTCGTGCTCATGGGTCCGGACGGCTACAGCGGCTACCCGGATCTGCAGAAGGATCCGAATGCTGATGGCATGTACATCTCCTTCGCCGGACTCGACACGACGTCGCTGCGCAAGAACGGCGGTGCCGCCGCGAAGTTCCTCGATGCCTACAAGAAGAAGTACGGAGCCGACCCGGCAACCAGTTACGCGCTCTACGGAGTGGCGGCGGTCCAGGTGATCCTCGAGGCAATCGCCAAGTCCGACGGCACCCGCAAGTCGGTCACCGACGCCGTGTTCGGTGGCAGCGGCATCAGCATCCCGGCCGACAAGTCGGTCATCGGCAAGGAAATCGAGATCGACCCCAAGACGGGAGACACCAACAACATCGACATCAGCATCCTGCAGATGAAGGGCGGCAAGGAGACCTTCGTCAAGGCTCAGCCCGTCGGGTAAGTTCCAGGTCGCGGCCCGGGCGGGTCTCGCCACCTGCCTGGGCCGCACTCGGCTGTACCGGGCGTTCCCGCTGCACCCCAGGCGTTTGGCCGCCATCCAGGAGGTCCGCTCGATATGACAGCGACTGCCGTAGAGGCAGCCGCGGCCCGTCCCGGTCACGGCATCCAGGGCCTGCTCACGCGGGTGCTGGCCTTCGGCATCCTGGCCGCGCTGGCAGCCTGGCTGGTCGCCAACTTCGCCTCGGCGCCCGCGCAGTCCGCTGCCGCGCTGGTGAGCGGCATCAACAACGGAGCCCTGTACGCGCTCATCGCTCTCGGCTACACCTTGGTTTACGGGATCATCGAGCTAATCAACTTCGCTCATGGCGACCTGTTCATGCTAGGCAGCGTGTTCAGTGCCTTCTTCTTGGTGAACTGGCTGGGATTCGACCAGCCTGGCGCCGCGGCGGTCGGTGCGCTGGTGCTCACTCTCGTTCTGGCGATGGCCTTTTGCGCGGTGATCAACGTCGCGGCCGAACGAGTGGCCTACCGACGGCTCAGGCGGGCACCGAAGCTTGCCTCCCTGATCGCGGCAATCGGCCTGAGCTTCATCTTTCAGTGGATTGGCCTGCAGTGGAACGGGTCCGTGCCCCGGCAGTGGCCCAGCGTCGTCACCGGTAGCTTTTCGATCGGATCAGTGCGCATCGACCACACCACGATCCTGGTGCTCGCCATCACCGCACCTCTGCTGCTGATGCTGACCTATATCGTCCAGCACACACGCCAGGGCAAGGCCATGCGAGCGACCGCGCAGGACCAGGACGCGGCCAGACTCATGGGCATCGACGTGGACCGGACCATTGCCTTCACCTTCGCCCTCGGCGGTGGCATGGCAGGAGCCGCCGGTCTGCTCTACCTGCAAAGTGTCGGGACTACTCGGTACGACGCCGGTTTCCAGCTCGGTCTGATCGCCTTCACCGCCGCGGTCATGGGAGGCATTGGCAACCTCAACGGAGCGGTCCTGGGAGGGCTGCTCATCGGGATCATCCAGGGGCTCAACGACGGTGCCCCCTATGGACTGACCCAGCGCTGGTCGCAGACCGTCGTCTTCACGATCCTCATCCTGATCTTGGTGTTCCGGCCCTCCGGCCTGCTCGGCAAACCGACGACAGAGAAGGTGTGAGCGGTGTGACGACGGCCGCTTCCCCGACCGAGACGGGACCTGCAGGTTCGCCGGAGCGCCTGCCGCGGAGTAGCAACACGAGATGGGCGATGACCTTTGCGGCTGTCGCCGTTGCGGTCTTCGTCTTTTACCAATTCCTCTACCCCGAGCTCGACGTCGCCACGAAGACGATGTTCCGGCAATGGCTGCCGATCACGGCGGTCAACGAGGCGCTCGTCTTTGTCATCATGGCTCTCGGCCTCAACATCGTCGTCGGGTATGCCGGCCTGCTCGATCTGGGCTATGTCGCCTTCTGGGCCATCGGAGGTTACGTCGGCGGCTGGCTGATGAGCGATTTCTTGGGGATGTACCAGATCAAGTTTCACTTCGGCGGCACGGCCCCGCCGGAAGCCGGCGGCATCCACATCAACTTCTGGTTGGTGCTGCTCATCGCCGGGCTCGTCTGCGCCCTAGCGGGCGCTATCATCGGCGCGCCCACCCTGCGGCTCAAGAGTGACTACCTCGCGATCGTCACCTTGGGATTCGGAGAGATCATCCCGCAGATCTTTTACAACGGCGACAACGTCTTCGGTCGTAACGTCACCAACGGCCCCCAGGGCATCCTGCCGGTCGATGCCATCGGCACCGGCCCCGCTCAGGCGCTGCCAGGAGTGACCGAACAGCTGGGGCCCTTCGCGGCCCCCTTTCGCTTTCTGGTTTTCTGCGGGCTGGTGGCGCTGTGCATCTTCGTGTCGTTACGGATCCGTACCGGCCGGCTCGGCCGGGCGTGGCTGGCGATCCGCGAGGACGAGCTGGCGGCCAGCATGATGGGCGTGCCGCTCATGCGCAGCAAGCTCGCCGCCTATGCCGTGGGCGCTTTCTTCGGTGGCCTTGGTGGCGTTGCCTTCGCCACCCACGTCAATGGGGTGCTTGCCGACCGTTTTCAGTTCGCCATCTCGGTCATCATCCTCGCGATGGTGGTGCTCGGCGGCATGGGCAACGTGTGGGGAGTGATCATCGGGGCGCTCGCACTCGCCTGGATCAATTCCACTGGTCTGGAACGAGTGGGCGATGCGTTCAACGGTGCCTTCGGCACAGAGGTCGATTTCACGTCCAAGGCCTTCCTGGTGTTCGGCGCCATCCTCGTGTTGATGATGCTGTTCCGCAGAGAGGGACTCCTCCCCGAGGCGCGTACGCGTCAAGTCCTGCGCGAGCCCGAGCGCGGCCAGCTCGAATCCGTCGGTGTGGACATGGCCAGCGACGTACCCGACGGGAAGTCACCCCAGCGCAAGAAGGACTCATGACAGCACCAGCGACGCACCATGCCGAGGACTCGCCGCAAGCGGCAGCCCCCATCCTCGCCGCTCAGAGGATCACCATCCAATTCGGCGGACTCACCGCGGTCGACGATGTCACCTTCACGATCCCCCACGGCGGCGTGGTGAGTTTGATCGGCCCCAACGGCGCCGGAAAGACGACCTTCTTCAACGTGCTCACCGGGCTCTACAAGCCCACGTCGGGCAGCGTGCATCTCGGGGGCCGGGAGATCACAGCCGCGCCTCCGCACAAGATCGCCGGCTGGGGCATGGCCCGCACGTTTCAGAACATTCGGCTGTTCAACCTCATGACAGCCGAAGAGAACGTCATGGTTGCCATGCACTCCCACCTCAAGAGTGGCTTGCTCAGCACGGTGTTCGCTGCGCCCTGGCAGCGCAAGGAAGAGAAGGCCGCGCGGGAGTTCGCTCGCGAGTTGCTGGACTTCGTCGGCATCGGCAAGAGCGCGGATGACTACGCCCGAAACCTATCCTACGGCGACCAACGTCGGCTGGAGATCGCGAGAGCGCTGGCGCTGCGCCCGAAGGTGCTGCTGCTCGATGAGCCCACTGCTGGGATGAACCCGCAGGAGTCCACGCGCTTCGTTGAGTTCGTCCTGCGGATACGGACGGAGAAGGGCGCTTCGGTGCTGTTGATCGAGCATGACATGACTGTGGTCATGCGGTTGTCCGAGCGCATCACGGTTCTCGACCAGGGAGCCAAGATCGCCGAGGGCAGCCCGGCGGAGATCCGCAGCAACCCGCGCGTGATCGAGGCCTATCTCGGGAAGGCCGCCGCCGAGGAGACACAACTGTGACTCCTGAGGCCAGTGCCCGAGTGACCGGGCGGGAGGCCGGCGGTGAGCCGCTGCTCAGCGTGCGCGATCTCCACGTGTCTTACGGCAACATCGCCGCCGTGAAGGGCATCTCCTTCGAGGTGCATCCAGGGGAAATCGTCACGCTGATCGGCAGCAACGGCGCAGGAAAGTCCACGACCTTGCGGACCATCTCGGGCCTGATCAAGCCGCGCAAGGGCACGGTGACGCTCTTCGGTAGCGACATCAGCGGCTGTGCCGGACACGAAGTCGTCGCTAAAGGCATCTGTCACGCCCCGGAGGGGAGGCGCATCTTTCCGCGGATGAGCGTCGAGGAAAACCTTGACCTGGGGGCCTTCCTGCGAAAGGACAAGAACGGCATAACGAAAGACAAGGAGCGGGTGCTGGAGCTGTTCCCAAGGCTCAGGGAACGCCTCGGCCAAGCCGCTGGCACGATGTCCGGTGGCGAGCAGCAGATGCTGGCTGTGGCCCGAGCCATGATGGGTGGACCTACCCTGCTGATGCTCGACGAGCCGTCGATGGGATTGGCACCGATCCTGGTCGACCTCATCTTCGAGACCATTTCCACCATCCGTGCTCAAGGCACGGCAATCCTCCTGGTGGAACAGAACGCCCTTGCTGCCTTGCGAGTCGCCGACTACGCCTACGTGCTGGAGTCCGGCTCGCTGAAGCTGACTGGTCCGGCGTCACGGTTGGTCAACGACGACGAGGTGGCGCGGGCTTACCTCGGCGGATAGCGCCCCCCAGCATCCAGACGGCTCTGGGCAAGCGGCTCTCGCCGTGCCGCCGGTCAGTCGCCAGCTCTGGCCGGCGGCAGGGTGGTGCGATGGACGACCGCACTTGCGACGCCACGCATGGACGTGCGCCCATCCATGGCGGTGCGCTGGATGTACCGAAAGGCCTCGGGTTCGGTCATCCCGTGTTCGCTGGTCAGGACCCCCTTGGCGCGCTCTACCACCTTGCGAGTCTCGAGCCGGTCGGCCAGGTCCGCAACCTCCGCCTCTAGTGCCACTATCTCCGTGAATCTGGAGATCGCCATCTCAATGGCGGGGATGAGGTCGTGCTGGTGAAAGGGCTTCACGAGGTAAGCCATGGCTCCGGCCGCACGGGCGCGCTCAACCAGGTCACGTTGCCCGAAAGCGGTCAGAATCACCACCGGTGCAATCCTGGCACCGGTGATGCGTTCTGCCACCGCGATGCCGTCGAGCCCAGGCATCTTCACGTCGAGCATGACCAGATCGGGCCTGAGCTCTTCAGCTAGGCGGAGGGCCGTCTCGCCGTCACCCGCTTCGCCGACGACGACGCACCCCTCGTCCTCCAGCATCTCTCTGAGGTCGAGCCGGATCAGCGCCTCATCCTCGGCGATCAAGACCCGGTGGGTCGCTGCCTGGATCACGGAAACTCCTCGGTACGGCTTGCGACTGGCGAAGCCTACCGGGATACCCTCGGATCGCTGCCGCCCCCGTGCTGCAATCGGTTGACAGGGCCGCCTCAAAAGCGGCTGGTCGCAAGGCCATGTGGGTTCGAGTCCCACCGGGGGCACGTCACAGATCTGCGCATGGGGGGCCATCTGTTCCTGCAGGTGGCCGATGGTGTCTGCAGCGATTTCGGCGGTGAGGTGGGCGGGGATGTGACCTGCCGTCGGACCTACCGGGCAACGGACGGCCGCAGGATGCAAAACTCGTGGCCCTCCGGATCGCGCAGCACTTGCCACTCGCCGCCGTCATGGATGTCGTCCGCTCGGGTGGCGCCCAGCCGCAAGGCTGCCGCCACAGCGTCGTCATAGGACACCGCTCGCAGGTCAAGGTGCAGACGGTTCTTGACGGTCTTGACCTCTGGCACCCGCAGGAAGTCGATAGTCAGCGAGTTGGGCGCCAGCACCGTAGCATCGCCGTCGCTGTCCACCTGAGCAGTCCCGCCGAGCAGAGCGGCCCAGAAACGGGCGAGAGCACCTGGATCGACGCTATCCACGGCGAGCGTCACAGCATGCCAAGCGGGGGAGAAATCAGTGCCGTCTTGCGTCATCCCGACAATCTAGTCGTTGACCAACTCGATGCGGGGGTGTCACTGGCACAGACAGAGCCCGCGTGCCGGAACGGTCCGGAGCTCAGGTCACCGGCGGCGGATGACGGATGACGGATGGGCGTCTCGGCCAAATCCTTCGTCATGGCTGCCGTCCGAGTCGGTACGGACATTCGGGCGCGGAACGAGTTGCCCCGCCGTAGAGAGCTGCTTCGGTGGTGGAACGTCGATCCGTTCCACCACCGAAGATGCTGCCAACCTTGGCCTTCTTGCGCTGGCGGCTACTTCGCCAGGAAGATCGCGCGCGCCTTCCAGTTACGGCCGTCCTTGCCCGGACCGCTGACCACGGTCGCTCCGCTGAGGGTCGGAGCGCCGTTGTTCCACGGAGTGCTGAGCAGACTACCGTCGCTCAACCGGACAACGTAGAGCGTGTTGCCGGACACGAACATGCCACCGGCATCGGACCAGCCACTGCTAGCCACCGTTGTCTCGACGTTACCGATGATGCCGCTCTCCGGCGTGAATGCACGCGAATAAAGGCCCCCAGGCGAGAAGAGACCTGATGTCCGGGTGTAGTAGAGCCGACCGTTGGCGAACAGCATGCCCGTGACGCTGGAGATCACGCTGTAGAACGACGACGTATTGCCTGCGTAGGTCTGGCCCGATCCGGTAGCGACGTTGTCCCACTTAGGATCATGGTAAGGGTCGACCGCCGAAGCCAGTCCGAAGGCCGCTCCATCGTAGCTACGCTTGTAGAGTCTTCCGTCGCTCCAGCCGTAGAACAGGGTGCCGTCGACCATGAAGGCGCCACGAGCGCTGCTCCAGGTGTCGGTCCCCATCAGCGTCGAGTTGCCGCCCACGGTCGCCCCGTCGAAAGCACGGCGGACGATGTCGTTGGTGCCACCGGCAGCCGGGGTAGCCCACCCCGCCGAGAGCGGACCAGCGAGGTGGATGTTCGCCGGCAGCGCGGGGGTGGTCGACACGGGGACGACCTTGCCGCCCTCGAGCGGGAAGAAGCCGACCTTGCCACGGAAGTGCGTGTAGTTGCCGAAGTAGTTGGTGTCCATTCCTACCCACAGCCCGGCGCTGGACGCGTAGAGCGCACCCGCTCCGACTCCGCGGGGGTTGCGGCCGGGGTTCCACGAGAG
>Ga0136617_10004471_pt1 | contig 12510 bp, 10 predicted proteins | sample AntDrymUQ3222106_2_FD_129672 | JGI IMG/M metagenome (GOLD analysis project Ga0136617, IMG submission 129672) | Polar desert sand microbial communities from Dry Valleys, Antarctica - metaG UQ322 (21.06) | ecosystem: Environmental > Terrestrial > Soil > Desert | place: Antarctica: Dry Valley...
GGCCGCTCGCCGCGCCCTGTTTTCCTGCTCGCGACGCCCGGACCGCGCCCGCGTACCACCACCTGCGTGATTTCAGCGGCCGACCAGCCCGACAGGCACCCACGCGGTGGATTGAGGCTTAGGCTGACCGGCTCGATGTCAGCGCCCACACCCAGCGATCCGGCACGAGATCCCGAGGCGCCGGCGGCTCGATCCGAGACTACGGACGCCAAGACCAAGACCAAGACCAAGCATGCATCGCTGAAGTCCGCGTCCGGCGGACAGGGGGAGGTCGGGACGCCGCCAATCGCGCGGGACTGGCCGCGCTGACCCTCGGTGCGCTGAGCGTCGTCCTCGGCGACATTGGCACCAGCCCGCTCTACGCACTGCAGACGCTCTTTGAGTCGAACGATCACGCCGTCAAGCCTGACGAGGCAGGCGTGTACGGGATCATCTCGCTCGTCTTCTGGGCGATCACGATCATCGTGTCGGTCAAGTACGTGACGTTCATCATGCGCGCCGACAACCAGGGCGAGGGCGGGATCATGGCGCTGATCGCACGCGTTTTGGACCGGCCGGAGCAAGCGCCCTCTCCGCCCAAGCACTGAGCGAAACGCGGGGGTCGCTGTCGCAACAGCAGCGATCGCCATCCGCACGGATTCCCGTATGAGGTTCGTGTGTTGGACGTTCTGGACCTCCGCCGGTGCGCCCCGCGACAGCTGACCTCGCGGGGCGATATCGGAGCGATCAGAGGATCGCGACCGCGCTTCCGCTGACGCGGATGCCCGTGTTCGAGCCGGCCGGGATGTCGACGACCAGCACGCCGGGCCGGCCAAGCTCGGCGCCTTGGTGGACCGTGATCCGCGCGGGCGGCTCGATGAGCCCGAGCTCGCGCAGATAGCCGCCGAACGCGGCGGCGGCGGCTCCCGTCGCGGGGTCCTCGACGATGCCACCAGGAGGAAACGGGTTGCGAGCGCGAAAGACCGCCGGCTCGGCGCGGTACACGAGCTGCAACGTAGTCCAGTCGCGCCGGGTCATGAGCGCGAGCAGCCGATCGAAGTCGTAGGCGAGGATCGCGAGGCGCTCCGGCGTCGCGGCGGCCAGCACGAGATGCTGCGCGCCGGCATACGCGACGCGCGACGGCAAGGCCGGGTCGAGATCGGCGGCGGACCATTGCAGCGCGGCAAGCGCTTCGGCGAGGTCGTCCTCGCCGACAGCCGTCGTGTGCGGAGCGACGCTCGTCAGCGTCGCGACCAGGCCGGGCTCGCTGTCGCGGACCTCGACCTCGACCAGCCCCGCAGCGGTCGTGAGTCGCAAGCGCTCAAGACCGTGACGCTGCGCGTGCGCGACCGCCGCCGCGATGGTCGCGTGTCCGCAGAACGCGACCTCGTCCTCTGGGCTGAAGTAGCGCACCACGAGGTTGCCGTCGCCGTCGTCCGCGGTGACGAAGGCCGTCTCTGAGTACCCGACCTCGGCAGCCGTCGCCAGCATCTCTGCCGCGTGGAGGCTGCCGGCATCGAAGACGACGCCGGCGGGATTTCCGGCGGTGGGATCTTCGGTGAAAGCAGCGTAGCGCAGCACCTCGGGCACGGCCGTCACGTTATTCGCAATCGGGCCGAAGGATGAGCGGGTTGTCGAGGGCGGCATCCCCGCGCCGCCGGTTTCGCCGATGATCGTGCCGGCGATTCGCGCGCCGCAGCCTTTGAGCTCGAGCAGCTGCGGCGCGTAGCTCACCCCGGAGCGCGTACGCCTGCGCGACCTCGGACGCGGGCCCAGGCTACGCGGCGTGCCTCGCGCTGCTTACAGACGGCGACCCGCAGGTCACGGAGGTGCGTGCCTGCGTGCAAGATCCGGCCGCTCAGGTCGCGGCGGACGATCAGGCCGCGCGTGGCCTTGTCGGCGATCAGGCGCTGTGAGCTCGTCGTCTATCCCGCGAGCTCGACCTTCATGTGCCCGGCCGCGCGCCGTCGAGGACCGACAGCGTCGCGCCCGGCACGAGGCGCTCGTCGTAGTACCAGTGCAGCAGGCCGCCGTCGTGCTCGACGAGGCGCACGACCTCACAGCCGTCGCCCGCCTGCAGGTCCGACAGCGCCATGAGCTGAGCGTTCTCCGCGCGCTCAGCATCGGGCGAGATCGGCCAGCCGCGCGGACAACGGTGAAAGCCGAGCCGCTCGTTCATTCGCTCGATCATGTCGGGCGTGAAGGAGTCGCCAAGCGCGTCTGCGTGCTCGTGCGCCCCGGCCGGGCCGTAGCCGAGGAAGTCCGTCAGGAAGCGCTCGATGATGCGGTGGCTGCGCACGACCTCCTCGGCGCGCTCGATGCCCTTCTTGGTGAAGACGAGCTCGCAGCCGCCGTCGCGCTTGAGCAGGCCCGCGTTGCCCATGCGCTTGTGCATCTCGCCGACCGCGGCCCGCGACACGCCCAGCATGTCGGCCACGCGGGCGGCGTTGGCGGGCGAACCCGCGGCCGGCCGGTACTCGCGATCGGCGACACGAGGAGGTAGATGGCCTCGAGGTAGTCCTCGATCGAACGTCCCTGTGCGTGCGCGACTCGCCGGATCATAGATCGGGGGCGCGGAGGCGATGGCGGGCGGCAGGCTCGGCGCGGCGGGGCGCGTGCTCAGGCGGTGACGGAGTCCTGGTCTGGCGCGAGCCGGAAGACGGCGATCTCGAAGAGCGGCCCGAGATGCACCTCCCCGGAGAAGGCGAGCACGCGGCGGCCGGTGGCGCGCTCGATTATGGACACGAACAGCGGACCGACGACGTACTGAAAGGCGGTGCGATTGGCGCGGATGCAGTCGCCGCGGCTGCGCTCGAGCAGATCGCGCTCGCCCTCGGTCAGCTGGATGTCGTCGGTGACCACGACGAGGTCGTCGATGTAGGTCGCGCGGAACATGCCGGTCGTGCCGTAGCCCGGCTCGTGCATCATCGCCAGATCGCCGCAGATGTCGTTCGCCGCGCGCGCGCGGCTACGCGTAGACGATGGTGCGGGCATCGCTTGAGTTGATATCGGTTGGCGCAGACCGGCGCAGTGGGCCGCCTGGGACTCGAACCCAGAACCTAGGGATTAACCTGCCGCACCGGCTCTCACCGGCCGCCGTGGCGTTGCGGTCTGGACCATCTCTTCACCCTCGCCTGTTCGCGTTAGGGTGGGCAGCGTATGGCCTCTGAGGGCTCTCCCTTGCGGGGTTGCCTGCTGATTGCCCAATCCTGAGGATTGTCACCGCGATGGGTACCTCAGGCTCTCAGGGGATCCCAGCAAACAGCTGCCGACAAACCAGCGGTTTCCCGACTGGCGCTCCGTCTTGAAGTCCCTTGCTCTACCGATTGAGCTAACGGCCCGCACGCCCAGAGCTTAGTCAGTACCCCCAGGGGGAATCGAACCCCCGCTACCAGCGTGAAAGGCTGGCGTGCTAACCGCTACACCATGGGGGCGGGGCGGTCTCGCAGCGGAGTCTAGGACGCGCGGCTGGCGCGCCGGCGGCCGATCCGCTCCAGGCGTGCCTGCAGCAGGTCGATCGACCGCTCGAGCTGCTCGAGCGTCGCCTCGCGCACGCCCGTCGCGCCGATCGATCGGTTCAGCCAGGAGTTGATGTCGCGATGCGAGCGACCCTCGAAGCCGGCCAGCGTGACGACGAGGCCCTGGCGCTTGTCGCGCAGGCGCCGGCGGCGCTGGAAGACGGGCTCCTCGGCGGTACCGGGGGCGGGCGCGGGCGGGGCGGGTGCCGCGGCTGTCGTGACCTTCACGGCGGGCGGGGGCGGCCCGCCGCCGAACAGCGCAAGCTGCGGCGCGACGTCGGCGTTCAGCGGGACGAACGCCTCGGTTTCTGTCGGCCCGCTGCGCCGGCGCTCGCCCGCGTCGAACTCCGGCGGCTCCTCGGCCGGGGCGCGGAGGACGTGGCAGAGCTCCTCCTCGACCTCGGCGGCGTGCATCCGCAGCAGCCCGTCCGCCGGGAGGAAGAGGTAGCTGTGCTCCAGCGGCCGGCCGGTGAGCGTGCGCACGAAGCGCCCGGTGATCTGGCGGAAGACGAGCGGCGTCTTGGCCGCGGTCGCGTAGACGCCGACGCGCAGGCGCGGGATGTCGACGCCCTCGGAGACCATGTTCACCGCGACGATCCAGCGCTCGCGGCCGACGCCGAACGCGCGCAGCTTGGCGGCCGCCTGCGCGTCGGAGTGCACGACCACGGTGGGCGAGCGACCGGTGATCTCCTTGACCAGCGCGGCGACCCGGCGCGCGTGCCCGCCGTCGGCGGTGACGACGAGGCCGCCCGCCTCGCGGTGCCCGTTGGCGCGCACCTCGCCGAGGCGCTCGTCGGCGGCGCGCAGGATGCGCGGCAGCCCGTCGCCGAGCTCAGTCGAGATCGCCGTGCGGTAGCGCCGGCTCGCCTCGCGGCGGCTCAGGGCGGCGTCAGCGAACGAGGACTCGATGACGTCGTCGCCGGAGCGCCAGGACAGCGTCCCGTCGTAGGGCACGAAGACGACCGGCCGGCAGATGCCGTCGCGCACCGCGTCGGCGTAGGAGTAGCTGACGTCGGGCACCGCCATGCCATCGTCGTAGCGCACGCCGGCGATCGCGCTGCCGTCCGAGCGAAACGGCGTGCCCGACAGCAGCAGCCAGCGCTTCGTCGCCGCGAACGCGCGCGCGAAGCCCTCGCCCCAGGCCAGCTCCTCGCCGAGGTGATGCGCCTCGTCGGCGATGATCAGCGTGCGCTCGCCGCACTGCGACGCCCAGCGCCCAGCGGACTGCGCGGCGCGCGCGTACGTCACGGCGACACCGTCGAAGTCGCGCGGTGGGACGAGCTGCTCGGCGTCGGGCGCGAGCTGGATGCCGATCCGTCCCGCGGCCTCGGCCCACTGGCGCGTCAGCGGCGCCGTCGGGCAGACGACGTGCACGCGTGTGATCGTCCCGGCGTCGAGCAGACGGCGGGCGAAGACGAGGCTCGGGATCGTCTTGCTGGCGCCGGGCGCGGCCGAGAGCAGGAACGAGCCCTGATCCCAGGCCGCCATACGCTGCAGCGCGCGCTCCTGCCAGGCTCGAAGGGTGATCAAGAGATGACGGTTGCGACGAGCACGAGCGGCGCAGTGTGCGCGACGGACCGGACGGATCCCGGGGACCTGAGCAAACGCCGGCGACTACGACCCGACGTACGCCATCGCCTCGATCTCGACGAGCATCCGCGGGTCGATCAGCGCGGCGACCTGCACCATCGCGGCGACCGGCGGATGGGCGCCGAAGCGCTCGCCGTGCACGCGCCCGATCTCGTCGGCGCGGGTGATGTCGGTGACGTACATCCGCGTCAGCACGACCTGCTCGAGGCTGGCGCCGGCCTCCTCCAATGCGGTCGCGATCCTGTCCAGCGCGAACGCCGTCTGCGCGCCGGCGTCGCCGACGCCGCGCACGACGCCGTCCTCGTCGATCGCGGTCGTGCCCGCGACGAGCAGCATCTCGCCGGCACGCACGGCGCGCGAGTAGCCGAAGCCGCGTTCCCACTGGCCGCCTGAGGCGAAGCGCTCGATGCCCGTCACGGTTGCCTAGTGGCGGAAGTGCCGGCGGCTCGTGAAGACCATCGCGATGCCCGCCTCGTCGGCGGCCTCGACGACCTCCGGGTCGCGGCGCGACCCACCGGGCTGGATGATCGCCGTCACACCGGCACCGATCGCGATCTCGGGGCCGTCGGAGAAGGGAAAGAACGCGTCCGAGGCCAGCACGGCGCCCGTCAGGGACTCCAGGCGCGACTTGTCGATCGCCAGGCGCACGGAGTCGACGCGGCTCATCTGGCCCGCGCCGATGCCCGCCGTCGTCTCGTCTCTGCCGAGCACGATCGCGTTGGAGCGCACGTGCTTGCAGACCTTCCAGGCGAACATCAGGTCGCGCCACTCGTCGTCGGTCGGCTGGCGCTCGGTGACGATCTCCATCTCGGTACGGTCGCCGAACTCGAGGTCGCGGTCCTGGATCAGCAGGCCGCCCATGACCTGCTTGATCTCGGGTTCGGCGTTCAGCGGCTCGCGGCGCTCGTTGTCCTCGAGGATGCGGATCGACGGCTTCTGCGTGAGCACGTCGAGCGCACCGTCCTCGTAGCCCGGCGCGAAGAGCACCTCGACGAACTGCTCCGACAGCCGCTGCGCGGTCGCGACGTCGATCGGCTGGTTGAAGGCGATCACGCCGCCGAAGGCGCTCAGCGGGTCGGTCGCGAAGGCGCGCTCGTAGGCCTCGATCGCGCTCGTGCCGACGGCGACGCCGCAGGGGTTGTTGTGCTTGACGATCACGCAGGCCGGCTGCGTGAAGTCGCGGGCGAGGTTGCGCGCGGCGTCCAGGTCGAGCAGGTTGTTGAACGACAGCTGCTTGCCGTGGTGCTGCTGGACCATCGACAGCACGTGCATCCGCGCGCCGATCTCGTGGTAGTACGCCGCGCGCTGGTGCGGGTTCTCGCCGTAGGGCAGGTCGGAGACCTTCTCGTACGCGCGCACGTGCAGCGCCGGGAAGTCCTCGGACTTCTCGGCGAACCAGCGCGCGACCGCGGTGTCGTACCGCGCGGTGTAGGCGAACGCCTCCGCAGCGAGCGACTCTCGCGTCGACATCGACAGCCGCCCGTCGGCGCTGCCCAGCTCGTCGAGCACGGCGTCGTAGGACTCCGGGCTCGTGATGACGGCCGCGAAGGCGTGGTTCTTCGCCGCCGCGCGGATCATCGTCGGGCCGCCGATGTCGATGTTCTCGATGATCTCCGCGCGTGGCAGGCGGCGTGCGACGCTGCGCTCGAACGGATAGAGGTTCACGCAGACGAGGTCGACGTACTCGATGTCGTACTCCGCCGCGGCGTCGACGTGGGCCTGGTCGTCGCGGACAGCGAGCAGGCCGGCGTACAGGCGCGGGTGCAGCGTCTTGACGCGCCCGTCCATGATCTCGGGAAAGCCGGTGAAGCTCTCGATCGAGCGCACCGACAGGCCGGCGGATTCGAGCTCGGTCGCCGTGCCGCCGGTCGAGACGAGCTCGACGCCGAGCTCCGACAGGCCGCCCGCGAACTCGACGACGCCGCGCTTGTCGGAGACCGACAGCAGCGCGCGGCGGATCCGCACGGCGGCCGGAGCGATCAGCGTTTCACCGTCTGGGTTGTCGGAAGCGGTGGAGATGGCCGCGAGGATATCGGCCGCGGCGGGCTGCACGACGTTCTGGCGGTTCTCGAGCCTGACGCGTCGCCGTGCGGTTAGCCTCGCCGGATCCGCCAGGTGTTCGTCAATCCGTCTCGGCCGGTCATGCGTGTCGCCGCCGGCCTGTCCGCAGCCTCGCGGTGCGATCCAACGTCCCGGGGATCGGTGGGTGCACCGAGTGGGTCTACGAGGTGGCGGACCACATCGAGAGCGCGCGGCAGACGCACGGGAACCGGCCCAAGGATCTCACCGGCCGCCGGTGAGGGCGCGTCGGGCGGCGGGCTCAGACGCGGCGCAGGAGCACGGCCTGCAGGACGACGCCGAGCACGGCCAGCGCAGCGGCAACGGCGAAGCCGATGCGGTGGCCGGCGGTGGCGCCGGCCGTGCCTGCGGCGAGCACGAGACCGGCGACGCCGAGCGCCGTTCCCACCTGTGCGGCGGTGTTCAGCAGCCCGGCGGCGGTCGCGCGATCGGCGTCAGCCACCGCTGAGGTGCCCAGCGCCGTCGCGCTGACCGACGCCGCGCCGAGCCCGAGGCCGGCGAGGACGCCCCAGACGACGACGCTCACGCCGCCGTCCGCCGCGGTCAGGCTCGTCGCCGCCGCGGCGCAGCCCGCAGCGATCAGTGCGATGCCGGCGCCGATCAGCGCCGCCGGGGAGGCGGGGAGACGGGGCGCCACGGTCGCGCCGGCGACGACGGCCAGGCTGAACGGAAGCAGCAGCAGCCCGGCGCGCGTCGGCGTCAGCTCGAGGACGTCCTGCAGGTGCAGCGTCGCGAGCACCCCGGCGCCGCTGGTCGTCGCGGTCAGCAGACCCGCAGCGATCAGCGCGGCGATCAGCGGCCGCGTGCGGATCAGCGCCGGCGGCACCAGCGGGTGGGTGGCCATCCGCTCGCGGACGGCGAGCGCGGTCAGCAGCAGCGCGGCGCCGGCCAGCGCCGCCAGCGTCGCGGGCGCCAGCGGCCCTGACTGCTCGGCCTGCGCGAGCGCGAGCACGAGCAGGCCGAGCCCGCCGGTCGCGGCCGCGGCCCCGGGTACGTCGAGCCCGCGCGGCCGTGGGGCTGCGCGGCTCTCCTCGAGCAGCCGCGGAGTGAGCGCGAGCGCCGCGACGCCCACGGGGACGTTGATGAGAAAGATCCAGCGCCAGCCGAGCGCGCCGGCGATGACGCCGCCCAGCACGAGCCCCGCCGCGCCGCCGAGGGCGGCGACGCCCGTCCAGGCGGCGATGGCGCGCTGCCGGTCGCGCCCCGCTGGGAAGGCGGCGACGATCATCGCCAGGGCAGCCGGCGCCGTCAACGCGGCGCCCAGCCCCTGCGCACCCCGCGCGAGCACGAGCAACTCGCTCGTCGGTGCCAGCCCGCAGGCGAGCGACGTCGCGGTGAACAACCCGAGCCCGGACGCGAAGATCCGCCTGCGACCGAACGCGTCGGCGAGCCGGCCACCGACCAGCAGGCAGCCGGCGAACCCGAGCACGTAGGCGGTGACGACCCACTGCAGCGTGCCGCCGCTCAGGCCGAGGTCGCGACCGTTCAGCGGCAGCGCGACGAGGACCGCGTTGATGTCGAGCACGTCGATGAATTGCGCCGCGCACAGCAGGACGAGCAGCGGAAGCCGGGAGCGCATGGTTCTATATCGTTACAGACACGATGATGCTACGCATGACCCAAGAGCGGCGGATCACGCTGAAGCGCATTGCCGACGAGGTCGGCGTCTCGCCGATGACGGTGTCCAACGCCTTCAACCGCCCCGACCAGCTCTCGCCCGCCCTGCGCGAGCGGATCCTCGAGCGCGCCCGCGAGCTCGGCTATCCGGGGCCCGACCCGCTCGCGCGCGGACTGCGTCGCGGCCGCGCGGGAGCGATCGGCCTGATCAGCGACACGAACCTCTCCTACGCCTTCGAGGACCCCGCGGCGTCGGCGGTCGTCGCGGGCGTTTGCGCGGCCGCCGAGGAGGAGTCGCTGGGGCTGCTGCTGGTGCCCGCCGGCGGGTCCCCGCCGCTGTCGAGCGCGCTGGTCGACGGCATCGTCGTGTACTCCGTCGCGCAGGGCGATCCGCTGCTGACGCTCGCGGTCGCGCGCCGGCTGCCGGCCGTCGTCATCGACCAGCCGAGCGGGACCGGCCTGCCGAGCGTCGGCATCGCCGACGAGGACGCCGCGGCGGCGGCCGCACGCCATCTCACCACGCTGGGGCATCGCCGCTTCGCCGTGGTGTCGTTCGCGCTGGGCCCCGGCGGGCGCACGGGTCCCGCCGACCTCGCGCGCCGGCGCGACGCGCAGTACGCCGTGTCGCGCGCGCGCCTGTCTGGGTACGCCGCCGCGCTGGCGGAGGCCGGCCTCGAGTGGGCGGACGTCCCGGTGCACGAATGCGGGGGCAGCGTCCGCGCCGCCGGTCGTACCGCCGCGCAGCGACTGCTCGCCGCGGACCCGCGCCCGACCGCGATCCTGGCGGCGAGCGACGTGCTCGCCCTCGGCGTGCTCGAAGCGGCCGCAACAGCAGGCATCGCTGTCCCCGGCGACCTCTCCGTCGTGGGGTTCGATGACGTGCCGGCCGCCGCCGACGCGCGGCTGACGACGATCCGCCAGGACCACCACGCCAAGGGCCGCCTCGCCGGCGAGCTGCTGCTCGCCGCGCTGCGCGGTCAGCGGGTGGCGGCGCCCGCGCTGCTACCGCATGAGCTGGTCGTTCGCGGCAGCACCGCGCCGCCGCCGACAGGTTGACGCTGCGCCTCGGCGTCAGCCGTGCGTCTGCACCACCACTCGTCGCGGGTTGTCCGGATCGCGCGACAGGGCGCCGCGGGCGATCAGCCGCACCGCCTCGGGCAGCAGCGCGTGCTCGAGCGGGCGCAGCTGCGCGTGAACCACATCGGGGTCAGCGGCGTTCACGAGCTCCACCGCACGCTGCAGGATCACGGGCCCGGTGTCCACCCCGCCGTCGTCCTCGACGAAGTGCACCGTGACGCCGAAGACCTTCACGCCGTAGTCGATCGCCTGCTCGATCGCGCGCACGCCGGGAAAGGCCGGCAGCAACGAGGGGTGGATGTTCAGCACCGCGCCGGGAAAGCGCCGCAGGAAGGGGCTGGTCAGCAGCGCCATGTAGCCGGCCAGCACGACAAGCTCGACATCGCGCTCGAGCAGCCACGCGGCGATTGCCGCGTCGCGCGCGTCGCGGTCGGCGTGGTCGGCGAGCGGGAAGACGGCGGTCTCGATGCCGGCGTTGCGCGCGCGCTCCAGCGCGACGGCGCCCCGCTTGTCGGCGGCGACGCCCACGACCACCGCCTCCGCGCCGTGCACGCTGTCCAGCAGCGCCTGCAGGTTCGTCCCCGCCCCCGAGGCGAGCACGCCGACGCGCAGGGGCTCGGCGCCGGCGTCGGCCACGGGCTCAGACCGCCTCGAGCTTGGGATACATCCCGCCGGTCGAGCGCAGGCGCCCGCCCTGGAGCAGTTCGTCAACGCGCGCGAGGACCTGCTTGGCGGTGAGGTGATCGAACGTGCCGTAGGCGGGCAGCCCGTCGTGTCCGCTCTTCACCAGCGCCTGCGAGCGCCCCCCGCGCAGGATCTCGACGGTGCGCGTGCGGCCGACCTGCGGCTGCGCGGTCTCGACGACCTCGAGGATGGCGGCGTCCAGATCGCCGGGAGCGACCGCCGCCGAGCCGTTGGAGCCGGCCCGCCGGTTGGCGGCCGCCCGCGCGCGGCTTGCGTGGGCCGGCGCCGGCGGGACCCACGCCGCGTCGCAGACGTCACAGCACGGCACGCCGGGCTGCGGCGCGGGCGGGCTCGGGTCGCCGAAGTGGCGCAGGATCGTCGCGCGCCGGCAGGCGTGGCCCTCGACGAAGGCCCAGACCGAGCGGTACTGGCGCCAGCGCGCGCGCTGGCCCTCACCGGCCGAGGTGCGGCAGGCGGCGCGGGCGCGGCCGTCGAACGCCGATTCGATGCGCCCGCGCAGGCGGTCGGGCGACGACGGCGCTGGCCGCACCACGCCCGCCCGCGCCAGGTGACCGATGACCGCGCGCACCTGGTCGTCGCTCTGGCCGCGGCCGTCGAGCACCGCTGCCAGCTCGTCGGTGCCGAGGTCGTAGCGGCCCTCCTGGGAGCGCATCTGCAGGCGCCGCGCGACGGTCGAGATCGCCTCGTCGGTGACCTCGCTGCGTTGGATGAAGAACACGTGCAGCCCCTTGTCGCGCCCCTCGGCGAAGAGCAGCGCGCGGGCCGGCCTGCCGTCGCGGCCCGCACGACCGGCCTCCTGGTAGTAGGCCTCGATCGAGCCCGGGACGGACTCGTGGCAGACCGTGCGCACATCGGCCTTGTCGATCCCCATGCCAAAGGCGTTCGTCGCGACGACGACGTCGAGGCGTCCGTCCATGAAGCGCCGCTGCACCTCGGCGCGCTGCTCGCGCCCCAGGCCGGCGTGGTAGACGCCGACCTGGCCGTCGAGGTTGCCCGACAGCGTCGTCGCGAGCTTCTCGGTGCCCGCGCGCGTGCCCGCATAGACGATCGCGGGCGTCGCGTCGGGCAGCGCAAGCGCGGCGGCGATGTGGCGGTGCTTGGCCTGCGTCGACGCGCACGGCAGGACCGCGAAGGAGAGGTTCGGGCGGTCGAAGCCGGTCGCCACGCGCACCGGGTCGCGCAGGCCCAGGCGCTGGACGATGTCGGTTGCCACCTGCGGCGTGGCGGTCGCCGTCGAGGCGATGATCGCCTCGGCCTGCAGCCAGCGCGCGGCATCCGCGAGGCGAAAGTAGTCCGGCCGGAAGTCGTGGCCCCACTGCGAGACGCAGTGCGCCTCGTCGACGACGAACAGCCCGATCTTCGTGTCACGGATCGCCTGCAGAAACGGCGCCGAGGAGAAGCGCTCGGGCGCGACGTAGAGCATGCGCAGGTCGCCCGAGACCGCGCGCTCCAGCGCCTCTCGATTGGTGGCGGCGTCCTGCTGGGCGTTGACGAGCGCGACCTTGCCGGGAGCGACCTGCGCGAGCGCGTCGACCTGGTCCTGCATGAGCGAGACGAGCGGCGAGACGACGAGTGTCAGGTCGTCGCGCACGAGCGCGGGCAGCTGGTAGCACAGCGACTTGCCGGCACCGGTCGGCATGACGACGAGCAGGTCGCGCGCGGGCGGGCCGATCGCCGCGCGCACGGCGTCCTCCTGTCCGGGGCGAAAGGCGTCGAAGCCGAAGGTCTCGCGCAGGGCGACGGACGGATTGGACGGAGTGGACGGACTGGACGGACTGGACCGATTGGTGGGACTGGAGGGACTGAACGGAGTGGTCGGATCCATGGCGACGATCGACCATAGCGGGCGCTCCGGCGAGCACCCGCGCGTGCGCACAGCCGGCACGCAGATAGCGCGATCTTGTCTGGTGTCCCGGCCCCGGTTCACCGGACACTTCTGTGGTGA
>Ga0136617_10004472_pt1 | contig 12509 bp, 12 predicted proteins | sample AntDrymUQ3222106_2_FD_129672 | JGI IMG/M metagenome (GOLD analysis project Ga0136617, IMG submission 129672) | Polar desert sand microbial communities from Dry Valleys, Antarctica - metaG UQ322 (21.06) | ecosystem: Environmental > Terrestrial > Soil > Desert | place: Antarctica: Dry Valley...
CAAGCCTTTGATCGGAAAAGCGTCGATGTCAAAGTCGGCCATGGTGCGGATCAGAACTTCTTCGAGATCGCGAACGTAACGATGCACATCTTCGCGCTCGGGGCTGAGGTTAATAATTGGGTAGCCCACAATCTGACCCAGCCCGTGGTAGGTAACCTTCCCGCCCCGATTGGTTTCAAACACTGTAACGCCGCGGGCCGTCAGAGATTCCGGCGACATCAGGATCCCGGCGTTATCCGCGCGCCTGCCGATTGTCAGTGTGTGAGGATGTTCGAGCAATAACAAGGTGTCGGGTTGTTTGCCTGTCTGCACCGCGCGTTCTGTTTCTTTCTGCAGCGCTAAGGCAGCTTCGTAATCCACGCGGCCCCAGCGCTGAACCAGTAATTTTCTTTCTTTCATAGACTGCCGCGTCATTCTAACGTGGTTCAATTCAAAGACGAAGTTCGCAAGCAAACATGGTGGTTAAAAAATCGACCAGCCCGGGAAGCGTGGCGACAGAATAGAGCCTGTGGTGAGCGAAGCGGAACCCCAGGGAGGGGGCATCGGAGAAATCGCAGAGCCTGCTGCAACGGGCGACGGAGTTTGGGGTCGGCGCCGCCACCCCCAGTGGGGGCTGGCGAATTATTACGTTTGCTCCGCAGGCTGGTTGAGAACCCCGCCTAGAGACTTGACTAACCAGCAACGCGGAGAATAGCTTTGTTTCAAGAACACAGATACGCAGCGCCTGGGCCAGGAGAAACTATTTTGAAACCCATAATAGCTCTGTTGATTGCCACCACCATCCTCTCTCCCGCAACCGCGTTCTCCCAGACAAGAAAACGAACTGCCAGACCAACAACTCGCGTCACCAGGACTACCAAACCTTCGAATGCTCAGCAGGCGGGCGCAACTCGAGTCGCGGACCAGATCAAGAGCCTGAGTCGCTTTCTCTACCTGTTGGGTGGAGTTGCCAAGGGAATCGAAGCCGTCGACGATGCCGCCCGGCGCAACGAAGCCTCTCCCGCCGTCTTGGAGCAAGCAAAGAGAAACAAGGATACGGTAAGAATGAGTATTCAAAGCATCCGCGAGGGTTTGGACGCCTTGGAGATCCACTTCCGCACCACCCCTGAACTGCAACGCTATTACATCAAACTCGCAGGAGTGGCGTCAGGCGCCGCAACTGCTGAGGAGCAAGCAGCAACGAATCAATTCGATCGCGCTGGGCGAAGCTTGCTCGACGTCGTGAATCGCCTCACTAATGTGCTGCTGGAAATGCGTTAGGAATTTCGGATTGCGGATTGCGGATTTCGAAATTGGGGAAAGGGACATCCGCAGGTGAGACTTTACCTGGCACGACTACCACTTGTTGATCACTTTAAGGAATTGGCCGCGGATCTGCGCGGATCAGAACTCAACACAAGTTAGGTCTGTTAATCAGTTCCTCGTCAGATCCGCCTTATCTGCGTAAAATCCGCGGCCAAGTTTGCGGCCTCGCTATTTCTGTTTTGGATAATAACCTTGCCTGGCGCGGACACGGATCTCCGGGTGAGTGGTCACTGCGACTTTAATGCTGCGAAACTGTCCAGCAGGCGTTTGAGAGTTTGAGTAGTACTGCAACAGATACTGGCCGCGCAGTTCGGCCGCGACCTCACTGAAGACTCGTTCAAGATCCATCTCAGAATCAGGTATAAAGGCAGTACCGCCGGTTGACTCGGCAATCAAGCGCATCGCGTTTTGTGAGCGCGTGCTGATCAAATTGAGGTGGACAGACTTGCCTCCGGGATTAATAGAGTAAAAAGCCGCATCAGCCTGCTGCACGGCCTTCTGCACGTCGAGTACGGCCCGTTCGCGCCGCGTATCGAGGCTTCTTTTTGCCGCAGCGGGAGTGACATCCCCGCGTTGGCTGGCGCGCACTTCAGCGATGGTCATCTCTCTAACCAAATTGCTGAAATTGTCGTCACCATCCGAGATGACCACAATCACGCGGCGATGCCGTTCGGCTGAATGTTCGATCAGGTATTTTGCTGCGACCGAGACAGTGTCATAAAAAGCTGTAGGTACTGGAGAGGTCGCCGCGGGAACCGTCTGCAACTTCGCAGCGGCAACTTCCGCGGACGCGAAAGGCGAGACCAGGAGCGGTTGCGCACCAATCGTAAAAACTGCAGCCCTGTCCGAAGGCTTCATTACTTGTCTCAAGAAGCTCGCGGCCGCCTTCTGTTGAAATGCGAAGAAACCCTTTTGGCTTACACTGCTGGAAATATCAAACAGCAGAACGATGTCCAGAGGCACCTGATCGGGATTGCCTAACTCGGTAATCTGCTGCTCGCGCCCTTGTTCTTCAAGCCGAAAATCGGTAATCGGCAACCCGAGTACTGCTTGCCCTTTCGCATCAACGACAGAAACCGGAACCATTACGAGGTTGGAAGTAACGCGAATGACCTCAAAGTCTTCATCCTTTGGTGCCGGCGGAGGTGTAGGCGTGGGGGTTGGCTTGGGCTTCGGCGGCGGCGGCGGTGGCGGCAGATCCTGTAGCGTTTGCCCATTCGCTAAACTGGCGCTGAAAAAAAGAGCCAGCACTGCCACAAGCAGTACTGGCCCGAAATGTTTTCCCCAACTTCCGTGAATCTTCATCAAGCCATTGTCTCATGTCGCCGTTGCTGGCCTGGCATGTTCCTCAATACTCTTTGGCGGCATGAGCCATGGCTACTAAGACCCCGGACCGGAGATGAAAGTTGCATCCCCTTTCCACTCTTATTAATTACCGGAACTCCGGGTCATTGTGGGCGCCGACTGAATCAGGCCCTTGTTAACAAGCAGCTTCACTTCCACGCGGCGATTCTGGGCGCGGCCGTCGCGAGAAGTATTTTCACCGACCGGATTCGTTTCTCCATACCCATAAGGAGTCACGATCCGGCGCAGCGGAATGCTGTGGTTCTCGACCAGGTAGCGAATCACAGTATCCGCGCGGCGCTGGCTCAAAGCGCGATTGCGGGCAACGCTGCCGGTTGCATCCGTAAACCCTGAAACCTCAATCACGTAGCCCTTGGAGTTTAGGGCTTTGGTGGCGACCTCATCAAGCTTAGTCTTCGAATCCTTCGAGAGAAGGCTACTGCCGGTCTTGAAATTGACTGCGAGAACGGTCTGCGGCTCGTAGTCATCAAGCGCTGAGATGCGATCGTTGGTTGCGTTCACGCCGGCAACTGCCGAATCAGCTGTTGCCTGTGCGGCCCGGGCACCGCCCTTGGCTGTATTGGCAACAGCCGCGAGTTCGTCGAGCTGGCCGGAAAGACGCTGGGCGTTCTGCTCAACCTGACTGAGCTTCGATTCGGTTGTGCTGGCACGATCCTCAAGCGGTGCCGCGCGAGACTCAACCGCGCGAGCGACTCTCAGATCCGATTCATTGAATCTGATTTTATTGGCAACCAGCTCTCCTGAGGCGTTGCCAAGTCCGTCAATTTCCAGGTTCAAACCGCGAAGAATCTGAGTCTGGGCATAGTTCGCCCCGCTGCGTAGAAATCCACCCTTTGCCTTGACGCTGGTTCTGTCGTCCAGGCGCACAATTGTGTCCACGCCATTCTGGTCGCGAACTGTGAACGTGTCCGAGTCGCGTCTCGTGACCACGCCTTTGATTTTCATTTTCTGGCCGCTGGCCACTGTGCGGGAGCCGACTGTGTTGGTAGTGTCTTGCGAGAGCGCCAGAGGAGCCGAGAAAACCAAGAGGCCCAGCACCAGCGCGAGCGAGGAAAACATTCTTAACTTCGGGATTGTCATAAAACAAGTCTCCTTCTATCGAAAGTGGGTAGGCCCACAAGTTTGCGGGCCATGGAGTCGTCTAATTCTGACGACCAATTTTTGCCGCCAGTTGTCTGTGTTCAAAGCCTCGGCGGACATTTCTAATCTTAAGGCGAAGCTAAGTCAAGGCGTTTGCCAGTGCCGCTAACATTCTTCATCTAATTGCCACCTGATCGCAATAACCGCTTGCTTCTCACGCTGTTGGGCGGTGGCGGGCCAACATTGTTGGCCGAGATTGTTGGCCGACACCGCGCTTCCGGATCAGGTCTGGTTTGCCCGGACTAGAGAGCGAAGTCAGCAGACTCCAACACCTCTTTGACGTAGGCAAGAAAACGCTCCGCGTCCGCGCCATCTATCACGCGGTGATCAAAGCTGAGCGCGAAATGCGCCATCCACCGAATGGCAATATAATCGTCTCCGTCAGGCGAGTTGATTACCTTGGCGCGCTTTTCAATCTTTCCCACACCCAGAATTGCGAGTTGGGGTTGATTGATGATGGGAGTGCCAAAGAGTCCCCCAAAAACTCCGGGATTGGTGATCGTGAAAGTCCCGCCAGCCACTTCATCCGGCTTTAATTGTTTCGTGCGAGCACGCTCGGCCAGATCGTTGGCTGCCCGAGCCAAGCCAGAGATCGAGAGATCGTCAGCCCGCTTAATCACCGGTACGATCAACCCCCCGTCCAGGGCGACTGCCATCCCCAAATTGATATCGCGTTTGTAGATGATTTGATCGGCACTGACTTGCGCGTTGAAAACGGGAAATTTGCGGAGCGCTTGGTTCACCGCCTGGAAGATGAACGGCATGAAGGTGAGCTTGGTGCCGCTTCGCTCCAAAAACGGGTCCTTGTGCTGATCGCGCAGCTTAGCGACGGCCGTCATGTCGATTTCGTAAACAGTCGTGACATGAGCAGATGTGCGCCGAGATTGCACCATATGTTCGGCAATCTTTTTGCGCATCAATGTCATTGGCTCGACCCGGTCGCCTTCGGCTGGTTTGATGGCTGGGGTAGGCACAAGCTCAGGAGCAGGTGCGGTGCGGGCTGGGGCGGCGGATTTCGCCTGGGCAGCACCAGTTGGCGCTCCGGATTCAATGAAACTCAGGATGTCGTTTTTGGTGACCCGACCGCTTAGCCCGGTTCCATCGAGCTTCGCGATATCGACACCGTGTTCCTGAGCAATCTTCCGGACCAGGGGACTCGATTTGGTTTTGCGTAGCTCTTCGGCGGTTGCCGTGCTGCTACCATTTCCTGCGGGCTGGGTAGGCGCCGGTTTGGCTGTGGCGGCGGAGGTTTCGGCCGCAATTGCAGCTTGAGCAGGCGACTCCTGTGGTTCCGGGGTTACCGCCTCAGCTCTAATTGGCGCAGCGGCTTTCATTTGAGGTGGCGGTTGAGGAGGTTGCGGCACTGCAGCCGCGGGAGGTGCCGAAGCTGCGAGAGGCGCGGGAGCCGCTTCACTCTGCGGCTGTTCCGCGACTGATGCAGGCGGCGGTGCCTCGCTCGCGCTTGCGTTACTACCATCGACCACAGCGACCACCGTATTGACGTCGACCGTATCGCCCTCTTTGAATCTAACTTCGGTTAACGTCCCCGCAGCAGGCGAGGGAATTTCCGCGTCAACCTTGTCTGTTGAGATCTCAAACAGCGGCTCATCACGCTCAACACGCTCCCCAACCTTCTTCAACCACTTTGTGATCGTTCCTTCCGCGATGGACTCTCCCATCTGCGGCATTACCACTTCTGTACTCATAGGTGCTCCCCAAAATCGTAAATCATATATCGTGAATCGTAAATCGATGTTACCGGAATTCGATTATTTCTTCCGAGCTGCGTGGAAACATGACCAAATATTTACGATTCACGATTTACGCGGTGTCTCCTTCCGCCGTCGTAGGATCGATAACTGACTTGATCTCCGAAACTCGATTAGCCGGAAAGCCACCCTGCTTCGCATGTTCTCTGATCATGTCTTCATTCGGCGCAATGTAGACGCAGTAAATTTTTTCACCGGTCACGTAGCTTTGCAGCCATTGGATCTGCGGGCCCATCTTCTGCAGAACTCCGCACGAGGTCTGGGATATTGCTTGCAATTCCGCTCCCGACAAATTTCCGGCTCCGGGAATTTCTCGTTCAATTAAAAATTTTGGCATGGTCATTCTCCTTTCGAAACACGGTTTGTCCTTAAAAAGCTGCCAGTTTCCGCGCCGCGTCCACCACGTCTTTCGTCTCCGGCAGGTAGTAGTCCTCGAGGGGCGGTGAGTAAGGCACCGGCGTATCGATTGAGGCGAGCCGCAACACGGGCGCATCCAGCCATTCAAAAGCTTCTTCGCCAATCAACGCCGCTATCTCGCCACCAATGCCGCCTGTGCGCGATGCTTCGTGCAGCACCAGCGCTCTGCTGGTCTTCTTAACACTCGCCACGATTCCCGTTTTATCGAGGGGCGCGAGGGTGCGCAGATCGATGATCTCGACGTCGAGACCTTCCTTCTCCAGCTCCTCGGCAGCATCGAGCGCCGTCAGCACCATGGCACCAAAGGTTATGATCGTAAGATCCCGGCCTTCACGGACCGTGCGGGCCTTACCAATCTCTACGATGTAATCGTCAGCAGGAATCTCTTCACGCAAGCGAGGCAGCCGGTAAAGTTTCTTGTGTTCGAAGAAGAGCACTGGATCAGGATCGCGGATAGCGGCTTTGATCAGACCCTTCGCGTCGTAGGCGGTGGAGGGTTCAACCATCTTCAGGCCCGCGGTGTTGAGAAAAAACGATTCCGGATTGAGCGAGTGGAACGGTCCGGTGCGCAAGCCGGAGCCGCATGGACCACGAAAGACTGCCGGAACGCCTGCGCCCCAACGATAGCGGCATTTGGCAGCGTAGTTGGTCAGCAAATCAAATCCGGCTGAGATGAAATCGATAAACTGAAATTCGGCAACCGGCCGCATGCCCATGAGTGCCGCGCCACAGGCAGCCCCAACAATCGCGCCTTCCGAAATGGGTGTATCAATGACCCGCCCGTTGCCAAACTCATCAATCAGACCATCCGTGACTTTGAATGCTCCGCCATAAGCGCCTACATCCTGACCCAGCACGAAGACAGTCTGGTCGCGTTCCATTTCTTCCCAGATGCCCTGACGTATGGCCTCCACCAGGGTCACCACACCGCCACGCTCGGGTCGTGCTGACCGGTGTTCTTTTTTGAGTGCGGTGGACATGGTCAATCAGCCTCGATTTGTTCCGAGGTCACTCAACCTCGATGCCTCGCTCCTTTCCGATGCCGCGCGCTTTCATGACGACATCATCATCCACGGGTTCGGCGCCACCCATCCATCCCTGAACTTCTTCGATCGGTCGTCCCAACGCAACGGCCAGTTTCTCATCGCTGCCATTGAAACCATTATCGCGCAACCGTTTGAGTAAAGCGCGACCTTCCGTTTCATTCGTACCACGATCATCGACCGGCTGGTTTGTTAGTTCGTTCTTAGCTGTACTCATTTTCTCCCCTTGGTTCTAGGTTTGCTTGTATTGGGGGCTCTCCATAAACTCTGTTGGCGTTACTCTCTTACTTAGCGTACTTGGTTGCGATGTCTGGGCTCCTGGGATTCACAATTAGCCGCTGCTGTTTCGGATCTATTACCACGTCCAAATCCTCTAGAGGAATTGAACCCAGCAACGGCTCCTCCGCACCGGGCAAGACTACAGCTCTGACAGTAGTCGAGCGGTTTTCGAAGCGTATCTCGACTGGTCCTACAACTTCACCATTGACCTCGCTGTCGTCAGCCAAACGAAAGACTTGCTCCTGTATCAGAGGCAAGTCGAGTTGTTGTCTAATATGATCGGGGATGACCATCATGTAAGAACCACTGTCGACCATTGCTCTTATCCGCATTCGTTTGATTTTGTCCTCCGCCAGTAATCTCCGACGATGCAGTATAAGATCCTCAGTACTTACTAGTTCGATTTCGGCATAAACGAGCCCCATTTTCGATCCTCCGGTGGGTGAGACAACCTTAGGAACTTCTTCAGACCTTCTCTTGTTTGCGGGTAAAAGCATATTTAGCTCTTCAGAACCTGCGGCCGGAATGCCGGCTCCACGATCCTGTTGTCGAACACTCTATACGCGGCCTGCTCGGGCTCGGGCATCGGTGAGGATTCAGCCCAGGTGCAATCTTCTTCAATCTCGCGCATGACATCCCCTGTGATTTCTTCCAACTTTTGTTTATCGGCCAAACCCGATTCCGTTAGATACCTTTCGTAGCGATCAAGAGGATCGTTGTGTTTTTCCCACCATTCAATTTCACCCGATGGGACGTAGCGCTGATCGTCATGCTCGGCGTGACCTTTGCGGCGATATGTTTTGGCTTCAATCAAAACCGCGCCACCACCTCGTCGCCCGAATTCAACCGCGCGCTTCGTCACTTCGTAGCAAGCAATAACGTCATTGCCATCCACGATGTGTGCGGGAATGCCATAGCCAGCGGCCTTCTCCGCTAGATCTTTCACCGCAGTTTGCAGGCTGGTAGGCGTAGAGTAGGCATAGTGGTTGTACTCAGCGACGACAATCAGCGGCAGGCGCTGAACGGCGGCAAAGTTTAATCCTTCATGAAACGCGCCGGTGCTCATACCGCCGTCACCGATGTATGCGATGGCCACGGTAGGTTTCTTTCGCAGGCGCGCGGCCAGCAGCACCCCGGTCATTACCGGGATCATGTCGCCTAAGTGTGAGATAGGTCCGATAAACCCTTTCTCCAGGTCTCCGAAATGGATATTGAGATCGTGGCCGCCAGATGGTCCCCAGGCTTTCGCCATGTACTGGGCAAATATCTCGCGAGGTCGAATGCCCTTTACCAGGACGGCGCCAAGATCCCGGATCAAAGGTGTAATGAAATCCCGCGGCTGTAGTGCATAAGCGCTGCCCACCGCAGTCGCCTCCTGGCCAAGTGACCGAAAGACTCCGCCCACAACTTTGGTCTGGCGATAAAGATTGACGAGCCGCTCCTCAACCAGACGCGTGAGTTTCAGATAGCGATATAGCTCAAGCATCTGCTCGGGTTTGAGCGTGGTGTCACCGGTGCAGCTTAATGGTTTGCCGTCCTGCGGTTTGCGCGGCGCGTACTTGGTAAAAATGCGCAACTCGCGGGGCCGCGGGTGAGGCCGACGGTGCCGCCGATCCCGGCTTGCCGGCCGGCGCTCAGTTGTTTGTGGTTTCTCTTGGTCCATTAGTCAGAATACTACTAGATATGCACCGCTAGCCCGTGCACGTCTTCTGCCGCTTCCATCACCGCCTCCGAGATCGTGGGATGCGCGTGCATCGTGCGACCAAGTTCTTCAGCGGTCGATTCAAGCTGCATCGCTACGCACGCTTCGGCAATCAACTCAGTGGCGTGTGGGCCAATAATGTGCACACCTAAAATTTCGTCATACTTTGCTTCGCTCACAATCTTAACGAATCCTTCTTCCTCGCCCAGGATGCGCGCCTTGCCGGAAGCGGAGAAGGGAAACTTGCCCAGCTTAACTTCATAACCCATCTCTCGCGCTTTCGCCTCAGTCAGACCAACGGAAGCAACTTCGGGATCGCAATACGTGCAGTTGGGCACAAGTCTCAGATTGATTGGCCTTACATCCTTATGTCCAGCGATGTGCTCGGCGGCAACGATGCCTTCTTTTGAAGCAAGGTGCGCCAGCAGCGGTGTGGGCACCACGTCGCCAATCGCATAGACACCGTTCTCACCGGTCTGTTGAAACCCGTCGACCTGGATGAAGCCTTTCTCGACCTTGATCTTAGTTCCTTCGAGCCCCAGACCTTCTGTGTAAGGCATTCGGCCAACAGCGACGAGCAGCATTTCCGCTTCCAGCTTGACCGCTTCACCCTTCGAGGTTTTACCAGTTACCACCACACCCATGTCGCTCCGCTCGAGTTTCTCCAGCCTCGTATCGACTTGAGACTTGAGGCCGCGTTTGCGGAATGATTTCTCGAGCTCCTTTGAGACTTCTTCATCTTCGAGCGGGACTAGCCGAGGCAGCAACTCTACGAGCGTTGTCTCTGCGCCGAAACGCGAGTAGACCGAAGCGAACTCTACCCCCACGGCGCCCGCGCCCATGACAATCAGCGACTTGGGGACCTCTTTGAGTTCCAGGATGTGATCACTGTTAACCAGGCGCTGTCCGTCGGTGTCGAATCCGGGAATCGGGCGCACCACAGAACCGGTGGCGATGATGATGTTTTTGGTGTTGACGGTTTCTTTCTTGCCTTCGCCCTGGGTAACTTCGATCTTGCCCGGCAGCGACAGCTTACCCGTGCCACTGAAAGCCGTGATCTTATTCTTCTTCATCAGGTACTCGATACCCTTTGAACTCTTCATCACGACTTTGTCTTTACGCTTTTGTACGTTTGCGAAGGCGAGGTGAATCCCGGTTGCCTCAACGCCAAAGTCAGCAGCGTGTTGCATCTGTTCGTAAACGTGGGCTGACATCAAGAGCTGTTTGGTGGGAATGCAGCCGCGCAGCGTGCAGGTGCCTCCTAGGCGTTTGTCTTTCTCGACGATGGCCACCTTCAAACCTAATTGGGCGGCGCGAATTGCCGCCACATAGCCACCCGGGCCGCTGCCGACGATCGTTACGTCAAACTGTTCGATAGCCAATTGTTAACGTTCCTCTCCTAAAGGCAGTTATAAGTGATGAGTACATGCCATTTGCTTATTTCTCATCACGTATCACCTACCAAGGAAGTAAGTGCTTTCCTGAAAGACGGGCATTATAATCATTTGCTAGCCCAACGGCCAATTGCCGCGCTCGTTGGTAGATGCAGGTTCATTGACCGGTCGCTCAGCGCCAAAGGCGCAAAATGTAATAGCCTGGGCCAGCGGCCCAGGTGTCAGGCCAATGGATTGACGAGCGCTGAAGGCGCGGAATGATTTGCTCCGACTCCGTTCGGCTGGAAACTTTACCCATCAGCGATAATATCTACATATGCGCCTTCAGCGCTTAACCCTTAGCGTTCATTGAACCGGGGGCGGTTGCCCAGGGCGTTGCCCAAGGCTGTTACATTTCGCGCCTTTGGCGCTGAGGTTGCTAATAATAGCCAACCACACACATTACTGTCTGAGTCTGAGCCATGAAACATTCCCAAGGATTCCTAAGACTAGTCAACGATTCCAAGAGCCGTATCCGCGAAGTGACGGTAGAACAAACGAGAGAACGGATTGACGCCGACCCGAGTGTGAAGCTCATTGACGTACGCGAGGACAACGAGTGGCAGGCGGGTCACGTCGCCGGCGCCGTCCATCTCGGCAAGGGCATTATTGAACGCGACATTGAGGAGAAGGTCCCTGATAAGTCTACAGAATTGATTCTTTACTGCGGTGGTGGCTACCGCTCCGCGCTTGTCGCCGACGTGTTGCAACAGATGGGCTACATTAATGTCTTTTCAATGGCCGGGGGCTGGAAAGCCTGGAAGGAATCCGGCGCACCGACCACTATAGAATGAAAAAACTAACCACCAGGTGAGCCTGTTTCGTTACTCCACCCAATCCGCAATAAACACATTCGTCTCGCCGCGAGCCTTCGCGTTGCGATTTGAGGCAAACACAATTTGCTTTCCGTTAGGCGAGAACATTGGAAAACCATCAAAGGTGTCGTTGAAGGTGATGCGCTCGAGCCCTGATCCGTCGATGTTAATTTTGTAGAGATCGAAATCCCGTCCTTTGGGGTCATCCATGTTTGACGAAAAGATGATTCGTTTGCCGTCCGGAAAGAAATAGGGCGCGAAGTTAGCTTTGCCATTCCGAGTAATTTGCCGTTTGTTAGAACCGTCGGCATTCATCACCCAGAGTTCAAGGGTGCTGGGACGGATCAGGTTGTCCTTGAGCAGGCTCTGATAATCACTCTTGTCCTTTTCCGTTTGCGGGTGATGCGCCCGATAGACGATCTGCCTGCCGTCCGGCGAGAAGAATGGTCCACCATCGTAACCGAGTTCATTGGTCACCCGACGGACATTTCGGCCGTTTGCATCCATCGTGTAAATATCGAGATCGCCATCTCGCATTGAGGTGAAAACTATCTTTTTACCGTTCGTCGAGATCGTCGCCTCGGCATCGTAGCCGGGCGTCTTTGTCAGTTGTTGGATCTGTGAGCCATTTGGGCGGGCAATGAAAATGTCGTAGCTGGGGTAGATGGCCCACACATAGCCCTTGGAAAAATCCGGACGCTGCGGACAGGCGGTTCCGCCCAGATGCGTCGATGAGTAGAGCACGCGGCCCAGGTTAGGGAAGAAATAGGAGCACGTCGTTCGCCCGGTGCCGTTCGAAATCATTTTTACGGCGGACCCGTCTACATTCATCGTATAAATCTGGTCACACTCGCGGCCGTCGCGCGTGGACTGAAAGATAAGCTTTCGACCACCCGCTGAGAAATAGGCTTCAGCATTTTCACCACCAAATGTTAACTGCTTGATGTTACCGAGGTGCTCCTCGGTTTGAGGGGGTGATGCAACGGACGATTGCACCGCCGGTGACTGGCCAGGTGTCACCAGAGTTACAAATAGAATTCCGATCGCAAACAAGCAAGCTAATGATTTCACTGGCAAGAGTCCTATTCTAAAGAATGAATACAAGTCACTGAATTTATGCGTGGGTGGCAGTGGATGCAACCCGCCCCCCAGTCTTGGCGATCGTGCTCGACTTACGCCAGCGAATAACCAGCAGCACCAGCGCGGTGATACCGATGAGAATGCTGATCAACTGCGATGTG
>Ga0136617_10004473_pt1 | contig 12509 bp, 9 predicted proteins | sample AntDrymUQ3222106_2_FD_129672 | JGI IMG/M metagenome (GOLD analysis project Ga0136617, IMG submission 129672) | Polar desert sand microbial communities from Dry Valleys, Antarctica - metaG UQ322 (21.06) | ecosystem: Environmental > Terrestrial > Soil > Desert | place: Antarctica: Dry Valley...
AGGTCCCACTCAGCAGACGGCGCCATCGGACGGCGGTCAGGCTCTCGGCCGAGCAGGGCGGTGTACCAAGCCACCGCCTCGTCGTGGTCGCGGACGATCTGGACGGGCATGACGTCGGTGAACTGCATGGTGTCCTCTTGGGAGTGGTCGCTGACCAGGTACGACTATCCCCAGATGCAGGACTCATCGCCGCCCCGGTGATGGATCGGTCTCACGCCCCGTGCCCCCGGTGGGACTCGAACCCACACTGAGCGCCTTTTAAGGGTGCGTCCTCTGCCAATTGGGATACGGGGGCGGGCGCCTCATCCTAGGCGCCCGCCCTCCGACGTCCGCGTCGACGCAACGCTCAGGTGTTGGCTCGGTCGAAGTCGTCGCGCGGGGTGTGCAGCGACCCGAGTGAAACCACCTCACGCCGGAAGAACAGCGCCAGCGTCCAGTCGGCGACCACCCTGAACTTCTTGCTCAGCGTGGGCATCCGGCTCAGGTGGTACGTCCGGTGCATGAACCACGCCGGCAACCCCTTCAGCTTGATGCCGTAGACCTGTGCGACACCTTGGTGCAGTCCAAGGCTCGCCACCGAGCCGACATGCTTGTGGCGGTAGTCCTGGAGCGGCTCGCCGCGCAGCGACCGCACGAGGTTGGCGGCCAGCACGTGCGCCTGTCGGACGGCATGCTGCGCGCTCGGTGTGCAGAGCTTTCCCGGATTCGCGAGGTCGGGGACGGCGCCGTTGTCTCCGGCCGTCCACGCATGGTCTACGCCCTCGACGGTGAGGTTTGCGAGCGCCTTGAGCCGGCCCTTGTCGTCCAGCGGCAGGTCGCTGGTGGCCAGCACCGGGTTGGCCTTGACCCCGGCCGTCCAGACCAAGGTGTCGGCGTCGAACTCGTCTCCGTCGCTCAACACGATGTGGTGGTCGGTCGCCGACTTCAGCAACGTGTCGAGCTTGACCTCGATGCCCCGCTCTCGGAGTCGGGCCACGGTGTAACGGCCCATGTCTTCGCCGACCTCGGGCAGGATCCGTCCGGTCGCCTCGACGAGCACGAATCGCAGATCGTCGGCCGCGATGGTCTCGTAGTAGCGGGTCGCGTAACGCGCCATGTCCTCAATCTCTGCCAGCGCCTCGACCCCGGCGTAGCCGCCGCCGACGAACACGAAGGTCAGCGCCTGCTGCCGCACGGCTGCGTCCACGGTCGACGTCGCGACGTCGAGACGGTCGAGCACGTGGTTGCGCAGCGAGATCGCCTCCTCGATCTGCTTGAACCCCATCCCTACTTCCTTGAGTCCGGGGATCGGGAGCGTGCGCGCAACCGAGCCCAGGGCCACGACCAGCTCGTCGTAGCGCAACTCGTACGTCTCGCCCGCGCACGGGTCGACCGTGACGGTCCGGCGCTGATGGTCGATGCCCACCACCCGAGCGGTGAGCACGTCACAGCCCTTGAGGGTACGGCGCAGCGGCACCACGACATGCCGGGGCTCGAGCGAGCCTGCCGCTGCCTCCGGCAGGAACGGCTGGTAGGTCATGGTCGAGCGCGGGTCGATGACGGTGACCCGGGCCTCGCCGCGGTGCAACTTCTTCTGCAGGTCGAGAGCGGTGTACATGCCGACGTACCCGCCGCCGGCGATGACGATGTGCGGAACACCCATGTGAATCCCTTTCCCTGGCAATCAGACAAGTCCATCGTACTCTGCTCGTGAAAGTTTTCACAAGCGAGCAGGTCAACAATCCGGTCGCCGCCCTAGGCAGGTTCGAACGTCGGACCGCGAGGAATGCGCTGCGCGTATCCGGCTCGGCTACGACGACGGACGTCGGGTCGTCGACGCAAGACGTAGGCCGCGGCCGGCCAGGCCGACGACGAGGACAGCCGCTCCTCCCACCACTGCTTGCCAGGGCAAGGTCGCGACCAGGACGAGACACCCGACCAGCCCGATCACCTGCAGAAGGCGCGGCCACCGGCGATGCGACGGCTCCTGAGTGAACGCGCAGGCGTTGGCGACGGCGTAGTAGACGAGGACGCCGAACGACGAGAAGCCGATGACCGACCGGAGGTCTGCGGTCAGGACGAGCGCCACCACGACGATCCCGACGGCAATCTCGGCGCGAGCGGGAACCTGCGACCGGGCGGACACGGCCGCCAGCGGGGCCGGCAGGTCGTGGTGGCGGCTCATCGCCAGCGACGTACGCGCGACGCCCGCAATGAGTCCGAGCAGCGCCCCGAGCGAACCTGCAGCCGCGCCCGCGCGTACGACCGGCTCTGCCCACCCCGCGCCGACGTCGCGCACAGCGGACGCCAACGGGGCGGTGCTGCTCGCCATCACCTCCGCGCCGACCACCGACAGCATCGTCAGCGCGACCGCGGCGTACAGCGCGACCGTGAGCCCCAACGCGAGCGGGATGGCCCGCGGAATGGTCCGCTCAGGCTCGCGGACCTCCTCCCCCAGCGTCGCGATCCGGGCGTATCCGGCGAACGCGAAGAAGATCAGGCCCGCCGACTGGAGGACGTCGTACACGTCCGCGCCAGAGCCGCTGCCCGTGCCCGCAGGCGTCCCGGTGAAGGGCGAATCCATCCCGCCCGTGACGAGCAGTGCCACGACGACTACGACCAACGCGACCAGCGTGCCGGCCAGCAGGACTCGAGCGACCAGCGCGGTCTTGGTGATGCCAACGCAGTTCACCGCCACAAGGACGAGCACGGCACCCACCGCCACCGCCCGCTCGAGCCACCCCGGACCGTCGACCGCGTATGTCGCGAAGGTCAGCGCCATCGCCGCGCACGAGGCGGTCTTGCCGACGACGAATCCCCATCCTGCGACGAATCCCCACCACGGGCCGAGCCGCTCACGGCCGTAGGCGTACGTGCCGCCCGAGGTCGGGTACTGAGCGGCGAGCTGGGCCGACGACGTCGCGTTGCAGTAGGCCACTGCGGCGGCGACCAGGAGGCCTGCGACCAGCCACGGCCCGGCCACGTCGGCGGCGGGACCGAACACGGAGTACACGCCGGCACCGATCATGGCGCCGAGCCCGACCACGACAGCGTCGACCGTGCCGAGACGCCGGGCCAGCTGAGGGGCCGGATCGGCTGAGCCTGCCATCAGCCGTGGACGCCGACGTCCGCGAGCCGGGCCGCCTCAGCGAGTACGGCGTCCAGCATCGGCTCCGTGAGCGTGCCGGTGAAGGTGTTCTGCTGGCTCGGGTGGTAGCTGCCGAGCACCGTCACCGCCGGTAGCTGTCTTGCGTCCAACCGCCGTGGCGCTCCAGAGAACGCGGTGCCAGACGCCAGTTCGACGCGGGCGGCGTGGCCGAAGCGGGGGCGCGGTCGTGGGACGTCGTACCCGAGACGGGCGACGGCCCTCAGCAACGCGTCCCAGCCGAACGACCCAAGACAGACCACCACGCGTACATCGTCGATCACGAGCGCCAGTTCGGCGTCGAGCCATGGTGCGCAGGCGTCCCGCTCGGTCGGCGTGGGCTTGTTGCCCGGTGGCGCACAGCGGACGGCGGCGAGCATCCGCGTGTGGTCGAGCCGCTGGCCGTCGCCGGCGTGGTCGCTGGTGGGCTGAGCCGCGAGGCCGACTCGGTGCAGGGACGCGTAGAGCCAGTCCCCCGAACGGTCGCCAGTGAACACCCGGCCGGTCCGGTTGCCCCCGTGCACTGCCGGCGCGAGGCCGACCACGAGCACCCGCGGGTGCGGACTTCCCCAGCCGGCAATCGGTCGACCCCAGTACGGCTCGTCGGCCCACGCCCGTCGTTTCTGCACCGCCACCGACTCCCGCCACTCGACCAGGCGCGGGCACGCGCGACAGACAGAGACGGCGGCGTCCACGTCATCCGCGGCCGTCGCGGCAGCCGCGAGGCGCAGGACGTCTGCCGGCGACTGCGCGACCGGGGTGTCGTGCGCTGCCGGGTCCTCGGGCCAGCCTGTGCCGGGCGGGACGGGACTCACGAACAGCTCTCCGGTGAACGGATGCGGCAACCGCACGCCGTCGACCATCATGGGGTCCCTTCCCTATTCGTTCGCCAGCAGCCGAGACCGCTGGTCGAGCTCGGCATGCCCTCGTACCAAGATCTGCTCGTCGAGCTCGTCCTCATGCCCGGTCCAGCAGAGACCAGGCGATGCCGTCCAGGATGTCGTGCGCCGAAGCCACCACCTCCGCGACGCCGAGGTGCTGCACCACTTGTTTCAGCACCACGGCCCCGGCCCCGATCACGTCGGCGCGGTCTCGGTGCATGAAGGGCAACGCCTGGCGCTCCTCGACCGACATCGCGACGATCGTGTCGACGGCGGATACCAATCGGGGTGTCCTGACACGCGCATGGTGCAGGGCATCGCGGTCGTAGGACGACAACCCCAGCACCATTGCCGCCATCGTCAACGTCGTCCCCGCGACGCCGACCAGGGTCCCGACCTCGCCCAGGGGGAGCCGTAGCGAGTCGAGCCCTGCCTCCACGTCCGCCGCAGCCGCGGCGACCTGATCTGCCGTGGGCGGGTCGTCGTGCAGGTGCCGCTCGGTCAGCCGGACCGATCCGACGTCGAGCGACTGGCCGTGAATGTCCCCGTCGGCCCGCGTCACGAGCTCGGTCGAGCCGCCGCCGATGTCGAGGACGACGACCGGCGACGTCATCTCGGCGTCGAGGCCGCGGGTCGCGCCGACGTACCCCAGCCGGGCCTCTTCGTCGCCGCTGACCACGTCGGGCTCGATGCCGAGGCGATGCCGGACACCAGCGACGAACTCCTCACGGTTGCGTACGTCCCGGGCGGCCGACGTGGCGACCATACGAACGGCGCCGCCGGACTTGGCCGTATCGACACGGTGATCACCGATCAGGTTCACGTACTCGTCGAGCACCGAGAAGGTCCGCTCGAGCGCCTCAGCCGCGAAGACGCCCGTCCGGTCGACGTCTTGGCCGAGCCGCACGATGGTGGAGCGCCGCACGAGCTGCCGAAGCAGGCCCGAACGGGGGTCGACGTCAGCGACCAGGAGACGCAGCGTGTTCGTGCCGCAGTCGATCGCGGCCACCTTCACGTGGGCGCCGATGGGGCATCCAGCCGAACGCACGGACCGGCAGTCCACCAGGGCGGCAGGTAGGTCAACGTCTCGTCGCCCAACGGGTTGACGCCCTCTCCCGCGGCGAGTGAGTGCGCCGCCAGGACGTGCAGACACTTCACGCGGTCGGGCATCCCACCCGCCGTGACCTGGTCGATCTCGTCCACGACCGCGACGCGCCGACGGCTCTCCAGGTAGGCCTCGTGCCCCCGGCGGTACCGGTCGGCAAGCTCAGGGTCGGTGCCGAGGCGGTTGGTCATCTCCCGCATCAGTCCACCCGCCTCGAGCGTGCCGATCTCGGACGCCGCGCGTGGGCAGGTGAGGTAGTAGAACGTCGGGAACGGCGTTCCGTCGGCCAGGCGCGGACGGGTCGCCACCACGTCAGGGTTGCCACAGGGGCACCGATGGGCCACCGCGATCACGTCACGCGGCGCTCGACCGAGCTGAGCCTCGACGGCCGCCAGGTCCCGCGCGTGCGGGGAGTCCTCCGGCGGGGCCGTCACCGGTCGGACGGCACCGCGCCGTCGCGACGCCGCTGAGATCCGCCGTCGGTGTCCTCGGCCGCGTCTTGACGCTGGTCACGGTTGCGGCCGATGCGCTCGACCGGGTCGCGGTCGGGCTGCTGCTCGTCCTGCGGCGCCATCGGATCCTTACCGGCCTCGACGACGCTTTCCCACTGGTCCTGCCACCACTCCTGCGGCACCTCGTCGTCGGTCGCGCCCGGCTCCGTCAGTCGGCTCCCACCGTCGCTGAGCACCTCGCCGTCGGGCCCGATCACCCGGAAGCCCGTCTCGCCGGGCATCAACCACCCGAACCGCAGGCGTGCCTGCGCCTCGACGTACGCCGGGTCCTTCCACCGTTGTCGGGTCTCGCGGAGCTCCTGGACGTCGGCCTGTTGCTCGGCGATCTGCACGTTGAGCTCGTTGATCTCGCCGCGCTGGGTCAACCACGCCCGCACGCTGGACGCGTACGAGACGCCGAGCACGGCCAGCACGAGCAGCAAGACGGCCGCGCGGCCAGTCAACGTGCCGCGCCCGCGGCCGATCCGCGCAGCCGTCGCATCGGAGTCGATGAGGGCGGTTCGTCGCGTTGACGACGGACCGGTCGAGCTCGCGCCGCTGCCCGTCGTACGACCGGACGCCCCACGCGGGGTCCGTCCACCGCCACCTCGGCCGGGGCCGGGCGTGGCGGAAGAGCCCTTGCGGGAGGTCATCGAAGCTTCAGCCGCCTGCCCGGTAGCGCGGGAACGCACCGCCGCCTGCGTACCGGGCTGCGTCTTGCAGCTCTTCCTCGATGCGGAGCAGCTGGTTGTACTTCGCGACCCGCTCGGAGCGGGCCGGGGCACCGGTCTTGATCTGGCCGCAGTTCGTGGCCACCGCGAGGTCGGCGATGGTGGTGTCCTCGGTCTCGCCGGATCGGTGGCTCATCATGCAGCGCAGGCCGTTGCGGTGAGCGAGGTCGACGGCGTCGAGCGTCTCGGTGAGGGTGCCGATCTGGTTGACCTTGACCAGCAGGGCGTTCGCCGCCGACTCGTCGATACCGCGCTGCAGTCGCTCGACGTTCGTCACGAAGAGGTCGTCACCGACGATCTGCACCTGGTCGCCGATCGACGCGGTCAATGCCTTCCAGCCGTCCCAGTCCTCCTCGCTCATCGGGTCCTCGATCGACACGACCGGGTACGCCGACGCGAGCTCAGCGTAGTAGGACGCCATCTCGTCCGATGATTTGGTGGTGCCCTCGAAGGTGTAGTGGCCGGCCGACCCATCTCCGTCGGGAACCGTGTAGAACTCGGTGGCGGCGACGTCGAGAGCCAGCACGATGTCGGTGCCGAGGTTGAGTCCGGCCTTCTCGACCGCCTGGGCGATCAGGTCGAGCGCCTCACGGTTGGAGCCGAGGCTCGGGGCGAAGCCGCCCTCGTCACCGAGACCGGTCGCGAAGCCGGCCGCCTTGAGCACGCCCTTCAGCGCGTGGTAGACCGCAGCGCCTTGCTGCAAGGCTTCAGCGAACGTCGGCGCCCCGATCGGCGCGATCATGAACTCCTGCACGTCGACGTTGCTGTCGGCGTGCGCGCCGCCGTTCAAGATATTGAGCATCGGCACCGGCAACAGGTGGGCGTTCGGCCCGCCGACGTACCGGAACAGCGGAAGCCCGGCAGACTCCGCAGCGGCCTTGGCCACGGCCAGCGAGACCCCGAGGATGGCGTTGGCGCCGAGGTTGGCTTTGTTGGGCGTGCCGTCGAGGTCGAGCAGTGCCTGGTCAACCAGCCGTTGCTCATCGGCCGGGATGCCGACCAGGGCGTCGCCGATCTGGTCGTTCACGGCGGCCACCGCCTTGCCCACACCCTTGCCGCCGTACCAGTCGCCGCCGTCTCGCAGCTCGACCGCCTCGAACTGGCCAGTCGACGCTCCTGACGGAACGGCAGCCCTCGACACGGTCTGGTCGTCGAGTGCGACCTCGACCTCGACGGTGGGGTTTCCGCGCGAGTCCAGGATCTCCCTAGCGCCGACGGCCTCGATGTTCGCCACGATGTCGCTCCCTCCCGTGCGTGGGCATCTGGGACCCGGCACCGCCGTGGGCGCCGAGGGGTCGTGCAGACGCACAACGAAAGTCAGCCTAACCGGGTGCTGCTTCGCGGTCGGTGAGGGCGCGCTGTTCGTGGACACGCACCTGCTCGATCTCGGAACGCACCCGCTGGCGTAACGCCTGCTCGGGGTCGAGGCCGGCGGCGGTCGCCGCGGCCACCAGCGCGAACAGCACGTCGCCGAGCGTCTGCTCGTCGTACGCCGCCTGCTCGGGCTCGCCAGGATCCGGTACGGGCACGCTCAGCGGGCCTGCCGAGCGCTGCACTCGTGACACGACCTTGGCCGCCAGGCTCAGTGCCGGTAGGCCGGCCGGGATGTCGCCGACCACCGAGTTGCGCGCCTTCTCGGTGGTCTTGATCGACTCCCAGTTCGCCTCGACGTCACCGACGCCGTCGACGGCCACGTCGCCGAACACGTGGGGATGGCGTCGGACGAGCTTCTCGACGATGTCGCCGGCGACGTCGTCGATGGTGAACGCCGCGTCGCCGTGCTCGCTGGCGATCCGAGCGTGGAACACCACCTGGAGCAGCAGGTCGCCGAGTTCCTCCCGCAGGTGCTGCCGGTCACCGGACTCGATCGCGTCGATCGTCTCGTAAGTTTCCTCGACGAGGTAGCCCACCAAAGACTCGTGAGTCTGCTCCTGGTCCCACGGGCAGTCCCGCCGCAGGGTGTCCATCACCTCGACCAGATCGAGCAGCCGAGCTCCGCGAGGGTCGAACGAGCCGACAAGCACCTCGACCAGCGGGGCTTCGTCGGTGCCGTCTGCCTCGGAGCGACGTACGACGTGCGTCGCGAGGGCGGTGGTCACATCGGCGTCGTCCGGCGGAAGCCAGATCACGACCTGGTCGGCCGCGAGCCCGAGAAGGTCTGCGAGGGCGGCGTCGGGACGTATCGCGACGTCGATGCCCGCGGATCGCACCGCCTCCACGAGCGGCGACGCCGCCGGCGCAACCACCAGCTCGGCGCTCTGCAACGCCTGCCATGCGGGGGCAGTCAGCAGACCTCCCGGCAGGCGCGGGGTCGTGACCAGCACGACCAAGCGGGCGGTCACGTTCGTGACGGGTTGCCGCCGGGATGCCGCCGAGCCGTCCGCACGGTCAGCCGCACACCTGCGACGGCGGGAGGTCGTCAGCGGGGTTGTCGGTCTGGGGGTCGACCTGGCCGGGGATCGGCTCTTCGGCCGCCGTCGTCGAGACCGGGTCGGACAGCGAGCCGGTCCCTTGCTCGAGCGTCGAACCGTCCCAGCGGCCGAACCGGGGAGACACCTCGACGTCCGCGTCGGAGTAGGAGTCCTGCAGGTAGTCGTTGGCCGCTTGGAGGTCCTCTTCGGTCGCATCGTCGGGGGAAGCCAGAGACGGGTCCCGAAGCTTGGCACCGATGACGGCTCGCTGCAGCTGGTTCTTCGCACTCATCTCGAAGAACTCACCGATGATCTCGCTGGCTTCGTCGGCAAGGCCCTCCGGCACCGGCTGCTGCGCCGTCAGCTGGCTGATCTGCGCCCGTGTCACCTCGACATCGAGCTCCTCGGCGGCGGTGTCCGTCAGCTCGAACTCGATCAGCGCCTGCAGCAAGGAGGCCTTCAGGTCGGCGAGGACCAGGCTCGGGGCGTCGCCGCCGCTGGCCGCGCCGTCTTGTTGCTCACGTGACTCGGACGTGAAGTCACATGCGGCTTGGGTGAGGTCGTCGACGGTGGTGTCGGTGATGACGGTGCCGTCGACGGTGGCCGCAGCACCCGGGCTGAGGTCGGTGCCGCATCCCGACACCGTCACCAGCAGGCCGGCAGCGACAACGCCCAGCGCCGATCGGGGTCTACGTGCGCGCCTGCTCCGCACCTGCTGCGCTGCCCTCACGTCTACCCCACCACCTGTGTGACTGTCCCGGCGACGACATCGTCGATGAAGCGCGCGGCCCAATCTAGTACCTCGACATCGCGCACAGACTGACCCCCGATACCCGGTTGCCTTGGCCTCGGTACGAGCACGCCGCTCGTGGCCGGCTTCAGGATCGACTTGGGGTACATCCGCTCCAGCCGTACCTTCGCCGAGTCCGGGAGCTCGACCGGCGCGAACCGCACGAAGTTTCCCTGCGCGGTGACGTCGGTGAGACGGCTCGCCTTCGCCCGCACCCGTAGCCGGGCGACGGCGAGCAGGTTGTCGACGGCCGTTGGCGGAGTGCCATATCGGTCCGCGAGCTCGGCCTGTACCTCGTCGACCTGCTCGTCGGTGCGTACCTCGGCCAGGCGCTTGTACATCTCGAGCCGGAGGCGCTCACTCGGCACGTAGTCGTGCGGCAGGTGGGCGTCGACCGGCAGCTCGATCTTGACGTCCGGGTCGTCTTCGGGTGCGTCACCACGGTACTCCGCGACCGCCTCACCGACCAGGCGTACGTACAGGTCGAAGCCGACGTCGGCGATGTGGCCGCTCTGCTCGCCGCCCAGCAGGTTGCCGGCGCCGCGGATCTCGAGGTCCTTCATCGCTACCGCCATGCCCGCTCCCAGGTCGGCATGCTGGGCGATGGTCGCGAGCCGGTCGTGGGCGGTCTCGGTCAACGGCTTGTCCGGCGGGAACATGAAATAGGCGTAGGCACGTTCTGCTCCACGCCCCACCCGCCCGCGCAGTTGGTGCAGTTGCGACAGCCCCAGCAGGTCGGCTCGCTCGATCACCAAGGTGTTGGCGTTGGCGATGTCGAGACCCGACTCGACGATCGTCGTGCACACCAACACGTCGTACTTGCGCTCCCAGAAGCCGAGCATCACCTGCTCGAGCTGGTGCTCCTGCATCTGCCCGTGCGCCGCGGTGATGCGTGCCTCGGGCACGAGCTGCTGCAAGTGCCGGACGGCGCGGTCGATGCTCTGTACCCGGTTGTGGATGAAGAAGACCTGACCTTCGCGAAGCAGCTCGCGACGGATCGCCGCACTGATCTGCGCGTCGTCGTAGCCCCCGACGAAGGTGAGCACAGGGTGGCGCTCCTCGGGCGGCGTCGTGATCGTCGACATCTCCCGGATGCCGGTGATCGCCATCTCGAGAGTGCGTGGGATCGGCGTCGCCGACATCGCCAAGACGTCGACCGCGGTACGCATCCGCTTGAGGGCCTCCTTGTGCTCGACCCCGAACCGCTGCTCCTCGTCGACGATCACCAGACCGAGGTCCTTGACCTTCACCTCGGAATTGAACAGCCGATGGGTGCCGATCACGACGTCGACCGTGCCGTCGGCCAGCCCAGCGATCACCTGGCTCGCCTCGCTATCGGTCTGGAACCTGCTGAGGGCCTTGACCACGACGGGGAATCCGGCGAACCGCTCGGAGAACGTCTGCTGGTGCTGCTGCACCAACAGCGTCGTGGGCACCAGTACCGCCACCTGCTTGCCGTCCTGCACGGCCTTGAACGCGGCACGAACCGCGATCTCGGTCTTGCCGTAACCGACGTCGCCGCAGATCAGCCGGTCCATCGGGACAGCCTGCTCCATGTCCTGCTTGACCTCGACGACACTCTCCAGCTGGTCGGGTGTCTCGACGTACGGGAACGCGTCCTCGAGCTCGCGCTGCCACGGCGAGTCCGGCCCGAAGGCGTGCCCCTTCGTCGCCTGCCGGGCGGCGTACAGCTTGATCAGCTCGGCGGCGATCTGGCGGACCGCCTTCCGGGCGCGGCCCTTGCGCTTGTTCCAGTCGGATCCCCCCAGCCGGTCGAGGCTCGGTTGCTCACCCCCGACGTACCGGGTGACCTGGTCGAGCTGGTCGGTGGGGACGAAGAGCTTGTCGGGTGGGTGCCCGCGCTTCGACGCGCCGTACTCGACGACGAGGTACTCGCGGGTGGCGCTGGACACCGTGCGCTGCACCATGTGCACGTAGCGGCCGACCCCGTGCTGTTCGTGCACGATGTAGTCGCCGGTCCGCAGCTCGAGCGGATCGATCTGCTTCTTGCGACGCGACGGCATCCGCGTGCTGTCCCGGCTGGTGGCGCGCTGGCTCGTGAGGTCGTCGCCCGTGAGCACGACCACGCCGATTGAATCGGCGACGAAGCCGTGCACGAGACCTCCCTGGACGACGTGGACGACGCCCCCCGGCAGCTCGGCGGGAAGGTCGTCGACCAGCCGGGCGGCCACGTCGTGACCAGCGAGCACCTCGACCATCCGCTCGGCGGGCCCGTGACCGGGCGTCACCACCACGACCCGCTGCTCCAGTCGTACTCGGGCCGAGATGTCGGCGACGGCGGACTCGGTGTCGCCGCGGTACTGCGTCGCCGCCTGCACCGCAATCGCCTGCGTCTCGACGTCGGTGCCGAGGTCGAGGTCGCCGAGTGAGACGAGCTCGCCGGCCTCGGTGCGCAGCGGGGTGGTTGCGAGGGCGACGGCGTCCGGGTCGGTTCCGAACGGGCTGATCGACCACCAGGACAGGCCGCGCGCCAAGGCCCGCTGCCGTACGTCTCCCAGGCTCCGGTAGGCCGCCGCGCCCAGATCGACCGGCGCCGTGCCTCCTCCGGCGGCGGCCGCCCACGACGCGTGCAGGAATTCCGCGCTCGTGGCGACCAGGTCGTGTGCCCGGGCGCGGACCCGCTCGGGGTCACACACGAGGATCACGCAGCGATCCGGCAGCAGGTCGACCAGCATTTCCATGTCGTCGACGAGCACGGGCGCGAGGGCCTCCATCCCCTCCACGGCATGTCCCTCGGCCAGCCGATCGAGCATCTCGGCAAGCGCCGGATGCTCGGCGGCCAGGGCCCGAGCCCGCTCACGCACCTCGTCGGTGAGCAGCAACTCGCGGCACGGGGGCGCCCACAGCCCCTCGGTGAGCGTCTCGTGCGAGCGCTGGTCGGCGACGGCGAAGCTTCGGATCTCCTCGACCTCGTCGCCGAAGAACTCCACCCTGACCGCGTGGTCCTCCGTCGGC
>Ga0136617_10004475_pt1 | contig 12506 bp, 10 predicted proteins | sample AntDrymUQ3222106_2_FD_129672 | JGI IMG/M metagenome (GOLD analysis project Ga0136617, IMG submission 129672) | Polar desert sand microbial communities from Dry Valleys, Antarctica - metaG UQ322 (21.06) | ecosystem: Environmental > Terrestrial > Soil > Desert | place: Antarctica: Dry Valley...
TGCGTCCTTCCCCTCTCCTCTGAATCTCGTCCTGTCGGGGTACCCGTCCGGCGGGTCGATCATGCGCTGCCGGATTCGCTCCACAGCGAGGGAACGCGTTCCCGCCGGCCATAGGGCGACCCGGGGGAGGCTGATCTCGCCCTCGATCTCGACGAGGACCACGCGGCAACGGTCGGAGTGAAGGATCACCGCGCCCGTGGCGACGGCGAGGGCCCCCGATCCGAACGCGACGAGGCGGGAGGTGCGTGACATGTCCCCAGGGTGACGGCCGGGGGCGGTCCCACGATGAGAGCGACATGAGAGATCTCTAATCAAGGACGTGAGGAGATCCTCATCCCCGGCTCACGGGGGTCGCCGGGCGGGGGTCGACGATGCCCTCATCGACCACCAAGGAGAACTCCCATGAACACGAAGCGCATCGTCCGAAACACTGCACTGGCCCTGGCCCCGATGGCCATGATCCTGACCGCCTGCGAACCCGGCCCCTCGCCGGAGAACTGTCGCGGCACCATCGGCGCCGTCACCGTCGAGAAGGTCATCGTCCCCCAGGGCGCGACCTGCGTCCTCGAGGGCACCCGGGTCCAGTCCGACGTCCTCGTGCGACGTGACGCCACGCTCATAGCCCGCGGCGCCCGCATCGGCGGCAACGTCCAGGCCGAGAACCACCGCGAGGTCCGCGTCGGCCGGTCGTCGACCGTAGGAGGCAGCGTCCAGACCAAGCAGGGCGGCGTGTCCGATGTGGCTCAGACCGTAGTCACAGGCGACATCCAGATCGACGCCAACCGCGGCAACCAGCGCGTCGACGGCAACCGGGTCAACGGCAGCATCCAGGTCGTGGGCAACCGGGGTGCGTCGGCCATCAACAGCAATCGAGTCGACGGCAACCTTCAGTGCAAGGAGAACGTCCCAGCCCCGACTGGTGGGGGCAACGTCGTCCAGGGCAACAAGGAGGACCAGTGCGCCCGCCTCTAACGGCCGCCTGATCGTCACCCCCGTCCCGCTCGGGCCCCGCTGGAACCTCCGGCGGGGCCTGAGTCGCGCCCGGCGGCGCCGAGGGTGGCGGCGGAGGTCAGGACCGCAGCAGAGCGGTCCCGGGACCGGAGAGGTCCGCGGCGCCCTCGGGCCGGCCGGCCAGGGCGAGCAGCACGGCCTCGCCCGGGCCACTGGCCTCGGGGCCATCCGCGGGACCGACCGACCAGTCCGCGTCGTCGGCCGTGAAGCGGACCTTCGCCGCGGGACGCGCCCCGAACACGAAACCGACGCCCCGGTAGGCGTCGGCCACGAGACCGGTCCGATCGTCGGCGGGACGTCGCTCCCCACCGGCCGGGCGGAGGGCGTCGGACCCGTGGACCAGGACCTCACCCAGGGCCATCACCGGGGGCTGGGTGATGACCACGAAGCGGCCGTCGGCGCTGCGCCGGAGCCGGTCCAGCAGCTCCGCCGGGTCGGCCCGGCCCTCCCGGCGGCCGATGCGGACGATCGCCGCCGATGGCGGCCGGTGCTGGCGGAGGATGTCGATGGTCGCCGAGGGGCGAGAGGCCTCGGCCAGCCAGACCAGGTGACCGACCACATCCCGCACTCGCCATCCGGCGCACAGGCTGGGCCCGTCCCATGCCGGCGCGTCGAGGCCGGCCAAGCGATCGGCGAGAGCGATCCGCTCCTCGGCCACCCACGACCAAGCGGTGGCGTCATCGGGAGGAGCAGGCAGCCCGGTGGCGCTCACCGGTCCAGCATCGCACCCGGGCGAAGGGTCGTCGCATACGAGTGGGGCTGATCTCAGGCGAGATCGGCGAAGGCGTCGCGCAGGCGACGCACATCGCGCCGGCGCTGCTCGAAGGTCGCCCCGGCGGCGACGAGCACGATGCCAGCCACGGCGAAGACCAGGTACCGGGGCAGCTCGGCCGCCACCGGAGCGAGGTGGCGAAGAGCGACGGCAGTCAGCGTCGCCGACCCGATCGCCAGCGGCGCCTGCTCCCGGATCGACGCGCCCCACAGCGCGAGGAGCGCCGCGGCGGCGACGACGGCCACGGTGCGCACGAGGTCGCCGTCGCCGATGGCGATGACGGCCGTCGGCACGACCGCTGCGACCAGACCGGCCCCGACCCGCTCCCACGATGAGCGGTGCCGGCCGCCGAGCAGGCCCGCAACCAGCAACGCCGCGGCGAGGGGCTGGGTGTAGGCCTCTACCAAGGTCACCTCAGCGGCCCCGAGCCTTATCCAGACCAGGACGACGACCGCGGTCAGCGCAGCCAGCCAGGCCCCTCGTCGCGAGGGGCGCAGGGCGCTGGTCCCGGCGACGACGCCCGCGATGGCCACCACCACGCTGGCCCCGTCGATGGAGGCGCTGATGATCAGGGCCAGGCCGAGACCCAGGGTGACCACGACATCCGCGATCAGGGCCGGTTGCCCATCGCCGTCGGGTCCGAACCGCTCGATCAGAGGGGCGACGACTGCGGCCACGGCGGCGGCCACGGCGAGGGCCAGAGCCGGGCCGCTCCCGGTCGCCCCGAGCACCCCGGAGTCGAAGGCGACAGAGGTGAGCGTGACGGCGAGCGTCGCGCCGACCCACGCCTCGGCGTCGCGTCGGCCAGCTCGTACGGCGGCCAGAGCCAACGTGGCCCCGAGCATGGAGATGAGCGTGGTCGCAGCCACGGTGAGCGGCGGCGAACCGAGCACCACCGCCACACCGACCGCAGCCAAGGCCAGCTCGGTGACCAGCAGCACCGGGTCCCGAGGCCGCAGCACGAGCCACAGCGCCCCGGCGACCACCAGCGGTGCGAGCAGGGCGGCCGTCACCCCGACGGTGAGGTCCAGAGCGACGGGGGCGGTCAGCGCGGCGGCAACGCCAACCCCGGCGAGGAGCGCGGTGGCCCAGCGCTTGCCGAGCACGAGGCCTCCGACCGCCACCAGCATGACGGCCAAGAGCTGGACGAGGGTGGTGGCGACGGGCCAGAGCTCGGCGGGAAGAGAGTCGACGGTCCCGAGACGGTCGCCGAGGGGCTGGCCGACGCCGCCGTCGGCCGGTGGTGTCGACACGTCGAGGTAGGCGTTGATGGTGACGACCACTGCCATTACGGGGCGGATCGCGATGATGCCGACCACCGAAGCCGCCGTCGTCATGACCGCGACCCAGGGGCGGGCCGGATCGATGCGGGCCATGACCGCAGCGGCAACGACGAGCACGCCGGCGGTCACGGCGACCACGGTGGCGATGACCTCTCCCGTGGCTCCGCCGGCGACCAGGCCGGCGGCGCCGATCAACGCGGAGGTCCCGGCGGCGAGCGACGCGCCGGCGACGTCACGAGGCCAGCGGACTACCACGCCGGAGCCAAGGGCGACGGCGGCCAGGGCCACGAGCACGGCGGCGGCCCCCGCTGGCCCGGCCGCGGGCTCGCCCACCAGTCCCCCGACGCCGAGCAGCAAGGCACCGAGCCCGGCAGCCGACCAGGAGACCACTCCACCGACCTGGACGACGATCCGCTCGACGTCCCACCTGGACAGGGCCGAGCCGGCGAGCACCGCTACGACGGACTGACCGACGAGCACCCATAGCACCGGGGTCGGTTCGCCTCTTCCTGCCAACGCCAGCACCGCAGGGACGAACGCCAGCCCTGTGGCGGCGAGGGTGAGGGCTCGCGTCCCCGTCCACTGACCGACGGCGATGGATCCGGCCGCCAGCGCAGCCAACAGGGCCGCAGGGCCGAACGGATCGACGGAGGGATAGGCCGACAGCCCGATGCCGCTCACGACCAACGCCCCGAGGGTCGCTCCGGTCCAGCAGATCCACCCCCCCGCCTCGACCACGCCTCGCTCCAGGGCCCAGCCCCTCAACCGCGGGGCGCAGGCCAATGCCACCAGGGCCTGGGCGCCCAGCACCCACACCAATGCTGAGGGCGATCCGGCACCGGCGGCGAGGACGGCGGCGGGGAGGAAGGCCAGTGACACGGCGGCGACGGTGAGGCTGCGCAGCCGTGTGCTCCGTCCGACGAGGGCGGCACCGACCGCCACCGCGGCCAGCCCGGCGGCCCACACCGGCCGGGGCGCGGCGACCCCATCTAGGGCGACCCGGGTGACCTGCACGTCGGCCACGGCCAAGGCGACGGCCACCCCACCCAGGGCCTCGGAGGTGGCCACCAGCTCCCGGCGACGACACGCCACCGCTACTCCACCCACGAGCCCGGTGAGGGTGACCAGGAGCCCGCCCTGGATCCAGGCGGCCAGGTCGTCCCAGGCCACCGCGGCGAACACCACGACCGCAGCCACGAGGCTGAGCGCCCCTAGGCCCACGAGCATCTCGGCCACCGACGGGCCCGGCCCCGCCGGGTCGACCGGGGGGAGGTCATGGCGTCCAGGCCCGGTGGGGCCGTGGGGCACAACGACATCGTCGCCGGACCAGACCGTCAGGTCCTGGGTCCTCGACGGGACCGTGGAGGATGGATGGGCGGCGGTGGCGGTGGCGGGCTCCGGCCCAGCGGTGGGCTCGGATACGGCTCGGGTCGCGGTCACCAGTTCAGGGTCCACCGAGGGGGTTGCGGCGGCCAGTAGCTGCTCGACGAGCTGGTCGCGCGTTCGGGACAGGTGGTGCAGCTGGTGGTCGACGCGCCACAGGTGCTGGCCCTCGGGCCGGCCGAAGTCGGCTCCACACGCCGGGCACCGCGGCCCGGTGAGGTCGGCTGCACAGATAGTGCAGGCCCACATCGACGGGACGGGCAGCGACAGGGTCCTCGGCATGGCCACAGCGTGCGCCCGATCCTGGACCGGGGGCACCCGGACCTCCCCCCATCCGACGGTGGGGGACCCCAGGTGACGCGACGTCCTGGCAGTCGGGGCTTGCGAGTGCCAGTCGGCGGCCCCTAGGGTTGGCACTCGGCACGCGAGAGTGCCAGCCGCCCCGATCCCGGGGAGATCCGGTCCCCATCGCACCGAAATCCGACTACGGAGGCGCAATGAACCTTCAGCCGCTCGACGATCGCATCGTCGTCCGCCCCGGTGACGCCGAGGCCACCACCGCCAGCGGGCTGGTCATCCCCGACACCGCCAAGGAGAAGCCCCAGCAGGGCGAGGTCCTGGCCGTCGGCCCCGGCCGCCGGTCCGACACCAGCGGCGAGCTGATCCCCATGGACGTCGCCGCCGGTGACACCGTCGTCTACTCCAAGTATGGCGGTACCGAGATCACCGTCGAGGGCGAGGACCTGCTGATCCTCAACGCCCGCGACGTCCTCGCCAAGGTGGACAAGTAGGAGAGCAGATGCCCAAGACCCTGAAGTTCAACGACGAGGCCCGTCGTGGCCTCGAGGCCGGCGTCAACAAGCTGGCCGACGCCGTCAAGATCACGCTCGGCCCACGTGGCCGCAACGTGGTGCTCGAGAAGAAGTTCGGCGCTCCGACCATCACCAACGATGGCGTGTCCATCGCCCGTGAGGTCGAGCTCGAGGACGCCTACGAGAACATGGGCGCCCAGTTGGTGAAGGAGGTAGCCACCAAGACCAACGACGTCGCTGGCGACGGCACCACCACGGCTACCGTGCTGGCCCAGGCCCTGGTCAAGGAGGGTCTCCGCAACGTCGCCGCCGGCGCCAGCCCGATGGCGCTCAAGCGGGGCATCGACAAGGCCGTAGAGGCTGTCGTCGCCGCCATCGCCGATCAGGCCCGCGACATCGACGACCGTTCCGAGATCGCCCAGGTGGCGTCCATCTCGGCCAACAACGACAACGCCATCGGCGAGGTGCTGGCCGACGCCATCGACAAGGTCGGCAAGGACGGCGTGGTCACGATCGAGGAGTCCAACACCTTCGGCATGGAGCTCGAGTTCACCGAGGGCATGCAGTTCGACAAGGGCTTCCTGTCGCCGTACTTCGTGTCCGACGCCGAGCGCCAGGAGGCTGTCCTCGAGGACGCCTACGTGCTGTACGTCGAGGGCAAGATCTCCTCGGTCCAGGACCTGCTGCCGGTGCTCGAGAAGGTCATGCAGTCGGGTAAGCCGCTGCTGATCGTGGCCGAGGACGTCGAGGGCGAGGCCCTCGCCACCCTGGTGGTCAACAAGATCCGGGGCACCTTCAGCTCGGTGGCGGTCAAGGCCCCCGGCTTCGGCGAGCGCCGCAAGGCAATGCTGGCCGACATGGCCGTCCTCACCGGTGGTCAGGTCATTTCCGAGACCGTCGGCCTCAAGCTCGACGGGGTCACCATCGACCTGCTCGGAACGGTCCGCAAGGTCGTCGTCACCAAGGATGACACGACCCTCGTGGAGGGTGGCGGCTCGGAGGCCGACGTGAAGGGTCGGATCTCGCAGATCAAGCGTGAGATCGACGACACCGACTCCGACTGGGACCGCGAGAAGCTGCAGGAGCGGTTGGCCAAGCTGGCCGGCGGCGTGGCTGTGGTGAAGGTCGGTGCGGCCACCGAGGTGGAGCTCAAGGAGAAGAAGCACCGCATCGAGGACGCTCTGTCCGCGACGCGTGCTGCGATCGAGGAGGGCGTCGTCCCCGGTGGCGGCACCGCCCTGTTGCGCACCCGGGCCCGCGTGGCCGACGTGGTCGAGAAGCTCGACGGCGACGAGGCCACCGGAGCTCGCTCGGTCCACCGGGCACTCGAGGCTCCCGCTCGGCTCATCGCCGACAACGCCGGCTTCGAGGGCGCGGTCATCGTCCGTGAGATCGAGGCCAAGAAGAAGGCCGTGGGCTTCAATGCCGCCACCGGCGAGTTCGAGGACCTGCTCAAGGCCGGTGTCATCGACCCGGCGAAGGTCACCCGGGCGGCGCTGCAGAACGCAGCGTCGATCGCCGGTCTGCTCCTCACCACCGAGGTCATCGTGGCCGACAAGCCCGAGCCCGAGCCGGCGATGCCCGGCGGCGGCGGTGGTGGCGGCATGGGTGGCATGGGCGGCATGGGGATGATGTGATCCGCTTCGGCGGACCGCTCGCCTAGAGCACCAGCAACTCGACGAGGCCCGGGCCCAGCGCCCGGGCCTCGTCGCGCCGGCCTCGCATGCGTTCTGGCGTACCTCCTGCACCCATGCGGTGCATCACGTACGCCAGAACGAGGATCGGGGGCGATCAGGTCGGCCGTAGGGTGGGGAGTCGTGGACGAACGACCGCCGCCCGACCCGGCCAAGATGTTGGCCGCCTGGCGGGAGTGGGAGTCCGGCGAGACGCTCGCGGGACGAACGATGAGCACGCTCAAGACCGGGGGGATGCGCGACCTCCTCGAGCTGGCGGCGTCCGATCCCGTCCTGTCTCCTGCGGTCGAGGCTGACCTAGGGGGTCTGCTGGGCACGTGGACCGAGTGGGAGGTGGGCCAGACGACACCCGCGGACGTGCTGACCCGCCTGCACTCCGACGGTGCACCGGCAGTCCTGGGCGCCCTGATCGAGGCGGCCGAGGCCGCGGCTGGGGACATCGGTGGCGACCGCCCCTGAGGGAGCGGGGCAGCTGCGGTGACAGCGAGAGGCGGACCCCAGCGCATCCCCCGCCCCCCTGGCGGTGCGCAACCTGGTGCGCCCGCACCCTGGGCCGACGTCGCCACCGACCGTCTCCGGCCGACCGTCGACGACGTTCGCCGGGTGCTGACCGAGCTGGGCCCGGCGCAGGCCTCGCCGATCGAGCGGGACGGTTTCCGGGCCTCCCGGCTCCCGGCCGAGATCTTGGCCATGGCTCCGCAGGTGGCACCCCGCCCGTCGGCGGTGGTCGTCCCGCTCTACGACCGTGACGGCGAGGCGTGGGTGATCCTGACCCGGCGGGGAATGGCCATGCGGGCCCACGCCGGGGAGGTCAGCTTCCCCGGCGGCCGGGTCGAGGCCGGTGACGTCGACTTGGTCCACACCGCGCTCCGTGAGGCCGAGGAGGAGGTGGGACTCGACCCGGCGGCGATCGAGATCGTGGGCGAGCTCGACCACCTGGCCACCATCACGAGTGGATCGTTCATCGTGCCGTGGGTGGGGGTGCTGGCCCACCCGCCGAGCGTCAAGCCATGCTCGCCCGAGGTCGACGCCGTGCTCGAGGTGCCCCTCTCGGAGCTTCTGAGCCCCGGAGTGTTCCACGAGGAGCTGTGGGACTTCGGCACCGTGAGCCGACCACTCGTGTTCTTCGATCTGGTGGGCGACACGGTGTGGGGGGCCACGGCGTCGATGCTGCGCCAGCTCCTCGGCTTCCTCACCGGCACCGTCGCCCGCGGCGAGTCCGGCCACGACTGACAGCGGGCCGGCGCCCAGTCGCGATCGGGTGGTCCGTAGTCTGCGGTGGTGACCGCGGTGGGCCGAGACCGCGCCGCCATCCGGAACGCCTCGGCCGAGGAGAGGTCTGATCTGCTCGATGTACTGGCGTCGCGGGCCGGCGCCGGCGACCTGGACGCGCTGGACGAGCTGCTGTGGGCGCTCGACGAGCTGGGCCTGGCCCGTCAGGCTGTGCGGAAGGTGATCGTCGTCGAGGACGACCTCGACGATGTCGTCCAGGACGTGCTGGTCGCGGTGGCCGAGGGGATCAGCGGGTTCCGGGCCGAGGCCCGGTTCACCACCTGGATGCACGGCATCGCCCGGTTCAAGGCCATCGCCCACCTGCGCCGGCAGCGCCGAGAGGAACCGCTTGACGACCACTACGTCGGCGACGCGGCCAGGATCTCCTCTGTGCTCGTCTCGCGGGTCTCGGTCCGCGAGCTCCTCGCTCGCTTGCCCGACGCGTACCGCGACGTCGTGGTGCTGCGCGATCTCGAGCAGCTCCCCTACGCCGAGATCGCCCACCGCCTCGACCTGAACGAGCACACGGTGCGCACCCGGGCCGCCCGCGGCCGGGCCTTGGCTGCGGCCTTACTCACCCGGGAGGACGGGTGATCGGCACGACCGTCCGCGGTCGTTATCGGCTCGACGCGGTGGTCGGCACCGGGGCCTTCGCCACGGTCTACCGAGCCCACGACGAGCGACTGGAGGCCGACGTCGCGGTCAAGGTGCTGGCCGAGAACCACAGCCTCGACCCCGAGATGCGCGAGCGCTTCATCAACGAGGCCCGCCGGCTCCGCCAGGTCGACAGCCCGGCCGTGGTGGCCGTCCACGATCTGGGCGAGACCGAGCGGAGCCAGCCGTTCATCGTCATGGAGCTCGCCGACCGAGGCGACCTGGCCCGACGCGTCGCCGCCCACCGGGAGGCGGGGGGCGCGGTCGTCCCGGACGACCTGCTGGCGGTGGCCTCGACGGTGGCCGGCGCCTTGACCGCGCTCCACGCCCGTCGGGTGGTCCATCGCGACGTGACCCCCCGCAACCTGCTCCTGCGCTCGGTTCCGGGCTCGCCGCCGCTACGAGTGCCAGGGCCCGGCCGCCTGATCGGGTCCGACGAGCGCCTCGTCGTGGGCGACCTGGGCCTGTCCAAGGACCTGGCCCTGGCCTCGGGCATCACCGCTGCCGTCGGTACGCCCGGGTTCTCCCCACCCGAGCAGCGCATCGGCAGCGGCGTCGAGGAGCGCACCGACGTCTATGCGGCCAGTGCCCTGCTCGTGTGGCTGGTCACCGGACGACCACCCGACGACGAGGGGAGGTGGCCGGGTGCGGCCTTCGGCGGTTGGCCCGCGGCCGTGGCCGTCGCCCTGGAACGGGGACTGTCGCGCACGCCCGCCGAGCGCCACGCGACCGCCGCCGAGTGGCACGCCGAGCTGCGTGCGGCGCTGGCCCCGACCGAGCTGCCGGCGACGGTCCCCGTCGCACCGGCCGCCGCCGCTGACCCCAACCACGCTCCGGCCCGACCCCGCCCACGGTCCCGCCGAGTACCACCGTGGGCGGTGGCGGCGATGGCGGTGGTGATGGTCATCGTCGTGGTCGTCGGTGCCGTCGCCGGGGCTTTCGCCATCGCTGACCGTGACGACGGCGCCTCGGGCACCCGAACCCGGGACGTGGGCTCCGGTCAGATCGAGGCGGAGGCGTCCGAGGGCGAGTTGACCGTGGTGATCCGAGGGCCCGAGGTGCTCACCGTCGACGAGGCGGCGACGTTCACCGTGGAGGAGGGTTCGGCCGAGTCCTGGGCTTGGATAGGGCCTGACGGCAGGATCAGCCCCGACGCCCCGAGTCTCGAGGTCGTACCCGAATCGGAGGGTCGGCTGGAGGTGACCCTCGTCGCCACCGACGAGGTCGGGGGCACGGTTCGAGTCGTGCTCCCCGCCCGGGCCCGCGAGCCGTGACCACCACCCGTCTCCGCGGCAACCGAGCCGCTCACGGCTTGGGGGTGGCCTCCCCGAGCGCCCGGCGAGTCGCGACCGACGACCGGGCGCGACCAACGGGGGACGGACGACACTCGTCCGGAGGAGGAACGATGTCAACCACCACTCCATCCCCGCACCGCCTGTTCGCCCGGCCCCGCCCGCTGGGAGCCCTGCTGATCGCCGTGTTGGTGACCGCCGCCGCGTCGTGCGGCGGCACCGAGGGGACCGCCGACGCCCGAAGTGCCCCCGGCGGCGAGTCGTCGTCGACCACCACCGAGCCGGACCCGGCCACGACGCCGGGTGACGGCGAGGTGGAGCGGCCCGACGGAACGGCAGGACCGACCACCGAGCCGGCGTCTCCCGTCGAGTCCGAGGCTTGCCGACCGGGCGAGGGGAAGACGGTCACCGAGCTGCCTGATGTGGAGATCCCGGCCCACCACATCGACGCCATCCGCACCGACGATCAGGAGATCGCAGGTGACACCGTGCCCGGTCTCGACATCCCTGCCGTTGACATCCCGGCGATGACCGTCGACGGTGGATGCACGATCGAGTACGACGCCCCCGCGGGGTGCGTGCCCAAGGTCGAGATCACAGGCATCGAGGTCCCAGCGCTCGAGGTTCCCGGGGTGGAGGTGCCGGCCATCGACACCGGCGGACTGGACGTGGCGGCCGACTCGGTGGAGTCCGAGACCGTGTCGGCCGAGAGCGTGTCGGGCGAGGTGGTCGAGCAGGAGTGCCAGGCCCGTGAACGCGAGGGTTTCGTGCCTGGCGTCTACCGGCCGGGCATCTTCCGGCCTGGCGTCTTCCGGCCTGGCGTCTTTCGGCCGGGCCTCTACCGCGCCGAGGCGTGTGTCGACGATCAGTGCGTGCCAGAGCTCGACATCCCTGCGGTCGACATCCCGGCTGTGGACATCCCGGCCGCGGAGGTCGACGCCGCCGAGTTGAAGGCCAAGGAGTTGCCCGACCTGCCCGATGTTCCCGTCTACGGCGACGATGACGAGACGGCGTACCTGGCCCCGGCCGACGTCCTCTTCGACTTCGACTCCGCCAACCTCAAGGCTGAGGCCACCCCGATCCTGACGGCCATCGCCGGGGAGGCCGTCGAGGCGGGCGGGTCGGCCGAGATCCTCGTCGACGGGCACACCGACTCGATGGGCGACGATGCCTACAACGACGACCTCTCAGAGCGCCGGGCCCGGACGGTGGCCGACTGGCTGGTAGCGAATGGGGGCTTGGCCGACGGTCAGATCACGGTGACTGGTTACGGCGAGTCTGTGCCGGTCGCCCCCAACGAGACGCCAGACGGGGCCGACGACCCCGACGGCCGAGAGCGCAACCGCCGGGTCGTGATCAGCGTCCGCACCAACTGACCGCACCAACTGACGAGCGGGCAGCCGCACCACGCTCAGCCCTCGCCGTCCCGGCCGATGCCGGGGCGGCGGGGGCTTCGATCTGTCGGCGGTCAGGCCATCCGAGGGCCGGCCCCAGCCGATCAGCGGGTCACTCGTCAGCGTCGGTGGCCGCGAGCTCGGCTCGGGCCGCTTCGACGTCGAGGGCGGCGGCGGCGCGTTCCTCCTGGCCGGCGCGGAGTCGGGCTCGGACGTCGGCGAGGCGCTCGCGCAGCTCGGCCAGCTGCTCCTCGACCGCGTCGACCTCCTCGCCCACCGCCGCTTCTGCGTCCTCGGCCTCGGCCAGCCGGGCGGTGGCAGCACGGAGGGCCTGGCGGGCCTCGCGTCGGCGGGTGCGCAGCGCCGACGGCCCCTCCTCCAGTGACGGTACGGCGGACAGCACGGGTCGGGCTCGCCGAGCGTCGCCCGGCCCGGTCGTCTGGATGTCACCGCCGGGCTCGTCGAGGACCTCCTCGTCGGCATCGGCCGGGTCCGGCTCCTCCGACCCGATGTCGTCGCTCTCCTCACCATGCCCGGCTGGGTCGGCTGCGAGCTGTTCAGCTGCGTCCGGGAGGTCCGCGTCGTCGGCGGGACCCTCCTCGTCGAGACGCTGGGCGACCCCGTCTGTGTGGCCCTGGTCCTCGGTAGTCCGGGCTTCATCGGCGCCACCCTCGGGCTCGGCCGGGACATCAGTGCCGCCCGAGGCCTCGGCGACGGACTCCGACGATGTCGCCTTCGGTCGCCTCTGACCTGCCCCGGGCTCATCCGATCGTGGTGCGCCCGGCGACGGGGCGACCTCGGACGGCAGCGCCAGCAGGAGGCCGTCGATCCAGGCCTGGCGAGCGTCGGGGTCGGCCAGCACGGATCGGACCGCCAGGGTGATGTCGGCCTCGTCGAGTGCCCGCTCCACCTCGGTGGCGCGGGCGACGATGCCCGCCA
>Ga0136617_10004476_pt1 | contig 12506 bp, 9 predicted proteins | sample AntDrymUQ3222106_2_FD_129672 | JGI IMG/M metagenome (GOLD analysis project Ga0136617, IMG submission 129672) | Polar desert sand microbial communities from Dry Valleys, Antarctica - metaG UQ322 (21.06) | ecosystem: Environmental > Terrestrial > Soil > Desert | place: Antarctica: Dry Valley...
GAAGCAGTCTTGAGCTGTTTCCCAGACTCGTCTTTTCCGCCAACTAACCAGCGTCCTAGTTAATTGAAAAGCTGCTGATTGTCAAGATACAAGCTGTTTCGCCCTCACGTCCATTGAATTGTTATGCCGCGTTGAATTATCACACAAAATAATTTACTTTTGCTCTAACTGGTCTTTGAGCAATTTGGTGGTGTGTTCCGTAACGCTTGGCGGTTGAATCATCTCTGCCGTATCCACACGACGCGAACCGAAATCTGAAACGGGTATGCTATGCGATGTAGGCAGTGAATAAGGAAGTTTGCCTGTTTCGATTTGGACATTCGCTTCGTAGAACAAATTCTCCTGCTCCTTGCGTTCCCAACCTTTACCAACGACATAAGGGTAAAACATTCGCGTCAGACCAGCTAAGATAAAAAAAGCAGCGACAATTTTAACGTAGATTTGCGGTATCAGATGAGCGTCCTGCAATAAGGTTAAAATAATCGCCGCCACCAAACTGACGAGCATCAATCCTAAGCCTTGATTGAAAGCCGTTTCAAACCGCGTCCTATCGGCTTTCGCGGCTCGTTCATCAGGTAGAACCAGTTCCTTCACGCCGCTCAAAGAAAAACCACAAGCTCGACAAAAACGGACTTTACCGGAAACTTGTTCTAATCCACATTGCGGGCAGTGCATCTGAATTGCCTCCTTTTTTCTAGTTTACGAATGAATATCCAATAAAGTTCTCGTTTGCTCCTATGCGGAGCGGCATAACGGTTGAGATGACGTGGGGCGGGACACAAACAACTTGCCAAACGAAACAACGTGGCTGTCCCGACCTCACGTCCATTGATTTGTTGTGCGCGGCGTGATTAGAGCGTACCGCTTACATCGCACCGATTTGTTTGAGAAACGAAAGTTGGTTGTAATAAATTACGTCTCGCACAATCTTTCCGTTTTTGATTTCCAACACGTTCGCTATTTTGACGGCGAACTTCTTGCCCTTCATTTGCGGCGGAGCGTAGGACGGCGGATTTTCTATCGTGCCGCTTGAGACGAATTCAACGAAAACTTTATCGCCGCAAGCAACAATGCTTTTTACATCGTCCCGGATGTCCGGCGTTTGCCGGAAATACTTTGAATAAGTTTCACGGATTGCCTGCTGCCCGCGCTTCGGAGCGTCAAAATCCGGCGAATCAATAAAGGCATCATCTGAATAAAGTGCTGCCATTGCCTCGACATCGTGGCGGTTGAAAGCGGCGAACATACTTTCAGCGATTTGCTGCGGATTTTGATTTTGGGACAAGCGATTATTTCCTTTGCTTTTCTTTTGCGCCGTAACATTAAATGTTGACAAAAAAACAACGGCAATGACCAACAAAATTACACTTTTACGTTTCATTTAAGTTCCTCTCAATTCAAAAAGACAAGCGCACAACTTTGTATTCTACTAAATTACAATCTTCTTACACCGAATTTTTATAACTTATTTTGAACGTTACAGTCAATAAAAATATGGCTTTTATTTGGTCTTGGCAGCCAAATTATAATTCTGCATAATTTTTTCAACGGATTTTATTTTCTACTTCAAAACCGATTCCTGACCAGCCGAAAAACAAACCGTCGGAAGAATTTTCCGCGTTGTTAAAATCGCCGCATTCAGCTGGCAAACTCATCTTGAAAAACGTTCGCGTCGGCTTCGCGGCTAAACTATTTTTGAATGCTCTGTGTTCTCTGTGCCTGAGGCGGTGAAATGTTTTATAATAAAACTATGAAATTTCTTCATATTTCCGATGTTCATTTAGGCTGCACGCGCTATCAATTAACGGAAAGCCCGCGCGATTTTTTTGATTCGTGGATTGATGTTTTGCAGAAATACGCCATCGGAGAAGACGTTGATTTTGTTTTAATGTGCGGCGATTTTTTTCATAAACGAAACGTGCCGCCGGAAACAATGAATTACGCTTTTGCGGGTTTAAGTTTGTTGAAAGACAAAGGCATTCCGGTGGTCGCTATCGAAGGAAATCACGACCAGAGAGCGAATGATACCGAATATAGTTGGCTGCGCTCACTGGCAAATTGGAACTTGATAAATTTGCTTGAACCGACCAACGATAACGGAAAAATCATTTATAAACCTTGGGACGAAGAATACAGCAAAGGCGGATTTATAGACGTTGGGAAGGCGAGAATTTTCGGCTCAAATTGGTACGGCGCTTCGGCGAATTGGGCGATTCCGATGCTGACCGACGCGATAAAGGAAAATCGGCGTGAAGGCGCGTTTCATATTTTAATGCTGCACACAGACGTTGAAGGTCATCAAACGCATCCGATTCCGGCGCTGACGATTGCGAATTTAAAAGAATTAAAATCCGTAACAAATTATGTCGCGCTCGGACACACGCATAAAAGTTTTGACATTGACAATTGGGCGTTTAATCCGGGTTCGCTGGAAATTACGAGCATTGACGAATACCGCGAAACGCGCGGCGCGTTTTTTATCGAAGTTGACGATGATTTACGAATTACTGCAACTCACGTTAAAGATTACAAGCAGCGCCCGTTTCAGCGTTTGTCGTTTGACGTTTCCGGTTACGCTGACCCGAAAGATATTACCGAAGGCGTTCTGGAAAAAGTAAAACGCGAAGCGCGCGCGTTTGATAAAAATTCAGATGCGATGCAGCCAATTATAGAGATGACCTTACGCGGGCATCTCGGTTTTCCCAATTCAAATTTAGAGCTGCAAAAAATCCGCGAAGAAGCACTAAAATTAACCGACGCTTTGCACGTTCGCATTAAAAATCATTCCGCTCCGGTAGAATACGCCATTGCTGCCGATGTCGGCGAAGATGTCAGCCGCGAAATGCTCGAACGCCGCGTCGTCGAAGATTTAATCATTCGGGACAATCGCTACAAAACGCGAGTCGAAGAAATGACCGAGGCGGTCGTCGGCGCAAAGCGTCTTGCCTTGAGTGAAGAAACGCCTGATAAAATTGCGGATTTTATAGCACTGAAATTAGTTCAAAGTTCCTAGTTCAAGGTTCAAAGTTAAAATACAACCCTGAACTTGAAACTTTGAACTTTGAACTAGGAACTTTGAACTTTAAAGAAATATGTCCGAAGCTCTCGAAAAAGTATCCGGCATCAAGCATTTGCCGCTGTTTCCGCTGCCGCTTGTTTTATTGCCGAACGAGCTTTTGCCGCTTCATATTTTTGAACCGCGTTACCGGAAAATGCTCAAAGACATCGAATCGGAGAAAAATCTGTTCGGTGTTTCTTATTTCGACGCGCAAGACGATGTTTTGTCAAAACCCGCAACGGGAACAATCGGCTGCGTTGCCGAAGTGCGCGAAGCGCAAACTTTGCCCGACGGACGCTCGAACATTTTAACCGTCGGAATTGTTCGCTATCGGTTGATTGATTATGTCGAAGCGGGCGAGCCTTATTTGATTGGCGATATCGAATTCTTTGAAGACAACGAAGAAGACGCGGAACAGTTAAATCTTCTGGCTGAGGAAGTTTATGTTCTTTTCCAGCGAGTTGCGAAAGCCGCGCACAAACTCGGCGGCGAGCGCGGCGCGTTTCCCGATGTTCCGCAAACCGAGCCGCAAGCATTGTCTTTTCTTGTCACCGCGGCGTTTAATCTCGAGCCGGATTTGAAATATAAATTATTGGAAACCCGCTCAACGATAGAAAGGCTTGAACGAGTGCGCGAAATTCTTGTTCAAGCCGTTGATAAAATGGAAGAAAGCGCGGAGATACACAAAATCGCCAAGACAAACGGATATAGCAATAAAAAGATAAAACTTTAGCGGTTGATTATTTAATTTGAGTTGGCAGTTGTAAACTTTTCGCTGCCGAGCCGGTGCTAAACCGGATTTTATAAATCGAAATCAAGGGAAAGAAGATACAACTCAAATCGCGTTTTTAGATTCTTAAATTCTAGTCCTTGAAAAAAATACCTTTCTGTAAGCCGCTGAAAATGTTATTATAAATAGCAGTTAAAAAGGAAGAATTATACAAAAATGAAAGCAAAAATTTTCGCTATCTTGTTGACTATTGTCGCCGTTTGTCCAAATCTTTTTGGACAACTGCAAGCCAAAAACGAGCAAAAAACCAAAATCGTAAACGTCGGCAACGCGCAATTTTTTCCCGTTTCCGAATTAAAGGAAGGAATGAAAGGAACGGCGCGGACGGTTTTTCGCGGAAGCGAGCCGGAAGAATTTACGGTTGAAATTTTAGGCGTTGTTCCGGGCGCTATCGGTCCAAAACAAGATATGATTGTCGGACGCATTTCGGGCGGCGCGGCAGACCGAACGAGTGTTTTTGCCGGAATGAGCGGCTCGCCCGTTTATATTGACGGACGACTGGTCGGCGCTATTTCTTACAGTTTTCCCTTCTCGAAAGAGCCAATTTGCGGAATCACGCCGATTGCTCAAATGATTTCGATTTTCGAGAACAAACAAAATCTCAACATCAAACCGAAAGAACCGCGGGCGATTTCATTTGCCGAATTAGCTTCGGCAAGCTGGAAGCCGAATCTTCCAAGAAACTCCTCTGTTTCGAGTTCAATTTTAATGAGCGCCGACGCCGGTTCGCTTTTGAACGCAGTCGCCGGGCAATCTTTTCAACCGATTGCCACGCCGCTCTCGTTTAGCGGTTTTTCACAAGAAACTTTGAATCATTTTGCGCCGCAACTGGTGTCCGCCGGTTTGCTTCCTGTCGCATCCGTGGGCGGCGCGGCGCGAATTACTCCTTTGAAGATTGCCGATAATACTACTCTGCTCGGTGGCGCGTCGGTTTCAATGCACTTAACCCGTGGTGATTATTCGATGGCGGCAAGCGGCACGGTAACCATGCGCGACGGCGAAAAAATTTATGCCTTCGGGCATCCGTTTTTAAGCCTTGGCACAGCCGATTTGCCGATGTCCGAATCGCACGTGGTGACGGTTATTCCAAACTTAAATAACTCTTTCAAACTCGCCGTCCCTGACGCGATGGTCGGCAGTATGACGCAAGACCGCGCGACCGGCGTTTTCGGACAGCTCGGACAAGCGCCAAAAATGATTCCGGTAAAAATTCAACTTGAAACCAGCCGCGGACAGGAAGAAACTTTGAATTTTGAAGTGGTTAGAGACGATTTTCTAACGCCGCTTTTGCTCAACATCTCGGTTTATAATGCGGTCGTAGCTAATGAACGCGGGCTTGGCGATTCGACAATCGAAGTTAGCGGTGAAATAAAATTAAAAGGTCAAGAATCAATAAAACTCGAACAGCGTTTTGCCGGAGCGCAAGCTACGCAAAGCGCCGGGCTTTACGCCGCCATTCCGGTTAGCGCCCTTTTGCGAAGCCGATTTGATAATGTTGAAATTACGGAAGTAAATTTGAAAATGACTTCGCTTGACGGCAGCAAAACCGCGACGTTAGAGCGCATCGCGCTTGATAAAAGAGAAGTTAGAGCCGGGGAAAGTTTTGAAGTTCAAGCATTTGTTCGAACGAATACGGGAAAAATTTTCTCGCAAAAAATTCCGGTTAAAATTCCAAGCGACACACCTGCCGGAACTTTAATGATAACGGTTGGCGACGGCGATTCGATTCAGCAAACGTCCGCCTCTCGTCAATTCGTGCCGAAGGATTTGAGCGAGCTTATAAAAACAATCAACAAAGTCAAAAAAGACGACCGTCTTTACGTGCAAACTTCGCGCGTAACCAGCGGCGCAATTATCGGCTCAAACGAATTGCCGAATCTTCCGCCATCAGTTCTGGCAACTTTGAATAATGACCGTTCCGTCGGCGGCTTTAAACCGACCGTGCAAACAGTTTTAACCGAACAGGAATTGGCACCCGCCGATTTTATTATTTCGGGGCAGCAAGTTTTGACGATTGAAGTAATAAAATAAAGCGGAAAATAAGAAAAATAAAAAAGGTTAAGAACGCTTTATACGCTCTTAACCTTTTTTATTTTTTATAAACTTAGGGTATGAATAATCTAAAAAATCTCACGCAGGCAATTAGTTTCGCTGCCAAAAAACACAAAACTCAAAAACGCAAAGGCGCTGACGGAGAACCTTATATCAATCATCCTTTGGAAGTCTTAAATCTACTGACAAACATTGGAGATGTTGAAGATTTCGACATTCTTATTGCCGCAGTCTTACACGATACAATCGAGGACACTCAAACAACCAAAGAAGAAATTACCGAGCTGTTCAGCGAAAATGTCTGTGAAATGGTCTTGGAATTGACCGACGACAAATCTCTGCCGAAAGCCGAACGTAAACAATTGCAAATTGAACACGCGCCGCATTTATCTGCTGGCGCAAAGCAAATTAAACTTTGCGACAAAATCAGCAATATCCGTGATGTTACGGAAAATCCGCCGCAAGGTTGGTCAAAGGAAAGACAAATTGAATATGTCGAATGGGGCGAAAAGGTTATTTCCGGACTACGCGGCGCGAATGAAAATTTAGAAAGCTGTTTTGATGAATTAGTCGGGCGAGCCAAACATAACTTGATATAGCTAAAATTAAATTTCAATCGTGCCGTCAGATAAAATATTGTTGTAGAAAAAAGGAGCGAGAAGCAAAAAACTTCCCGCTCCTTTTTTCTACATTAAATCCAACTTAAAAATCAAATCTAATGCCAAGCTGCAACTCGCGGTTATAGCTTGAGTTAAAAGTAAACGAAGGCGAGCCGGAAACGAATATTCGGGGCGTCGCAAAGTTTGTCGTTTGCGTCAGGCGACCTCCGCCCGTCGTGCTGTAAGCATAAAGCGCGTTGTTAACTTGCTGTACATTTGAACGATTGAAGATATTGAAACCTTCCGCAAAAAGCGACAGACGGAAGCGTTCGCCGAAACGTATAATGCGTCCGACGCGCATATCAAGTTGATAAGTCGGCGGAGTTGAGAATTGATTTCTCACGGTTCCCGGCGCGCGGTCGTTTGCCCTATTGCCATCATTGTTCGGGTCGCCAGAAACTGTCGCCGAGTATGCAATGCCCGATTGCGCCGTGAAAATGCCGGTGAAAACATAATCGCTCAACAGTGCGCGAACAATCTTGTTGTCGCTGTATCTGAAAGTTCCCGTTTCATAAACAGGGCTAAAGATAAAGCGATGCCGCACATCTAAATCGGAACGTCCGTATTCACCCGACAAATCAAATTGATTTTCGGCGATTTTGGAATCGTCAACGCCCGGAACAACCGAAGTTTGGTCTGGTTTGTCGTCTTTTGCTTTCGATAAGGTATAACTCGCGTTGAATTGGAAACGGTTGGCGAAACGACGATTTAGTTCAAACGATAAGCCTTGATAGAAAGAATTGGCGGTGCTTTCGTAAACGCTAATGCGTTGAAACGCCGGAATCGGACGCGCTGCCGGAAACCTTTGAATTGTCAAAGAATCAGTTGTTTGGGTCGTGCCGTTAAAAATCGGAACGGTCGTCGCCACCGGCGCGTTCAGGTTTGCATTGCGCGTGCGCGTTAAATCATCGCCGCGGAAAAGCGTGTATTGAACCGAAAATACCGTATTTGCAAAAATCTCGCGCTCAAATTGTAAGCGGGCTTGATGCGTAAACGGCTGTTCGTAGTCTTTGTCAAACAGATAAAGATTCGGTGTAACTGCTGCAACGTTTGTGGGAATACTCGGAAAAACATTTGGATAAGTCGGACACAAAGCAGGCGAAGTCGTGCAGGTAATGTCAATGGCAACGACTTGAATACCGTTTTGCGAATGCGCGGTTCCGGTTAAAATCGCCGTCGTGCGACCGTAAAACATTCCGTAGCCGCCGCGTAGAACGGTTTTTTCATCGAATGCGTAGCTGAAACCCAAACGCGGTGCAATGTTATTTTTGTCCGAAGGTCGAAAGCTCGTATCAAAGCCCGCCGCGAGCAATGCCGCGTTCGGATTTTGAATCGGCGGTTGGGCGATTGATTGATAATCGTAGCGAACGCCGAGATTAAGCGTCAGCTTCGGCTTCACGCGCCAATCATCCTGCAGAAAAAATCCATACTCGGAATTGTTTGGGTTGGTCGTTCCGCCTGTCGTTCCTTCTCCGGCAAAACTTTGGCGATAACCAGAAGGCGTTCCAGCGGCTAAATTTGCATAACTGGTAAAAGTATAAGCGCCGCTAAAAAGCCCCGGAAAGAAATTAAAAATGCGGTCGAACAATAAATCCGCGCCGTATTTAAAGGTGTGATTACCGGCAATAAACGTTTGATTATCAACAAATTGATAGCGCGTAACAGTCGTTTCGCGCGGGCTGAAATTATTACGTCCGAACAGGAAAGTTCCGTCATTTATCCCGCCGGCATTTGCCGTTACCGCGACTTCCGGCGTATCTGAATTTGCCAGTCCCGGTTCTTTATCACGCGAAAATTGAACGCGAAATTCGTTAAACCAATTTGCCGAAAGCGTCGAAGTCCAGCTTGAAGAAAGCGTGGAGGTTTTGACGTTGCTGTTGCCGGTATGTTCGAGCGCGCTCAATGTGCCGGAGCTTTCAAGGTTTGTGCCGGTAAAATTCTGCTGATTAAATCTGACCCAAACCTGATTTCGGTCGTTGATGTTAAAATCAGTTTTGATTAAAAACGTATCCTGCTGGCGATTGACGTTGTAAGACTCAACCTTCGGTCCGAGCAGAGTTTGTATGCTCGCCGGAGCAAAGGGAAGCGAGCGAACGACAACCGGATTTGGTAACTTCGAACGTTGACCTTCGTAAGCGGCGAAGAAAAAGATTTTATCTTTTCTGATCGGACCGCCGAAAGTTCCGCCGAATTGATTGATTTGTCCGGCTGGACGAGCGCGGTTTGCCGCGACTAAAACCGGCGAGCGAGCGTTGAGCGACTCGTCACGAAAATATTCAAACGCGCTGCCGGTAAAACGGTTTGTGCCGCTTTTCGTTACGACGTTGATAACCGCACCAGCGGCTCGTCCGAATTCCGCCGAGAAACCGTTTTGATTAACCTGAAATTCTTTTACCGTGTCAACCGAAAACTGCGACGGCGCGCGTCCCGAACCGGTTCGTCCAGAAGATTGCCCGAAAAATGTGTTATCGCTGCTGGTGCCGTCAATCTGCAGACTGTTCAGCGTTCCTTTCTGACCGCCAACCGCCAAATCGCCGCTTCTTGTTGGGTCGCGGACGATTCCCGGCGTCAAGGTTACAAAATCTAAAAAATTACGCCCGTTCGTGGGCAGATTGATAATGCGGCGTTCCTCGACGGTCGAAGAAATCGAAGTGCGAGTGGTTTCTACGCCTTGACCTTCGGCGCTGACGTCAACTACATTGACCGAACCACTCGCCGTCAAAGCAATTTCGAGCGTGCTTTTTGCGCCGACGGTAACTTTTATATTTTCATAAGTCGCCGCGCCGAAACCTTGTCCAGCGGCGGTTGTTACCGTGTAATTGCCGGACGGCAAAAGCGGCAGCACAAAATTGCCTTCGTCACTTGTCTGCGCGGTTTTTTGCAAACCGTTGTCTTGATTGGTCGCCGTTACCGAAACATTCGGAACCGCCGCGCCTTGCGGGTCAACGACGCGCCCTTCGATGTTTCCGGTTGTCGCCTGCGATTGCGAAAAGGTAATTTGGGCAATCAGTAAAATTCCGAAAAGTAACGGAAATAACTTTCGCATAAGAGAATTCCTCATTTTATTAATTTTGTTTTGTAACAATCTGACACCTTCAAAATTGAAAGTGTAATTCGAACGAAGGAATGAAATATGCAAATATCTTATGACACCTTCTTGAGTTGAGCAAGGTAAGAATAACCAATTAAATAAATTTAAGTTTTAGTTCACATTCGCGCCGCGGTTTTCGCCTTCGACCCAAATTTCGCCATCTGCGTAAACTTCTTTTTTCCAAATCGGCACGGTTCTTTTTAATTCTTTTATCAACCATTCGCACGCTTCAAACGCGGCTTTCCGGTGCGGCGCGGAAACGCTAATTGCGACGCTCGTTTCGCCAATTTCCAATTTTCCGAGACGATGAACAATTCCGACGTGCGCGATTTCAAATTTTTCGCGCGCCCGCGCGATTAGCTTTTCCATCTCGCGCAAAGCCATTGGCTCGTACGCTTCATAAACAAGATAAAGCGTTTCTTTTTCCTTTGTCCATCGGCGCACATATCCGTCGAGCGTAACCGTTGCGCCGCATTCTGACGGAACAATTCTTCGCGCAACTTCGCCAACATTAATCTGTTCGTTTGTTAATTCAAAAAAATCCTTATTCATTTACCATTTACCAATTTGATAAATGATAAATGTTCAATGATAAATGTCCTAGCCGCCGGAAACGGCTGTGAAAATTGCCAGCTCGTCGCCGTTTTGAATCGTTTCGTCACCTTTTGCATATTCCTGATTAACAGCGAAAAGTAAGGATTTTTCAAAATTCCGTTGCAACTTCGGAAACGCTTCTAAGATTTTAGCGCAAGCTTCGTTTGCCTTTGTGTTTTCGTCCAGCGAAAATACGATTTCTCTTTCCCCAACCGCGTCTGCCGTTGCTCCGAAAAATAAAACTTGGACTTTCATAATAGATTTTTTGCAAATTCATTGACTTTCGACCATTATTAATGATACAAATTATAGCTTGCTTTCAAACTATTTCAACCAAGCTCTCGCTTTGTTTGAAATTTACTTAATACTTTTCAATTTTAATTAGTTGTAAATCTTTTAATCAGTAGCCTGTTTAATCGGCTTTTGATATCTCTTAAAGAACACGCCAATTCAGTCTTTAGCTAGGTAAAATTCAAGGACTTTTTTATGCCAAATGTCAATAATCGCAGAAAATTAAGCTTTTCTTTTTCAACTTTTTTAGTTTTTTTGCTTGCCATTGTTTCGATAACTTTCGCAACAATAAACTCATTTGTTTACACAACTGATATTCAACAATCACAAGAAAACAAATCAACTGCACCGGCAGTGCAAAGTTTTATTAATTTTTTTGCGGGACAACTTGACCCCACATTTGGCGCCGCCGGAAAAATCACAACGCAAGTTGGCAATTCAACCAGCGAGGCTTTCGCCGTTGCGCTTCAATCAGATGGGAAATTTGTCGCTGCCGGTAGCAGCTTGAACGGTATAAATAAAGATTTTGCTCTTGCCCGTTACAACATTAACGGTTCGTTAGACGCTACATTCGGCGCCGGCGGTAAAGTAACGATTGATATTGGCAATACTGAAAACGATGAAGCCCGCGCGCTTGCGATTCAACCTGCGGACGGCAAATTAATTGCCGCTGGGTACAGATTTAACGGCACGAACGACGATTTTGCCCTTGTTCGATTTAATACTAACGGAACGCTTGACCAAACTTTCGGAGCAAGCGGCACTGTAACGACGGACTTTGGTAATTCGTTTGATGTTATCGACGCAATGGTAATTCAACCCGACGGCAAGATTGTCATAGCCGGTAATCGTGTCGGTGAAAGCGGCTCTTTTTTCGACTTTGCTATCGCTCGTTACGATTCAAACGGAACGCTCGATGAAACATTTGGAGCAGGCGGCAAAGTAACAACCGATTTCACTGGATTTGACGACCTGGCTCGAGGAATCGCGCTTCAGTCGGACGGTAAAATGATCGTCGTCGGCGAAGCCAACAACGATTTTGCATTGGCGCGTTATAACTCAAATGGTTCGCTGGATACGACTTTTGATAGTGACGGCAAAGTCATAACATCAATCAATACATTTGATTCCGCTTTCGATATTGCTATTCAATCTGACGGTAAAATCGTCACTGCCGGAGAAGCCAGAGACAATAACAATTCAGCGGATTTAGCACTAGTTCGATACAATTCTAACGGTTCGCTTGATCCTGCATTTAGCAGCGACGGCATACTAACAACACCAATTGGCAGTGGTGACGAGATGGCATTTGAACTTACTCTCGAGCAGGGCGGAAAAATTATTGCCGCAGGTTTCAGTCTTAACGGCGCAAACGACGACTTTGCCCTCGCGCGGTATAGCTCAAACGGCACGCTCGATTCATCGTTTGGCACGGGCGGCAAAGTGACGACAGATTTTAACAATTCATCAAATGATTACGTCTCAGCCCTTGCAATACAATCGAATAATAGAATTATTGCTGTCGGCAGCAGCAACACAAATTTTGCCGCTGCCGCCTATTCTTTAGTGACAATTAATTGCACCTATTCGCTTTCTGCACTAAGTGCAAATGTTACAGCAGCTGGCGGAACAAATAATTTCAACATCACTACAGAAGTAGGCTGTCCTTGGATAGCTATAAGTAGCGACCCTTGGATAACGATTACCAGCAGCAGCATCGGAACGGGTGATACCACAATTTCTTACACGGTTGCAGAAAATTCTGGAGCACAACGCACAGGAACAATCATAATCGGAGCGGAAACCTTTACCATTAATCAAGCTTCGTTACAAACAGTATTTGATGTTTCAGGGATGGTGAGGTACGGTGTAACGCCAGCGGGAGGAACAACAAAGTATGTGCCCGGCGTGACATTGACAGCTGCCGGAACACCGCTAGTGACGACGACAACCGCTTCAAACGGTTCTTAC
>Ga0136617_10004477_pt1 | contig 12506 bp, 8 predicted proteins | sample AntDrymUQ3222106_2_FD_129672 | JGI IMG/M metagenome (GOLD analysis project Ga0136617, IMG submission 129672) | Polar desert sand microbial communities from Dry Valleys, Antarctica - metaG UQ322 (21.06) | ecosystem: Environmental > Terrestrial > Soil > Desert | place: Antarctica: Dry Valley...
AGGCTATCGCTGGCCGGTTAACCGCGCTCGCATCATCTTCAACACCCTCGTCAACGACCGAGCGCAGGGCGGCGTCTTTGTCGCAGTGCGTTCCGGACCGGCCGAGGCGGTGATCATCCACAACATCCTGGTCGGGCGCGGCGAGCTCGATATAAAGACGCCCGCTTCGATCAAAGGCAACGCACAGGCGCGAGTCGACAACTTTGCGGATCCCGCCAAGTTTGACTATCGGCTACGTGTGGGCAGCCCGCTTGTCGGCACTGCCGGCCTCGCCAGCACCATCGGCAAAGAAGAGCGGCCGACGAATCAGTATCGGCACGTGGCCGGTTCGGTCGAGCTGGTCGGTATGACGGGACTGACGCCTATTAGCCCCGGCGCCTTTCAGCGCGTCGCCCAATGACGCCGCGAGCACACTCTTGATCGGTCCGCATGATTGCTCACTGCCAGTGATAACCGGCTGGTTCGATCACGAACTGGCGCAAAGAAATCGCGCGAGCGAATGTCGCCTGTTGCACGATGAAGCGGCTGGAAACACGATCTTCGAAGGGCCTTCACTTCGGGTTCAGGTGAGCTCGAGCGGTTGCGCAGTGCATGTCGTCGATCAACGCATCACGGCCGTTATCGGTGAGCCGCGCGACCGGCACATGCGCTCCCTCACTGCAGCCGACGTTGCAGGCCTTGCAAACGAAAGTGAAGCGTCAGGCACCGGTTTGAATCAATTGCGCGGACGCTTCGCGGTCGTCCACATCAACCTGGAACAAAGCAAAGCCACGCTGGTGACGGATCGCTTTGCCGTCTTTCCGCTCTGCTTCTCAGTAGAGGGGTCGAGGATCGCGTTTTCTGATCGAGCAGATTGCGTTTCGCTGGTGGGCCAGCGAGAGATCGACTTGCAGGCGATCTTTAACTACGTCTACTTTCATGTAATTCCGGCACCGCGCACGATTTTTCGCGGAGTTCGGCGCATGGAGGCGGCGGCCAGAATGTCGTTTGACGCAAGCGGAGCGCAAACGGGTCCGACCTGGCGGCCGACTTTCATGGCAAAAGAAAATCTCACTATCAAAGCGGAACACGATCGGTTTCGAACATTGCTCAGGCAATCGGTCGAAAGGGAGATCACGACACCTCGTATCGGCGCGTTCTTAAGTGGCGGCACCGACAGCTCGACCATTGTCGGTCTAATCGGTCAGGTGACGGGCAAACCAGTTGATTCATTTTCGATCGGCTTCGATGCGAGCGGATACGATGAAATGTCGTACGCGCGCCTCGCTGCGCGGCATTTCAACTCCAGGCTTCACGAGCACTACATCACCCCGGACGAACTCGTGCGCGCGATTCCGCGGGTGGCGGGACACTACGATCAACCGTTCGGGAACTCGTCCGCATTGCCCGCCTACTATTGTGCTCACCTGGCGCACGAGCACGGCGTTGAGAAGTTGCTGGCCGGCGATGGCGGTGACGAGCTGTTTGGAGGCAACACCCGATACGCCCGGCAAAAGGTGCTCGGCGCATACGACGCGGTCCCGGTCTTGATCCGGCAGCGGGCGATCGAACCGCTGGTGCTTCGCACACCCGTTGCGCGCCATGTGCCTGGAGTCAAGAAGATCGTCAGCTACGTCGAGCAGGCTCGCCTTCCGATGCCAGAGCGCATGGAAACCTATAACCTGCTTGACCGGTTCGGCGTCGGCGCCGTGTTCACGCCTGCGTTCCTGGACCGGGTGGATGACAGCGAGCCGAGAGACCTGCAGCGTGCGGCCTATCAGAGCAGCGCCGCACACTCGATCATCGATCGGATGCTTGCTTATGATTGGCGCTTTACCTTGACTGACAGCGATTTACCGAAGGTTCGACTCATGGCGCACCTAGCAGGCGAAACCGTCGGCTTTCCTCTTCTTGATGACGCTCTGGTTGACTTCTCGCTCACCCTCCCCGCCTCGATGAAGGTTCGTGGCTTAACGCTACGATACTTTTTCAAGAGTGCGCTTCGCGGTTTTCTCCCTAATGAAACAATCCGCAAGAAGAAACACGGCTTTGGCCTGCCATTCGGGCCCTGGCTGGTTCGGGACGAAGCCTTGGCCAGGTTCGCGGCCGCCTCCCTTGAGCGCCTGGTCGAGCGCGGTTTCATTCGGGACGAACTGGTCCACGACCTGTTCTCCACTCGTTTGAGAGAGCATTCGGGGTTCTACGGCGAAATGGTGTGGGTGCTGATGATGCTCGAGCACTGGCTTGAGCGCCACGCGGCCACCTTCAAGCTGGACTGATCGCAAGCATGCGCGACATCGCCATCTTTCTGATCGTAGCCGGCGGCATTCCTTTCATCCTGCGCTATCCGTCGGTCGGCATCGGATACTGGGTTTGGATCAGCCTGATGAATCCGCACCGCGCAGCGTGGGGCTTTGCCTACTCGTTTCCATTTGCGTTTGCAGTCGCTGTGGCAACGATGATTGGGTTGTTCATGACCAAGGAACCGCGTCAGCTCAAGGGAGGGGCGGCCGCCTGGGTGATGGCCACGTTCATGGCATGGATGTGCTTCACGACCATCTTCGCGCTTGAGCCTGAAACGGCCTTCGAGATGATGGAGCGGGTGACGAAGATTTTGTTCTTCACCCTGCTGGCGTTGGTGACGCTGTACAAGCGCGAACATGCGATGGGGCTCCTGTTGATCATTGTCTTTTCGGTCGGCTTTTACGGCGTCAAGGGCGGCGTGTTCACCATCATGGGCGGCGGCACGGACCTGGTCTGGGGGCCACCAGAGACCTTCATCGAGGATAACAACGCGCTCGCCCTCGCCGTCATCATGACCATTCCGCTTCTGGCTTATTTCTACATCATGTCGACCAGGCGCTGGATCCGCGCGACGATCGTGATATTGATTGCGCTGTGCGTAGTGTGCGTTTTCGGCAGCTACTCGAGAGGTGGCCTGTTGGCGATTATCGCGATGTCCGGGTTCTTGTGGCTCAAGGCGAAAAGCAAAGTGCTTCTGGGAGCAGTCGTCGTCATATTCGCTATCGGCTTTTACTCTTTCATGCCGCCGGCATGGGAAGAGCGAATGAGTACGATCAGCACGTATGAGCAAGACGAATCAGCAGGCGGCCGTCTTAGCACCTGGACCATGCTGACTAATCTTGCGCTCGATCGACCGATCGTCGGTGGCGGTTTCGAGCCGTACAGCACCGAGGTATTCCGTCGTTACTTGCCGGATTACAACAAGACGCACTCAGCGCACAGCATTTACTTCCAGGTGCTCGGAGAACACGGGTTCGTCGGCCTCGCACTCTTTCTACTCTTCTGGCTGCTGACGTGGCGATTGAGCCGCCGCATCGTTAAGCACACAAAAAACGACCCTGAAGCAAAGTGGGCGTACTGGCTTGCGACGATGTCGCAGGTCAGCTTGGTCGGTTACTTCGTCGGCGGCATATTTCTTAATCTTGCATATTGGGACATGCCGTACTTCCTGATGGTTGCGCTCGCCGTGACCTGGCACGTCGTTCGCAGCCGAAGTCCCGACCCCAAGACCCGGCAGCCCGATCACTCGCGAGTACGTTTTCCGTCCCGCTCGCCAGTGATCTCGTCTTGAGCGCGAACAGCGCCGTACGAATTCATTGCATCGCTTTTTCACAGATTTTCTCGAACTCGCGCGCGACCGTTGCGCTCGAGTACCGCTCCGCGACATGCCGGCGTGCGTGTTCAGCAAGGTCCCGGCCCAGTTGCGGTTGTGACAGAAGCGATGTGACCGCGTGCGCGAACTGCTCGGCCGTATCAGCCTGTAGATAATGGCGTTCCGGTTGCGCATCGAGGCCTTCCATCCCGACCGCCGTGGACACCACCGGAACTCCCATCGCCATCGCTTCATACGCCTTGATCCGCGTGCCGCCGCCGATACGCATCGGAATCACGTAGACCGCGGCCCCGTGAACGTTCGGTCGAATATCGTCGACTCGTCCGGTAATGGTCCAGTCCGCCGCCGAGGCAGCCTGCGACAGATCGGGCGGCGGATTGCGACCGACTACGGTCATCGTTGCGCTCGCATGCTTCGCCTTGATTCGTGGCCAGACCTCGGCGCGGAACCAGCGGATTGCGTCGATGTTCGCGAGCCAGTCCATCGAGCCGGTGAACACCACCCGGTTGTTGGCTTCGCTCGGCACATAGTGAAAATATTCGAGGTTGACTCCGGTCGGAATCACGTCGACCCGATCCGCACCATAGTCTTCTTTGAATCGCTCGGCGTCGCGCGCCGAAACCGCCACGACGCGATCGAAGCGCCGCAGCGTGTCGCTCTCGAACCGGCGCATCTTGATGAGTTGGCTGCGCCATAAGGCTTTTTTCCAGAACCGCGTCGAATGTTGCAGATGGCGTTCTACGATCTCGGCTTCCACATTGTGCGTGAATAGCACCGACGGAATTGTCCGAGGCCACTGCGCAAGCACAGCCGAATGCAGGAAATCGAAAACAGCGACGCCCGGATGACGCGCGAGCGCCTGGGCGACAACGTTGATCCCGGCCATCGAGCGATCGGACGCCACCGCAAGCGGCAACTTCGAAAGCAGCAACGGCAAGCGTCGCCACGGTGCCGCGCCCCTCGCAGGAGCTGGCCAGCAGTGCCATTGATCGGCGATGTCCGCGAGTTGTGCTGCATAACGCTGCCGTTGTTCGAGCGTCGCCGGACTCAGCAAACAGATTTGAAATTTTCCGCCGCGCATGTTGCGCAGTATTTCGGTGGTACGGATCGCGCCTCCTGAGTCGGCCGGAAACAAAAACCGCGGCGAGACGAAGACGAGCTCCGGTCTCGTCACCAGCACACGCCCCAGTAGCTCGATGAAATGCGGGTCCGATCTCCGCCGCCCGTCAGATCGATCACGAGCTGGTCAGGCGTGCCGTTCGCGTACACGGCGTTCCACACCGGCGGCAACGACTGCCCGACGATGACGATCTCTGCACCTGCAACGGCCTCTTCCGCACTGGTGGTCAATAGTTCGCCCAGATGCGGAATTGCTTCGTCGATGTATTGCTTATTGGCGCCAATCAACCGCGAAAGACTGACGTCGGCGTCGTAAATCGACATCTGCAGACCTTTGCCCAGCAGACGCTCGGCCAATTCAACCAGCGGACTTTCGCGCAGATCGTCGGTGCCGGGCTTGAAGCTCAGACCGAGCAGCGCGATCTTTCTGCGCTTTCCCGCGAGCACACGCTCGACGACTCGATCGATGTGAATCTGATTGCTCGGCAGAATGCTGCTCAGCACGGGAGTGATGACGTCACGCGCACGACCGATATAGGTCAGTGCACGCAGGTCTTTCGGCAGGCACGAGCCGCCGAAAGCGAACCCTGGTTTCATGTAAGCCGCCGAGATGTTCAAGCGGGTATCGCGGCACACCAGCGACATGATCTGCCGGCCATCGATGTCCAGCGCACTTGCAATGCGGCCCACCTCGTTGGCGAACGTAATCTTCAGCGCGTGAAACGCATTGCACACCAGCTTTAGCGCTTCGGCCGTACGAATGTCGGTGGCAATGAAGTCGCACGGCAAGTGCCCGAAAAGTTTGCGCAGCACGTCGATCGAATCGGGCGAATCGCCGCCGACGAGGGTGAACGGCGGATGGTCGTAGTCCTTGATCGAACTTCCCTCACGTAGAAACTCTGGCTGAAAGCAGAGTCCAAAATCAGTGCCGGAGCGTTTGCCGCTTTTTGCTTCCAGCGCGGGACGCACCAACTCGACAGCGGTCCCTGGCGCTACGGTCGAGCGCAGCACAACCGTGTGAAACGCCGGCTTACGCGCGAGCGCGGCGCCAATCGCCTCGGCCACCCGCACTACGGCGGACACATCCTGCGAACCATTGGCAGAAGACGGCGTGCCGACACAGATGAACGACAGTTCCGTTTCGCCGACCGCACCGCTTGCATCGTCGGTGACTTTCAGTCGGCCCGATCGCACCGCGGCGCGCGTCAGCTCCTGAATGCCCTCTTCGACAATTGGTGCTTTGCCTGACCGCAGCAAGTCCAGTTTCTGAGGATTGAGATCGACCCCGATGACATCGTGGCCATCACGCGCGAGACACGCCGCGGAGACGCTTCCTACGTACCCGAGACCAAAAATGCTGATTCTCATTGTGCGTGTCTGCTGGGGCCCGGTTCGCTTGTAAGCGGCGTGATCGCCGACAACTCAACCGCGGGACTCGCATTGAGCAGATTGCTCGCCATTCGCACTCCGAACTTCAGATCGCCGCGATCCCACGGTGTGAAGCGCGGCAATTGAAAAAGATCAGCACCGGTGCGAGCGACCCCGTGCGCAGTCGTGAACGCCGCCGTGAAGCCAAGTTGTTTGACCAGCGCTGCGGTGTGAACGGTGTAATCGTCGCCCGGCCGGCCATTCGGATACGCAAACAAGCGCACCGCGCTGCCGGTAATCTCTTTGAGCCGGCGCCGACCGAGCTGGATCTCGTCGCGCGCAGCAGCCGTCGCGAGCCCCGCAAGAATCGGATGATTCACCGTATGTGCGCCGATACCAAAACCGGCGTGCGCGAGCGCCGCCACTTGCGAGGACGTCATCATCAGGTCGTCCGGCGCAGTGACCTCGGCAAGCTCGCAAATGCGGTCGGCGCTGGCTGCGCGGCGCGCAGGATCAAGTTTTTTTACCTGCGGCAACAGCAGCTCGATCGCGCGACGGCGTTGCTCAATCGAAGCGAGCGAATGAGTACCGAGTCCAAGCTCGGTCAGATCGAGTTCGCCGCGCTTGCAGCCTCGCACGGCCGCGATGATCGAATCGTTGAACATGCGGCCACTGTCGAGATAGCCGGTCGCAATAAAGAACGTCGCCGGCAGCCCGAGTTTGCTCAGAATCGGCGCCGCAATCTGCTGATTGTCGGCGTAGCCGTCATCGAAGGTAATCGCCAATGGCCGCGCGGGAAGAGTACCGCTGCCTAATCGCGCCGCCGCGTCGGCAAGCGGGATCACGTTGAACTGCCGCTGCAGCCAGCGCATTCGGTGTTCGAATTCCGCAGCGTTCGGCTCATCGGGCAGCAGCGGATCGGGTGCCGCCAGCACTCTGTGAAAGATCAGGGTGGAAAGGCGCGCATTGGCGCCGGCGGGAGCCAGCGTCGAATAGATGGCTCGCAACATCTTATCGCGCATCGAGCGTCTCCACACGCGTCTGCACGCGTTCTTGTCGGCTACGTGCCAACAGCTGGTGATATGCGTCCATCAGCGGTGGCATCCGCCGGTCCCAGGAGTTCGATTCCGCGTAAGAACGAATCGATGCGCGGTCCCATGGAGTACGCAGCGCTTCGTCGATTGCTTCCTGCAAACGACGCGTGTCGCCGACGGGAACGAGCCGGCCAAGCGAACGCGCGTTGACGACCTGCGCGTTACCTCCAACACTTGTCGTTACCACCGGCAGACCACATGCCATCGCTTCGAGAAACACGTTGGCCCATCCTTCGTAGGATGTCGCCAGCACGAAGACATCGGCGGCGGATAGAGCTACCTTCACAAGATCTGGCGGCACCGAGCCGAGAAAATTAACCCGGTTGCCCAGATCGAGCGCACGCACCATGCGCTCGAGTTCCGGGCCCATATCACCCGCAGGTCCCGCTCCCCCGACGATCATCAAATGCAGCGCGGGATGCGAAGCGAGCAACCCGGGTAGGCATTCAATCACGCGATGAAAGCCTTTTTCCTCGCTCAACGTACCAACCGAGACGAGCACTTCCGCCTCGGCCGGCAGCCCGATGTGCCGGCGCGCTTCCAGACGCGGCACTGCGGTGAACTTCGCCACATCGACGCCGTTGCCAACGACCTGCACCCGCGCCGGATCGGCTCCCAGTTCTATCGCGAGCGCTTGCAGCGCAGCCGACACGGTGATCACGTGATCGGCGCCGACGATCGCTCGCTTCAACGGGGCTGCGACGTCGCTGCGCGACTGACCCTCCTCCTTGCCACGCAGCGTGAGCACGACCGGCAGTCGGAGCCAGCGTCCAAGCAATAGCGCTGCATAGCCGTCCGGATAACCGAAATGCGCGTCGATGATATTGGCGCGATGTTCGCGCACGATTCGACGCACGCTTAGGAACGTAGAGAGAGCCATGAACAAACCATCGGTCCACTTAAAGATGCCCGGGATGCAGAAGAAGCGTGGCCGGTGTATGGGGATGCCGTCCATCACTTCGTAGGTCGACGCCATCGGGCGAAAGTGCGGACGAAGCCACCTGATCAGCGCTTGCGCCGGAAACCAGGGCTGTGGCGCAACGACGACAATCGGCACGTGTTTACCCACACGAAACATGCGCTCGCGGATGAACAGGCCGGCCTGCGGCTGCGCCGCGCTCGGAAAGAGCGAGCAGAAAACGAGCAGGCGCGGACTCGTCACAGGCATTTTCATCGAGTTCACGCCGACAACGCACACGACTCTGCGGTGGGTTTCGATTCACCCTGCCGAACGAACGCATCGAACATCAGCAACGACCAGAGTGGAGCGCTGTGATCGCGACTGCCGGACTGGTGCTGCTCTAACAATTGGCGCAACGAGGCGGGATCGAAAAGCCCGGTTTCCGCGAGACGGTCGCCTAGCACTGCGTCGCGCACGCGCTGCCGCAACGGCCCGCGAAACCACGATTCGAGCGGGACTGCGAAGCCCATTTTTGCCCGGTACAAAATCTGGTTCGGCAAATAAGGCTCCATCGCCTTCTTGAACAGCCACTTTTCCGTTCCTTCGCGCAGTTTGAATGACGGCGGCAGCGTGGCGAGCCATTCGACCAGCGGATGGTCCATTAACGGCTCGCGCACTTCGAGCGAATGCGCCATGCTGGCTCGATCCACTTTGGTGTTGATATCGCCGACCAGGTACGTCTTCAAGTCGAGATACTGGGTCAGCGACAGCGCGTCGTCCTGATTGGCCTTCGCTGCGTGACGCTTGAAGACCTCGATCGCGTTATAGCCGCCCAGTTGCGCTTTGAACGTGTTGGAGTAAAGACGGCTGCGCATGTCATCGCGCAGGATCGAGACGCTGTGAAAATAAGCCTGCACCGAGTCGCGCGCGAGCGCCTGCAATGTGGTCTTGCCACGGAATACGCGCGGCGCCCAATCGGCCTTCGGATACATGCGACCCAGCAGCCCGAACACGGGCCGGCGCAGCGTCAGGGGCAGCGGCTGCCGCATTCGCTCTTCCATCATGTGCATTCGGTAGCGACGGTAGCCGGCGAAACTTTCGTCGCCGCCGTCGCCCGACAGCGCGACTGTCACATGCTTGCGTGCGAGCTGACAAACGCGATACGTCGGGATCGCCGAGCTGTCCGCGTATGGCTCGTCGTACAGGCCGGCCAGCTGGTCGATCAAGTCGAAATCGCTGCTTTCGACGCGCTCCACGTGGTGCCTCGTGAGGTAACGCTGTGCCACCTGCTGCGCGTACTTCGACTCGTCGTACTGCGCGTCGGAGAAGGCAATCGAGCATGTGTTGACAGGCGTCGCAGAAATTCCTGCCATCATCGCGACGACAGCGCTTGAATCGACACCGCCGGAGAGGAAGGCGCCGAGTGGCACTTCGGAGATCATGCGCAGGCGAACACTCTCTCGTAGACGCTCGATCAGTTCGGCAGAAGCGTCGACAGGCGACAGCGCGCTTGACAGTGTGAACTGCACGTCCCAATATTCGCGCGGCGCTGCAAGCGGTGCGCCACGCCGAGCAGTCAAGCTGTGCCCTGGCTGGAGCTTCGCAGCACTCGTGAAGATCGTGCGCGGCTCGGGCACGTAGCCGAACGCGAAATATTCTTCGACGGCGCATGGATCGATCTCGCGTGCGAGCGCGCCGTGCACCAACAGAGACTTAAGCTCGGATCCGACGATCAAATGGCCGTCGGGCAGCTCGGCAAAAAACAGCGGCTTCACTCCGAGCCGATCACGCGCCACAAACGCCGTTTGCTGCTTCTCGTCCCACAGCACGAATGCAAACATGCCCCGAAAACGGTCGACGCATTTCTCGCCCCATGCCTGCCACGCGTGCACGATGACTTCGGTATCGCTGCGAGTGCGGAACACGTATCCGAGCGCACTTAGTTCAACGATCAGCTCACGATAGTTGTAGATCTCGCCATTGAACGTCACAACGACTGAGCGATCCGCGTTGTATAGCGGCTGCTGGCCGGTGGCGAGGTCGATGATCGAAAGCCGCCGGTGACCCAGCCCCACGCCGGGTGCAAGATGGAGTCCGCCCTCGTCGGGGCCGCGATGATGCTGCGATTCGTTCATCCGAACGAGCGTGTCGCGGTCTATCGGCCGGCGCCCCCGCAGATCAATGATTGCAACAATGCCGCACATGACTTTTGTTCAGCTCTCCGCCGAAGGCAGGTTGGTTCCCGAACGCGCCGCTGCGTAACCGCCGCTCCGAAGCGCTGCGAGATATAAACGATGGTAATTGTCGACCATGCGGTCGAGGCTAAAGGTCCGTTCGACGCGATGGCGGGCGGCGCGACCTTGCCGGCGGGCGAGCGCCGGATTCCCGAAGTAACCCAGCATGGCCTGTGCGAGGGCAAGCGGATCGGCGGCGGGTACCAACCGACCGGTAAGGCCGTCTTCGACCAGTTCCGTATTGCCACCGACACGCGTCGCCACGACCGGCAGCGCGCTAGCCATCGCTTCGAGAATCGTGTTGGAGATCCCTTCGCCGCGTGATGGCAGCACGAAGCAGTCGAGTCCGCGCATGATCCCGGCAATATCGTCGCGCTCGCCGGCGAACCAGGCGAGCTCCCGCGCGCCGCCGTCAGCAAGAATGCGTTCGGACTCGGCGCGCAGCACACCTTCGCCAACCATGATCAGCCGCATGCGATCCCGGGCGCCCGGATGCATGCTCAGCGCAAGCACAAAGGCGCGCGCCAGCGCACTTTGATCTTTCACCTGATCCATGCGACCCACGGTGCCGACCAACCAGTGCTCGGGGCGGCGAAATGGACAACCATCGATCGCGGCGCCTGTGTCCTTGACCGGATGAAATCGATCCGTATCAACCCCGTTATAGAGCTGCACGATGCGATCGGCAGCAATACCGACACGATCGTGCAGGTAGCGCTCGAGATCCTCCGATACAGCGACATAGCGCGACACGAACGGACTGTAAGCGCGGCGAATCCACTGATACCGGCGCCGCATGCCGTCGGGGTCAATAGCGTCTCGCCCGTGTTCGCCATGGATGCGCGCCGGTACGCCCACTGCCCATGCGGGCACGGTAGCTTCGAGCGCAGCGAGGTTGCGCGTGTGGACGATAGCCGGCCGCAACTCTCGAAACATTCGCATCAAGCGCGGGTAAAGCCTCAATAAGTGGCCCGGTGGCTTGCGCAGCGACAGATACTGCACGTCTTGTCGCTGCACACGCTTCGCAAATGCCGGTGAAACATCGGTCAACGCCACTACCGCGTGCTGCCAGTTCGCCTCCGGTAGTCGATTGATCAAATTCACGACGCCGTTTTCGAGGCCGCCGATATCGAAGCGATAGACGACATGCGCAATTAACGGCCGGCGGTTGTCGATCATCGGCCGGCCGTCGTCTCGAGCGCAGCATCGATCGGCCCCGACATCGCTTCGACAAAGGCACTCAATCTGTGGGTGCCCGCACTCGCATCGTCGCCGACCGCCGTGTAGACCGCGACCCAGGCGGCGGTATCTGACGCGCCGGTCAACCGCTGCAGCACGAGCTGAACCTTCGCCCCCACGTCGCTGCTGGTGGCGTCGCCTGCAACCCAGTACCAGTGCCAGATCAGGAATTGCCCGCTCGCGCTTCGCACCGCCGCGGTTTTTACCCGCACCGGCTCGCCGCTCAAGTGAACCTTCGAAGTTCCGCTCTCTGTCAGTCGCCAGCGCTTGCTCTCGCTACTGACCACCTGGTTCTTGGTGTGAACCAGCTCGGCCCCCTGCCTTTGATTGCGGTACACACCCCGATAAACACCCACTGCGGCGCCGTCGCGAACAAACGTCTGAGCGTCTACAGCAGAAGGTGCGACAAGCTCGGGTGCCCAATCGCCGGCCGGGGTCGGAGCAGCTAGCCAGCCGCCGGACGGCGCGATCGCCTCGATCACGAGCGGCCGGGTGTCTACATGCGACTCGATCCGCGCGGCTGCGGCCGGCCACGCAGCGACCAGCAGCAGACATGCAGCGAGTGACCTCGCAATTGCGTAATTAGACACTGCAGGCGCGCCGCCGCGCGCATCGAGTTGTAAACGTGAGTCATCTTTTTTGTCCGTCCAGCGCATGCCGACGGAAAACAGCGCGAACATTGCCGCGCCAAAGATCAACCATCCCCACCAGTTATGGTCCGCACCGGTGCCGATCGTGTTGTCCGAAAAATGGCCCATCAGGACGATCGCATACGCTCGCAGCCAGTTGGCGAGCAACGCCGCAGCCAGCGCAAGACAGACAAAGACAATACGCTTTAGCGGCGCGTGATACTGCAGCCACGCAAAGATGCAACCGGTCATCAGTGCGGCAATCAGGAAGCGAACGCCGCCGCACGCTTCGATGATCGACCAACT
>Ga0136617_10004478_pt1 | contig 12501 bp, 11 predicted proteins | sample AntDrymUQ3222106_2_FD_129672 | JGI IMG/M metagenome (GOLD analysis project Ga0136617, IMG submission 129672) | Polar desert sand microbial communities from Dry Valleys, Antarctica - metaG UQ322 (21.06) | ecosystem: Environmental > Terrestrial > Soil > Desert | place: Antarctica: Dry Valley...
ATACGCATCGAAGCGCCGGGCACCCGCGCCCTTCATCGCCCGCATGAACGCGAGCGGTGAGACTGACGGCTTGAACCCGCTCGGGTTGTTGTTCCCGCGCGGGGCGGTGACACCGCAGCCGACGCGCTCGCCCCTGAGGCTCGTCGCGTGGACGCCGTCGTAGACCGCGTTGCAGATGCGCGCGTAGTCGACCGCGCTCTGGATCACCCAGCGCTTGCCGACTCGCCGGTACTGCGGCACGAGCCCGAGCTTGAGGTTCGGCTCGTTCCATGCGAGCCAGAGCCGCACGGGCGGCAGGATGCGACCGTCCGGGCGGCGGAAGCGTCCGCTGTAGCGGGTCGCCGCCGCGTAGGCGAAGTCGCGCAGAAAGCGGCCGTTCGTCGGCGCTTTCGTCGGCGGCCGTCCGCCGTTCGCCCAGCCGGGCGTGCCGAAGATGGAGAACATGACGTCGACACCCTGGTGGGCCGCGTTGAGCACGACGCCGTCGTAGACACGCCAGTCGTACGAGGGGTCGTTCGGGTTGGCGCCGTTGCCCGGCCGGCGCCGCGCGACGCCCAGCCGGCCACCCCAATTCAGGTTGACGCGCAGGACGTCGGCGTGCAGTTCCCGCAGGGTCGGGTAGAACCGCCCCGGCTGGCCGAAGAAGGCTTCGCCGTGCTCGACGATCCCGACCCGGAGGCCCGGTGACGCCGTCGCCGCGGGCGCGGCCACGGCGACGAAGGCGGCGAGCAGACACGCGAGGTGGCAACGACGCATCTCTCGTCGATGGTAGAGAGCGCTTGTTAAGGCGGGATCAGCGTTTCTCGCTGGAAACCACGAGCGGCTTCACGGGGACTCCGAAGCGCCCGATCGCCTCCGACACACTGCCTTGCTCGAGCCAGCTCCGCTCGTCCTTGGGGCCGATCACCATGAGGATCTCGTCTGCAGGAAACTCCCGCAGCGCGTCCTCGACGGCCTGCACGGGGTCGGAGTCGCCGATCTCCGCGTCGGCGGGGGCCATGTCGCCCACGGCCTCGGCGGCGTGGTCAGCCACCTCCTGCGCCTCGGCGCGCTTGGCGTCCTCGTCGTTCGTCAGCCATTCGAGGGGTGAGACCTTCGAGACAGGGGCGATTACGCGCACACGGGCGACGTTCTCACCCACGTGCCGCCGGACGGCCGCACGCAGCACACCGTCGTCGACGGCCTCCGTCGTGACGAGCAAGAGGTTGCGCTGATCGTTCATGGCGTGACCACCTTTCCGCGAGCTTCGAGATCGAGGGAACGGACGATACGGTTGCCGTAGGGGTCGCGGACGCCGACCCGCAGCGAACCGCGCCCATTCGCCAGCGCCGGCACATGCAGCGTGAGCCAGCCGTCCGGGCCGAGCGCGCTCGCTCTCGTCTCGAGCGCGCGGCCTCCGAGCCGGAGGTCGACGCTGACCGCGGCGCCCGGCCCGGCGTAGTACGCGAGCTCGAGCGCCGACAGACGGAGGAGGCCGGTCTCGTCGAGCGAGATCCGCGCATCGAGCCCTCGCGCCGCGGCGCCGAAGCGGGCGAGCGCGGATTTCGGCTGTCCAGCGCGCCCGATCAGGCCGCTCTGCCACGGGTTCCCGGAGTCGTCGCGGAAGGTGAACCAGACGAACATCTCCACCTGTGCGTTCGCTCCGACCAGCGCGAGCGCCTCCTCGGCGTAACGCGCCTGCTCGAGCTGCGACACGCCGCGGGGCTCCCCCGGGCGAGTCTCGTGCCCATACTCGGTCACCCAGAGCGGCAGCGGCCGGCCGAACCAGCCCTCGAGCTCGCGGCCGAAGCGCGGAAGGCCGAGCAGGTTCACGTTCGGCCAGCGCGCGCGCGCCTGCGGAGGCAGGCGCGGCTCGGTCGGGTACGGATGGTGCGCCCAGGCGTCGAAGCGGAGATCGGGCGCAACCTCCGAGAGCAGCCGGGCGAAACGCCCGGGCGAGTGTGAGTCCTGCGCAGCGCCGCCGCTCGGACGGTCGCGGCCGCGCGCGGACGTCTCGCCCGCCGCCACGAGCGCGCGCGGATTGCCCGCTTTGACGCCACGGTGGGCGACGCGGAAGAGGCGCGCGTACAGGGCCGGCGAGAGTGAACCGCCGTCGGCGGCGAACTGCGGCGCCAGGAACTGTTCCAGGTTCGGCTCGTTCCACACGGAGAAGTAGCGCACGAAGGGATAGCCGGCATGCCGACCCGAGTAGCGCGAAGCGACGGCCTCGGCGAAGGCCTCCAGATCCTGCGGCCGGGAGGGCGGGATGTTGCGCGCCCGGCCGCCGTTGGCCCAGGGGGGCGTGCCCCAGATCGTCAGCATGGGCTCGATTCCGCGCGCTTGAGCGTTCCGGACGAGCTCGTCGACGTCGTCGAGCCGGTAGGCGGGATCGAAAGGGTCGCTCGCTCGCCGGGGACGCTCGGGCGCCACCTGCGCCCACTCGAGCGTCGTCCGGATCACGCTCGTTCCTGCCGCCTGCGCCGCGTCGAGCGTCGCCCGGCGATCGGGCCGCCAGCGGAAGCTCGGGTCGTCCTGGAAGCCGACGAGCAGGCGGTGGTCGAGCGGTGCCTCCTCCGCCACGCCAGGATCGGGCCGTGGGGATGGGGGTGCCGTTGCGGGTGCTGGGACTGGTGCCGGTGCCGGCGCCGGCGCCGTGGCCGTTGCGGTTGCCGGCGTCGTCTCGGTGACCGGGCCCGGGCGGCCTGATGACCGGGGCGGCGGCGGGGAAGTCTCCGTTCGTGTGACCGGAGGCGGCGGAAAGACCTTGGGAGGAGGAGCGGCCGGCCGAGGTCGCGTTCGCGGCTTTCGCGGTGCGACCGGCTCGGCGGCACGAGGCGGCGGAGGCGGGACCTCGACCGTCGTGACGGGACTCGGGGTCGTCAGCGGCGGAGCTGACTCCTCCTGCTCACCCGCGCAGCCGGCGAGAGCTGGAACGAACAGAGCGACGAGGAGAAGGCGACGGCGGGACACCGATCAATGGTGCCCGCCGAAGCCGGCCCGCGAACCTCTACTCGACCCCCGGCTCCCGGGCGTCGAGTCGCCGCTCGAAGCTCTGGCGCAGGTCCTCGCCCGAGACGGCGGGCTCGTAGCGCGGCCGCCGCGCCTCCATCTGCACGATGCGGACGAGGTACTCCTCGCGATCGCCGTGGCAGCGGGCATAGGCCTCGGCCTCACTGAGCGCCCGGACCCGGGGGGCGAGCTTGCGGCTCCGCCAGAAGAGACGCATGACGGGGGTCTACCAGATGCCGCGGCCAAACGCGAGTGACTACCCTCGAAGGATGAGCGTGCTCTCCGCCCACGAGCTGCGAAAGTCGTTCGGCAGCCGCACCGTGCTGGACGGCCTGGAGCTCGAGATCGGCGCGGCCGCCCGCCTGGGCGTGATCGGGGCGAACGGCTCCGGCAAGTCCACGCTCCTGCGCATTCTCGCGGGTCACGAGGAGCCCGACGCGGGGCACGTCGTCCGCCGCCGCGGGCTCGTCGTCTCCTTCCTGCCCCAGCATCCGCTCGGCGACGAGCGCACCGCGCTCGAGGCCGTTCGGAGCGCGCGTCCCGACCTCGAAAGCCTCGAGCGCGAGCTGGCCACCTGCACCGAGCGGCTCGGCTCCTCCGAGCTCGCGAGCAACCTCGAGCGCATGGCCCGGGTGCTGAGCCGGCAGGAGGAGCTCCTCGAGCGCTACACCGCCGCCGGCGGCCCGGGCTTCGAGGGTCGGGCGCGGGCGCAGCTACTCGACGTCGGGCTTGACGAGGCCGACCTCCTCCTCCCCACCCGCGCGCTCAGCGGCGGCCAGCGGAAGCTCGTCGAGCTCGCGGCCTGCCTCGCGCGCTCGCCGGACGTTCTCCTGCTCGACGAGCCCGAGGCACACCTCGACGCGGTCGGGCGCAGCCGGCTCGAGGGGCTGATCCGCTCGTTCGACGGGGCGGTCGTCTCGGTCTCGCACGACCGCTACCTGCTCGACGAGACGGTCAGCACGATCGCGACGCTCGAGCGCGGGCGGGTTCGGCTGTGGCCCGGCAACTACTCCGCCTTCACGCTGGCGCGCGAGCTTGAGCTGCAGCGGCAGGCGGTGCTCTACACGACGCAGCAGAAAGAGATCGCGCGGCTCGAGGAGGCGATCCGGCGCTTCAAGGACTGGGCCCACCGGGTCGTCGACGAGCGCCACATCAAGCAGGCGCGCAACAAGCAGCGCCAGATCGACCGCATGGAGAAGGTCGAGCGGCCGGTGCTCGAGCGTCGCCGGATCGCGCTCCGCCTCCATCCCCAGGTCCGGGGCGGGCAGCGCGTGTTCGAGCTCCGCCGGCTCGGGGTCGCGTTCGGGGAGGAACCTGTCCTCCTGGACGTCGACCTGACGGTCCTCCACGGCGAGCGCGTCGGCATCGTCGGCGAGAACGGCGCCGGTAAGAGCGTGCTCGTGAAGACGCTCGTCGGCGAGATCGAGCCGACCGAGGGCGAGCTCTGGGTCGGCCCGTCCATCCGAGTGGGCTACCTGGCGCAGGATCAGGAGACCCTCGATCCCGAGGCGAGTCCCCTCGAGACCGTCCGCGCGGCGTGGCCGGGCACCGAGGGCGAAGCCGTGTCGCTCCTGATGAAGTTCCTGTTCCCGTACGAGCAGGTGCGCCGGCCGAACCGCCTGCTGAGCGGCGGCGAGCGCACGCGCCTCCAGCTCCTGCTCCTGATGGTGAGCGGTGCGAACCTGCTCGTCCTCGACGAGCCGACGAACCACCTCGACATCGACTCGGTCGAGGCGCTCGAGGCGGCGCTCGAGAGCTTCGTCGGCACGGTCGTCTTCATCTCGCACGACCGCTACTTCCTCGACCGCATCGCCGACCGGATCGTCGAGGTGCGCGACGGCGACGCGCACGCTTACGAGGGCGGTTACAGCGACTGGTTCGAGCGCACGCGCGGCGGCGAGGCGAGCACGAGCACCGCGGCGAGGACGAGCACAGCGCCGACCAGCTGAACGGCGGAGAGCCGCTCGCCGAAGATCGCAAAGGCGAGCACGACGGTCGTCACCGGCTCCAGCGTCGAGAGGATGCTCGCGTTGGACGGACCGACTCGGGACAAGCCGCCGAGGAACGCGACGAGTGGCAGAACGGTGGCTGCGAGGACGAGCGCAGCGAGCCAGAGCCAGCCGAGCGGCGCGACCTCGAGCTCGCTGCCGCTCAGCGGAGTCACAGCCATGAAGGCCAACCCTGCGCCCGCGGAGATGAGGGCGGCGAGCAGGCCGGGGTCGCTATGGGCAGCCATCCCGTACGCGAGCAGGACGTAGGCGCTGTACGAGACTGCCGAGCCGAGGGCGCACGCGACGCCGAGTGCGTCGACCGACCCGATCCCCGCCGCCGCGAGGACGAGAACGACGCCCGCGAGCGCCAGGCTCAGCGCGCCCAGGCGGCGCGCGGACCGCGCCTCGCGTCCCCACACGAGCGCAGCCGTGACGACGAGCGCGGGATAGCTGTAGTGGAGCACGACGGCGAGCGAGGCGTCGATCCGCGAGAAGGCCGCGAACAGCAGGCCGGCCTGCACGCTGATCACGCAGAAGCCGAGCGCGAAGCCCGCCAGGATCGTGCGCCCGCCCGGCCGCCGGAAGGAACACCGGGCTCCGACGAGCAGGAACAGCAGGGCGCCGGAGAACGTGAACCGGAGCGCAAGCAGCGGCAGCACCGAGAAGTCGGCGTCGTAGGCGAGCTTCGCGAAGATCGCGGTCGTGCCGAAGCCGAGAGCCGACGCGAGGCACAGCGCGACCCCCTGCTGCTCGCTCGTCACCCCCCGTTCAGCGCGAGCGGCTCGGACAGGCACGCCACGTCACCCCGGCGCATGCACCGCACCCTCCTCGACGTGGGCGGCCAGGCCGGAGTGCCTGTCGGTGCCGACGAGGAGCCCTCCAGGAGGATCTCGACCCGCAGCCGCAGTGGCGACCCCCGGGAACGACCACACGGATCAGCTCGGGATACGAAGCGGTGATCCAATAGGTCGGCTCGCCGCTCGAGGCGGCGGCGGCCGGGTCGAGGCGCGTTGTCACGAACTTCCGTGCACGGGCTTTCCATGGTAGATCCCAAACCGGCCAAGTAACAGGGTGTTACCTGGGCTGAGGGGTGCAGTTTCCCTTCGCCGTCCCGCGCCAGGAGCGAGGCGAGGCAGCCCCGAGCGCGAGCGCCGGCCCGCAGGACGGGCGCAGCACTGGACGTGAAGGTGCTGGAACAGGAGCAGCAGTCACGAGGCCGGAGCCCGGCTTGCCCGGGCGGGAGGCCGCACGGAGCAGGAACGAGAGAACTGTGAGGGAGGGGGGTCGTGGGGGGAACCGCAGGTGCCACCCACGTGGAACCGCAGGTTCCACCGACGCCGCTAGTCGCCCCAGTCGAAGTCCCGCGACCGGCTCCAGAGGCCCTCCGAGACCTCCGGCACCGCGTGTGGCTCGACGTCCCCGGGCCAGCCCGAGACGGTGTCGAAGGCGTTGGCGTCCTCGCTCGACTCCTCGAGGCGGGCCTGCTCCTCGGTCTTGAAGAGGGGGTGGTTGTCGAAGGGATCCTGAGACTTGTAACGACCGAGCGGCAGATCTTGCTCGAGCTCGGAGTTACGTTCCTTGAGCTGAAGATGCTCCTGAATGACCTGCGAAAACAGGGAGGGCGTTTCGAGAACTGACATCACGTCTCCACGTTCGTTGGCACGAGAGCGCGCGATTGTAACGCCTCGGGCCTCTGCGAGACCAGGCCCGCGCGTTTAGCGTCCGTCTCTACGTGCGAAAAGAGGCCATGCCGCGTCTTCCCTTCTTCATGCTCGGACGCCGCGCCGGTCCGGTCGGTCTCGTCCTGACCGCCTGGGACATCTGGCGGCGCATCCCGCCGAAGCAGCGGAAAAAGCTGTTGGACGTAGCGCGTAAGCGCGGCCCAGGCCTCGCCTCCCAGGCGGCCAAGCGGCGCCCGAACGGGCGCAGTCCCAAGCCGTAAGCAGGCGGAGAACGCAACTCGCGCTCGTTCGAGTCCTCGTCGAGGCCGAAGAGCGCCATCAGCCATCGCTGGCTGGGCCTTCCCGCTTGACGGCATAGCTGCGGCTCGACGGCACGCCGTTCAGCGCGGCCGTGCCCCGGTCGCTGAAAAGCTTCGGGTCAGGGGTCGACAGGCGTGCGGGCGCCCACCCCGAGCGCCTCGCGGACGATGCGATCCTGCTCCACCAGGTGCGCGGTCGGGTAGCCCTCGCTCGGGCTCGCGCGCCACGGCCGGCCGACGTAGCGCAGCGGAACGCCCCGCGTGGCCTCCTCGAGGCGGTGCCGGATCGCCCGCCAGGCACCCATGTTCTGCGGCTCCTCCTGCGCCCAGACGACCTCCTCCAGCTTCGGGTACCCGCCGATCAGCTCCGCCGCGGCCTCGGACGGGAACGGATAGAGCAGCTCGAGGCGGGCGATCGCGACCCCGTCGGCGCCCTTGCGCTCCTCGTGGCCCGCGATGTCGTAGTAGACCTTGCCCGAGCAGAGCACGAGCCTCCGGACCGTTCGGCGCTCGTCGACGCGAGGGTCGTCGAGGAGCGGGCGGAAGGCGCCGTGCGAGAGGTCGGCGAGCGAGGACGTCGCATCGGCCAGTCGCAGGAGGCCCTTCGGGGTCAGGACGACGAGGGGGCGACCGTTCGGGTCGAGCGCCTGGCGCCGCAGGACGTGGAAGTATTGTGCGGCGGTGGTGCAATTCACGACCCGGATGTTCTCCTGCGCGGCGAGCTGGAGGAAGCGCTCGAGCCGCGCGCTCGAATGCTCGGGCCCGTTGCCCTCGTAGCCGTGGGGCAGGAGCAGCGTCAGGCGCGAGGTCTGCTTCCACTTCGAAAGGCCCGCGACGATGAACTGGTCGACGATCACCTGGGCGCTGTTGACGAAGTCGCCGAACTGCGCCTCCCAGAGGACGAGCGCCTCTCCGGCCGCGACCGAGTAGCCGTACTCGAAGCCGAGCGCGGCGCCCTCCGACAGGGGTGAGTTGAACACTTCGAACGCCGCGCGCACACCGTCGAGATGCCGGATCGGCGTGTAGGTCTCCCCCGTGTCGACGTCGTGCAGCACGGCGTGGCGGTGCGAGAAGGTTCCGCGCTCCGAATCCTGGCCCGTCAGCCTGATCGGGATCCCGTCAAGGAGCAGGCTGCCGAAGGCGAGCGCCTCCGCATGGCCCCAGTCGATGCCGCCCTCGTCGACGGACGCCGCTCGGCGCTCGAGCTGCCGCGCCAGCTTCGGATGCACGGTGAAGCCCTCCGGCACGACCTGGAGGCCGGCGTTCACCCGGCGCAGGATGTCCTCCTCGACGGCGGTGACGACCAGCGTTTCACCGCCGGCCCGGACCCGCTCGCGTCTCGTCTTCGGCGGTATCGTCTCGCCGAAGGAACGGCGCAGCGCATCGTGGGCGGCGCGCATGCCGGCGTTCGCGCGGGCGAGCAGCCCGTCGGCCTCCTCCTGCGAGATCGCGCCGGCGGCCACGAGCGTGGCGGCGAAGCGCTCGCGCACGGTCGGCTGCCTGGCGATTCGCTCCGCCATCAGCGGCTGTGTGTAGGCCGCCTCGTCCTGCTCGTTGTGCCCATGTCGTCGGTAGCCCACGAGGTCGATGACGGCGTTCTTGCCGAAGCGCCGGCGGAAGGCCAGCGCGATCCGCACCGCGGCGAGAGCCGCTTCCGGGTCGTCGGCGTTGACGTGGACGATCGGCGCGTCGAAGCCTTTGGCGAGGTCGCTCGAGTAGCGTGTGGAGCGCCCCTCGCTCGGCTCGGTCGTGAAGCCGATCTGGTTGTTCGCGATCAGGTGCAGCGTGCCTCCGGTCGAGTAGCCGGCGAGGCCGCTGAGGTTCAGCGTCTCGGCGACGACACCCTGACCCGCGAAGGAGGCGTCGCCGTGGATCAGCACGGGCATCGCGACGCACGAGTCGTGAAGGACGTGGCTCCCGCCGCGGTCGCTCTGCTTCGCGCGCGCCCAGCCCTCGACGACCGGGTCGACCCACTCGAGGTGGCTCGGATTGGCCGCCAGCGCGACCGCGATCTCGCCCGCGGCGGTCTTGCGCGTCCCGCGCGCGCCAAGGTGGTACTTGACGTCGCCCGTTCCACCCTCGGGATCGGCCGCCACGGCCTCGACGCTGCGCTCGCCCTCGAACTCGCGCAGGATGTTCTCGTACGGGCGTCCCACAGTGTGGGCGAGGACACTCAGCCGGCCGCGGTGGGCCATGCCGATCACGGCCTCGTGCGCTCCGGCGTCGGCGGCGAGCTCGATCGCCAGGTCGAGCATGGGCACGAGCACGTCGAGCCCCTCGATCGAGAACTGCTTCTGGCCCAGGAAGGCGCGGCGAAGATAGTGCTCCATGCCCTCGACCTCGCTCAGCCGGGCCAGGAGCTGCCGCTGCTCCTCGACCGTGAGCGCGCGCCGGTAGCGACCAGACTCGATCGCCTGACGCAACCAGACCCGCTGCTCGTGGTCGGAGATGTGCTCGACCTCGTAGGCGATCGTGCCGCAGTAGGTCTCCTGCAGCTGCGGCAAGGCGTCGGCGAGGGTCTCACCGGCCACGTAGAGCCGGAGCAGCGAGGCGGGGATACGACGCTGCAGCTCGGGCGTGAGCGGCGGCTCCAGCCGCTCGGGCTCGAGCGCCGGATCGCCCGGGGGCTCGGTTCCGAGCGGGTCGAGGTGGGCCGCGAGATGCCCGTAGTGGCGGTGCGCCTTCACGAGCGCCATGGCCGCGGCCACGCCGCCGAGCAGGGTCGGATCCACCGTCGGCGAGGGAGCGGGCGCGGCCCGGCCGTTCCCTCCGTCCCGAGCCGCCTCGAGCAGCCGGGCGAGGCCGGGAAGCTCCTCCAGCAGACCGGAGTCCCCGCTCTCGAACAGGGAGCGCCACTCCGGCGAGACCGCCTCCGGGTTCTCGAGGTACTCGTCGAGGACGAGTTGCGCGAACCCCGCGTTCAGGCCGTCGACGTCCATCGTCTCGACGTTCTTGGGGGTCGGTTTGCTTCGGCGGAGCCGGGCGTGCCCCGGCGCAGCCATAACGCGGCTCCGGCGCGTTTGCTCTCGAAGGAGGGGGCCCGTGGGGGAACCATGGGTTCCCCCACGCTAATAGAGGGCGCGGCCGGTTACGATCGCGATCGTCATCCCGACGACCCAGCCGACGGCGGAGGCGGCGACCGCCCAGGCGGCGAGGCGCGAGTGACGCCCGCCCATGCCGGCGGCGAGGAGCGCGACGAGAAACGCGGCGGGCGCGATGCGAACCGGCTTGTAGGCGAACGCGATCAGGCTGACGAAGATCGCGGACGCAGCGAGCACACCGGCGACGGCTTCGGAGGCGCGCTCGCGGGAGAGTGGCTCCGCGCTCACCGGTCGACCCGCGCGCGGGCGGCGCGAGCGCGCCGCGAATAGGTGCGCGCCGGACATCCGTGCGGGCCGTCCCGCTTCCGGCGCGGGCCTCGACGGGGAGGCTGCTGCGGCCCGCCGGCCATCGGAACGGCAAGAGCCGCACCTTCGAGCGGCCGCGGCTCGGCGCGCACGGCCCAGATCACGACGAGGCAGAGGTAGACGACCGGGATCTTGAGGATCACGAGCATGAACACGAGCTCCCAGAGCGCCTGGCGCATGCCCGCGTCAGTCTACGCCAACCGGGCCTGGTTCGAGGCTTCGTGGTTAGGGCGATGGACGAGGCGGGCATGGAGGGGTCATGAGCCGAGAGGAGCTCGCGGCGCTCGTCGAGCGAGGGGAGCACGAGGGCTGCCTCGACCTCTCCGAGCTGAGCGCCTACGCGCAGGAAGCCGAGCTCGAACCGAGCGAGCTCGAGGTGCTCCTGCAGCTGCTCGAGGAGCGCGGGATCGAGCTCGACGACGACTGCGGGAGCGCCGAGGCCCCGGTGGGCGGCTCCTACAGCAACGGGCAGGTCGCGGCAGCGACCACTGACGCGCTCCAGCTCTTCCTCAACGAGGCGGCCCGCTTCCCCCTGCTGACCGCCGCCGAGGAGGTCGAGCTCGCCAAGCGCGTCGAGCGTGGTGACAAGAAGGCGAAGGACCGCATGGTGAACTCGAACCTGCGCCTCGTGGTCTCGATCGCGAAGAAGTACCGGGGGCACGGGCTCTCCCTGCTCGACCTGATCCAGGAGGGGATCATCGGCCTCATCCGCGCGGTCGAGAAGTTCGACTGGCGCCGGGGCTACAAGTTCTCGACCTACGCCACCTGGTGGATCCGGCAGGCGGTCCAGCGGGGCGTCGCCAACAAGGCGCGAACGATTCGGCTCCCGGTGCACATCGCCGAGCGCGAGGGCAAGATCGCGCGCGCCGAGCGGACGCTCGGGGCGAAGCTCGGGCGGCCGCCGACGGACGCGGAGATCGCCAAGGAGGCGGAGCTCTCGACGAAGCACGTCGGGGAGGTGCGGCGGGCGGCGCGCTCGGTGACGAGCCTCGACCGGCCGGTCGGCGAGGGCGGCGGCGCCTCGCTCGGAGACCTCGTGCCGGGCCAGGAGGCGCCGCTCGACGAGGAGATCCAGATCGGCCTGCGGCAGGACGCGCTCCACCGCGCCCTGGCCGAGCTCGGGGAGCGGGAGCGCGAGGTGCTCAAGCTCCGGTACGGGCTGGCCGAGGACGAAACCCCGGCCTCGCTCGACGAGATCGGCCGGCGGCTCGGGATCACCCGCGAGCGAGTGCGTCAGATCGAAGCGCGGGCGCTCGACCAGCTCGCCCTGCACCGGGAGCTGGCCGGCATGCAGGCTGCCTAGCCTTTTAGTACCACTTCCCGCGCGCGAAGCCGCCGAAGGCGATCAGGCCGATCAGGGCGATGATGATGCCGATGATGGGCGCGTCAAAGACGAGCCACACGATGATCCCGGCGATGACGAGGATGCCACCGAGGCCGATTCCTCCAAGACGATTGTCCACCGCACAGCTCCTTCCGGTCGTTTTGCTCCTGCCGAGGCGAGCATTCTCCCTCAGCGGGATGGATCCTGTACAGACACCGGGTATGCAGACGCTGACGGCGATCATCCCGGCGACCGATCGCCCTTCGACGCTCGCCCGCTGCCTGGAGGCGCTGCGCGCGGCAGAGGAGGGACCCGACGAGACGATCGTCGTCGAGGAGCCTGCCGGCTCAGGGCCCGCGGCAGCGCGGAACAGGGGCGCCGAGCAGGCGGTCGGAGACATCCTGGTCTTCGTCGATGCAGACGTCGAGGTGCACGAGGACGCGATCCGCCGAATCCGGCAGCGCTTCGGCGAGGACGAAAGGTTGACGGCGCTCTTCGGCTCCTACGACGACGCTCCGGCCGCGACGGGCGTCGCCTCCGGCTTCCGCAACCTGCTCCACCACCACGTGCACCAGAGCTCGCCCGGGCCGGCGGTCACCTTCTGGAGCGGGCTCGGAGCGGTCCGCCGCGCGACCTTCGTCGACGCCGGAGGCTTCGACGCGGAGCGGTTTCCGCTGCCCTCGATCGAGGACATCGAGCTCGGAGCGCGACTGACCGCTGCGGGCGCTCGGATCGAGCTCGACCCGAGCGTGCAGGGGACGCACCTCAAGCGCTGGGCCTTCAGCAGCATGGTGGCGACAGACTTCTCGC
>Ga0136617_10004480_pt1 | contig 12497 bp, 15 predicted proteins | sample AntDrymUQ3222106_2_FD_129672 | JGI IMG/M metagenome (GOLD analysis project Ga0136617, IMG submission 129672) | Polar desert sand microbial communities from Dry Valleys, Antarctica - metaG UQ322 (21.06) | ecosystem: Environmental > Terrestrial > Soil > Desert | place: Antarctica: Dry Valley...
GCCGGGACCAACTCATCCAGACAGACCATCTGCACCTGCAACGCCTCAACACCCGACCGGATCGCGAAAGCCATACCCCAGGATCACAACCCCACCGGACGAATACTTCGACACGCTCCTAGGGGGTCCACGTGCAGACGATCAACCAGAACCGGTTCGCGGTCGCGGAGTACGACGGCACCCTGATCGACAGGCGCCGCCGCGCACTCCGGCCGCCGCAGGGCTCGCGGCTTGTCGAGGAGGGCGACCAGATCAAGTCCGAGCCTCTGGAAGACCCGGGGCTCGATGCGGAGTACTTCGCGTGGACGAGGGCGATCATCGTCGCCGTCCAGCCCCTCGCCGGGAGCTGGTGGGCGGTGTTCGAGACCGGGAGCGACGGCGGCTCCTTCCTTCTCCGCGAGGACGTCTGCAAGCGGCTGGGACTCGTGGAGGCCGGCACGTGCGCGCTCGAGCACGAGCTCTTCGTCAAGGACGTCCTCACTGGTCACCCGCAGCAGATGACCCCCGTCCCCGGGGATGACGAGCAGCTCACTCACGCGGCGCCGCACGGGACCACCGCGATCGGCGTCGTGAACGTTCAGCCCACCGACGCGTGCCCGTGCAGATCGGGTCTTGAGTACGGCCGATGCCACGGCGCGCAGCGGGCGACGTTCGCCCAGTCGATCCCCGCACCGCTCGGCTGAAGCGACCGAGCCCAACGTCAGCATGTTCTTGAGCAACCGAACCCGGGAGGGTTGAACCGTGAGCGACCACTACGACGGCAACAGCGAGCCCCTAAACCAGCCTCAGCCGGAGCAAGAGGCCCCCGATTCTTACGGCGCCCTGCAGGACCTCGGCTACAGCCCGGACGAGGCGGCGCACGTTCGCGAGGCGCTCGGCGGGATCATCGACCACGGCATCGAGCAGGCCGTGCAGCCTCTTCAGGAGCAACTCGGCCACGTGAACTCCCAGCTCGCCGAGCAGCAACTAGAGGAGGAGTACGCCGATCTCGAGGAGAAGTATCCGGCCCTGCTGAGCGAGGGCGTAGCCGATGACTTGATACTCAAGGCGCAAGAGTTCTGCGCGGAGCGCGGCATGAACCCTCAGGCCGCCGGTACCCCCGACGTTCTCGAGCTTGTCTTCTTGCGTGAGCAGAGTCGGTATCAGGGACGGCCGCAGCCCGGGTCGGGGCAGCCGCAGGTCAACGACCGGGGGGCAGTCGACTTCGGAGCGGAGACGGCCGAGTCGAGGACCTGGAACGACGAGATCCTTGGCCGCGCCGGCCCCAAGGACTTCTGGGGCTACAACCGCTAGAGGTCCGTGTCATCGCTGCGTGCGCGGGCGCGCAGCGGCGGCATCACGCGAGCCCAACGCCGAGCGTGAGGATCGCGCCCGCGAACCGCGCCTCGAGTTGAACGAGGCCGGAGTGATCCGGCCCGTAGTCATGGCCGGAGCTGAAGCGGGCCCGCGGTAGCCGAACTCGGGCCGAGTCGTTCAGCACCACCGCGACGTCTCCATGCGGCGGCGCCGGCCAGTCAAGTCGGGCCCCGGGGAAGTGCCCCTTCACCAGTCGCGTCACCTGCCCGTCCCCATCGACAGACGTCCAAGTCGATGGGGGCCGGAAGCAACTCGGCGACGACGCGAGACGATCTCATCCAGGGTCCGCTCGGTCATCCCAGAAAGCTGAGGTCGCAGGTCCAGCCGCCGAAGTCGAGCACGATCCGGATCACCCGGGATCCGGGCCGCTCCGACTCGGTGCGCCAGTGGGATCCAGACACCGTCCCGGAGACGAACTTGCTCGGGGGCAGCGGGATTCGGACGTTGTCCGCGAGCACGAGCGTCCGAGTGCCATGCGCCGACGGCGTGTCCAGCCGAACGCGAGGGAAGCTTCCTGTGACCGCGATCGCGCCGGACACGATCGCGTCGACCCGGGCCGGGAGGAGATCGTCCATCTGACTGAGCTGCTCCGGGAGAGATCGTGGCCAAGCCATGACCCGAGAGTCTGCGCTCACACACGGACGTACGGGCCCGAGCCTCATCCCCCACAGCCACACGGCGCACGCCCCGAGAGGAGCGAAGAGGGCGGAAGGTCGATAGAGCCCTACGGGCCCCTCAGCACGGCGTAGGAGTTTGTCTTACACGTTCCACTGCCCGGACGTTGACACGAGGAAAGGTGCCGAACCGCGTTTCTCCGCGCTCGCCGATTGCTGCTCGTATGCGTCGTGTGCGCACGCGCCGGGGTTCCTACCGGGCCGCTACGGCCTCCGGGCCGTGAGACGGACGGGAACGGCCTTCGGCGGCGGTGTTAGAACGGCTCGTGGAGTCCGAGCGCCGCGCCGCGCTCACAGGGCTCGACGGACGCGCCGCTGCTCTGCTGCCCCTCGAGCAGCTCCAGCCGCTCCTCCGCCGTCAGCGGTCCGGTCAGGTTCGCCGCCCTTCGGTCGATGCAGCGCTCGTAGCGTCGCTGACCTACGACGGCGAAGGTTGCGCCGGCCAGCCCGATCACGAGGGCGCACGCGACGGTTCCGAGGGCGAGGCGGCGCATCGACGCGACCCCGAGCACCAGGGCGACGCCGAGGAGGAATACGGCGAGCGCAGCGGTCGCGACGGTCAGCATCCCGAACCGAGCCTAGCCGTCACCGGTGCGCACGCTACGGGGAAGCCTTACCTGACCTCGGTCAAAGTCCCTGCAAACGGACGGGTGCGCGCCAGTCGTGCGCCAGTGACCCGACGCCACGGTCTGCCATGTCGCGACCCCTCCCCCACCGCCTCCTGCGGCCTGCGCATTCCCTCTGGGACTCCGGCCCATCCTCGCTTTCGTGCTTGGTCGGCAAGTCGGTCCGCCGGAGTTGGCAGGATCAGTGCCAGGGTCGGCTTAACACCCTCCGGCCTAACGGGCTTCCATCGCCCTGTTGATCGCTCATCAGCGTCCGCCCCCTGGCTCGAGAGCCGGGGGGCGTTCGTGCTTCTCGGGTGCGCCGGGCCGTCCTCAGAGTCCATCCGCTGGGTAGGGCACCATCCCGATCGATGAGCAGGATCAACGACATGACGCTGCGTCGGGGTTGGATCCCTCGGGCTGCGTCGGTAAGGGAACGATGGAGTCTGATGCTTGTGCCGCTGGCGCTGCGGCTGATCTAGTAACTGAGCACTCGCTCCGCGCTGGACTTGTGGATGCCGTGGAGCGGCTTAGGTCCGCGATGGGCCAGGCCGCCCAGGCCGACCGGTTCTCAAACTGGGACGCGGTGTTGGTCGAGTCACGGTTGGATGCGGCGACGGAATCCGCGGCTGCGCTGGCGGCCCCGAAGCAGCTCCGGGGGCTGGACGCGGAGTCGGTTGACGCCTACGTCCGCATGAGAGTCGACGCCTGCGTGGGCGTCGCGCAATCCACGATCCGCATCCTCGGGTTGGCGCGGGAGTTCGTAGATCGCGTGACGCCGCCTGGCGCATTGCGGCGGCGCGTCCGTGCCGCGAGGGGCCACAAGTGCAGTGAGCTCAGCCGGGCGACTCTGCAGACGGCGCCTCGTCGTCACTGCTCGAGGCAACGGGCGCGACGCGCGCATGGGGGACGTCGCGCCGCTCGCTCGGCGCGCTCGTCCGACGACGCTGGCCCAGGAGGTGAGCCCCCGGGTCCAACTCGGGCTCGGGGGGCATACCACGCAGTAGGTAGCCGTCGGCGCTCGAACGGGAGGCGTCGGCCATGAGCGCCCAACCGTGGAAGGCAGCGGACCCGGGTCGCTGCGAGGGGTGCGGGACCGAACTGGCCGAGGTCTGCTTCAGCGAGCACCTCGACGCGTGGCTCTGCCTGGGGTGCTTCTTCAGACCCATAGATCCGTCAAGACCCTTAGATCCGCCTTCACTTCCTACCGCCCCTGTCGATGACTACGGATCTATGGGTCTCGGACCTGTGGGTCCCGTCCGCTCGTCGGTCGCTACGACTGGGCCGGGAGAACTGGACACCGCAGCTCGGTCGCGTGCGCTTGACGTCGTAGCGCCGTTGGGGGAGACGTTCCCGTGCGTCCTGCCGGGCCATGACGACACGGGCCGGATCCACCCGACAAAAGCGCCCGGGCGACCGTGGCGCTATCGGTGTGAGGGCGCCGCACTTGGGCTCGCGGAAGTGCGAGCGGCGACAGCGTACGGCCGGGTGCGAGGCGGGATCTCCGGCATCGAAGTCGCGCTCTGGCGAGCTCGGCTCGACAAGGAGGCAGGGTTGCTCGAGCCCCGCCCTGTGCTGATCGCTCTCCCGCCGACTGTGCTGGATGCGACGAGAAAGGTCGCGCTGGGCCTGCAGCTGTACCTCGGACTGCGCGACCCGGCGAAGCTGGGCGGCGAGCGGTCATTCACGTGGGCCAGGCCATTCGTCATGGCCTGGTGCGGCGTCTCCGATCAGCAGGCCCGAGAGGCGGTATGGCAGCTCCGGTGCCACGGAGTGCTCGAGCCGGGGGTCGACCTCACGGCCGACGAGAAAAGGAACCTCGCCAAAGCGGGCAGAGCGATCCTGTATCGCGCTGGCCCTCAGGTCCGAGGGGGTGTCGCGTGAACGCCCCAACCCCAACTCCGCTGTTCGGCGCCGACCTCGTGCCTTCGTGGCTGGCGCCGCCGGAGCGCGAGCCGGATCCGCTCGATGCCCTCGACATGGTGCATGCGAAGCGCATGGAGAAGCGCGCGGCGCGACAGCTCGAAACGCGCCGGCGCCACGACGCGCCAACGTGTGGTTGCGAACGGGGCCCGCTCGTCACGATCGACGAGGACGGCGATCGGGTGTGCGGCCGGTGCGGGAGGTGGGTTCCGTGAGCCCGGGCGCATTCATCGGGGGCCCGTGCCAGGACTCGAACCGGTGCCGGTATTGGCGGCGCCACGCGACGGGCCCCTGGACCTGCGCGTACAACCACCCGAGGAGCGTCGTCGCACCGAGCCCGCCCGACTCTCCGTTTCTCACGAGGGGGTGGAGAACCACCACCGAGATCGCCCAGGCCGCCGGCGTGAAGCAGCGGCGAGCGGGACGCACGCTCGAGCAGCTACACGCCGGCGGGATCCTCGACCGCAGAGCGCGCGGGAGTTGGACGCTCTGGCGGCTCGCATCGGGGGCGAAGTGAGCGCCCAGAAGACAGCCACGACGCCTGTGCCGCGGCTCGCGCTCAGCATCGAAGAGGCGTGCGCGGCCCTTGGGGTCGGGTGGGACTTCTTCAACGAGCACATCTCGCCCGAGCTTCGCCTCGTGAGGCGCGGCCGTCGGAAGCTCGTTGCGGTGCGTGAACTAGAGCGGTGGCTGGCGGAGAACGGCGAACGTGTTCTCGAGCCGCGATGACTCGGGTGCCAGAAGCGCTTGCCCTCGGACCGCGACCGGCGTACGCTCGGCGAACAAGTTGGCCCCAGCGACGCTTGCGACGTCCTGGGGCCCGGCCCACGAGGAGGTACCTCATGAGCAGCACCCACGCTAACGCGACGCGGGAGCGAACCTGATGGCCACTGGCGTACGGACTCGCCACGCGCGCACCTGCCGCTCGACTGGGGGCGCACGGTGCAACTGCCGCCGCTCCTACGAGGCGTGGGTGTTCTCCAAGCGCGACGACAAGAAGATCCGGAAGACCTTCCCGACCGAGGCCGCCGCGAAGGCTTGGCGTGCGGACGCGCTCAACGCGCTGAACCGCGGCCGACTCCGTGCGCCGAAGCCGACCACGCTCAACGAGGCGGCTCGGGACTTCATGGCCGGCGCCCGAGACGGCGCGATCCCGAAGCGCGGCGGCGGGCGCTACAAGCCGGCGACATTGCGTGGGTACGACCGCAACCTACGTGACCGCATCCTCCCTGTGTTCGGGTCGACGCGGCTCGGCGACCTCACCCGGGCGGACGTTCAGGATCTCGCCGACCAGTTCACGGCGGAAGGCATGGCTGCCTCGACCGTGCAAAACATCCTCGACCCATTGCGTGCGATCTACCGTCGCGCCGTGCGCCGTGACCAGGTGGCGATCGACCCGACCGAGAGCCTCGAGCTACGGCGAGCGGATGGGAGGCGTGATCGCATCGCGCCTCCCGCAGAGGCTGCGGCGCTGATCGCCGCGCTCCCAGACTTCGAGCGCGCGTTGTGGGCGACTGCGATGTACGCCGGGTTGCGTGCGGGCGAACTCCGCGCCTTGCGCTGGGCCGATGTCGAGCTCAGTGAGCGCGTGATCCATGTGCGTCGTGGATGGGACGACGAGGAGGGCGAGCAGGACGGTAAGTCCGAGGCGGCTGAGCGCGACGTTCCGATCCTCGACCCGCTTGCCCGTGAGCTTGCCGCTCACAAGCTCCGGTCGGGCGGCGGGCGCAACGTGCTCGTGTTCGCCCTAGCTCCCGAGCAGCCGTTCTACCGCTCGACGGTGAACAACCACGCCAAGGCCGCGTGGAGGTCCGCCAACGAGTTGCGAGAGAAGGACGACAGGCTCGAGCCGATCGGGTTGCACGAGGCACGGCACACCTGCGCCTCGACTTTCATCGCGGCGAACGCCAACCCCAAGGCGATCCAGACGATCATGGGTCACGCCACGATCCAGATGACGTTCGACCACTACGGGCACCTGTTTCCGGGCGGGCTGGCGGAGGCGGCCGCCGCGGCGAACAGCTTCCTGGCGCGCGTGGTGGGTGGGTGACTGGCGCGCGTGCTGGCGCGCACCGGCCTCGCGAACGACGAAACCCGCCTCGCAGGGCGGGTTCGTGAGGTACCGCTACGGGGATTCGAACCCCGGTTTCCGCCGTGAGAGGGCGGCGTCCTAGTCCCCTAGACGATAGCGGCGCGGACCGGTCGCCAGGGTAGCAACCGGGCCCAGTGCGGCTGAGAGGACTCGAACCTCCACGAGCGTAAGCTCACGGCGACCTGAACGCCGCGCGTCTGCCAAATTCCGCCACAGCCGCAGACCTCCGGGACTCTAGCGTCCGCGGTCACTCTCCGCCGGCGCTGCGCAGCAGCCAGGTCACCCACGCGCGGTACGGCCGCCAGGGTTCGCTGAGCTCCGCCATCATCGCCTCGTCGGGCTCCGACTCCAGGCCGTAGGCGGAGCGGACCGCGGTGCGGAAGCGGCGGAGGGTCGGGGGTGGGACGTCGGGGTGGCCGGCGCCGCGGGCGAGGATGAGCGTGGCGCCGAACGGGCCGATTCCCGGCAGGGATTGGAGGTGCGCCAGGGCCTCGTCGAGCTCCATTCCCCGCAACAAGTCCGGATCGAGGTCGCCGGCCAGAGCGGCACCCGCCAGGCCGCGGATGCGCTCGAGCTTCGAGTCCCAGACGCCCGCGAAGGATTCGAGCGAGGCGAGGGCGGCCGGGCCCGGGAAGGCGACGATCTCGACGCCGCCGATCTCCATCGGCGTGCCGAGCGAGGCCGCCAGCGCGTCCTTCGCGCGACCCGCCTGAGCCATCGACACGCGCTGCGAGAGCACCGCCCAGACCGCCGCCTCGAACGGCGTGCCGAGGCAGACGGGCCGCCGTCCGGCCGCCTCCGCGAGCAGTCGTGCCACGACCGGATCGCGCGTGCCGACCTCCTCCAACCCGGCCGCGTCGACATCCAGGGACAGCACGCGCGCCGCGTGGCGCTCGACCTGCTCCGCCGGGAGGTCGGAGACGAAGTCCACCTCGACCTCGCCCGCCTCCTCCACCCACACCGCGCGCAGGGCCACAGCCTCGCCGCCATCGTCGGTCAAGGCGACGGGCAAGGGCGCAGCGAGCGAGAACGGTCCGCGCGGCCGTAGCGAGATCGTCACGCGCGCAGGATAGGCTCGCGCCGCCGTGACCGCCGTCACCGAGCTGGACCTCCCGTCCTTCGACTACGCCGACCCGACGCTGCGGGGCGAGCGCTTCCACTCCGCCATGCGGGAGCTGCGCGAGCAGACCTGGATCGCGTCGATGCCGCTCGGGTTCGCAACACTCGAGCGGGAGGCTGGCGAGTTCTTCCTGCGCAGCCGGGCGTTCACGTTCCCGGGCATGAAGATCGCGGAGATCTTCGGCATCGACGAGGGGCCGCTGTACGAGGAGATCCGCCGCAACATCCTCCACGTCAACGGCAAGGACCACTCGCGCCTGCGCGGGCTCGTCAACCCCGCCTTCACCCCCCGCGCCGTCGAGAAGTGGCGGCCCGCGATGCGAAGTTTCCTGACCGCGCTGTGGGACGACATCGATGGCGACCGTTGCGACGCCGTCGCCGCGCTGTGCAAGCCGTACCCGAGCCAGGTCATCGCGACCGTGATGGGCGCGCCGCTCGACGACGCCGGGCGGCTGTGGGACTGGTCGAACCTGATCCAGCGCCAGTTCGGGATGAGCGTGCTCGAGGAGCGGGCGCAGATCGAGCAGGCGGTGACGGAGTTCTACGACTACGCGGGCGACCTCCTGCGCCGTCGCCGCCAGGACCCCGGCGAGGACCTGATCTCGACCCTGATCGCCGCCGAGGAGGCAGGAGAGGACCGGCTGACCGACGTCGAGCTCGTCAACCTCGTCCTCAACGTGCTCGTCGGCGGCGTCGACACGACGCAGAGCCAGCTCGCCCACGCCCTGCGGCTGTTCGCCGACCACCCCGATCAGTGGGAGCGGCTCGCGGCCGAGCCGGAGCTCGCGCCGAAGGCGGTCGAGGAGGTCCTGCGCTTCGAGCCGATCACCCCGTTCACGGCACGGATCGCGATGGAGGACGTCGTCTACCGCGACGTGACGTTCCCCGAGGGGACCGTCGTGCTCGTGTGCGCCTTCACCGGCAACCGCGACGGCGAGCCGGACGCGTTCGACATCACCGCCGAGCGCAAGGCCAAGCCGCTGACCTTCGGCGCCGGCGTGCACTACTGCCTCGGAGCGAACCTCGCGCGCGCCGAGCTGCAGGAGGCGCTGAGGTTCCTCGCGCCGCGCACGCCGGAGCTGCGACTCGACGGCGAGCCCGAGTACGGCACGATCGACGGCATCTACGGGCTCGACGCGCTGCCGGTGCGCTGGTCCGCGCAGTCGGTCTAGGGGGCGGGGACGATCCGCGTCATCAGCGCGCGTGCCGCGCGCACCACGAGCTCGCGCTCGTACGTGACGAAGAACTCGAAGCGGCGGTCGCCGTCCTCACCCTCGTCACCGAGGTCGCGGGCGACGAACGCCGCCGAGAAGTGCGGCGAGACCACCGCCACGTCCCATTCGCCGAGCAGTGCCTCATCCTCGAGCAGGCCCGCCCCGCGCACGCCCGGCGCCGGGTCCACGCCCATCCCGAACCCGAGCGCACCCACGAGTGCGGCGCTGCGCGCGAGCGCCACGTAGCGGTCTCGGCTGCGCGGCGTGAAGAAGCGCGCGTCCTGGAAGGTGGCGAGCACCACCACCTCGCCGCCGAGCGCGGACGCCTCCGCCTCGAGCTGGCGCGAGAGCGCGAGCAGCAGGCGCTTGTCGCCACGGCGGACGCGGCGCAGGTCGGCGATCAGCTCGAACGGCGTGCCGGGCGGCAGCGGCTCGTGCGAGCGCATCGGCAGCCGGTCGGCATCGGGAGCCGGCGCGCCGGCCGGGAGCAGGCCGGGGCGCCCGAACAGCCAGCCCTGGCCGAGCGTCGCGCCGATCGCGCGCGCGCGTGCGAGGTGCTCCTCGGTCTCGATCCCCTCGGCGAGCAGCACCGCGCCGGAGCGCTCGGCCTCGGCGGCGACCGCGTTGAGCACGCGCGCCGCGGCCGGTGTGGCGCCGCGGGCCTGGATCAGCGACATGTCGAGCTTGATGACGTCGGGAGCGAGGAAGGGCATCAGCGCGAGCGAGCGCTCGTCGACGCCGACGTCGTCGAGCGCGATCCCGCACCCGCGCTCGCGCAGCCACGCGACGGCGGCGAGCACCTCGGCCGGACGATCGGTGAGCGCGCGCTCGGTGAACTCCACGACGACGCGCAGGCGCCCCGCGAGCAGGTCGTCCTCGTGGCTCAGCGGCGCGTCGTCGCCCAGCACCGCACCGGGCTCGAGATTGACGAACAGGGCATGGGGCGGCTGCAGCCCCGCGGCGAGCGCGCCCTCGATGGCGGCGCTGCGGCAGGCGCGATCGAGTTCCGCGACGAGGTCGAGCGCGTGGGCCGCGCCGAACAGCGCGGCCGGCGACTCGAGCGGCGAGTCCTGCGGGCCGCGGGCCAGCGCCTCGTAGGCGACCGGCAGGCCGCTGTCGAGGTCGACGATCGGCTGGTAGAGCGAGCGCACGCCGCCGCGGCGGAGCAGTTGCCGGAGCGGGTGGGCGAGCGTCTGCGGCGCCGCGGAAGAGGACATGAGGTGGCTATCGGCAGATCCGGCGCGGACAGCAAGCCCCCATCGCATCCCGCACCTGCAAGAAATCGTGCAACTGCAGGAGTTTCCGGTGGTAAAACGACGCCCGCCGAATCACCGCGCCCCCAGGGGTCGGTGAACGGGGGAACCGAAGCGGTCAGAGGATGGCCGCGGGGGCGAATCGCCGTCCACAGTGACGGAGTAGCGCTTAGCCGGCGCGAGCCCGACAGCTCACCCCGTAGGTGCACGGTAGGCGAAAAGACGGAGATGAGTTGGTCACGGACTCCCGGCGCAGCCGGGGCCTCATAGTCGGAGCGGCGATCCTCGCGCTGGCGTTCTGCGCCGCGCCGGACGCCCATGCCGGCGATCTCAAGCGCGGCGCCAGGGGCCCGCGCGTCGCGTTCGTGCAGAAGGTCCTCGGCCAGGACGTCGACCGCATCTTCGGCACGCAGACCAAGCGCGCCGTCAAGCGCTTCCAGCGCCGCCGCGGCATGACCCCCGACGGCATCGTCGGGCCCGCCACGTGGGCCGCGCTCAAGCGCGCCCGTGGCGGCACGAGCCGCTCTGGCCGCACCAGCCGGGGCAGCGTCCGCGGCCTGCAACGCGCCCTCGGCATCACCGCCGACGGCGTCTTCGGCCCCGGTACGCTGCGCGCCGTCAAGCGCTTGCAGCGCAGCAAGGGCCTGACCGCCGACGGCATCGTCGGCCCCGCCACCTGGGCCGCGCTCGGGCACCCCGGTGTGACGAAGGTGCTCAAGCGCCGCGGCGGCGCGACCCGTGGCGGCGGCCTGCCGTTCACCGTGCGGCGCGTGATCGCGGCGGCGAGCCGGATCGCGCACAAGCCCTATCGCTACGGCGGCGGGCACGCGAGCTTCAACGACACGGGCTATGACTGCTCGGGCTCGGTCTCCTACGCGCTGCACGGCGGCGGCCTGCTGCGCCGCCCGATGGACTCGGGCGAGCTGATGTCCTACGGCGCCCCCGGCCCGGGCCGCCACATCACGATCTACGCCCACCCCGGGCACACCTACATGGTGGTCAACGGCCGCCGCTTCGACACCACGGGCCGCGACAGCGCGGGCTCGCGCTGGCAATGGGAGTCGCGCTCGACGTCCGGCTACACCGTGCGGCATCCTCCCGGGCTCTGAAGCTCGCCGACGCCCAGTCCCTGTTCTCGCCCGAGGGCAGCTACCTGAACACCGCCAGCTACGGCCTGCCGCCGCAGCCCGGCTGGGACGCGCTGCAGCAGGTGCTCGAGGAGTGGCGCGGCGGGCGGACGAGCTGGGAGGGCTGGAGCGAGTCCACCGACGGCGCCCGCGCCGAGTTCGCCAAGCTCGTCGCCACCGACCCGAGCCGCGTCGCGATCGGCGCCACCGTGTCCGGCCTCGTTGGCCTCGTCGCCGCCTCGCTGCCGGCCGGCAGCCGCGTCGTGGTCCCGGAGATCGAGTTCACCTCCTCCCTCTTCCCGTTCCTCGTCCAGCCCGGGCTCGAGGTCACGACCGTCCCGGCGGCGCAGCTGGCGGAGGCGATCGAAGCGCGCACCGACGTCGTCGCCTTCAGCGCCGTGCAGATGTCCACGGGCGAGGTCGCCGACCTCGACGCCATCCTCGCCGCGGCCGACGCCCACGACGTCGTCACCATCCTCGACGCCACCCAGGCGGCGGGCTGGCTGCCGCTCGAGGCCGACCGCTTCGACTTCCTCGTCGCCGCGGGCTACAAGTGGCTGATCTCCCCGCGCGGGACGGCGTGGATGACCGTCGCCCCCGATCGCCTCGACGCGATCGTGCCGTCGCAGGCGGGCTGGTACGCGGGCGAGGACGTCCACGAGGCCTACATCGGCCCGCCGCTCCGGCTCGCGCAGGACGCGCGCCGCCTCGACACCTCACCCGCCTGGTTCTCGTGGGTCGGCGCGCTTCCGGCGTTGCAACTGCTCAACGAGGTCGGCATCGAGGCGATCCACGAGCACGACGTGGGGCTGGCGAACCGCTTCCGCGCCGGGCTGGGCTTGGAGCCGAGCAACTCCGCGATCGTGTCGGTCGAGTGGCCCGGCGGATTGGAGCGATTGCGCGCCGCCGGCATCCAGGCGGCCCAGCCCGCTGGCCGGCTGCGGGTCGGGTTTCATCTCTACAACACCGACGAGGACGCTGACCTTGCTGTCGACGTGCTCGGGTCCAGGCACTAGGAGCGTGTCGAAGTATTCGTCCGGTGGGGTTGTGATCCTGGGGTATGGCTTTCGCGATCCGGTCGGGTGTTGAGGCGTTGCAGGTGCAGATGGTCTGTCTGGATGAGTTGGTCCCGGC
>Ga0136617_10004481_pt1 | contig 12497 bp, 9 predicted proteins | sample AntDrymUQ3222106_2_FD_129672 | JGI IMG/M metagenome (GOLD analysis project Ga0136617, IMG submission 129672) | Polar desert sand microbial communities from Dry Valleys, Antarctica - metaG UQ322 (21.06) | ecosystem: Environmental > Terrestrial > Soil > Desert | place: Antarctica: Dry Valley...
ACGTGCACGTGCCCGGTTCGGTGCCGGAGCTGGTGCGTCGCCTGGCCGCGGGCGTCGCCTGGCCGCGGGCGTCGCATCCGGCGGGACACTGCTGCTCGTCGGCCACCGCCCGGTGGACCCGGCGACGGGAGCGCCGACGCCCGCGGCCGGCCAGGTGCAGATCTCCGTCGAAGAAGCAGTCGCTGCGCTCGACCCCGCCCACTGGGAGATTTCCGTCGCCGAGGAGCGGCCGCGGCGGATCGCCGGGACCGGCGTTGACGCCGTGGTGCGCGCGACCATTGTGGCAGGGAGTACCTACGACCACTGCCTCCCTCCAACGCGGCTTGCACTACTGAACGTTTGCCATTGCCCGCAGCACGTCTCGTAGGTGTCAGGCGGCGGCGACGCCGCGGCGGCGGACGTACGCGAGGTCGGACAAGAGGGATGGAAAGTGGATCCAACCTTCCGAGGCGATCAGCGGCTGCTCGACCGGTCGCTCTTAGCGCTGCGCGGGTGCCTTCGCCCCCGCCACATCCAAAGTATCGCCCCCCGGGGGGCTTGTTTCAAGCCCCGGGGTGTGCCCCATACTCGCTTGCCGCAAGCGACGAAGGGAGCAACGCGATGGGCACCGAGGAGCATGCGGCGGTGATCGCTGGAGCCGTTCCGACGGGGATCCACACCTTCCAGCCCGACCGCTACGCGCTGGGTTTCCAAGAGATCGACGAGACGCAGGTTGCGGTCGTTGGTGTCAAGGGCGCGCACCTGGGGGAGCTTTCGCGGATCGAAGGCATCCGCGTGCCGCCTGGCTTCTGCGTGACGACGGACGCCTTCCTGCGGATCATGGCGCAAGCCCCGTCGATCGACGATCAGCTCGATCGGCTGTCGTGCCTGAACCCGAACGACCGGGACGCGATCCGCACGCTCAGCGCGGAGATCCGCCGGACACTCGAAGCGATCGCCATCCCCGACGATGTGGCGGCGGCGATCACCCGCGCGCTCGCCCGTCTCGGCGAGCAGGCCGCCTACGCCGTCCGATCGAGCGCGACGGCAGAGGACTTGCCGACCGCCTCCTTCGCAGGCCAGCAGGACACGTACCTGAACATCGTGGGGCCGGCCGCGATCCTCCAGCACGTCAGCCGATGCTGGGCCTCGCTGTTCACCGAGCGAGCCGTGACCTACCGCCTGCGAAACGGCTTCGACCACCGGAAGGTCCAGATGGCCGTCGTCGTGCAGCAGATGGTCTTCCCGCACGCGGCCGGCATCCTCTTCACGGCCGACCCCGTCACATCCAACCGGAGGGTCGCCTCAGTGGAGGCCGGCTTCGGCCTCGGCGAGGCCCTGGTCTCCGGACTGGTGAACGCCGACGTCTACAACGTGCGAGACGGCGAAGTCATCGCCAAGGCGGTCGCCACCAAGCGGCTTGCCGTCCACGCCTCGCCCGCAGGCGGGACGCAGGAACAGGCGATCGAGCCCGAGCGGCAGGAGCAGCCAGCGCTGACCGATGCGCAGGTCGTGGCGCTCGCGCAGCTGGGCCGGTGGATCGAAGCGCACTTCGGCCGCCCCCAGGACATCGAATGGTGCCTGGTCGACGATGGCTTTCAGATCGTCCAGAGCCGGCCGATCACCACGCTGTTTCCCATCCCCGCGGCCGGCGACCGGGAGAACCACGTCTACGTCTCCGTCGGTCATCAACAGATGATGACCGACCCCATGAAGCCCCTGGGGCTCTCCGTGCGCCAGTTGACGGCGCTCCCGCGGATGCACGAGGCCGGCGGAAGGCTGTTCGTCGACGTCGCCCCGCTCCTGGCTTCGCCAACGAGCCGCGCAGGCGTCCTGGAGGCCCTCGGGAAATCCGATCCGCTGATCCGGGAGGCGCTGCAGACCATCCTCGACCGCGGCGACGTCATCCCGTCGATCCCGGACGACGGTCGCGGCGGGCCGCCGGCTGGCGGCGCGCCGGCCCCGATCGAGACCGATCCGGCCATCGTCGCCGAGCTGATCGGGCGCAGCCAGGCTTCCATCGCCGCCTTGAAGCGCAACATCCGGACGCAGTCCGGGTCGGCGCTGCTGCACTTCATCCTGGCCGACATCCAAGAGCTGAAGCGGCTCCTGTTGGACTCGCTGAGCCATCAGGTGATCATGGCCGGGATGGAGGCCACGTGGTGGCTCAACGAGCAGTTGGAGGCGTGGCTGGGCGAGAGGAACGCGGCCGACGCGCTGACGCAGTCCGTCCCCCACAACATCACGTCGGAGATGGGACTGGCGCTCCTGGACGTCGCAGACGCGATCCGCCCACATCCAGACGTCGTGGCCTTCCTGCACCACGTCGAGGACGACGACTTCCTCGACGAGCTGGCCGAGCTCGCTGGCGGGCTGCAAGCGCGAGACGCCATCCGGGCCTACCTCGACAAATACGGCATGCGCTGCGTCGGCGAGATCGACATCACGAGGCCGCGTTGGAGCGAACGCCCAACCACGCTCGTGCCCGTGATCCTCAACAACATCAAGAACTTCGAGGCCGGCGCTGGCAAGCGGCGCTTCGAGCAGGGCCGGCAGGAGGCGTGGAGAAAGGAGCAGGAGCTGCTGAAGCGCTTGCGGGCCTTGCCGGACGGGGAGCGCAAGGCCGAAGAGGTCAAGCGGATGATCGACCGTGTCCGGACCTTCTTCGGGTACCGGGAGTATCCGAAGTACGGCATCGTCAGCCGCTACTTCGTCTACAAGCAGGCCCTGCTGGAAGAGGCCGAGCGCCTCGTCCACGCCGACGTGCTTCGTGAGAAGGAGGACAGCTTCTACCTCACGTTCCAGGAGCTCCACGACGTCGTGTGCACGCACGAAGTGGATGACCAGATCATCTCTGAGCGCAAGCACGCCTTCAGGTCCCATCAAGCGCTCACACCGCCCCGGGTGCTCACGTCGGACGGCGAGGTCCTCGCCGGCGTATACAGACGCGACGACCTACCGACCGACGCGCTGATCGGCCTCCCGGTCTCCGGCGGGACCATCGAAGGGCGGGCCCGCGTCATCCTGGACATGGCACAGGCCGAGCTGGAACCTGGCGACATCCTGGTCACGGTCTACACGGACCCCAGCTGGACCCCCCTGTTCGTCACGATCAAGGGTCTGGTAACGGAGGTAGGGGGCCTGATGACCCACGGCGCCGTGATCGCACGGGAGTACGGCTTGCCGGCCGTCGTGGGGGTCGAGCATGCCACCCGCCTGATCCAGGATGGGCAGCGGATCCGCGTGCATGGAACGGACGGGTACGTCGAGATCCTTTCCTAGCCGCCCCTGCCGTGACTTGAGCACCTCGCCGTCGACCCCGCGAGACGTCGGCTCGTCCGCCGCTTCTCCTCCCGCGTGGCAGCGACATCACCGCCACTCCGGGCCGCCGCTTCTGCTTTCCACGCAATGGAGCACGATGCCCGTGACTGCGACTCACTGGCGCTTCTGGACGAACGCGAGCGTCGACCGGCGCGATTGTGCATCGCGCGAGGACGAGTGCTTTGTGCGCCATCCACTCAGGCAATCGCCTGGGGGCGGTGAGCAGCGCTCGCTGTCCCATGCGATGCTCGTGCGTCTACAGCCTCGTAGCTCGCTGTCCGGCGTGCGCGCGCACCGGCACCGCCCACGGACGGACGGGCCGACCGCCCCTACGCGACCGACTCGCGCTTCGCCGCGCGCGCCAGCTTCACGCGGCTCGTCTGGTCCAGCGCGACCTTCCGCAGGCGCACGATGTTCGGCGTCACCTCGATGCACTCGTCCTCACGCAGGAACTCCAACGCCTGATCCAAGGACAGCTTGCGCGGCGGGACGAGGCGCACGAGCTCGTCGGCCGTCGACGAGCGGTGGTTCGTCAGGTGCTTCTCCTTGACGGCGTTGACGTCGAGGTCGTCCGAGCGCGCGTTCTCGCCGACGATCATCCCCTCGTAGACCTCTTCGCCGGGGCCGACGAACATCGTCCCGCGCTCCTGCAGGTTGAAGAGCGCGAACGATGCGACCTTGCCGCGGCGGTCCGCCACGAGCGCGCCGGTCGGACGCGTGCGCAGCTCGCCGAACCATGGCTCCCAGCCCTCGAAGACGTGGTGCAGGATGCCCGTACCGCGGGTCTCGGTGAGAAACTCCGTGCGAAAGCCGATCAGCCCGCGCGCGGGGACGATCTGCTCCATGCGCACCCAGCCGGTGCCGTGGTTGACGAGCGACTCCATCCGGCCCTTGCGCAGCGCGAGCAGCTGCGTGACGACGCCGACGTAGTCCTCGGGCACGTCGATCGCGACGCGCTCGACAGGCTCGTTGAGCCTGCCGTCGATCTCGCGCGTGAGCACCTGCGGCTTGCCGACCGTCAGCTCGTAGCCCTCGCGGCGCATGATCTCGACGAGCACCGCGAGCTGCAGCTCGCCGCGCCCCTGGACCTCCCACGTGTCCGGCCTTTCCGTCTCGAAGACGCGCAGCGAGACGTTGCCGATCAACTCGGCGTCAAGCCGGCCCCGCAGCTGGCGTGCGGTGAGCTTGGAGCCGTCCTGGCCGCTCAGCGGCGACGTGTTGATCCCGACCGTCACCGACAGCGACGGCTCGTCGACGGTGATGACCGGCAGCGGGCGCGGGTCGTCGGGGTCGGCGAGCGTCTCGCCGATCGTGATCTCCGCCATCCCGGCGACGGCGATGATCTCGCCCGGACCCGCCTCGGCGGCGTCGACGCGATCGAGGTTGTCGGTGACGTAGAGCTCGGAGATCTTCGCCTGCTCGATCGTGCCGTCGGCCCGGCACCATGCGACCTGCTGGCCCTTGCGGATCGTGCCGTGGCGCACGCGGCAGAGCGCGAGCCGGCCGACGTACGGCGAGGCGTCGAGGTTCGTCACCTGCGCCTGGAGCGGATGTTCGGGGTCGTAGCAGGGCGCGGGAATGTGCTCGACGATGAGGTCCATGAGCGGCCCGAGGCTGTCGCCGAGATCGTCGGGATCGTACGATGCGTGGCCGGCCTTGGCGTTGCAGTAGACGATCGGGAACTCGATCTGCGTCTCGTCGGCGTCGAGGTCGAGGAACAGCTCGTAGACCTCGTCGACGACCTCCGCGATGCGGGCGTCGGGCCGGTCGACCTTGTTGACGATGAGGATCACGGGCAGCCGCGCCTCGAGCGCCTTGCGCAGGACGAAGCGCGTCTGCGGCAGCGGTCCCTCGCTCGCGTCGACGAGCAGCAGGATCCCGTCGACCATGAACAGACCGCGCTCGACCTCGCCGCCGAAGTCCGCGTGGCCCGGTGTGTCGATGATGTTGAGCTTCACACCGTCGTGGCGCACGGAGGTGTTCTTGGCGAGGATCGTGATGCCCTTCTCGCGTTCGAGATCCATCGAGTCCATGACGCGCTCGTTGACGTCTTGGCCGACGCGGAAGGCGCCCGATTGCCAGAGCATGGCGTCGACGAGCGTCGTCTTGCCATGGTCGACATGGGCGACGATCGCGACGTTGCGAAGGTCTTGTCTCGTGACGGGCATGGCGCTCCAGGGTAGTGACCCGCTACGGTTCCGATTTGAAAGGCCGGATCACAGTCGATCCGGCGAAGCAGTGCCAGCGCCCAGTGTCGTTGCCTGAACAGCATCCTCGGGGTATGCAGCACGACATCCGAGGAGAACCGGCATGCCTACCGGCACCGTGAAGTGGTTCAGCGACGACAAGGGCTTCGGCTTCATCAGCCCTGACGACGGTCAGAAGGACCTGTTCGTGCATCACAGCGGCATCATCGGCGAGGGCTACCGCTCGCTCGCCGAGGGCGCCAAGGTCAGCTATGACGCCGAGGCGGGCGACAAGGGCCCGAAGGCGGTCAACGTCCAGACGATCTAGGCGTCTCGACGGACCATCTGAACCGCGGAGGGCGGTCGCGCGAGCGACCGCCCTTTCTTTGCCCGTTCGCGTTCGTGGCCGTCGCGTGGTCCGTCGTACGAGCGGCGCCTACGCCGCGGCGAGCTTTGCCGCCTGACGCTCCTCACTGATCTTCACGACGTCCCAGACGAGGCCGAGCCGCTCCAGCGCCGAGATGACGATCGCGCTCGGGTCGAGCATGCGCTCATACCAGCGCATGCCGTGCGCGGCCGAGGTCGGGAAGGCGTGGTGGTTGTTGTGCCACGCCTCGCCGAACGACAGCGGCGCGAGCCAGAGCAGGTTGCGCGACTCGTCGCCGGTCTCGAAGCGCTTGCGGCCGAAGAAGTGACACAGCGAGTTGATCGAGTACGTCACGTGGTGCAGGAGCAGGATCCGCACGGCACCGCCCCACAGCAACCCGGTGAACGCCGCCGACAGCGTGCCGCCGAGCGCGTAGCCGAGGCCAAACGGCGCGGCGAGACCGAGCACGATCCACAGCAGCGTCGTGCGGTCGATGAAGCGGATCAGCGGATCGGCGATGAGGTCGGGCGCGTAGCGCTCCTTGTTGGCGCGCTGGGAGTGCAGGAACAGCCAGCCCATGTGCGCGTGACCGAGGCCGCGCAGCGCGCCGCGCAGGCCGCGGCCGTGATCGACATGCGGGCTGTGCGGATCGCCGACCTGGTCGGAGAACGCGTGGTGCTTGCGGTGGTCGGCGACCCAGGCGGTGATCGGTCCCTCGATCGCGGCCGTCCCGAGGATCGCGAGCGTTCCGCGGACCACGCGGTTGGTCCTGAACGCGCGGTGGGTGAAGTGGCGATGGAAGCCGACCGTGATCCCGAGGCCGGTCAGCACGTAGATGACGCCGAACACGACGAAGTCATGCCAGTGCAGCAGGCTCTGCCAGGCCTGCCACACGACGACGCCGAGGGCGAGGAAGGGCACGACGGTCACGATTCCCGTGGCGACGCGGTCAGCCGTCTCGTTCGCGCATGGCTCGATGTCCTGCGCGCTCAGAGCAGTCTGCATTCCCCGTCGTCCTTTCTGGTGGCGAGCATCCGGGCCGCTTGTCGACCGCGGCGCCCGTACACCAACGCTACTCCTCCGCTTGACGCTGTGTGGACAGGGGCCGGCGGCGCTCGCCGCTATCCGATGCCACCGCTCGAGCGGGTCTTCAGCTCGGCGATCTCGAGCGCCATCGCGTCGATCACCGCGTTGAGATCGGCGATCGCGGAGACGTCGCCCTCGCGCAGCAGCTCGGCCGCCGCGCGGGCCTCCGCCAGGCCTTCCTCGAGGCGCCCGAGCGCGTCTTCGATCTGCGTCACGTCCACGGTGCGGCGAGCCTACCCGCTGAGCCCGGACCCGCGCCTCAGGCGTCGCTCGTCGAGCACGTACGCGTCACGCTGCGCGCACCGCCGCGCCGAGGTTCGAGCGCGCGCGGATGATGAGCGACTTCGTCGCGGGCACCGTCGTCTGCAGCCGGCGCGCGGTCTCGACGTGCGAGCAGCCGTCGAACTCGCGCATGACGAGCGCCATCCGCTGGCGCTCGGGCAGACGCCCGATCTCGGCGACGAGCCGGCGCATCTCGTCGCGCTCCTGCGCGCACTGCGCGGCGTCCGCGGTCGGCACGGCGTTGAGCGCAAACTCGTCGTCGTAGGTCCCGGCGCGCTGCGGCGAGCGCAGCTCGTCGAGCGCGCGGTTGCGGACGATCATGTACAGCCATGGGCGCAGCGCCATCGGACGGTCGGTCACGCGCAGCCCGCGGTAGGCGCGGATGAGGGCGTCCTGCACGACGTCGTCGGCGTCGTGGCCGGTGCCGCGGAGCATGCGGCGCGCGAACGCGATCAGCTGGCTGCGGTAGCGGCGGTGGATCTCGTCGAAGGGCGCGTCGTCGCCCGTGCGGAAGCGGGCGACGAGATCGTCGTCGGACAAGGACACCAGCGGGAGGAAGAATGGGTGGGGGAGGGGACTCATCGCGGTGGCTCCTTGCCGTGGGCGTTGTGAGCACGATCCCGCCGCGGGTGTGTGGTGCGGCGATCCCCGGGGTCACACCCTCCACCCTCAGGTGTGAGCTTGCTCCACCCAGGGGGCTTGACGATCCGATGTGGCAAGCTCAACGGGCCATGCAGCAGGCCGATCCGTCGCCACTGGCCGCCCACGCGGCCACCCCCGCCGAGCTGCGCGAGCGCATCGAAGCCGAGCGCGACGGTACGCCGTTTCTCGTCCTGCGCGACGGCGACGGGGCTCAGCGCCTGTTCGTGCTCGACCCGGCGAGCAAGCGCGTGACCGTCGGCCGCAGCGCCGGCAACGACGTCGCGCTGCAGTGGGACACGGAGGTCTCGCGCCTGCACGCCGAGCTCGAGCGCCTCGGCGACGAGTGGACCGCCGCCGACGACGGCCTATCGCGCAACGGGTCCTTCGTCAACGGCCAGCGCATCTCCGGTCGCCACCGCCTGCGCGACGGCGACGTCCTGCGCGTCGGGCGCACGCACATCGCCTTCCGCGTGCCCGACACGGCGGAGTCGAGCCCGACCGTCGCCGCCGGCAGTCGCGCCGAGCTGCCGGCGCTGAGCGCGACCCAGCGCGCCGTGCTCGCCGCGCTGTGCCGCCCGTACAAGGACACCGAGCTCGCGACGCCCGCGACGAACCAGCAGATCGCCGCGGAGCTGTACCTCTCCGTCGACGCCGTCAAGGCCCACCTGCGCACGCTGTTTCACTACTTCGGCGTTCAGCATCTGCCCCAGAACCAGAAGCGCTCGTACCTCGCGATGCGCGCGCTGCAGGACGGCGTCGTGTCGCGGCGAGACCTGTAGGCGATCGCGCGCCCGGTGACCGCTGCCACCGCTCAGCCGCCGCGGTAGAACCGCACCCGCTGCACGCCGTCCTGGTCGAGCAGCGTCAGCCACACCGCGCGGCCGCGCGTGATGTCCAGGGCAAAGGGGCGCACGCCGGTCTCGATCCGCTCGACGACCTTGCGCGTGCGCGCGTCGATGCGGATCAGGCGCCCCGCCTCCTTCGCGGTCGCCCAGACCGAGCCGCCGCCGACCGTGACGCGCTCGGGGATCGCCTGCAGCGGGATCTGCTTGATCTCCAGGCTGCGCGGGTTGATCCGCGTGATCTCGTCGTCCCCCGACGACGCGACCCAGACCGCGCCCTCGCCGACGGCGATCCCCTTCGGCTTGCGCCCGACGGGCACGAGATCCTGGCGGCCGTCGCTCGTGCGGATCCGCGTGACGGTCGAGCTGAAGCGGTTGCTGACCCACACGGCGCCGGCGCCGACCGCGAGGTCCTGCACGCCGCGCTCGATCGTGATGAACCGCTGCTCGCGCGTGCTCGGGTCGATCCGCACGACCGACTCCGGGCTGCGGTCCTCGAGCGAGGGGTTGCGCACGCCGACCCAGACCGCGCGAGCACCGGTCGCGACCACCGCGTTGCTTCCCGGCAGCGCGACCTCGACCGCTCCGCCCGGCACGCGGCGGTGCGTCTTGGCGTTGATGCGCAGCACCGTGCTCGTGCTCTCCTTCGTCACCCAGACCGAGGCGAAGCCGGCGGCCAGCGAGCTGCCGCCGGCGCCGACGTCCAGGCGGTCCTCGGACTCGCCGGTGCGTGCGTCGACGAGCACGATCGCGCCCTCGCGGTTGCTGAGCGTCCAGACGTCGCCCGCGGCGATCGTCAGCGCGTTGGGGCGCGCGACGATGCCCGGCCTTGAGATGTCGACCGCGGAGCGGCGCGGGCCGCTCGGCGGCGGGGCCGGGGGCTCGGACGCTGTCTTGGGGTCATCGCCGCCGCCGCTGAGCAGCGCCAGCGCGGCGGCGACCGCGACGAGCGCCGTGACGCCCGCGGCGAGGACGGCGCGGCGCTGGCGTCGCGAGGGGCGCGTACGCCACGCCGGGGCCGTACGCGCGTGCGCCGCTGCGCCGTCGTCAGCCGGCGAGACGCGCGTCTCGCCGTCGGGGTCGGCAACGCCCTGCAGCGCGGTGGCCGCGGTCTCGCTGCCGGCCGGCGCCGCCAGCCCGCGGCCGACGTTGCGCTCCGGGATCGCGGTCGCGCTGCGGCCGGCGGCGCGCAGCGCGGCGCGGCCGAGGTCGCCCGCCGACGGGTAGCGGTCCGACGGGTTCTTCGCGAGCGCGCGCGCGACGACGCCCTCGAACTCGGGCGGCACGCTGTCGGTCGGCGGCGGCTCGTTGAGGTGCGCCCACAGCGTCGCCTCGTCGGTGTCGCGCATGTAGGGAGCGCTGCCGGTGAGCGCATGGACGAGCACGCAGCCGAGCGCGTAGACGTCGGTGCGCGCGTCGATGCGCTCGCCGCGAATCTGCTCCGGCGAGACGTAGCCGAGCGTGCCGACCCAGCCGCCGGCGCGGCTCAGCCCGCCGCCGTCGGTCGTCGCGGCGCGCTTGGTCAGGCCGAAGTCCGTGAGGTAGGCGTGGTCCTCCTCGCCGAGCAGCACGTTCGCGGGCTTGACGTCGCGGTGCACGAGGCCGTGGCGGTGCGCGGCGTCCAGCGCGCCGCCGACCTGCGCGACGATGTGGGCCGCGCGCTCGGGGTCCAGGCGGCCCTCGGCGCGCACGAGCTCGCGCAGGTCGGGCCCGTCGATGTAGCGCATGACGATGAACAGCACGCCGTCGCGCTCGCCCGCGTAATGCACCGGGATGACGTTCGGGTGCTCGATCGACGCCGCCGCCTTGGATTCCGCGGCGAAACGCCTGCGGAAGTCCTCCTGCTCCGCGAGCAGCGGCGTGATGACCTTCAGCGCGACGGTCCGCTCGAGGCCGAGCTGCGTCGCGCGGTAGACGACGCCCATCCCGCCGCGCCCGGCGAGGCCCTCGATGCGGTGATCGACGAAGACGTCACCTGGCGCGAACTCCGGCATGCACCCCCACTTCTAGCGATTCGGGGCGCAACCTTGTGCCGGCGGGCATCGTTCAGGCTGCTATGCGCACTCCCACGACAGCACTCCTCTCGCTCGCCGCAGCCGCCGCGCTGCTCGCCCTCGCCCCCGCCGCGGGCGCCGCCGCCGGACCGTGGTCTGAGGCCCAGGGCTTCAGCGCCGGGAGCGACATCGGCGGCGAACCGGTCCCGCGGGCCGCGATCGCCCGCGACGGGACGAGCGCCCTCGCGTTTCACTCGAAGTCCAGCGCGCTCATGCTCGCGACGCGGACGGCAACGGGCCGCTTCGGCACGCCGCGCGTCATCGAGCGCCGCGGCGCTCGCGACTACTCGATCGCCGCCGCGCCCGGCGGCGCGTTCCTGCTCGCATGGGAGGACAGCGACGGGCTGCACGCCGCGGTGCGCACGAAGGCCGGCCGCGCGATCATGCGCCGGCGCTACGACAGCGGCCCGAGCTCGCAGATCAACGGCGTGCAGGTCGCAGCCGACCCGCAGGGTGGCTGGGTGCTCGCCCAGCGCGTGTTCCCGCAGGGCGCGAAGAAGGACCGGATCTACGGCGTGCGGGCGCTCTCGCTCGACCCTGCCGGGCGCCAGCTGGGCGCCGTCCAGGACCTCGGGCCGGGCGAGTTCGGCATCGACGCGCGCCAGACGCAGGCGCTCGCCGTCGCGCCGGACGGGCGCGCGGTGCTGACGTTCCGGCGCGAGCAGCCGCTCGGGGGCCCGTTCGGGCCCCCGCAGCCGGTCGTCGTCGCGACGCGCCCGCACGGCGGCACGTTCGGCGCCCCTGTCGGGCTCGCGGGCGATCCGGCCGCCGATCCGCGCGTCGCGATCGGCGGCGACGGCCGTACTCTGATCGCGGCGACGCAGATCCGCAGCCGTGGCGACGCCGGCGCCTTCGGCAACCCGGTCGTCGCCGGCGTGAGTGCCGCGGGCGTGCTCGGCGCTCCCTTCGGCCCGGCGCTCGACCATCCCAAGCGCGCGTTCGCGCCGAGCGCGGCGTTCACGAGCGCGGGTCGCAGCGTGCTCGTCTTCCAGCTCAAGGAGAAGTCCCAGCCATTCTCGCAGGAGGCGCCCGTGCGCGCGGTCGCGATCGCCGCCGACGGTACGCTCGGCGAGCTGCAGACGCTGACGAGCGGCCGCGCGAAGGAGCCGGGCGTCATGGCGCTCAGCGGCGGCCGGGCCTTGACGATGTGGTCCGGCCGGCGCGGCGTGGATGCCCGGCTGGCGGGGCCGGACGGGACCTTCAAGCGGACCGCGGCGCCGAAGGGCCCACCGCCCGCGCCCTTCCATTCGAACTCCACGAACCGCGACCTGCGTACTGCCGGGCGCTACGCGATCTTCGCGTGGGCGCGCGCGGGGCGCGTGCGCGTGACGGTGCGGCGCTTCTGAGCTGCTCGTCCGCGTCCAGTAGCCCGTCGCGAATCCGTTCGCGCCACGAGCGCGGATCACCACATGACGCGGGCGGGTTTCGGCGAACGTGCTGGCCGAGCTCGCGGACCCGCGCACCGCATCCGCGCTGGCGGCTGCGCAGTCCGACCCCCACAAGGACGTGCGATCTGAGGCACGCAAAGCGTTCGACAAGACGGCCGCCGCCGGCAACTGATGCGACCTCCGACCCGAGGTCTGCCAGCGCCCTCGGTGAGCTGCCGACCGGCGCGCCGAACCTGCGCTCGCCGCCGCCGCCCTCGTGTGTTACCTTAATCCGGTCAGACAACACGCTCGCATGGGGCGTCACATCGACCGTGCGCGCGCATCCGACCAACGTGACGAGCTTATTGATG
>Ga0136617_10004482_pt1 | contig 12496 bp, 10 predicted proteins | sample AntDrymUQ3222106_2_FD_129672 | JGI IMG/M metagenome (GOLD analysis project Ga0136617, IMG submission 129672) | Polar desert sand microbial communities from Dry Valleys, Antarctica - metaG UQ322 (21.06) | ecosystem: Environmental > Terrestrial > Soil > Desert | place: Antarctica: Dry Valley...
ACCGCCATCGGTCACCTTCACAGAACCGTCGGTCTGGTGCTGGGCCTTGTAGGCTTTGGCCACATGATAAGCGATGTTGGTGCCGAGTGCTGTTTTGCCCATGGCAGGCCTGCCAGCCAGGATGATCAGGTCGGAAGATTGCAAACCGCCCATCTTTTCATCGAGGTCCTTGAGGCCCGATGAAATGCCGGAAAGGCCGCCGTCGCGCTGATAGGCGTTGGCGGCCATATCAACCGCGTCGGTGAGCGCCCGGCCGAAGGGTTGGAAGCCCTGACCGTATTTCCCGGTCTCGGCCATTTCGTAAAGCGTCTGCTCGGCCCGCTCGATCAGGTTTTTGGAAGTTTCCTCGACAATCGTGTCGAAGGCCTCATTGACCAGATCGGTGCCGATGCCGATGAGCTTGCGGCGCTGCGCCAGCTCATAGACCGTGCGGCCATATTCCTCGGCGTTGATGATGGTGGTAGCCGCGGCGGCCAGGCGCCCGAGATAGGCGGGGCCGCCGATCTCCTTGAGCGTTGCATCATTGTCGAAATAGGTCTTGAGGGTAATGGGGCTGGCAAGCTTGCCGGCGCGGATCAGCGTCGAAGCGGCTTCGTAGATACGAGCGTGCACGGGCTCGAAAAAATGATCGGGCAGCAAAAACCCCTGAACGCGGTCGCAGGCATCGTTGTTGACGAGGATGGCGCCCAGGAGCGCCTGTTCGGCCTCGAGATTATGGGGCGGGGTGCGATAGGAATCCTCTGGGCCGCCGGAGTCGACCGGGCGGAGATTGGTCTGTGCTGACATGGGAGTGGTGTTAACGGATGATTCGCGAGGAATGCAGTATTTCTGCGCTTATACCCGCTATTCACAGCTCCAAAAAATGTTATTCCGCCGGGATCGATTTGAGGCGGGGACGCTTGCTTTCCAGAGCCCGTAAGGCATTTTCGGTATCCTGGATGTAATCGCGCGTGAACGGCAGGGCGCTCCGGTTCTTGCAAAACTGGAGCTGGAAGTTATTGAGGCCGGCATGGCGGAAGCTCGCCTCGGAGGCCGCCAGGTAAAACTCCCACATGCGGCAGAAGCGTTCATCATAGATTTCCCGGGCGCGAGCGCGGTTGTCGGCGAAGAGCTTGCGCCAGTGACGCAAGGTTTCCGCATAGTGAAGCCTGAGGATTTCGATATCGGTGATATAAAGCCCCTGCCGTTCCAGATGTGGAACGACTTCCGAGAGGGCCGGGACGTACCCTCCTGGGAAGATATATTTTTTTATCCAGGCGCTGGTGGCGCCGGGACCATCGGAACGGTTGATGGAGTGGAGGACGGCCACGCCATTGTCGTTCAGCAGCGCGTGGCACTTGGCGAAGAATTCCTTGTAGTGGACCACGCCCACGTGCTCGAACATGCCGACCGAGACAATGCGGTCGAACTTCTCATCGAGGTCGCGGTAGTCGAGAAGGCGGAACTGCACCCTCTCGTCCACGCCGCGTTGGGCAGCTCGCTCATTCGACAGCTTGTGCTGTTCTTCGGAAAGGGTGATGCCGGTGACATGGGCACCGCAGATTTCGGCCAGGTAAAGGCCAAGGCCGCCCCACCCCGAGCCGATGTCGAGCACTTTCATGCCGGGCTCGATGCCGAGCTTGGCGGCAAGGTGGCGTTTCTTGGCGCTCTGCGCCTCCTCGAGCGAGGCACCAGGTGTTTCGAAATAAGCGCAGGAATATTGCCGGTCGCGGTCAAGGAAGAGATCGTAGATCTGGCCGGAGAGATCGTAATGGTGCGCGATATTGGCCCTGGCCTTGCCCGCTGGGTTATATTGGTCGATCCATTTCAATCCCTTGCGCAGCTTGTAAAGAACCCGCGACCACGCGGGATATTCCGCGATATTGTCAGCGTTGCGGATGAGCAGGGCGATCATGTCGTAGACAACGCCTTGCTCGATTATCAATGAGCCTTCCATGTAGGTCTCACCGAGGGCGAGATCGGGATCCATGGCGATCCGGCGGGCCGCGGCGTCGGTGGTGATCCTGATCGAAACCGGTTCACCGGTTTCATCGCCATAGGTATAGGGCTGGCCAGAGGGTGCCGTTACCCGGAGCGTGCCAGTCTTGACCCCCATCCGGAATACACGGTCCAGCAACGCGTACATCGTGAAGCTCCCGGCAGCGCCTATAACGCCTCCCACAAATTATTAACAAAAGCTTAATACTGGAGCGGCGGCAAGGGCAAGAGGCGGGGCTGGTCAGGGTTAACGGTGAGGCTCTCCGCATGCCCGCACACCGTGGCCGCCCTCCCGGTGGATCACCGGCAAGGGAAGTCGGAGCTTGCGCGTGGAGGGAAGGGAGATCCTATCTCGGCGGAATTAAACCTGTTCGGGCTCCTCGACCTCGGTCTCCTGCTCGAACAGGGCCTCGGCTGCGGCCCGGACCTCTGCGCGGTCCGAGACGGGGCCCGTCAAGGATTCGCCGCGAGCCTGGGCTGCGGCCTCATCGGGTGAGCGGGCGACGTTAACGGTGATCTTGACCTCGACCTCCGGGTGCGGAGCGACGGTCACCGTGTAAAGCCCGATGGTCTTGATCGGCGTGTCGAGCATCACATGCGAGCGTTCAACCTTGATGCCCGAGACGGAGGCCGCTTCGGCGATGTCGCGCGGGCTCACCGAACCATAAAGCTGGCCAGATTCACCGGCCTGACGGATCAACGTGAAGCTCTTGCCATCGAGGCTCTTGGCTTCGTTTTCAGCACCCGAGCGGCGCTCGGCGTTGCGGGTTTCAAGCACGGTGCGTTCCCGCTCGAACGTGGCTTTGTTGGCCTCGGTGGCGCGGAGGGCCTTGCCGCGGCGAAGCAGGAAGTTGCGGGCATAGCCGTTCTTCACTTTCACCGTTTCGCCCATTTGGCCGAGCTTCGAGACGCGTTCCAGAAGAATGACATCCATGTCCGGTCTCCTTACTTCAGCACATAGGGGAGAAGACCAAGGAAGCGCGCGCGCTTGATCGCCTTGGCCAGTTCACGCTGCTTTTTGGCGCACACCGCACTGATGCGGGAGGGCACGATCTTACCGCGCTCGGAGATATAGCGCTGCAGGAGGCGCGTGTCCTTGAAGTCGATCTTGGGAGCGTTATCGCCGGTGAAGGGGCAGCTCTTGCGGCGGCGGAAAAACGGCCGGCGGGCGGCTTGTTCGGTTGCCATCAATTCGCTCCTGCTGCGGGTGTTTCAGCACTTTCATCACGGCGCGGGCGGCCACCGCCCCCACCGCCACGGTCGCCGCCGAAGCTTCGCCCGCCGCCACCGCCGAAGCCGCGGCCACCGCCGCCGCCAAAGCCGAAGCCACGGTCATCGCCGAAGCTCGAGCGCTCCTCGCGCTCGTCCCGGCGGCGCATCTGGGCGGAGGGGCCTTCCTCCAGCGTCTCGACCTTGATGGTGAGGAAGCGGATTACATCCTCGCTGAGCGACATCTGACGCTCCATTTCCGCCATGGGCGCTGCCGGTGCGTCGATATTCATGAGTGTGTAATGGGCCTTGCGGTTCTTCTTGATGCGGAAGGAAACTGACTTCACGCCCCAATATTCGGTCTTGGCGACTTTGCCGCCGCCCGCCTCGATGATTGCCTTGTACTGTTCGATCAGGGCATCGACCTGTGCCGTCGATGCATCCTGGCGCGTCAGGAAAACGTGCTCGTAAAGAGCCATGATTGCTATAGCCTTTCGTTACGTTTCAACCTTCAACATCCGGCGCAGAGCCTCTTTCGAACCTGGATAAAAGGCTCGAAAGACCGGTCGACGAAAGAGCGGAGACACGGGAAGACGGGATTTCGCACCCTGTCCGGAAAACCGGACCTTCCGTTCAGCCCCCAGCCGGGTGCCTATGGGCGAAGCGGCTTATGAAGGAAAGGAAAGGGGAAGGCAAGTACCTTGCCCAACACATACTGGCGTGGCATCAGGCCAGCGTTAAAAAAATGATGAAGGTGCGCCAAGTCATTGCTTTGCTTGATAACGACGGATGGCGGCTGGTTGCAACGCGCGGCAGTCACAGGCAGTATAAGCACCCAAGAAAGGCTGGCCGAGTGACGGTGGCAGGAAAGCCGGGTGACGATGTGGCGCCGGGAACACTGAATAGCATTTTGAAGCAGGCCGGCCTGAAGGAGACTCGTTGATGCGTTACGCAGTGGTGATCGAAAAGGCAAATGCCAACTATTCCGCCTATGTCCCTGATCTACCAGGCTGCATCGCCACGGGAGCGACGATCCGCGAAGTCGAGAACGAAATCCGCGAAGCCATCCGCTTTCACATTGATGGCTTGATGGAAGACGGTGTGCCCGTTCCCGCGCCGACCAGTATTGCGGAATATGTTGAAGCATAGCCCTCTCTGGATGAAGATCGGACTGGCATGCGTCTCGTGAAATACCCCTTCTCAAGGGTCAGCGAGGATGAAGTCTTGCCAGAGCAAGCCTCCGCATGCCGACACTGCAGCGATCGCAAGGGCGAAGAAAAGCCCCGCCCGCGCTCCGGAGTTGTCGAGCAGGATTGAAACAGCATCGGCGCCAGCGCGTTCAGCACGAGATTGGGGGCAGCAAGCGCGGATGCAAGCAGCTTGTCACTTTCGCCATTAGCTGGGTGAGGGACAAGAAACTATAGAGACCTGGGTATGCGAAAGCACGAAACACTGCACGAACTCTCCGTTGCGCTTGCGACACGCGAGAGTAATCCTGTGGAGCTCGTCGAGCGCGCCCTCAACCGCGCCGCCGCCAGCCCGAAGACGTTCATTTCGATGCGCGGCGCAGCAGCAATGGAGGAAGCCGAACAGTCCATGGCCCGGTGGCAAGCGGGCAATCCCCTCAGTCCCCTCGATGGTATTCCGATCGCCTGGAAGGACCTTTTCGACATCGAGGGCACGATCACCACGGCTGGTTCGCGAGCCATCGCCCGCAATGCTGTGATCGCCGAAAACGACGCCGCTGTCGTCAGAAACACCAAACGGTTAGGGCTGATCCCCATCGGAAAAACCAATCTCACCGAGCTGGCCTATTCGGGTCTGGGCCTCAATCCCCACTACGGGACCCCCGGTGACGGAATGCGCGTGCCGGGAGGTTCCTCGTCCGGTTCGGCGATTGCGGTAAGGGATGGAGTCGTGGCCGCGGCTGTTGGCACTGACACTGCAGGCTCTATCCGCATACCCGCCGCCTTCAATGGTCTGGCAGGCTTCAAGTCCTCGTCCTCCCGTTATGATATGAGCGGGGTTTTTCCCTTGCAGCGCTCGTTCGACAGCCTGGGACCCATCTGCCTGACGGTAGCAGATTGTGTGACCATGGACGCGGCGATGCGCGGGATGGGCAAGCCTGACGTTCCGCCGGCGGCGTCTCCGCCGAAATTCATCGTTGATGCCGGCATCCTTGAAGACCCGGACCTGACCGAGGTGGTGCGTGAAAACTTCGCCGCATTCATAGGGCGGCTATCGGATGCCGGTGCCCCCGTTGAAAATCGGCGCGTGGATGCTGTGGAACGCAGCCGGAATGCCTTCCGTACCGTCGGTTGGCTCGGCTCTCCGGAGGCTTATGCATTGCACAAGGACTTGCTGGTGGGCCCTTCGCGCGTGTTGCTGGACGCCCGGGTCGCCAAGCGGCTCGAGATGGCGGGAACCCTTGGCGCGGAGGCCGTGGCCAGCTTGCGTAAATTGCGGACCGAGTTGATGGAGAATATTGCCCGCGAACTCAGCGGCGCCATGCTCTTGATGCCGACCGTCAAGCATGTCGCGCCTCAGCTGAAAGAACTCGAAGCGAATGCGGATCTGTTTGCCAAGGTCAACCTCGCCACCCTGTCGCTCACCATGATCGGCAGCTTCCTCAATATGCCGGGCGTTGCCTTGCCTACGTCCAAGGACACCGGATCTGAAACGTCGGCACTTCTCTCTGCCCCCGCCGATTGCGACGACACTGTCCTCTCGGCCGCCCTGTGGGTTGAAAATTCAACTCAAAACGCCGCCCCGATCCATGGATAAGACGGGAGTCGCAGTTCCTTGGCAAGCACCCGGTCGCGAGGGTCGGCGGACGCCGACCTCTTCTGCTCAGGCTGAAGCGCGCAGTGACCCGGCTGTTTTCATGATCCCGGCCAACACACCGTTCTGTTTCAGCAGAAATGCCGTCAACAGGGAGGCGTAATCGGGCGGTACGGCCTGGCGCACCGACGGCCGTCCCGCGAGCGACTTCCGCCATGCCGTGACCTTGGGCAGGCCGTCGAACACTCCCAAATCCGTATAGCGGTCGAAAACGTCGAAGTAACGGAAGGCGGGCGCGAAAACACAATCGACAAGACTGAAAGCGCCGCCGCTGAAAAACGGCCCCTCGCCGAGTACGGTCTCAACCCGCGCGAATTTCTCCGCGACGAGCTTGCGCTTGGCTTCAAATGCGGCCTCTTCGGCGGTCGTCTCGATGATCCAGAGGTCGGACAAAATCGAGGAACCGAATTCCATGAAGGCGCGATGCTGCGCCCGCCGCAGGGGATCGGCGGGATGCAGGGCAGGCGAGCGGGTGTCCTCCAGATACTCGACAATGACGGTTGACTCGAAGATGACATCATCGCCAACCTTGAGGAGCGGCACCTTGCCGAGCGGCGAGATCGCCATGAACCATTCCGGTTTGTTATCAAGATCGATGTTGATGCGCTCGAAGTCCGCGCCCTTTTCAGCAAGGGCAATCGCCGCGCGCTGCACGTAAGGACAAAGGTCGAAACTGACGAGCGTCAGGCGGCTGGAGGGAATGGTCATGATACAACTTTCGAATTTTGTGAGTTAGGAGTGCAGCGGGTATTTGGTGCCGCTATCCAAACTTGTCATCAAAATTCCATGTGTGGGCGTTTCACGCCAGCGTGATCCGCTCCGGCGCGGAAAGGCATGGCTGCGACAATCAGGGGAAAACTTGTGCCTTGCCTGAATTATTTTCATTCGTCGCGGGCCTTCACTATTTCCTAGGTTTGTCGAAAGGGTGTAACCTCCCTCGCCTGCTAATTCCCTAAATGAAACCTTGAGACAAAAATTGCATTGTGGGCTTGCTAGCGTTCTCGCCGTCATCGATGCCGCCAATGCGCGCGATCCTGAATTGGTTATTGTCGGCGGCGCAAAGGTGCCGCGCGCGCTGGTTTATGGTCAGCGAATGTCCGCGGCGCTGGCGAGTTACGATCCGGCGGCGTCCGAGACATTGCAGATCGCGGCCCGGGCGCAGCATATCGAACGCTGGGTCATCCCGCGTGACACATATCCGGAAGGACGCATCGCCTATCTGAAATGGCGCAAGGATTTGCAGCACCATCATGCCAGGCGGACAGGCGAGATCATGGCTGAAGCAGGCTACGGCGCGGAGGAGATCGCGCGGGTTGGATCGCTGTTGCACAAGGAGCGGTTGAAATACGACACCGACGTGCAAACGCTCGAGGATGTGATTTGTCTCGTGTTTCTCAATTACGAAGCGCCAGAATTCATCGCTAAGCATGAGGACGACAAAGTCCGCGATATTCTGGCTAAGACGGCGCGCAAGATGTCGGCGCGCGGAATTGAAGAAGCTGCGAAGCTGAAGCTCGATACAAGGCTGCTACGACTGTTGGGAGAGGCGCTGGCGCTTCCCTTCTTCTCACCCTGAGGCGCCTCGCGAAGCGAGGCCTCGAAGGGTCCGCCTACGCTCGCGGCTATGCTTCGAGGCTCGCGTTCGCTCGCACCTCAGCATGAGGAAACGGGCCTGTTACTCCACCCGCACCATCGCCGTCGCGGTCGCTCCGTCTGCGTCGATCACCGACAACCTGGCAAAGCCTCGCCCCGGGTGTTCCCACAGAGCTTCGCGGCGGGGCTCCATCGTCACGACCGGTACGCCATCGGCAAGCCAGGTGAAGGGTGGAACGCCGCCCAGCGCCTTGAGCGCCAGTGCCGCGGCAGTGCCGTCACCCAGGAGATCGACGCGGGCGCCGTTGGGAGGAAAAGCGATGGCAAGTGGCCCGTCGCCCCCGCCAGCACTGGCAATTTCGGGCAGGCCATGGGGCCGGAAGCGCTGCAGGGCGGCAGGAAGATCGGCGGTCGCTGTTAGGATGATGCCTTCCGGCGGCGGGGGCAGGGGAACGCGCCGCGCGCTCACCCGCTGAAAGGCTTCGAACAGGATCGGGGCAGCCGCGATGCGGCCGATGAGCCCAGGCACCGCGGAGCCGTCGGGCCTTCCGACCCACACTGCGATGGTGGTGGCGCCGTCAAAGCCCACGGCCCAGGCATCACGGTAACCGTAGGACGTTCCAGTTTTGAAGGCGATGCTGCCGCTCTTGGAATTCACAGGCACGGGCGCGCCCAGCAACACATCGCTCACCATCCAGGCCGCTTGCGGCTCAAGCAGGCGCCGTGGCGCGGGCGGGGAAAGGTGGTCTTTGGATTGCCAGTGGAGTTCCACACTCTCGCCCCCGCGAGCCAGCGAGGCATAGAGCGCCGCAAGATCGGTGAGGCGTGCACCGGCACCGCCAAGTCCCACGGCAAGGCCCGGAGCCGTGTCGGCCGGCAGCACGAGATTGACGCGCGCGTTGCGCAGGCGCGCCAGCAGGCGATCTGCCCCAACCGCCTCCAGAATTTGCAGCGCCGGCACATTCAAGGACTGCTGCAGCGCTTCGCGCACCGTCACCGTGCCATGGAAGCTGTCGTCGAAATTCTCCGGTGCATAGGCGCCATAGCGGATGGCCCGGTCGTCGATCAGGGTTTGCGGATGGACGAGGCCATCCTCGAAAGCGAGACCGTAGATGAAGGGCTTGAGAGTCGAGCCGGGTGAGCGCAAGGCCGAGGCCAGATCCATTTGGCCAGCTCGCGCCTTGTCGAAGAAACCGGCACCGCCAACATGCGCGCGCACCTCGCCAGTGGCGTTGTCCACCACCACGATGGCGGCTGAGACGCCGGAGGCGAAAGCAATCGCGCGTTCGCGAGCCAGGCTCTCCAAGGACGCCTGAAGGTCGCGGGAAATCGTCGTGTGAACAAAGGTGCCGTCGGTGACGGGTTTGGCGAGACGCTCGGCCAAGTGTGCCGCCAGCATTGGGAATTGTTTTCGGCCTAGGGGAGCGGCTTCTGATTGCGCCGCCACCGCTTGATCGCTGTTGATCATGCCGGCTTTCATCAGACGCGCCACAACGCGATCGCGAGCATTGCGCGCTGCAACCGGCACACGGTCGGGCCGTCGCGCTTCCGGCGCCTGCGGCAAAGCCACGAGCAGGGCGGCCTCGGCCGTGGAAAGCCGTTTGGGTTCCTTGCCGAAATAAGCCAGTGATGCGGCGCGGACGCCCTCGATATTGCCGCCATAGGGCGCCAGCGACAGGTAAAGATCCAGAATCTGCGCCTTGCTCAGCCGCTGTTCGATTTGAATGGCGCGCACCATCTCGGCGAGTTTGTCAGTGAAGCGCCGCTGCGGCCTTGGCTCAAGCAGACGCGCCACCTGCATGGTGAGTGTCGAACCTCCAGAGACGACGCGGCCGTTCCAGATCGCCTGCAGAGCAGCGCGCCCCAACGCCTGTGGATCGACGCCATTGTGCTTGTGGTATCGTCTATCCTCATAGGCCAGCAGCATGGCGAGGTAGCGCTGATCAACTTCGTCCGCTGTAACGGGCAGGCGCCAGTAGCCGTCCTTGGTGGTGAAAGGCCGCAGCAGCCTGCCCTCGCGATCGACGACGAGAGTAGAATAGGTGATGTCTTGACCGAGCGGGGGTGCTCCAAGCCGTCGCACAAATTCGGTGAGCCCGAATCCCACGGCGTTGACGATGAGCACTACAACGAGAAAACCAGCATAGACGAAGTGCATCCCAACTCCCCTTCCCCCCTCGCGGGGGAAGGTGGCGCGAAGCGCCGGATGAGGGGGCGCTTCAGCTTGTCCGGCGTGAGAAGGAGCTTGCTGAACCAGCCCCCTCATCCGTCTCGCGCCTGCGGCGCGATCCACTTTCCCCCGCGAGGGGGGAAGGGGAAGTGATGGTTGGCGGCTCACCTTATTGCTCGCTCACCGCCATCGTTCCGCTTGCCGTCCGCGCGTTGATCTCGGGGCGGTACATGTCCTCGACGGTGACGCCGGGATGGACATAACGGCCGGGTGCTACGGCGCGGACCATGTAGGCGATCTTGAGGGGTGCCGCACCGAAGGCGGCGACGAAACGATCATCGCGGAATTCGGTGTGCGTCGCCCAGCCTGCTTCCGTGAGCCATGAAAGGCTCGCGGTGCTGCCGGAAGACACCAGCGACGGATTCTCGATCTCCAATCCCGCAGGCAGGCGATCCGACAAGATGAAGGTGCCAGTTTGCTGCTGGCCTTCGACGGACAGCACCACGACGAGACGGGTGTTCTGCTTTACCTGTGAGACATCCACCGGCTGTCCCTCCGGCGTGTAGTAACTCCGCGTGACGGTGAGACCATTGGCTGCGGCGGGCTCGGGCACGATGGGTGAGCCGGAAACCGCGACGACGGCGCGCAAGGGATCGGCGCCCTTGTTGGCCACGCGATAATCGCCGGTGAATTCGCCCTCGGCGAAAAGTTTGTAGAGGTTCCCGGTTTCGGACGCGCCATTCACTTCGAGCTTCAAGGTCTTGGCTTGCGCCGCGACCGACCGGGCCGCCAGCACCATCCAGGTCATTTCCTGGGTGGAAAGGTAACTTGATTTGGCTCGCTCACTCACGACTGTGTCGGTCGCCGCCTTGATCACGCGTGGCGTCGATTTCGCATCGGTCGCCAACGCCAGAATTGCGGAAGCATCGCGCAATACGCTGCCGTAATCTTCACGGTACACGGTATCGCCCATGTTTTGATCCGCCTTGAGCGCCTCGACGGCGGCCGTGAATGCGGCATCGGCGCGGGCTTTGTCGCCGAGAATGCCAAGCGCAGCTCCGATCTGAGCGCGCGACAGGGCCGAGCCGAAGTCGTTCAGCTTGGTGTCGGCGAGATATTTGAGATCGCCCACGGGGGCGCGTCCGGCGCGGGCCAGAACATAGAGTGCATAAGCCGTGTCCTGGCCGCGGCCCACTTCGATGTCGGGAGCGCTTCCCACGCTGTTGCGTAGATAATCGACAGCATAAGTGAGATTGCTCTCAGGCACGTCGTAGCCCTTTTCGCGGGCGCGGAGCAGGAAGTCGGTGACGAAAGCTGAAAGCCAGAGGTTGCCGCCATCGCCGGCCGACCACATGCCGAAGGAGCCGTTGCCGCTCTGCCTGTTGACGAGGCGCGCCACTGACGCCGCGAGCGTCTCCCTGAGACCGGCGGTAAACAGACCTTCACCGGCCTCGAGTTCACTCAGATAGAGCAGGGGAAGCGCGGCGCTGACGGTCTGCTCCGAACAACCATAGGGATAGCGGTTGAGTTCGCGGATGAGTCCCGCCACATCGAGCTCGGGGATCGGGCTGACCGATAGCGAAACCGCACTGGTTCCCGGCATCATCTCGGCGATGAGATCGAGGCTGAGCGTGATGGCTCCGCCATTGGCGGCAAGCTCCATGGTGGTGCGGCGTGTGATCAGCGGATTGGCCGGGATCACATGCAGCGCGTAAATCTGCTCGATCACCACATTGCCGGGTCCGACAAGGCGGGCTGTGAGACTGGCATCGCCCACACCGGTTGCGGTGATTGGGATCATCACCGGCAAACGAGCTCCTGCCGCACCGATGGCAATCGTCTGCGTAAGGACTGAGGTATCCGCAGTGACGGGACCTTCGACAGCGATGCCCAGCGTGTAATCCCCGGCGGGAGCTTCGGCGTTGATGATATCGAGATGGAAGCGCGATTGATCGCCAACTGCGAGGAAGCGGGGTAGCGTGCCCGCCACCACGATGGGATCGCGCACCACCACGTCGGCTTGCGCGTGCCCCACTTTGGTCAGCGTCCACGCCACAGCCATCACCCGCACTGTGCCGTTGAAGGCTGGAATATCGAAATCAATCTCGGCGGTGCCGTCCTCGCCCACTTTCACGATGCCGGAGAACAGGCTGAGCGGCGGTTGCGTTGGCGGCGGCGCGTTGAATGCCGCACCGGAATCGCCGCCGGAGCGGATGCGGCCCTTGGTTCCCTGCATGCCGTCGATCAGCATTCCATAGAGGTCGCGGAGTTCGGCGGTGAGGCGTTTCTGATCGTAGTAATAATTCTCAGGCGCGGGTGCTGCATAGCGCGTGAGATTGAGTATGCCGACATCGACCGCGGCGACGGTGATATAGGCTTCTTCGCCGGGAGCAATTCCGCCGATCTTCACCGGCACTTTCAAATTCCGGCGCGGCTGCATCATATCGACAGGCGCCAGCTTCACATCAAGTGTGCGCGCGTCGCGGTCGATGCCGAACCAGGCAACGCCCATGGCGCGGGCGGGCATGCGCTTGGCCGCCACATCCATGGGCCGGTAGAGTGTGGCCACCACATATGCCCCGGTGCCCCAGTCGGAACCGACCGTCACGGGAACCGTGATGCCGCCCTCCGGCACGTCCACCATCTGCGTGGCCAGCAGCCGGTCACCCACCACTTGCAAGTTTGCCTTGCCGGCGAAACGCCCAT
>Ga0136617_10004483_pt1 | contig 12495 bp, 12 predicted proteins | sample AntDrymUQ3222106_2_FD_129672 | JGI IMG/M metagenome (GOLD analysis project Ga0136617, IMG submission 129672) | Polar desert sand microbial communities from Dry Valleys, Antarctica - metaG UQ322 (21.06) | ecosystem: Environmental > Terrestrial > Soil > Desert | place: Antarctica: Dry Valley...
ACCGTCACGGTCGGGCTGGAATTGTCCTGCAAAGAAACGACTTTCAAACCGTTTTTCAAAGTCCGCTGCCGAATATCGAGCGGCGCGATTTTCGTCTGCGCTATTGCGGACACAGCGCAAATTATTACAAGTAAAAATGCCGAAATTTTTCGCATAGATTTTCCTTTTTATCTAATTTATCCAGTTACTACGTTTCCTGACGCAAACAGTTTTAAGATGCCGTAATAAAAAAGCCCGATGCTAAATTTTATCCGGCTTTTTATTGCTTTATATTTCAAGCGAATACATCGAAACCTTTCCAAAATCTTTAAATTGCGCGATTTCCCGCTCATATTTCAAACCGACTTTTTCCGCCACGCGAATCGAAGCCGTGTTTTGCGGGTCAATATAAGCGACGACGCGATTGAAACCGAATCTTTGAAAACCGAGTTTAACCAGCATTTCGGCGGCTTCGGCGGCAAATCCATTTCCCCAATAATCGGAATCGAACAAATACGCGACTTCCAAATCTTCTACGCCTTCGACTTCCTGATAAAGCAATCCGCAGCGTCCGATTAAACGGTTGTTTTCCTTCAAAACCGTCGCCCAAAGTCCAAAACCGTATTTTTTATAATAATTTTCGATGTGCTTTTCGATTTGACCGCGCACATCTTCCAGAGAAATGAAGGTTTTGACCACAAACTTCTTAGTTTTCCGGTCGTTGTAAATGCGGAAAAAATCTTCAGCGTCTTCGGCTGTCATTTCTCTCAGAATCAATCTTTCCGTTTCGGCGATCCGCATTAGTTTTGATTGTAATCGTAAAAACCTTTCCCGGATTTGCGTCCGAGCCAGCCCGCATCAACCATTTTGATAAGTAGCGGACACGGACGATATTTCGGGTCGCCCAAACCTTCGTGCATCACATTCAAAATCGCCAGACAAACATCCAGACCGATAAAATCCGCCAAAGTAAGCGGTCCCATCGGATGATTCATTCCAAGTTTCATAATGCCGTCAATGCTTTCTTTGGTCGCCACGCCTTCATACAAAGCAAAAATCGCTTCGTTTATCATCGGCAGCAGAATTCTATTAGCAACAAAGCCCGGAAAATCCTGACAGTCGAGCGGCGTTTTGCCCATTTTCTCCGACAATTCTTTAACTTTTGCGTAGGTTTCGTCAGATGTTGCAATGCCGCGAATGACCTCGACGAGTTTCATCAAAGGCACGGGATTCATAAAGTGCATTCCGATAACTTTGTCCGCCCGTTTGGTCGTCGCCGCGATTTTCGTAATCGAAATCGAGGAAGTATTTGAAGCTAGAATCGCGTCGGGCGATGTGATTTCATCGAGCTTTTGAAACAACTGCTTTTTAATTTCAAAGTTCTCAGTCGCGGCTTCGACGACGATAAAACAATCTTTCAAATCTTCGAGATTCGTCGTTGTCTTTATTCTTCCAAGAACTTTGCCTTTTTGCTCCTCGGTCATCGTTTCCTTTTTCACGAAACGGTCGAGACTTTTTTCAATCGCCGCAAAACCTTTCTTGACAAAATCTTCGCTGATGTCGCAGATAATAACTTGATAACCCGAATTCGCGGCGGTTTGAGCAATTCCGTTGCCCATGGCTCCCGCGCCGATTACTCCAAAAATTTCACTCATTATAAATAAACCTTTCCTTAATAAATTTGTATAAAAAACCTTTTCTTAGAAATTAACTAAATTGCCTGTATAAAACAAACTGTCGGAAAATTTAGCATTTTCGACGGATTATTTATTTTGCCGCCGCTCGTCTTGATTGTTCATTCAATTAAGTTTTACATCTCAGTTTCTTCAAGGAAATGATAATGATAAAATCAACCAGAGTAATTAGGAAAAGATATGAAGAAATGATAGAAATTGGAAGAAAAATAATTATGTCCAATCAAAAGCTGTCTGACATTGATATTTATAAAATACAAAAAGCCGTTTTAGGTTTAGAAGGTCGAGCCTTATCAAATATGATTGGCGAACTTGTAAAAGAATTTTCTGTAGGCAGACAAAGAATTTACGAAGTAACAAAAAGTCAAAGACCGAATAGAAAATCCCGTTTAGATAAGGGACATCGCAAAAAAAGTTGGACTGATGATTCTTTTCTTCATTTGGCAACTCAACTTGTCATCACAAAATCAATGAAACCAGAAGATGCTTATGAAAAAGCGAAAGAAAAGGGATATAAAGTTTCAGTGGCTCTTGCAACTTTCAAGCGACATTTAAAAGAAGACAATCTTTGGTCAAATAAAAAGCCCGTTAAAGTAAAAAAGGTGGAAAAGAAAAACCCAACAATTGTAATTTTAGATAATGATTTAGCTAAGGTTTTTAATGATTCGGAAACAGTAAATCAAATTTTAAGAGCGTTGATTCCAACAATTCAAAAACAAGCAAAGATTCTTCATCAGCAAAAACAAGAGATGTAATGCCAAATAATAATAACCAAAAGAAAATTGATTTTTCGCATCTGTTTATTGGTGTGGGCGGAGCAATGATAGGTGCTTGGTGGATAAAAAATGAAGTTGCAGAATGGAAGAAAAGCAGAGCAGAAAAAGACCATCCCGAAGATGTTGAAGAGGTTTGCAAGGAAATTGCAGAGCTATTAGATGACTGGACTCCAACTGATTGCAAAAGTGAAAATGATTACACAATAGATTTGTTTAATTATCTTGCTGACAATTGTGATTATGAAATTGAAATGTATCCAAACACATCCGAAGGCAGACCAGATATTTTGATTGAAAATCTTCTTGTCCTTGAACTCAAAGTTAATCCAAATAAAGCTGAAAGAGATAGATTGGTAACTCAATGTATGGGTTATTCGCGTCAATGGGTAACTTGGGCAATAGTCATTGATGCGAGCGCAAGCAAAACAGGAAAAATTGAAAACCTTTTAGCTGATAAAGGACTTGAGTATATCTTAGTAATACCTTACAGCTAAACCTAAAATTAAATGGCAGCAACAGCAAAAACGGAAACAAAAGGCTTAACGCTTATCGAAGCGATTCGGCAAGGCATTTACGAGGAAATGACGGCGGATGAAACCGTTTTCGTCATCGGCGAGGACATCGGCGCATACGGCGGCGCGTTTAAGTTAACCGAAGGCTTTATAGACGAATTCGGCGCGGGACGAATGATTGACACGCCGATTTCCGAAGCGGCGATTGTCGGCGCGGCGTGCGGCGCGGCACTTCTTGGAATGAAGCCGGTGGCGGAGTTTCAGTTTATAGATTTTATCTCGTGCGGCTTCGATATGTTGACGAATTACGCGGCAAAATCGCGCTATCGCGGATGCGGTTCGATTCAAGCCGTCTTTCGCGGACCTTGCGGCGGCGGCGTGCGCGGCGGACCGTTTCATTCTTTGAACGCCGAATCTTTTTTCTTGAACACGGCGGGCTTGAAAATGGTCGAGCCGTCAACCGCTTACGACGCGAAAGGTTTAATCAAAGCGGCAATCCGCGACCCTGACCCGGTTTTGTTTTTTGAACACAAAAAACTTTATCGCCTGCCGCGCCTGCGTGAAGAATTGCCCGAAGAAGATTATATCGTCGAAATCGGCAAAGCCAGAATCGCGCGTGAGGGCAAAGATTTATCAATCATCACCTTCGGCGCACAGGTCTTGAACGCTTTGGACGCGGGCGAGATTTTGGAAAAGGAAGACGGTTTGCAAATCGAAATTATAGATTTACGAACGCTCGCGCCGCTCGATAAAGAAGCGATTCTGGCGACGGTGAAAAAGACAAACCGCGCTCTTGTTCTGCACGAAGCGAGTTTAACGGGCGGCATCGGCGGCGAGATTACCGCGATTATCGCCGAAGAAGCCTTTGAATGGCTCGACGCGCCACCGATTCGCCTTGCTTCGATTGACGCGCCCGTGCCGTTTGCGCCGCAGATGGAAGATTATTTTTTGCCGCAAGTTTCGGAAATCGTCGAAGCGGCGCGAAAGTTAGCGGCTTATTAAATGGCTGAAAACTTAGGCAAACTCGAAAGCATTCACAGCATTTCGTCTGTTTTTAAGCAACGCGCCTTTATTCTCGCGACTGTTTCATTCGTCTTTTTTACAGTGATGGTCGGCGGTTTTTTGATTCGCCCGGGTTTTGTATTTGTTTTGTTGGGAACGGCGTTTCTGGTCGTCGGGTTATTTACGCTTTTCGGCTGGCTCGGGCAAAGGAATTTAGAATTTAGATTGTTTGAAAACGGCTTTTCCTACAAAAAATTCGTCTGCACCTGGGATGAAATCGAATCAATAAATCTCAAAACCGAAAGCCGTTTGATTGGCGGCGAAAAAATCGAATGTCTGGTTCGCAAAATTGACGGTCAGGAAATTACTTTAACTGATGTAATTGATAATGTTCAATATCTTGTCGAAACAATTGATGAAAGAATACCGCAATAAAAGATTAGGCAATATATTTTCTCCAATCGTCACTTTCGGCAACCGTTTTTATCAATGCGTTTCTTGATTCGAGCAGCTTCTTCTTTACTGTTAGACATTGATTCGGTGTGCAAATCAATGCACCGCGCTAAATCGAAGACTCTCTGAATTGGCGCGTCTATTTTCATTTCAATTTTGATAATCGGCATAATTTACGAATTCGGTTTCCGTCTGTTAATTTATAATTTACAATTTATAGTTTTCTTAGAAAATAAAAAGTAAAAAATTATGCCGCAGACTCCACATATCGAAAAACATTTTACTTCAGGCGAAATCGTGCGCGATACGGTTATCGGAATGGCGGACGGTTTGACCGTTCCGTTTGCTCTGGCAGCCGGGCTTTCGGGCGTGCTGGTTTCGACCAGCATTATCGTGACCGCCGGACTCGCGGAAATCGTCGCCGGTTCGATTGCGATGGGACTCGGCGGTTATCTCGCCGGAAAATCCGATGTCGAGCATTATGACAGCGAATACAGACGCGAGCTTTACGAGATTGACCATATGCTTCAGCACGAAAAGGACGAAGTAATGGAAATTCTCGAAGAATACGGTTTGACCAAAGAAGAAAGTTTGCCGATTGTCGATTCTTTAGCCAAACGTCCGGCGGATTTTGCCGATTTTATGATGCGGTTTGAGTTGGGACTGGAAAAACCCGATGCGCAAAGAGCTTTGAAAAGCGGCGCAACCATCGGCGGCGCGTATATTTTCGGCGGTTTGATTCCGCTCGCGCCGTATATAATTTACGACGACGTGCAGACGGCTCTATTCTGGTCAATTGTTGTAACGGTCATCACATTATTTATTTTCGGTTACGTCAAAGGCACTTTTACGGGCGCGAAGCCGTTAAAAAGTGCCATGCAAACTTGTCTAATCGGAAGCATTGCGGCGGCAACGGCATTTTTTGTAGCGCGTGCAATCGGCGGTTGAGCAATGAAAAGTATCGCTTGTTTTCAAGCAAAACAATTTCTTGTATTCTGTTAGCAGTATTAAAATTTATATTTTTATCATCATTTAACAAACGGAGAATTTATGAGCGTAGAAGTCGTGATGCCGCAAATGGGCGAATCAATCACCGAGGGAACTATTTCAAAATGGCTCAAAGCAGTCGGCGATAAAATTGAGCGGGACGAGCCGCTTTTAGAAATTTCCACCGACAAGGTTGACGCGGAAGTTCCCGCGCCGTCGGCAGGAGTTTTGCTGGAAATTCGTCACCAGGAAGGCGAAACCGTCGAAGTCGGAACGGCAGTCGGAATCTTGGGCGAAGAGGGCGAAGCGGCAGTCGGCAGTCAGCAGTCGGCAGTCAGCAGTCGGCAGTCAGCAGTCGGCAGTCAGTCTGAAACGGCGCAAGTCGAAGAGGATAAAATTGAGCCGGAAGTTAAAGAAATAGAACAATCTGAAACAGCCTCACAAGTTGCGACAACTTCTTCAAACACGGAAAACTCTGAAAACTCCGCAACTTCTGAAAACTCTGCAAACTCAACGGAAGTTGTAATGCCGCAAATGGGCGAATCCATCACGGAAGGCACGATTTCAAAATGGCTGAAAAAAGTCGGCGATAAAATCGAACGCGATGAACCTTTGCTGGAAATTTCTACTGATAAAGTTGACGCGGAAGTTCCTGCACCGGCGGCGGGAACGCTGCTGGAAATTCGTTATCAGGAAGGCGAAACGGTCGAAGTCGGAACGGCTGTTGCTTTTATCGGCAGCGAAGCCGGCGCGGGCGCAGTCCAACCTCCAAAATCTCAGGCTTCAAGTCAGCAACAAGCCGAACAATCAACCGCGCAGGCAACCGGCGCAGATGTTTCATCTCAAAAACAAACGGCGCAAACTTCGGTTTCGATGCCTGTCGAAGAAAAGAAAGAAATCGAGGAAGTCGAAGGCAGAAGCTACGATTACGGACGCGCGGGCGCGGTTGAAGACGCGCAAAAATCTTCAAACGGACAATCGTCAAACGGACAATCGTCAAACGGCAATCAAACAATCGAGGATTTGCGAAAAATTAAATCGAGTCCGCTTGTTCGCAATATCGCGCGCGAGCACGGCGTTGATATTTCGCGGCTCGCCGGTTCGGGAATGAGCGGGCGCGTAACGAAAAAAGATATTTTGTCTTTTATCGAATCGGGCGCGGCATTAAGACCGCAGGATTTGTTACGCAAAGGCGCGCCGACTGCTCCGACATTCGCTCCGAGCACACAGCCGCAAGCCGTTTCGCAGCCAACGCCAAAAGCTCAATATTCCGCACCGCAAATTTCCGCTTCAGTTGGCGACAGAGTTGAGCCGATGTCGGTGATGCGTAAGAAAATCGCCGAACATATGACTTTTTCAAAACAGACTTCGGCGCACGTCACGAGTGTTTATGAAATTGATATGACGAATGTGGCGAAGTTTCGTGAGAAAAACAAAGCGGAATTCGGGTCACGTTACGGCACGAAACTTTCGTTTATGCCTTTTATTTTTCAGGCGACGACAAGTGCTTTGCGACAATTTCCGATTGTTAATTCGCAGGTTTCGGGCGAGCAAATTGTCTATAAAGCGGACATCAATTTGGGAATGGCGGTCGCGCTCGATTGGGGTTTGATTGTTCCGGTTATCAAAAAAGCCGATTCGCTTTCGCTTTCGGGGCTGGCTCAAACGGCGAATGATTTAGCCGACCGTGCGAGAACAAAAAAATTAATGCCCGACGAAGTGCAGGGCGGGACATTTACGATTACGAATCCGGGTGTTTTCGGCGGGCTTTTCGGAACGCCGATTATCAATCAGCCGCAAGTTGCGATTCTCTGCGTCGGCACGATTGAAAAACGTCCGAAGGTTTTGACCACGCCTGACGGCGACGATTACATTGCGATTCGTTCGATGGCGTATTTTGCTTTAACTTATGACCACCGAATTGTTGACGGTGCTGATGCCGAGAGATTCTTGTCGTTTATGAAGCAATATCTTGAAACGACGCAGTTTGCTTTGTAAATTTTTGCAGAAACACGCACGAAGTAAGTATGAAATTCGAAAGCAACACACTACTTCGCGCGTGTTTCTGCATCAACGCCTAGAGCGAATCAAAAGCAGACGATTTTCACTTCTGTGTTGTCTGCAAACAAAACATTTTCGCTGATTGTCATAATTTTTTTTATGTTGTGAAACTAGCTAATTTCCACTTGTTCAGTAAATTACGTTTTGTTTAACATTTTGGCACGGTAGTTGTTGCAGGAATTGGTTTGATATTACCGATTGTTTATCAAATGTTTCAAACAAACTTCTGAATTATTTATCGAGGTTGACAGAAAACTTTTGTAATCTGACAACCCAATTCGTTTCAAAAACGTCATAACTCAGAGTTTTAATCAAACATCAAATTTCTTAAAAGGAGACTATTATGTTAAAAAAATTTCCAGCATTACTTTTGGCTTTGTTTATCGCTACGGCAAGCGTTCTTGCACAAGACGCGCAAATTCGCACGGTTGCATCCGGTCAAAAATTAAAATTGAAAGGCACAGTCGTCGCTAAAGACAGCGATAAAATTGTTGTTCGTGACACAACCGGCGTTGACACGAATGTTATGTTGAATTCTTCGACCAGCGTCAAGACTAAAGGCGGATTTTTCGGCGGTGGTAATACGATAGCAACAAATCAAATCGTACGCGGATTGAATTTAGAGATTGAAGGTCGTGGCGATAACGCCGGTAACCTCTCGGCTGAAAAAGTTCGTTTTACTAAAGATAATTTAGCCGTTGCACAATCGCTCGAAAGCCGTATTGCTCCGGCGGAAGATCGTCTGACGCAGACAGAGCAAAATGCACAGCGCATTTCCGGGCAGATTGATGAATTGATGGCGGTTTCCAACGCAGCCCGCGGCGGCGCAAAAGCGGCGCAAGACTCGGCTGACGCTGCAATTGCCGGGGTGAACGCGACCAATCAAAGAATTTCGTCGGTGGATGATTATGTTGTCCAGACAAATGCAACGATTAATTTCAAAGTCGGAAGCGCAGTTCTTTCGCCCGAAGGCAAACAAAACCTCGACACCGTCGCGCAAACTGCTTTAACGATGAAAGGTTATCTGATCGAAGTTACGGGTTTCGCTTCTGCGGACGGTGACGAAAAGAAAAACAAAGAATTGAGCCGCCGACGCGCTCAAACCGTGCTTGATTATTTGATTGAAACGCACAACATACCGCTTCGCCGTATCGGAACTTCATTCGGTTTCGGAGAAGCCCAGGCAGTTGCCGATAACACGACCCGTGAAGGACGCGAACAAAATCGCCGTGTCGAAGTTAAATTAACGGTCAGCAAAGGCTTGAACCAAAACGTGGAAGTCAGAAAAACTGACGGTCAATAATTAACGGTAAATCTTAAGACAGGCAAAAGGTGAAAACGGCGCAGAACCTTTTCACCTTTTGCCTTTTCTCTCTACAAACATTTTTCAAATTCACGAAAATCAAATTTTAAAGTTTTAGAGGTAAAGAAGTGAAACGCCAAAACGCTGCATTTATATTCATTCTGATTGTTACTTTCGCTTTTTCCGTCGTCGCTCAAACTGTCAAACCAACTCCGCCGCCGAAACCCGAAGACGGCGACGATGAAGTTATCAAAGTAAATTCGCGGCTGGTGGTCGTTCCCGTTTCTGTTTTAGACGCGAGCGGTCAGCCTGTTTTGGGTTTGAAAAAAGAGGATTTTCGTGTTTCGGAAGAAAATAAAAGCCAGCAAATAGAGCAGGTTTCTGATGCCGAAAAAGTTCCGCTCGAAATCAGTCTGCTTTTCGATGTTTCGGCAAGCACCGATGCAATGTTTCAATTTGAACAGGAAACCGCCGCCAAGTTTTTGCAGGAAGTGATGCGTCCCGAAGACCGCGCAACTATCTTTACCATCGGCGGAAATCCAACGCTCGTTCAAGCGCGAGATTCAGCTGATAAATCCGCCATCGCAATAAAATCAATTCAACCGACCAAATCGTTCACCGCGTTTTACGATTCGGTTTTTGCCGCCGCCGCTTATTTGCAAAAAAATTCTCCGCAGGGCAGGCGAAAAGTTATTGTCGTCATCTCCGACGGCGAAGATTCAAACAGCGACAGAATCCGTAATGCCATTCAAGACGGTTACAAGCAATTGGGCAAAAAAATAGATACGATTGACTCGAAAAGTCTTTATCAATTGACGGTCAAAAGCCGCAATGAAGCTGCTGTTGCCGAACAAAGAAGAGTTTTGCAGGCTTTGCAAAACGCCGACGCGGTTTTCTACTCGATAAATCCCGGCGGAAATTCTTATCAATTAAACAAAGGCAGCCTTTTCGGACAATCGAATTTGCAGAAGTTCGCCGACGAAACCGGCGGCACGGCTTTTTTGCCCAAGTTTCAGCCGATTGCGCTCAAAGACAATTTCCAAAACACGACGAATACACGATTGAACGGCGAGATGCTGACGAAGATTTTTCGTCAACTCGCCAATGAACTTCGCGCGCAATATCTTGTTCAGTATTATTCTGAAGGCGAGTTTCCGAATAATAAATATGTCAAGCTCGATGTCAATTTGAATAATCCGAACAAGCTCCGCCTGCGTGCGCGACAAGGTTATTTTGTCAAAGATTAGCGTTTGCGTCGCTGCTTTATTTGGGTGCGAACTTCATCAATGTTGGTCAATCCGCCGGCAATGGCTATGTCTTCATTGCTGTTTGGAACATAAATATCTCCCATCACCGGCTTCCCTCTGATTTCTATAATTGAATCGTCAATCGCCATTACGTCGGTTGTAAAATTTTCATTTGTTATTGCAACTGTTCCCATCTTATGAACTTCCGATTTTGCAAAATAATTTGCCAGACCGATTCCGCTCAAAGCTGCAAAAACAAGCGAAGCAAAAGCCGTCGCCGTTTTTGAAACGCGCTGCCGAATCGCTTGCCAGCCAACCGGACAATCCTTCGTCAAAATCGTGCCGTCAGCTCGTTTGTAAAATCTGACGCACAAACGTCCTTCAGAATTTAACAAAAAATTTTCGGCTTCTCTCTGCGACATTCCCGACAAATTATAGACGTTTAATTTGCACTCGCCGCAAAAGCGTCTGCGCTCATTGCCCATCATCTCGTTCCAATCCGCGCTGCACGGCGACGCGACTTTGATATTGTTCAAAGGATTTGTAAATTTGGTCATAAAAATTTCCTCCGTTTTCTTAGACAACAAAACTCGTCTTTTGTTCCAGGAACGCAATGGAAATTTTTACTTGCAGAGGGATTTTAAGTTTTCGGACTTCGACGATATTTATGCGTTACAGGTCTTCTGCGCCCGATGCCGATGGCATTTTTTGAAATTATTAAAGTCGGCGGAAGCTGGCGGCGTTTGAATTCGTTGGCAGGTGATTCGACTTTATTGAGTAAATCATAGACCAATTTTGCATCATTTCCGTGCGCGATGATTTCTTCGGGCGAGAGCTTTTGCTCGAAATAGAGTTTTAAAACCGCGTCCATCCGGTCGTATGGCGGTAGAGAATCTTGATCAAATTGATTCGGCGCGAGTTCGGCGGACGGTTTTTTATCAAGAATTTCAAACGGAATAATTTCTCGTCCGGCACTTTCGTTGATGTGCCTTGCGATTTTGTAGACTTCGGTTTTTAGAACGTCTCCGAGAACCGACAGACCGCCGTTCGTGTCGCCGTAAAGCGTGCAGTAACCGACGGCAAGTTCCGATTTGTTTCCGGTTGCGAGAACAAGACGATTTTCGGCGTTTGAAATCGTCATTAAAATAACGCCGCGCAGACGCGACTGCATATTTTCCGCCGCCAGATCTTCGCCGCCGTGCATCGGTTTGCGCAGATTCATTTGTTCGAGAAGAACTTCAAACGCAGCAGAAATCGGCTCAAGGCGCGTCGGCATTCCTAAATTTTTCGCAAGTTTTTCCGAATGTTTGATGCTTCCTTCCGAAGAAAACGGCGACGGCATCATCACCGACAAAACATTTTCCGCGCCGAGTGCTTCGCACGCCAGAGTCGCTACCAACGCCGAATCAATGCCGCCGGAAAGTCCTAAAACACATTTCGTAAAACGATTTTTCGCCGCGTAATCTTTGATTCCCAAAACCAACGCCTGCCGAATCGTTTCATATTCATTGCCGGTAATGCCGCGCGAATCCGGCTTATGAACATCGAGTTCGACCGTCTCGACGAATTCTTCAAACGCCTTTGCCTGCAGGATAATATCGCCTTCTTCATCGGCAATCAGACTCGCGCCGTCAAAAATTATTCCATCGTTCCCGCCGATTAGATTTACAAAAACAACCGGCTTTTTCTGCCGGCGTGCGCGATGCGCGACCATATCGCAACGCAGTTTGATTTTTCCCTTATTATACGGCGAAGCATTGATGGAAACGATTAAATCCGCGCCGAGCATAATCAACTCGTCTGCCGGGTCAACGTCGTATAATCTTTCCTTCCAGAAAGTTTTGTCGTTCCAAAAATCTTCGCAAACGGCGACACCGATTTTTCTGCCGTCAATCTCAAAAATCCGGCGCGTCGCGGACGGTTCAAAATAGCGCGGGTCATCAAAAACATCATATTCGGGCAGGAGAGTTTTGTCGGCAAAGCCGAGAAGTTTGCCGTCGTGCATCACCGCCGCCGAATTAAAAAGCCGCCTTCCGTCGGTCTCATCGTTTTTGCGGATTGTGCCGACAATTGCAGTAATATCTTTTGTCGCATCTACGATTTTTTGCAGAGGTTCTGCAACGCATTCGATAATATCTTTATCGAGAAACCAATCCTGCGAAGTGTAGCCGTGCGTGACGACTTCGGGGAAAACAATCAAATCCGAGTTGTCATTTTTGGCTTTTTCGATTGCCTGCAAAATTTTGGCGACATTGCCTTCGATGTCGCCGTTGGTGGTGTTGATTTGTCCGATTGTAACTTTCATCTGATTTTTCGAGTTTTATTTTCGGCAAAAAGAAGTTCGGTTGAATTTTCCGTCACGCTCGGCACAGGCTCGAACGGTTTTTCTTCGAGAAGTTTGCCGGTATCTTTCGCTCCGGTTAATTCGTCAGCCAACACGGGATTTATTTTAGCTTTCTTTTCTTTGGTTAATTCGTTGAG
>Ga0136617_10004486_pt1 | contig 12492 bp, 11 predicted proteins | sample AntDrymUQ3222106_2_FD_129672 | JGI IMG/M metagenome (GOLD analysis project Ga0136617, IMG submission 129672) | Polar desert sand microbial communities from Dry Valleys, Antarctica - metaG UQ322 (21.06) | ecosystem: Environmental > Terrestrial > Soil > Desert | place: Antarctica: Dry Valley...
CCGCCGGCTTCCTCGCCTCCCAGGACTACCTCAACATCTGGCTCCTGATCGTCGTCTGCTTCGTGGCGGCCGTCACCGGCGACGCCGTCGGCTACGCCTTCGGGCATCGGGTGGGACGCGGTCTCTTCCGCCGGCCGGAAGCGCTGCTCTTTCGCCCGCAGTATCTGCTCAAGGCGGAGGCGTTCTTCGATCGCCACGGCGGCAAGGCCGTGATCCTCGCCCGGTTCCTGCCGATCGTCCGCACCTTCGTGCCGATCATCGCCGGCGTCGGGGCGATGCGTTATCCCCGCTTCGCGCTGTTCAACGTGATCGGCGCCGTCCTGTGGGCGATCGGGTTGCCCTTCGGCGGCTACTTCATCGGCAGCGCGATCCCCAGCGTCGACCGCTATTTGGTGCCGGTTATCCTCCTGATCATCGTCGCCTCGATCGCGCCGACGGTGATCCACGTCTGGCGCGAGAGCGGCGACGAGATCAAGACCGTCGCCCGCACCCAGTCACGGGAATATCTCGCCCGGCGCCGCGCCCGCCGCGCGGGGGCCGTCGCGCCGCCCGCCCCCGGTTCCGCCGACGCCATCCGCGCCAAGGAGTCGTCCAAAGGCGCCGGCGGCATCGGCCACGACTGAGACGCCGATGCCCCCCGCCGCACCCGACGCCCGCGGGCCGAAGCAACCGTTCGCCATCGACGAGGCGATGGATCGCGTCCGCGCGGCGGTCCGGCCCTACCCGCCGGCGGCAATGTTCGCCCTCGCCGACGCCGGCTACGCCACGCCGTTCCAGCAGCTCATCGCCTGCGTCATCTCCATCCGCACCCGCGACGAGGAGAGTCTTCCCATCAGCCTCCGCCTCTTCGAAACCGCTTCCACACCGGAGGCCATCGCCGCCCTTGACCCCGCGGCGATCGATCGTCTCATCCGCCCCAGCACGTTCCACGACCGCAAGGCGGTCCAGATCCAGGCCATCGCCCGCCGCGTCCTCGACGAGCACGACGGCGATCTGCCGTGCGACCCGGCGACGCTGCTCGCGTTCGCGGGCGTCGGTCCGAAGTGCGCCAACCTGGCCCTCGGCATCGGCTGCGGTCTGCCCCTGATCAGCGTCGACGTCCACGTCCATCGCGTTTCCAACCGGTGGGGCTACGTTCGCGCCGGGTCCCCCGAGCGGACGATGCTTGCTCTGGAGGAAATCCTGCCCGTGCGGTACCGCGTCGAAATTAACCGGCTCCTCGTCCCGTTCGGCAAGCACGTCTGCACCGGGGTCGCGCCCAAGTGCTCGACCTGCCCGGTGCTCGTCATGTGCCGCCAGGTCGGCGTCACGTCGCACCGCTAAGGTGGATGGCGATCGCCGGCTCCGTCGGCTGCGCAACGAGGCGCGACGGATCGGGCGGTTGATGGACGAGCGGATCGAATTACCGTGGAGCGAATGCGCCTACCGGATCCTGCGCCCGCCGGACATGGACCACCTGCTCGACCGCGCCGCCGCCGATCCGGAGCAGAACCTTCCCTACTGGGCCGAGATCTGGCCGAGCGGGATTGCCCTCGCCGACGCGATCGCGCGGTCGCCCGAACGGGTCCGCGGCCAGCGGGTCCTGGAGTTGGGGAGCGGTCTGGGGGTGACGGCGGTCGCGGCGCTCGACGCGGAGGCCGATCTGACGGTTGCCGACTATTCGGCGGAGGCGCTGCTGCTGTGCCGCTACAACACGCTCCGCAACGCCGGTCGCGAGCCGGAGGCGATTCGCCTCAACTGGCGCCGTTTGGGCGACGAGCTGTTCGCCCGCGTCGGTGGCGGCTTCCCCGTCGTCCTCGCTGCCGACCTGCTCTACGAGGCGCGGGACGTCGAACCATTGCTGGCGCTCGTCGACCGGATCGTGGCGGCGGACGGTCTGCTGTGGCTCGCCGAGCCGGGCCGGCCCGTGGCCCAACGGTTCCTCGACGCGGCGCGCGATGCGGGCTGGCGGGGACCGACCGAGACGCACGCGGGTCCATGGCCCGATCCCAAGGACGATGGGGTGGTCGTCGGCATCCACGAACTGCGGCGGGCGTGACAACCACTCGGAGGGAACAGGGAACAATGTCCGGGAAGCTGTGCCCCAAGATCATCCTCGAAGGGACGCGGTTGACGCACAAGACCGACGTTGCCTTCGCGCTGAACGAGCATCCCCGCATCGTCGGGCCGCGCCGGTACCGCTACCACTCGCCGCTGATCTCCGCCGAGTGGGGGGCGTTCGACGACGTGCCCTGGGGGCCAGGGGTGATCGACTTCGCGCCCGCGGACGAGGGCCGGGCAATGGAGACCTACGCCACCTGGGCGCGGCTGTTCGAGCTGCTTCCCTACTACTCCTGGATCGTCGACCGGTTCCACGTCTCGACCCGCGCGTACCAGCTCCGGGCCCACGGCCGCGACTACGACTTCGGTTGGTTGGAGGAGCGCCTGGTGCCGCTCGGGTTCCGCATCGTGCTGCTCACCCGCTCGCCCGAATCGTTTCCGGCCGCCCGCGCCGAGCGTCTGACGGTCTCGGGCAAACCGTCGCAGTACGACGACCTGGCGCCGTTCATCCGCGAGCAGGACCTGCTGCGCCGGCTCGTCGGCGAGTCCCGCTTGCCGTCCCTCGCCATCGACGTCTCGGACGACGACGTGCCCGCCGCCGTGGAGCGGATCGCCGACTGGTTGGAAGCGAGCGGCGGGTTGTGGGCGCCCTGGACGGTCGATGGCAGGAGGGCAAGTGACGGTCGTTGAGCGTGTGGTGGAGATTACGGCGGCGACCGCACCCAAGCCCAAGGCGACTGCCCCGGTACCTGGGCAGTCGCGACTGGAAGCGGGGCGCGGCGGTCGGGGCCGGGCGACCACGCCGGGTCGCCCCTACGGCAGACGCGCCGGTCCCGATTCAACGGACGCCCTACCTACTGGTCCCCGTCGAAGCCCCGAACCACCCCTTGGAGCAGTTGGCCCGACTCGGCCATGACGAAGCGGAGGCTGTCGAGGTAAACGAGGATCTCCAGTAAATCCGGTCCGTCCAACCCGTCGACCGCGTCGGCGAGGTCGCAGCACTCCCGCAGGGCGACGACCAGGTTCCCTCGCGCCTGGGCGCCACGTGCCGCCGGTGATCGATCGACCGGATCGTGCGTGTCTGTCATCGCTACTCCCGTCTCTCGTCTCCCGTCTCCACCCGCGGTCGGTGCCGGTGCCAACCGGCTGCCTGCTCGTAGGCGTGACCGAGGCGACTGAGCGCCGCTTCACCGAACGGGCGGCCGGCGAGTTGGAGACCCACTGGCAACCCGGCCGCGTCGAAGCCGCAGGGCAGGGCCAGGACGGGCTGCCCGGTCGCGTTGAACGGCATCGTCAGGCGGGTGAAGGCGAGACCGACTGCCTCGTCGCCGTCGTCGTACGTGACGGCGAGTCGGTCGGCGGGCACCGCCGTGCCAGGCAACGTCGGCGTCAGCAGCGCGGCGAGCCGGTGGTCGGCGAAGAGCCGGGCGATCGCGCGTTTGGCGGCGGCGCGGACCCGTAGGGCACACAGGTAGTCGGCCGCGGGGAGGAGGGATCCGGCCTCCAGGCGGGAGCGCAGCTCGGGACCGATCAGCTCGGCCGCGTCTTGAAGCGTCGCCTGATGCACCGCCACGCTCTCGACCCGGTTGATGACGAACGCCGCGGCGCGTGCCGCCGACGCTTCCGGCCACGGCGTCTCGACGAGCTCGGCGCCGAGGTCGGCGAAGACGCCGAGCGCGGTCTCGACGGCGGTCCGCACCCCCGGTTGGAGGCGGTCGAAGAAGAACGGCCGGGGGATGCCGACGCGGCGACCGCGCACCGCCCGACCGATCTCGGTCGTGGCGTCTCCCTCGACCACGAGCGCGTTGAGCAGCAGCGCCGCGTCCTCGACGGTGCGGGCCAGCGGGCCGACCGTGTCGAACGACCAGGCCAAGGGGAAGACGCCCCGCGTGCTCAGCAGGCCGTAGGTCGACTTGAGACCGACGATGCCGACGGCAGCCGCCGGGATGCGGATGCTGCCGCCGGTGTCGGAACCCAGCGCCGCGAGGCAGGAGCCCGCCGCGACCGCCGCCGCCGAGCCGCCCGAGCTGCCGCCCGGGATGCGCGACGGGTCCCAGGGGTTGCGGGCCGGCGCGCTGACGACGCCGGCCGCGAACTCTTGCGTCACCGTCTTGCCGACGATCACCGCCCCGGCCCGCCGCACCGCCGCGACGGCCCCGGCGTCGGTCGCCGCCGGGGCGCAGCGGTCGCGCGCCCGCGAGCCGCACCCGGTCGGCATTCCGGCGATGTCGAAGATGTCCTTGACCCCGACCGGGATGCCGTGGAGCGGACCGCGATCCGTCCCCGCCCGCAGCTCGGCCTCGGCCCGCCGCGCCGCCGCCAGCGCCTCGTCCCGCATGACGGCGACGAAGGCGTGCAGCACCGGCTCCGTGGCGGCGGCGCGGTCCAGCGCGGCCGACGTCAGCTCCACCGGCGACAGCGCGCCGCGCCGGAACAGGGCGCCGGCCTCGCGCAGCGTGAGGGCGGTCAGGTCGTCGTTCGCCGGACCGATGGTCACGCCGGTACTCCTTCGGGCCATCGCGGGTCGAAAGACGCCTCCGGCCCGATGCCGGCGAGGTCGATCGTCCGCAGCTCCGCCGCGAACGCCCGCAACTCGGCGAGGTGCGCCGCGACGACCGGCACCCGGTCCGGCGCCAGGTCGAGACCGGCGAGCGCGGCCAGGAGCCGGACGTCCTCCGCCGAGGGTATGCGCAAGGCCTCCGGGTCGGCCGCGGTTCGAGACGTGTCCATGCGAGCTTCTTATCCTCCATCCTCGCGATCGGTCACCGATCGTGGCTACGTGGTTTCGCCGCGGGCGGCGCGGCCGCGGCGCACCGACTTGGCGCGCTCGTCGGTCGGGCCGGGGAGGGCGGTGCGGCGGGCGAGGGCCTCGGTCAGGTCGACGCCGGCGTCGATCAGCGCCAGGTGGGTGAAGGCTTGCGGGTAGTTGCCGAGCGCGGCGCCGGTGGCGGGATCGATCTCCTCGGCGAAGAGACCGAGGTCGCTGGCGTAGCCGAGCATCCGCTCGAAGGTCTCCCGCGCCTCGTCGATCTCGCCGAGGGCGGTCAGGCAGTCGACCAGCCAGAAGGTGCAGATGCTGAAGGCGCCTTCGCCGTGGGGCAGACCGTCGTCCGCCTCGCCGGTGTGGTAGCGGAGGAGGAGACCGTCGACGCCGAGCCGGGCCTGGACCTGGCGGATGGTCGAGCGCATCCGCGGGTCGTCGGCGGGCAGGAAGCCGACCAGGGGCATCCGCAGCGTGGCGGCGTCGAGTCCCTCCGTGCCGTACGCCATCGTGAACGCCCCGATCCGCGGGTTGTAGCCGCGGTCGAGGACCTCGGCGCGGATCGCGTCCCGCTCCGCGGCCCAGCGGGTCGTATCGCCGCCGAAGACGTCCGGTTCCCGCTCGGCCAGGCGCAGCGCCCGATCGAGGCCGACCCAACACATGACCTTGGAGTAGACGAAGTGGCGGGGGCCGCCGCGCACCTCCCAGAGACCCTGGTCCGGTTCGCGCCAGACGGCGCAGATGTGGTCGGCGATGCCGCGCAGCAGCGCGCTGACCTCCGGGTCGAGCGGCAGCGGTTCGCCGTCCTCGGCGGCGAGGCGGTGGAAGAACCAGAAGGCATCGAGGAGCTCGCCATAGACGTCGAGCTGGGCCTGGCGGGCGGCGGCGTTGCCGACGCGCACCGGGCGGGAGTCGCGGTAGCCGCTGAGGTGGTCGAGCGTCCGCTCCGGCAGGTCGCGCTCGCCGTGGATGCCGTACATGATCTGCACGCAGTCCGGGGTCAGGCAGGAGCAGGTCCGCTCGATCCAATTCCAGAATGATCGTGCCGCGGTGCGGTCGCCGACGAGGAGGAGGGCGTAGAGGGTGAAGGTCGCGTCGCGCAGCCAGCAGTAGCGGTAGTCCCAGTTGCGGACGCCGCCGATCGCCTCGGGCAAGGAGGTGGTCGGCGCGGCGATGAGCGCCCCGGTCGGTTCGAAGGTCAGCATCTTGAGGACCAGGGCGGAGCGGAGGAGGGCGTCGGCGTAGGGGCCGTCGACGGTGCAGCCGGCGCTCCACCGCCGCCAGGCGGCGTCGGTCTCCGCGACCTGGGCCGCCCAATCCTCGCCCGCCAGGAGCGCCCGCGCTTCCCGCTCGGTGTTGGCGAAGGCGAGGACGCAGGCCGCGGCGCCGCCCGTCGGCAACGTCAGGCTGCCGCGGAGTTCGCCGCTCGTCGGTGCGCCGACCGCCGCCAAGGCGCCGGGCCAGACGAGCACGAGGTAGCGATCGGCGCCGTCGTGGGCGATCGCGCCGCGACCGGGTTCCACCGCGATCGCGGCCGGCGTGGCGGCGAAGTCGAAGGCGAGGCGCGCGTCGAGCCGGACCTCGACCGGTTCGGCGGCGGCCTCCACCAACCGGATGACGCGGTGCCGGCCGCGCCCGCCCCAGACGCCGTCGAGGGGTGGCGTCGTGTCCCCCTCGGCGACGGGCATGGCGTCGATCAGGCGGACGCCGCCGGTCGGGCTTTCGAGGGTGGTCTCGAGGACGTTGGACGCTTCGCGGTAGCGGCGCCGGGCGCCGCTGATCGTCCCGGCCGGTTGCAGCGAGAGGTAGCCGCCCTTGTTCGCGTCGAGCAGCCGGCAGAGGACGGCCGGGCTGTCGAAATGGGGGAGGCAGAGCCAGTCGATCGCGCCGTCGCTGGCGACGAGGGCGGCGCTCTGGGCGTCGCCGACTATGGCGTAGTCGGCGATCGGGCGGTAGCCGCGCCCGTCGCCCGCGGTTGCGGTCGCGTCCGCTCGTGTCGTTCGTGGAGCCTCTGCCATCCCGGTCAGAACCGTCCCGTGTCGCCGCCCACGTTCGTGCCGCGCCATGCTACCACCGGCCCGGCGCGGCGGACCGTCCGTGTATGCGACATAATCTCGGCAAAGACTCCGAATCGTCTTGTGCCGACGGGGCAGGGGGTGTAACGTTGACGACGTGCGAGGCGTCGGGTTGATGCCGATTCGTGCCACCAGGCGATCCCGAAGGAGCAACCGATGCGGACGGCGGCGGTGGGATCGATCCTCAAAGCGGTCGGGCGGCAGATGTTCCTCGGTGCGCTCGCGGTGGCCACGGCCGTGCTCGGTCTGGCGCTGCTGCTGGCGGCGGTCACCACGGGCGGCGACGCGATCGCGATGCCGGAGTTCGTCTCCGGCCGGTCCGAGTCGAGGCCCGATGGCCCGAGCATCGTCGCCACCGGCTACGGCGAGGCCAGCGCCCCGGCGGAGACGGCGACGATCCAGATGGTTCTGTTCAAGGAATATGGGATGGTGCCATCGGACGACGACGCGACCGACGACGTGGTGGCGGGTCAGGAAGCGACGGCGGCGCCGGTGGCTCAGGCGATCACGGCGCTCGGCGTCTCCGGCGACGACATCGCCGTGGTGACGAGCCCGACGTTCATGCAGATGTACGGCGGTCCCGGCAGCAGCGGCGGCGTTGTTCGTCTCGACATAACGCTGCTCAATCCGACCGTCGAACGGGTGGGCGAGATCGTGCGCGCCGCGAGCGCCGCCGGTCGTGAGGACAACACGATGCTGCAAGGGGTCGGCGTCAGCTACGCCGTCGCCGATTGCGCGCCGCTCCAGCTCCAAGCACGGCAGCGGGCGACCGAACAGGCGCGCATCCAGGCGCAACAGCAGGCAGACGTGCTGAGCGTGAAGCTGGGGCCGATACGCCTCGCGAGCGACGAGGCGGTGTCGACCGCCACCGGAGCGCCCCTGGTAGGCGGCTGCGCGCCCGCGACGGGCGCGGGGAACGGCGGCCTGCCGCCCTACTTCATGGGCTACGACAGCAGCGCCTACATCGACGTGCCGGCGTACAATCCGACGAGCCCCGCCGAGGCCCGGGCCGTCGCCCAGGTGAGCCTCACCTACGAGATCACGGCGCCCTGAGCGGCGACTTACGTCAAGCAGAAGGCGCCAAGACATCGTTCTCGGACAAGATCAGTTATACGCATCGACGGCCTGGGGTGGGCGGTGCCTTCCTCCCCCATCCCATGCGGTGGCGTTCGCGGTGGTCCCGGCGGGCACCCAGCCCGGCGCGACCGCGGACGTTCTTCGATCAGCTAGCACCGACGCAACGCCCCGGCGCTTGGTGCCGGGGCGTTCGCACGTCAGACGACGAGGAGGGCCGACCGCTATGCGGTCGGCGTCGGCGGCGACGTTAGAAACCGAACCCGACCCTCGAACCGACCGCGGCACCGGGGTCCGGCGCGGCGTCCGGGTCGAGCTCCCACTCGTCGGTCGGTTGGACCTCGGTCGGCTGGGCGGCGCTGCGGCCGAAGGCGTAGAAGTGGCCGTCGTCGCCGAGCAGCAGGAGGCGGCTCGGTTCTTCGCGGTGCTCGCCGACGACGGCAAAGACGTTGGTCATGGCGGCGGCTCCGTGGGCGGCTGGGCACCGGCGTCCGGTGCGGGGTCCGGCGATCGCGCCGCCCGTCCGGGTCCGCCGCTGGTACGTGCCTACGCCTCCATGGTGCCACCACCCCGTGTCCGGCTCAACCGCCACGACCGCATTTTGGTCCTAAGTCGGCGAACGCCGGTGGTACCGCGGTAAGCGTGCCCCCCGCCTCGGCGCGCTTACCGCGGCTTCTCCTGCGTGATGCCGGCCCAGAGGCGCGGTCCGTCGATGCCGTCGAGGACCCACCAGATGGGCTCGCCCGCGAGGTCTTCGCCCTTGACCCAGTACTTGGCGGTGGCCTTTTGGCCCGCGGTGACGGTGCCGACGACGGCCGAGGCATTGGCGGCGAAGCGGTGCAGGTCGCCGTTTCCGGTGACGGTCACCTCGCGGCCGTTGCCGTCGTTGCCGACGGTGTAGAAGCGGATGCCGTTGACGATCTTGGGGCCGGCGTTGTCCTCCATCGGCGGGTTGTCGGGCGCTTCGGGCCCGGGCACGGGCGGCGCGGCCGGCTGCTCCAGGGTCGCGCCGACCCAGACGCGGCTGTAGCTGCCCGTCACCCACCACCGCGGCTCGCCGTTGATCGCCTCGCCGTTGACCCAGCCGAGCACCTGGAAGGTGTCGCCCCGCGTCAGCGGCTGGCGGGTCAGGAGCGCGTCGGTGGCGGCCCACTGGCGGACATTGGTGCCGTCGAAGGCGGCGGTCACCGTTCGCTTGTCGGCGTGGACCAGGGTGCCGTTCGGCGAGGTGACGTCCGCCGTCCCGTCGAAGCCGTCGATGACGACGGGTTTTGCGTGCCGGGGCGTCATGTCGGGGATATCGCCGCCGCCGCCGATGGCATTCAGGACGAAGGCGTAGAGCTCGTCGCCGGGGCAGAACGTGCGGGTCTGGTTCGGGTCGGGGCTGCTGTTGAAGTCGGCGTGGCGGACGACGTGCTCGAGCGGGATGCCGTACCGTTGCATCCAGTCCCGCACCTGCCAGACGATACTCGCCAGCTGCGTTTTCGGCAGCGGCCAGCGCGCCCAGCCGCGGTCGTTCGGCTCGTTGCTGAACCCTTCCGTCTCGATCGAGAGGGTGTAGAGGTTCGGGTCCGGGCCGAACTGATCGGCGATCGCCTGACCGCGCGGCGTCGGGTTGATGACGTCGCCGTTGGTCCAGGGGGCGTGCTCCTCCGGCACGACACGGACGATGCCGCCGTCGCGGCCGATCATCACCGTCGAGGAGGCCTGGATCGGGTTGCCGCGCCGGTCGAAGCCGGTGTTCCACCAGTTCCAGGAGCCGGCGTTGATGCCTTGCTGGATATGGATGGCGATGATCTTCGGCGAGTCGCCGTGGCGGTTCGGGTAGAAGTTGGGACGGACCATCGGCTGATCGATGATGGGAGGCGTGGGCATGGTCGGCTCCGGTACGGGCGCGGGCGCGCCGCCCGCGTGCTGCCTGATCGCCGTCTCGCGGTTCATGATCGCGGTGAAGTAGCGGGGGTCGGCCGCCCATCGACCGTTCCCGTAGTCGCTCCAGGAGCGCACCGCACCGCCGTGGGCGTCGCGCGCGAGCTGGTAGCGGGGGTCGAGCGCGACCCATTGGTCCCAGCCCGTCGGCAGCTCGATGCCGCAGTAGGCGGCGTGGTGCATGAGCATCGCTCGGGCGGCGTCGCGGCCGGTGGTCCAGGCGTGACCGTGGTCCTGGGTGTGCTCCCCGGCTGGGCCGCTGGTGATGCCGATGGCGCCGGGGTTGAGGCGGTTGACCCAGTGCTCCGCCGTCCAGTTGGCCGTCTCGACGGCGCTCTGGCAGCCGATCATGAAGGCGTCCATGACGTCCTGCGCGAACAGCTCGTCGATGAAGGCGTCGACGTCGTCGAGGCGCCGAGCGCCCTGCGCGCGGGCAAACGCCTTGAGCGCCTGCATCGCGCCCGTGTGGGAACCGACGATCGGGGTATTGGCCACGGTTTCCTCCTGACCGATGGGGACGCGACGAACGGTGGCAACGTGCGATCAACAGTCAGCGGCGTCACGCAAAGGAACGGGCCCGAGGCCGCGTGGAGCACGGGGCTGAAGGACCGGGCGGGTCGCGTGTCTCCGATCCATCATGCGCGTCCTCGCGCCACATTGCATCGTGAACCTGACGTATTCGGAGCCGCCGCACCGACCCGCAATCCTACGTACTTTGCGCACGGAGTGGGGAGTTGAATGAGACCGGGCGCGTTGTCGAATTGCCGGACGACCTGCCCCGCCCGGCTACGTCGCCGGGGTCGCGACCGGCGTCGCCGCGCCGTTGTAGGTTTCGAGCGACTCGTCGACCAGCACGAAGCCCGGCGGGAGGTCGGTGAGGCCCGGCAGGCGGTCGAGGAGCGAGATGGGGTCCGGCGTGCCCGACTCCGGCGTGCCGGCAGCGGGCGTGCCCGGACCTCCCATCGTGCGTTCGGCGAGGGAAAGGAGGTCGGGCAGGGGGTCGGCGTCCAGGCTGGCGCCGAGCCAGGCGTGGACGAACCGCCCGTCCCGGAACGCGAGGTACGCGACAAAGACGTCGGTCCCGTCGAGGTCCACCTCGCCGGAGAACGCCAGAGATTCGTCGCCGAAGGTGGGACCGCCGACCTCCGGGACATTCGCCGTATCCGGATCGGTCCGGATCCGCTCGGCGAGGGCCGGGATACCCGCGGCGGCGGCCTCCTCGGTGTCGAACTCGCCGACCCCGAACAAGAGCTGGGCCGTCCCGGTCAGACGCCCCTCGGTCGCGCGGTACTCCCGCTCGGCCTCGGCAATCTGACCGGGCAGTGGCGGCAGTTCGTTTTCGTCGGGTGTCGCCTCGGCGGTCGGACTCGCCCCCTGCCGGGCGACCGCCGGGGCGGCGGCGAAGAACGCCAGGGCGGCGGCCACGGCGACGAGGACGGCGGCGATGCGGACGGTCACGGTCGGTCCCTCCCTCGCAGTCGAACGATCGGCGTCCGAGACCGGCAGGAAGTTCGTCAGCCGATCCACTTGCGCTTGTTGGCGACGTAGTCGACGAGGATGTACTCGCCGAGGCGGTCGGGGGTGGCGATGAAGACGCGGCCGTTGTTGATCTTCATCAGGTCGTTGATGAACTGGACCATGTAGGGGGAGCGTTCGAGCATGAAGGTGTTGATGGTGATGCCGTCGCGGGTGCAGCGGATCACCTCCTTGAGGGTCTCCTGGAAGGTGCGGGGGGTGGGTGGGTAGCTGAAGCGGACGTGGCCGTTGTCGAAGTGGGCGGTCGGTTCGCCGTCGGTGATGACGATGATCTGGCGGTTGCTGCCCTTGGAGCGGCCGAGGATCTGGCGGGCGAGCTGGAAGCCGTGCTGCATGTTGGTGCCGTAGTTGTACTCGTTGTAGTCGAGGGTCGGCAGCTCGGCGGCCTTCAGCTCCTGGGCCAGGTAGGAGAAGCCGATGATGCTCAGCTCGTCGCGCGGGTACTTGCCGCGGATCAGCGAGTCGAGGGCGAGGGCGACCTTTTTGGCGGCGTTGAAGCAGCCGTTGTAGAGCATCGACCGGCTCATATCGACCATCAGCACGGTCGCCGATCGCGTCGTGTACTCCGTGCGATAGACCTCGAAGTCGCGCGGGTCGAGCCGGACGGGCGAGCCGACGCCGCCCCGCTGGACGGCGTTCATCACCGTCTTCGGCAGGTCGAGGAGGAAGGGGTCGCCGAACTCGTACTCCTTGGTGACGTCGGTCCGCTCCCCGGCTCCTCCCGCGTGGCGGAGGTCGTGCTGACCGAGACGGTCGCGCTTGAGGTCCTGGAAGATGTCGCTGAGCGCCTTCTCGCCGATCTTGCGGACCCCTTGCGGGGTGAGCTCGTAGCCGCGGCGGGTTTTGCGGATGTAGCCGGCCTCTTCGAGGAGCTTAGTGATCTGCTGGAGTTGCTGCATCTGCTCGTGCTCCTCCTCGCCGAGGAGGTCGCGCACCTTGTCGTCGTCGAGGTCGGCCAGGTCGGTCCAGTCACGGACGTCGCGGAGCTCGTCTTCCAGTTCGTCGTAGTCGCGGAGGCGGTCCATCATCCGCATCGCCTCGGCGAGGGTCATGCTCTCGTCGCCGGCGAAGCGGTAG
>Ga0136617_10004487_pt1 | contig 12492 bp, 8 predicted proteins | sample AntDrymUQ3222106_2_FD_129672 | JGI IMG/M metagenome (GOLD analysis project Ga0136617, IMG submission 129672) | Polar desert sand microbial communities from Dry Valleys, Antarctica - metaG UQ322 (21.06) | ecosystem: Environmental > Terrestrial > Soil > Desert | place: Antarctica: Dry Valley...
GTCGCGCCGGACGCGCCGCTGCCGCCGGAAGTCGTGCGGTTTCAACTCGTTCTGCTCGCCGTAATGATAATCGGCACGATTCTTTACACGATTATTTCGGCAAAGCGTTCTCCCGAACTCGCATTGATGACAACGAAAACCAAAGAAGAATTAACCGAGAAAATCAATGACAAAAACGCGCCGCTCGTTTCATTTATCACGCCGCTGATTCCGCTTGTTTTATATTTCGGTTTCAATCAATACGGTTGGAAGGAAGTTCCTTCATTTCTGGCAGGTTCTATTTTCGGAACACTCGTCACGCAGCCGAAGCGCGCGATTCAGATTTTGACCCAATCCTTAATTCGCGGACTCGAAGACGGCGCGCCAGCCGCGATTTTGATGATGGGCATCGGAATGCTGATTAACGCGCTGCAGCTTCCGGCAGTGAAAATCGCGCTCGAACCGCTGATTAAAAATTTGCCGATTGGAAACGTCTGGACTTACGTTTTATTTTTCGGCATTTTGTCGCCGCTCGCGCTTTATCGCGGACCGTTTAATTTGTTCGGACTCGGCGCGGGATTTTTCGCCATTGTCGCGGGCGCGGGGCTGATTCCGGCAATCGCGGTTTTGGCGGCGGCAATGGCAATCGTTCAACTGCAAAACGTCTGCGACCCGACTAACACGCACAACGTCTGGGTTGCCAATTACGTCGGCGTCAGAGTCGAAGAGTTAACCAAATCAACGATTGCGACGATGATTGTCATCTGTTTCATCGGCTTGATTTTTGGCGCATTGATGTTTTTGCGGTGAAGAGAATTTTAACCACAGATGAACACAGATAGAAGAAGGATATAATTAAAATCATCTCGCGTTCATCCGCTTTTATCCGTGGTTTTGAAAAGGATTTTTTTATGTTCAATAAAATTTCTGCATTTTTTATTTTCATGCTGGCGGCTTCGACAGTTTTCGCACAAAGCAATTCGCAAATCGTCGCGCCGAACGGATTGATTTATCAAATCGCGGGCGTAGACCGAACCAGAAAAGACGAGGAAATCGTCATCTACACACCCGAATATTATAAGAAAAATTCGACATTCAAAAACGGCGTTGACGTGTTAGTTGTGGACGGCAAAGTTTCGGTGATAAACGACCGAGCGGGCGCGGTTTACCAGCAAAACAAACCTGATCCGGGCGCGATTGCGGTCGCCGCCGGCAAGGGTTTTGTTTTAAGTGCGCAGGGCGCGGCGCGAAAATGGATTCTGGCGAATTTCAAAACGGGCGACGAATTGAAAATCGGCGGCACTCTGGCGGGTTTCGGCGGCGCGGGCAAAGCATCGGTCGCTAAAGCGGGCGACGAAGTTCCGCCCGCCGATACGATTCCTTGTTTTCCGGGCGCTTATTACCGCAAAGCCGTTTCGAGTTTCGACGCTTGGATGGGCATCGCCGGAATGGTTAAACTCGGAACGCCCAAGGTTGATGAAAACCGGCTGGATGCGGCGACCAAACAGCCGCTCGATAATTTTTCGGTTTATATGGGTGGCAACGCGGGCGGCAGTTATGAGGTTGACGCGGGATTATCGTGGGAATTCACGACGGACGAAAACGGCAAAAAAAGCGAACGCCGCAATGCTTTTCGCCCGTTCTGGCGCACGAAAACATGGAACGCCGCGCCAGCGCAAAAAGAGTATTATTTTTATCCCGGGGAAACGGTGCAGATGGCAATTTACGTCGTTGCGCCGAAAAAGCTGCGCCTCGTCATCTCAAACGGCAAGGACAAAACATTTCAAGCCGACTTCGACGCTGAAGGATTCGCGCCGAACGTACCGCGCCAGTTCAAACGCGTGAACGCGATTGATCAGGTTCGCAACGAAGGCAAACCCGCGCAGCCAACCAAAGCAGAAGTGATTGGCGCGGAATGGCTGCAAACCGTTTTGCTGCGCGGCGCAGGCGCGGACGCGAAACAAATTCCACTGGACAAAAAGCATTTTACGGACATGCGCTGTCCGAACCCCAATAACATCGTCGTCACCACGACAGGCGAGGCAAAGGGCGCGGAGAAAATTGATATTTATGGCACGCCGAAGAATTAACGGAAAAGCTAAAGCTCAGATTCGGCGCAAATGTTTTTCATCAATCGTTTTTCATTTTTCGGTCAATCAGACATAAAAAAAATATGAAACAATTTGTTATAATTTTGATTCTTCTTGGAATTATTAATCAGCAATCGTTTTATGCCCAGAACGCGATTGATCGAGCGGACGAAGCGTGGGTCGAGAAAACTTTAAAGTCACTGACTTTGCGCGAGAAAATCGGGCAGATGATTGTGACCGGAGTTTTGGGCGATTACAAAAACGTGAACGGCGAAAAGTTTGCGGAGGTTCGCCGGCAAATCTTAGAAAACAAAGTCGGCGGTTTCGTATTTTATCGCGGCGACGCGCTCGAACTCGCCGCTTTGACCAACGAAATGCAGAGCATCGCAAAAATTCCGCTTTTTATGGCGGCTGACTTTGAGCGCGGGCTTCCGATGCAGATCAGAAGCGGAACGAGTTTTACGCACAATATGGGGATTGCGGCGGCGGGAAACCCGCAGGATTCTTATCGTAAAGGGCAGGTTATCGCCTCCGAGATGCGCGCCATCGGAATTAACTGGCTTTACGGACCGGTTTCCGATGTCGTCAATAACCCGGATAATTCAATGGTCAATGTTCGCAGCTACGGCGAAAACGCGACGCGAACGGCTGAGTTTGTCGCGGCGGAAGTTCGCGGGCTTCGAATGGGGGGCGTGATTTCGACCGCCAAACATTTTCCCGGTCACGGCGACACGCCGCAGGATTCGCACATTGACACGCCAACAATTAATATAAGCCGCGAGCGTTTTGAACGAGTTGAACTCGCGCCGTTTCGCGCGGCAATCGCTGCCGGACTCGATTCGTTTATGACGGCGCATATTGCTTTGCCGCAGATTACGGGCGACGCGATTCCGGCGTCATTAAATCCGAAAATCAATCAGGATTTGATTCGTAAGGAATTGAAATTTGACGGTATCATCACGACCGATTCGCTTGGAATGGGAGCCATCGTCAAAAATTATAAAGGCACGGACGGTGCGGTTCGAGCGATCAAAGCGGGCGCAGACATCGCGTTGCTTCCGCCGAATGTGAAGGAAACGATTGACGCGCTCGAAGCGGCGGTCAAAAGCGGCGAAATTCCCGAAAAACAAATCGACGATTCGGTGCGCCGACTTCTAAAAGTCAAATATCGAATCGGCTTGATCCAAAGTCACAGGGTGGATTTAAACAAAGTCAACCAGCTCGTCGAAAAACCTGAAAACGTTCGATTCGCAAATGATTTAGCCGAACGCTCGATGACTTTGCTGAAGAATGACAACAAGATTTTGCCGCTTGATTTAAAACAAGCAGAACGAACTTTGTTCGTCATCGCGGCTGGCGATGATGATGCCGACCAAGGTTCAGTTTTCAAAGCCGCCGTCGAACAGCGCGTCAAAAATGCGCGTATCGTCAAAGTTGACAAACGCACCACGCCAGCCGAATACGAACAACTTTTGGCGGACGCTAAACAAGCGGAAACAATTCTTATCGCGCCGTTCGTCAAACGTGCCGCGCTCAAAGGCACAGTCGCTTTGCCCGAAGCGGAAGCGGATTTTATTCGCCGAGCGATTGCGGCAAACAAAAACACGGCAATCGTCGCCTTTGGCTCGCCTTATCAACTAAGACAATTTCCCGAAGCGAAAAGCTACATGGCGGCGTGGGCGGTCGAAGATGTCGCGCAGACGGCAGTGGCACGCGCCATTTTCGGCGAAACGGCAATTACGGGACGCTCGCCCGTCTCCTTGCCGAATTTCTTCAAAATCGGCGACGGTCTGCAGATTAAATCATCCAAAGAACGTGAAAAAGATGCGAAAGAAAAAAAGGAAATTTTCAATTAGAATTTTAAGAAATTTAACCACAGATATGTACAGATAAACACAGATAATTTTTTGAATTTATCTTTCTTCAATTTGAGTTTATTTGTGAAAAAGCGAAGCTGGATGGTTAAAAAATGTATTAATCGTTTCATGAAAAAATTATTTATTTCGCTCTCATTGCTCATTTTTTTGTTCCAGCAGATGATTTTCGCGCAGACGAAAATTGATCGAGCGGGTGAAGCGTGGGTTGATAAAACTTTAAAGTCGCTGACCTTACGCGAGAAAATCGGGCAAATGATGATGATGTCCTTCAGCGGCGAATTTAATAATTTCGAGAGCGATAAATTTGCGGAAACGCGCCGCCGGATTGAAAAGTTAAACGTCGGCGGTTTCACGCTTTTTCGCGGCGAAGCCAACTCCATCGCGGCGTTGACGAACGAAGCGCAGCGACTGGCGAAAATCCCTTTGTTTTTCTCGGCTGATTACGAACGGGGTTTGAGGATGCAGCTTCGCACGGGAACGCCTTTTACAACGAATATGGGTGTTGCGGCAGCGGGCGACGTGAACGCGATCTACCGGCAAGGCAAAATTATCTGCGAAGAAATGCGCGCCATCGGCGCGAACTGGCTTTTCGCGCCGGTCGCCGATGTCAACAATAATCCCGACAATCCGGTGATCAATATTCGCTCGTTTGGCACAGACCCGAAAAAAGTCGGCGAGTTTGTCGCGGCGGAAGTGCGCGGCGTGCGCGAAGCCGGTTGTCTTGCCACATTAAAGCATTTTCCCGGTCACGGCGACACGGCGACCGATTCGCATATCGGACTTTCGACGATTTCAGCTGACGCGCAGGAATTAAACCAGGTCGAACTCCTGCCGTTTCGCGCGGCAATCTTAGGCGGCGTGGATTCGGTGATGACCGCGCATCTCGCCGTGCCGAATGTGACGGGCGACAATTTGCCGGCGAGTTTGAATCCGAAAATCTCGACTGACCTTTTGCGAAAAGATTTGAAATTTCAAGGCATCATCACGACCGATTCGATGGAAATGGGCGCGATTACAAAGAATTACCCGAACGGCGAAAGCGCGGTGATGGCGATTAAAGCGGGAGCGGATGTGGTTTTGTTTCCGCCCGACCTAGACGCGGCAATGGCGGCAGTCGAAGCCGCCGTTGCCAGCGGCGACGTTTCAGAAAAGCGAATTGACGAATCGGTGCGCCGTCTGCTTTCGGCAAAATATCGTCTCGGACTTGCAAAAAATCGCTTCGTGGATTTGACGAAAGTCAATGAATCGGTCGAAAAGCCCGAAAATGTTGTCGAAGCCAACCGCACGGCTGAAAAATCAATCACGCTGCTCAGAAACGAAGGGAAAATATTTCCTTTGACGAAAGAAACGGCGGCAAAAACTTTGTTCGTCATTATCGCGGCGGACGATGATCAGGCGGAAGGCGCGGGCGTTGTTCCCGAAATTAGAAAACGCGTTCCGAACGCTAAATTTGTGCGGCTCGACCCGCGTTCGACCAGCGAAGAATACGCCAAAGTTTTGTCGGACGCGAAAAATTATGAATCGGTAGTTCTCGCGCCGTTTGTTAAACGCGCCGCCGCTAAAGGGACAGTCGCGCTGCCAGAAAATCAAGCGGCGTTCGTCAAACAAATGCTGTCGTTAAAAGTGAAAAAAGCCGCCGTCGTCGCCTTCGGCAATCCGTATATGATTCGCCAGTTTCCAGAGGCGCGAAACTACGTTGTAACCTACGCCATCGAAGATGTCGTACAGACGGCTTCGGTCAAAACGATGTTCGGAGAAGTACCTTTTCAAGGTCGGCTGCCAATCAAGATTCCGAATTTATTCGAAATCGGCGACGGACTTACAAAATAATTTTTTATTTGTGAAAGCTGAAAATCCAAAATCTGATACTCAAAATCGAAAAGTTCGCATCGGTATTGATGTCGGCGGAACTTTCACCGATGTCGTGGTGGTCAACAATGATTCGCGCGAAGTCGTTTCGCAGTTGAAAGTGCCGACCACGCATTCGGCAAAAGAAGGCGTGGCGTTGGGAATCATTAACGCCATTGAACGCATTTTAAGCGAGCTGCGAATTTCGCCCGATGATGTTGTATTTATCGCGCATTCCACGACGCAGGCAACGAACGCTTTGCTCGAAGGCGATGTCGCGCAAATCGGCGTCATCGGGTTGGGAAGCGGTCTGGAAGGCATAAAGGCGAAAATTGATACGCGCATTCCGCCGATTGAGATGGCACCGAATCGTTTCTTAAAGGCACAGCACGAATTTGTTTCAAACCGAGATTACAGCCGGCAATCAATTGAAAATATTATCGAAAATTTCCAAGCAAACGGCGCGGAAGTCATTGCCGTCTCTGAAGCGTTCGGCGTTGACCACATTGAAACGGAAGAAAAAATTGCTGATATTGTCCGTCAAAAAGGCTTGCTGGCGACAAGCGGGCACGAAGTCTCGACGCTTTACGGACTTCGCACGCGCACCAGAACGGCGGTTTTAAATGGCGCGATTTTGCCGAAAATGATACACACGGCGACGATGACCGACGAATGCGTTCGCCGCGCTAAAATCTCTGCTCCGCTGATGATTATGCGCTCGGACGGCGGCGTAATGAGCGTCTCTGAAGTGCATCGCCGCCCGATTATGACGATGCTTTCCGGTCCGGCGGCGGGAATTGCGGGCGCGTTGATGTATGAACGGGTTTCCGATGGAATTTTTATCGAAGTCGGCGGAACGAGCGCGGATATTTCGGTGATTCGCGACGGGCAGCCGCAAACGAAAGCCGCCAGAGTCGGCGGGCATCGCACTTATTTGAACACACTCGATGTGAGAACTCTGGCGATTGCCGGCGGCTCGATGATTCGCGAAAAAAACGGCGAAATCATTGATGTCGGCTCGCGCTCGGCGCATATCGCGGGCTTGCGGTACGCGAGTTTTCAAAAACCGGAAATTTTTGAAAACGCCAAACTCATTCACTTACGACCGACGACGCACGACACAGACGATTACATCGCCATTGAATGCGCGGGCGGCGAAAGATTTTCGCTAACGCCGACCTGCGCGGCGAATCTTTTAGGAATAATTCCCGACGACGCGTTTGCGAAAGGCAACGCCGAAGCCGCTAAACGCGCGTTTGAGCCGTTGGCGGAAAAACTTGGGCTGACACTAGAGGAAGCGGCGCGAAAGGTTTTGGAAATATCGTGCCGAAAAGTTGAAAAACAAGTTAACGAACTGATTATTGAGTACCATCTCGACCGCGCAACGGTTGAACTGGTCGGCGGCGGCGGCGGCGCGGCATCCTTGATTCCGTTTACGGGAACGCTAATGAATCTTTCCGCCAGGCTTGCTAAAAAAGCGGAAGTTATTTCAACCATCGGCGTCGCGCTCGCTATGGTGCGCGATACGGTCGAGCGGAACATCACGAACCCGACGCCCGAACAAATTTTGCAGGTGCGCCGCGAAGCGAGCGATGCCGTGATAAAAGTCGGAGCGCTGCCCGAATCGGTTGAAGTGCAGATCGAAGTTGACACGCGCCGCAGCATCGTCCGCGCCACGGCGTTCGGCACGACCGAACTTAAACAAAATGATAATTCGGCAAACGTCGGCGGCGCGGACGGTGCGCGCATCGCAGCGGCGCGTTCGCTGAAAACTGATGAAAGTAACGTTGATTTATCTGCGGAAACCGCCGGATTTTACGTTTTCACGCAGGAGATTTTAACAAAAACCTTTCTTGGATTGTTTACCCAAAAACGGTTTGCCGTTCGCATCGTTGATAAAACGGGCGTTGTTCGTCTTCAAAGAAACAATTCCGAAGTTCACGCGACAACGGTTGAAAACATCGTGCATCAGCTCGAAGCGATTATTAATAAATTAACCGATTTCGGCGATGCCGGACGCGCTCTGCCGGACATTCATTTGCTCGTCAGCGCGAGAATCGTCAATCTTTCGGGACTCGCCGAACTCGAACAGGTTTTGGCACTTGCGACAACCGAACTGGAAAATTCTGCGGCTGATGAGAAAATTGTAATCATTGCTTCACCGCGTTAAAGAAAATGGAAATCGAGGAATTAAAAGCGGATGTTTTGATTGTCGGCGGCGGCGTGGGCGGATGCGCGGCGGCTATTGCGGCGTGTGGAAACAATTTGAACGTGATTTTGACCGAAGAATCCGACTGGCTCGGCGGACAATTCACCGCGCAGGCGACGCCGCCTGACGAACACGGCTGGATTGAAGAATTCGGCTGCACACGCACTTACCGGAAATTTCGCCAGGCGGTTCGGAATTATTATCGAAATAATTTTCCTCTAACCGAAAAGGCGCGAAACAATCCTATTTTGAATCCGGGCGATGGCTGGGTTTCGCCTCTCTGCGCCGAACCGCGAGCTTTCCTCGCCCTTTTCGAGTCGCTTCTAAAACCGTTCGCCGCAAAAGGAAATCTGCAAATTTTGCTGGAGCATTTTCCCGTTTCCGCTGAAATGAACGGCGATAAGGTTTTATCCGTCACGCTCGAAAATTTGCAAAATAAAAAAGAAGTAAAAATTTCCGCCAAGTATTTTGTGGACGCGACTGAACTCGGCGAGCTTTTGCCTCTGACCGGAACTGAATTCGTAACGGGTTCGGAAAGCAAAGTTGAAACTGGAGAACCGAGTGCCGGAGAAACTGCCCTACCCGGCAATTCGCAAGCCTTTTCGATGTGTTTTGCGATGAGTTATCACGCGGACGAAAATCATACTATCGAGCGACCCGCAAATTATGATTTCTGGCGAGATTTCGTGCCTGATTTAAAGCCCGCTTGGAGCGGCAAATTATTAAGTTTGACCGGTTTGAATCCGCGCACTTTAGAACCTGTGCATTATAATTTTCAGCCGAACAACGAACCGAACATCGCGTTTGCCGGGCTGTGGACTTACCGCCGCATCCTGCACCGAAAAAATTTCACCCAAGGCGCGTTTGACAGCGATATTACGCTGGTTAATTACCCGCAAATTGATTATCTGCTCGGCGATTTAGCAAACGCCGCCAGTTATGACGGAAAGCAGAGAATTATTGCCGGAGCGAAAGAGCAGAGCTTGTCTTTTTTGTATTATCTGCAAACCGAACTCGGGTTTCAAGGCTTAAAACTGCGCCCCGAAACGCTCGAAACATCTGACGGTTTAGCGAAAATGCCGTATGTTCGCGAATCGCGACGTATTAAAGCGGAATTTACCGTTTTAGAACAGCACGTCTCCGCCGCTGCCCGCCCGAATGAAATTTCCGCCGAGAAATTTACGGATTCGGTCGGCGTCGGCTTTTACCGGATTGATTTGCACCCGACTACCGGCGGCGATAATTATGTTGACATCGAAGCATTGCCGTTTCAAATTCCGCTCGGTGCGCTGATTCCGAAAAGAGTTGAAAATTTGCTGGCAGCCTGCAAAAATATTGGCACGACGCATATTACAAACGGCTGTTACCGCCTGCATCCGATTGAATGGAACATCGGCGAAGCGGCGGGAAATTTGCTAAGTTATGGTCTCCAAACCGGTTTGTCGCCGAAACGAATCAGAAACGATGAAAATCATCTGTGTGGTTTTCAAAGACAATTAGTCGAAAAGGGTTTTGAACTCGAATGGCGGGAAAATCTGTGTCTTGCGGACGGCGACCCGCACCGTTTTGCAATGGAAAGCCGGCGGGCAAAAAGCAATTATGAAGGCGTTTGAAACGGCAAATCAAGTGATCGAAACGTACGGTACGCGCGATTGTTTCATTATCGCTAAAAAAGCGGGCGTGAAAATTGTTTATGAAAACTGGCATCCGGTGACGATTGGCGAATACGACCGAAAAGCGAAAATGATTCGGGTTAATTTGCGTGCTTTAACCGAAAATAAATATTCAAAAAAAGCAGTTATCGCCCACGAACTCGGTCATTTTTTTGCGGCGGAATTTAATTTGTCGAGAATCGATGAAGAAACATTTGCCGTAGAATTCGCTAAGAAATTAACAAATGTAGATGACGGATCAATCTAAACTCAAAAGTTCGAAAGCTAAAATATTCCTCGGCGTTGACGGCGGTCAAAGTCACACCGAGGCGATAATTGCCGATGAACACGGTAACGTTTTAGGACGCGGAACGGGCGGCGCGTCAAATCACACGGAGATTCCGGGCGGACGCGAGCGGCTGCAAAATGCCATCAGAGATTCGGTCGACGAAGCCTTAAAAGCGGCGAATTTACCGTCGATTGACGAAACCGTTTTTGCTTCGGCTTATTGTGGGATGACCGGCGGCGCGATTTACAAGAAAGAAATTATCGGCGCACTGGTAAAAGCGGAAAAACTTCTTGTCGGACACGACGCGCCGACCGCTCTTTTCGGTGCGACGGCAGGAAAAGCCGGTATCGTTGTCATCGCCGGAACCGGTTCAATCGTATACGGCGAAACGGCAACCAGGGAAAATGCTCAAGTCGGCGGACTCGGATATTTATTTTCGGATGAAGGCAGCGGCTTCTGGCTTGCTGCCCAAGTAATTCGGCTGGCAATCAAGGAACAGGACGGCTTGATTGCGCCGTGCGGATTACAACAGCTCGTTCTGAATTTTTTCAATTGCAGTCGAATTCGCGATCTAACCGACGATTTTTATAACGGACGAGTTTCGCGCGACCGAATTGCGAAACTCGCCGAAGCCGCGCACCAGGCAGCGGAAAACGGTAACGAAACGATTCGGGGGCAAATCAGATACGGCTGCGACGTGCTTGCGGAAAGTGTCAAAACCCTTGGAGAAAAATTAGATTTTCCAATAAAATTTCCCGTTGCGAGCATCGGGGGAATGTTTCGCGCTCGGTTGATGAACAAGTATTTTGAAACGGCACTCGCCGAAAAAGCTCCGAACGCGGAGTTTATCAAACCGCGTTTTAACCCGGCAATCGGCGCACTGCTGATCGCTTACCGGCAAGCCGGAGTGAAAACGAGCCAAAAATTGATGAGGAATTTAGACGAAAAATTCAAAAATGATGAATAGAACAATTGAAAACTGGCGCGGCGGATTGATTGTTTCGTGCCAGGCACCGGCGAATTCGCCGCTTGCCAAACGGGAAATTATTGCGGCGTTTACCGAAATCGCCGAGCAGAACGGCGCCGTCGGCGTGCGAATTGATTCGCCCGAACACATTTCCGCCGTCAAAAAAACCGTTGAAATCCCGGTTTTGGGCATTTACAAAATTATATCGAATGCGAGCGAGGTTTACATCACGCCTATTTTCGCCGCGGCGCGGGAAATCTCCGAAGCCGGAGCCGATATTATCGCCATTGACGCAACTTTGCGCCCGCGACCGCGAGGCGAGAAACTCGAAGATATCGTCAACCTCATTCGCAATGAACTGAAAAAGCCTTTGACGGCAGATGTCGCTACATTTGAAGAAGGAGTAGATGCCGCCGAGATACTAGGTTTTGATGCGGTTTTTACCACACTTTCAGGATACACAAACGATACGAAACATATCGTCAAACCTGATTTCGATTTAGTCGAAAAATTAGCCGCGCGCCTTTCAGTGCCGGTCGTTTGCGAAGGTCGTCTGAGTTCCGCAGCTGATGTTAAAAGGGCTTTCGACTGCGGTGCTTTCGCCGTCGTCGTCGGCAACGCCATAACCGGAATCGAACAATTAGTTCAAAACTTTGTCTCCGCAACGCCGTCTAAAACGATTGCCCAGAAAAGTTAAAATGTAAGGCTAGAAAAAATAAAAAAGGAGTCAGCAGAAGTCTTGAATTTATTTGCTCTACGAAAAAGTGCAATTTTTTGAGTCTTTTGCTTTGAAAGAATAAATATGAAATTAATTTTAATCGTCGCTTTCTTTTCAGTTTTCTTTTTGAACGTCGCCGAAGCTCAAACGCCGGGAGTGCCGATCGCTCCGACTTTTCAGGTGATTGACGGCAAACCGAATGAAATCGGCGCGTATTACCGGAAAGTTATCACGCCCGATTCATCCGCGAACCTCGGCATTTACAGCCGCAGCGGAACGATTCCTGAATTTGTGCAGGATACGAATCGCTTTTTTTTCCAGGAAAGCGACGGTCAAACGGGTTATAGTTTGGCAGAAATGAACGACCCGAAAACCGGTACAAAAGACCGACCGAGTATTTACCTGGGCGGCAGAAGCAACAACGTCGAAGTTGATGCGGGGCTGGCTTGGAATCGGGTGTTTGCCATTCTGCCGGGAGCTTCGCAAGCGCAGGCGACTTGGACGAGTGATGCGGATTGTTCGAGCCGCACCGACCAGTTTGTAATCGTGCAGCAAGGCGGCAGTTACATTGTTAAAAATTTGCAGGGCAGCCAGGTAGATGCCGGAACAGTTTTTCAACCAGCGTCGGAGGGCGCGGTAACCATCGGCACTTTGACCTTACGCCCGAATTTTGCCTTTCGCCCGTTTTTTCGCTCTTCAGACAGAACCGCTAACAGCGGATACCATACAATCGCCACCACCGGCGGCACGAACGATTCGCAGTTTTATGCCGCCGAGAGTTTTACAATCGAACTCAAAAAACGACGATTGTCGTCGAATCGCTGCTCAACGCGCTCGAAAATCCACAGGCGGCAATTCAGATA